>Ga0247609_10001979_pt1 | contig 22748 bp, 18 predicted proteins | sample 172DNAGHGlowgp2_FD_193487 | JGI IMG/M metagenome (GOLD analysis project Ga0247609, IMG submission 193487) | Sheep rumen microbial communities from Palmerston North, Manawatu-Wanganui, New Zealand - 1728 DNA GHGlow gp2 | ecosystem: Host-associated > Mammals > Digestive system > Stomach > Rumen ...
GTTTAAAAGCTGATTTTAAAAGGGATTCTTCTTTATTTGAAGCTACTGCACACATAATAAACCTCCGAATAAACTATAAAAATAATAACATATTACTGACCATTAGTCAATATTTTTTGCTTTTTTTATTGACTAACAGTCAGTAAAGTGATATAATCTCAAATGAAAAATGACTAATAGTCAGTATTGGAGGAAAACAATGCAGAAATTTGGTGAACTTATAGTAAAATATAGAGTTTTTATTTTAATACTGGGTTTACTTCTATTGATACCTTGCATTATAGGGTATGTTACAACTAGAGTAAACTATGATATTTTGGTTTATCTGCCATCGGATATAGAAACAATGAAAGGCGAAGAAATCTTAACGGATGAATTCAAAATGGGATCATACGCAATTGTTGTTACTGAAAATATGTCAAATGGTGAAATAATTAAAGCTGAAAAAGAGATAAGAAAATTGGATCATGTACAAATGGTCATAAGTGCCGCAGACATTACAGGTGAAAGCATACCAGTTGAATTTATTCCTGAAGACATTAGAAATATCGCATATAAAGATGGCACATCTTATATACTTATCACTTTTGATGAAAGTGTTTCAAATGACTATACGTTAGAAGCAGTACAAAATATTAGAAATTTGTTGGATGATAGATGTAAAGTAAGTGGAATGTCTGCAATAGTCTTAGACACAAAAACTTTATCTGATTCTGAGATATTAGCTTATGTAGTCATTGCAGTTATATTATGTATAATTATTTTACAATTGGCATTAGATTCATACTTTGCACCATTTTTACTTCTATTAAATATAGGTATTGCAATTATTTATAATATGGGAACAAATTTCTTCTTAGGTGAAATATCATACATTACTAAAGCAATCAGTGCTGTATTACAATTAGGAGTAACAACAGACTTTGCTATATTTTTATATCACAGCTATACAGGAGAAAGGAACAGTGGATTAGATGACGAAAAAGCAATGGCATCTGCTATTGCTAAGACTTTTATTTCAGTACTAGGAAGCTCTCTAACAACTATAGCTGGATTTTTAGCATTATGTTCAATGAACTTTACACTTGGAAAAGATATTGGAATAGTAATGGCTAAAGGTGTATTAATGGGAGTCATTTGTGTAATAACGATTCTCCCAACACTATTACTTCAATTTAGAAAAGTAATTGATAAAACTAGACATAAAGAAATATTACCTAATTTCAAACGTTTAAAAGAATTTGCAATTAATCACTACAAGATAATAATTGTACTATTCATATTAATATTACCGATTGCATATTACGGATATTCACATACTGATGTCTACTATAATCTTGATAAATCTTTACCAAAAGAACTTTCAAGTGTTTCTGCAAATGCTGAATTAAAAGAAAAATTTGATATGGTTTCACAAGAAATAATATTGGTTAGCAAAGATGTACCAGATGAAAAGATCAATGAAATGCTTGATAGGATTGATAATTTAGAAGGAGTTAAGTGGTCTTTAGGTGTATCTAAAATAACGAAACTTGGAATTCCAAAGTCAATGATTCCAGATGATATTCTAAATAAAGTTGAGAACGAAAACTATCAGTTATTAATAGTAAATTCTACTTATGAAATGGCTACAGATGAATTAAATGACCAAGTAGATAAGATAAATTCAATCGTAAAGGAATATGATGAAAATGCAATTATAGCTGGTGAAGGGGCTTTAATGAAGGATTTGGTTGAAATAGCAGACCATGACTTTAGAAGTGTAAATACTGCATCAATAGGTGTAATTTTTATAATAATGATCTTTGTATTAAAATCTGTTAGTTTACCAGTTATATTGATAGGAGTTATTGAATTTGCAATATTTATTAATATGGGTATTCCATATTATACAGGAACTGTTCTTGCATTTATTGCATCAATAGTAATTGGAACAATACAACTTGGAGCAACAATAGATTATGCTATTTTAATTACTACAAAGTATATAGACCAAAGAGCACAAGGAAAAAATAAACATGAAGCAATTGATTTTGCACTTGGAACATCAATTAAATCAATTTTTGTTAGTGGATTATGCTTCTTTTCAGCAACATTTGGCGTAGGGGCATACTCAAAAATTGAAATGATTGGTTCCTTATGTGTATTAATGGCAAGAGGAGCAATAATAAGTATGTTTACAGTTGTATTAGTGCTACCAGCATTTTTACAAGTTTTTGATTTTATAATATGTAAAACAACATACGGATTAAAAAAGTGTAATTAGAAAGAGGGAGAAAAATGAGAAGACACATTAAAAGATTTGTTTCAGGAACAATTTTATTTACAATGATATGCTACACAATGCCAATTAAGGCTTTTACAAATGATGAAACAGTTTATTCTAAACTTTATAATAATGGAGAAAGATATGAGACGATTATATCAAGTAAGACAAATAACAATGATGAAGAAAGTATCGTACAGACAGAAACAGAAAAGGAACTACCAATAGATGTTAAAGTTTCATATAAGCTTGATGGCAAAGAAATATCTCCAGAAGAGATTTTAGGAAAAAGTGGTAAAGTTACAATCACTATGAAGTTTGTTAATAAGCTAGAAAACAAGGTTAATGTTAATGGTCACACTGAGACAATGTATACACCATTTTTGATAGCTGCAGGTACAATTATTGATACAGAGAATAATAAGAATATAAAAATAACAAATGGTAAAGTTATGGAGCAAGGAGATAATGTAATTGTAGCCGGAATAGCTATGCCTGGGCTTAAAGAAAGTTTAAAACTACCAAGTGATGTGGATTTTGATATATCCGACACGATTGAAATTAGTATGGAAACTACTAATTTTGAAATGAATAATATTATGACATATGCAACAACAAGTATATTTACTGAAGACATTAATATAAATGATAAATTAGATGAGCTTTATGATTCAATTAATGAATTACAAGATGCTGCAAATAAATTAGAAGATGGCTCTATCAAGTTAAAAGATGGTGTAGTTGTTCTAAGAGACGGTGCAGGAGAATTGAATAATGGTGTAGGATCATTAGTTGATGGAGTTAATTCTTTAAAAGAAGGAACTAATAAATTAAATTCAGGAGCAAAGACACTTGCTGCTGGTACAGATGAATATACAAAGAATTCTCAAATGTTTACTGATGGTATAGGACAATTAAGTACAGGGGTTTCTGGTGCGGCAAATGGTGCAAATCAAGTAAATGCTGGAGCTGCAGCATTAAAAGATGGAACTTCTACATTAATAAATGGCACTGGTAAATTAACATCAGGTGCAGATACTCTTAAAGGAGCAACTGAGCAGGTAGCAGATGGTGCATCAAAATTAGCTGATGGCGCAGGAACATTATCTCAAGGTGCAACTGATTTGTCTGGTGCAGTTGGAGCTACAGCTACATATACAGGAAATGCTCAAAAAGATGTTGAAAAAATTAAAGGAGATATAGCTAATATCTCTGCTAAAGTTGATTCACTTCAAGCATCTGCAACAATTGATGTAGAAAGTGTTCAAGAAAAAATATCATCTTCTCAAGGAAACTTACAACAAGCTAATGCTACATTAAGTGCTTTACTAGACCAAGTAGAAGATGAAAATATAAAGAGTCAGATAAATAGTGCAATTGGTTCTATTAATCAAGCAAATGGTTCAATTGGAGAAATTAATCCAGGAAGTATAACAGTTAGCTCAAGTATTGATAAAAGCAGTGTAAATGATGCTATATCATCACTTAATTCTTCATATAATTCATTAGCAATTAATGTTGGTAAAGCTGATGCATATGCAAATGGTTCATCAACTGCTGCAAAAGAACTTGCAGGTGGAGTATCAAGTTTGGCATCCAGTGCTACTGATCTTAAAGATGGAACAAGCGGTATAGCAAGTGGAGCAAAAGATTTAAGTAGTGGAATATCTACATTAGATAAAAATGTAAAAGAAAATGTGGTTCCAGGTGTAGAACAACTAGCAGATGGAGCTGCTCAAGTATCAAATGGTTTAAATCAAATTAATGAGAAAACAGCTTACTTAGCTGATTCAAGTTCTAAATTAACTGAAGCATCAAAGCAGATTAAAAATGGTGCTGCTGAATTGTCAGCGGGAACTACACAATTAGATTCTGGAGTTGCAACACTTCAAGATGGAACCAATAGGCTAAAGGGTGGAACTCAAGAATTGTATAATGGTACAAATACTTTGTTAAATGGAACAATAGAACTATCTGATGGTATGACTAAGTTTAATAATGAAGGCGTAAAGAAATTAACTAATAAAGTAAATGGCGATGTAAAGAACGTTACAAATAGAATAGAAAAACTTCAAGATTTAGCAAATCAATATGATAGATTTGGATCAGAAGAGGAGAGAGAAGCAATAAGATTTATAAGCATTATAGATAGTATTAAAAATAGTTCTAAAGATGAAGCTGATGAAGAAGTAATAACAAATGATACTAAGATAGAGATAAAGAAAGATGATAAAGGCGAATAATTATAGTTTATATATAAGGAGCATTACAAATACCTGTAATGCTCCTTTGTTAATGCCCTTAAATAACGTTAAAATAAAAAAATAGCCGTTTTATTACAAAAGACAACAACTTATACAAGAAACAAAAAACCTTCTATCCAATCTAGAATAGAAGGTTTTATAACAATACTATTTATCTGAATTATTATTGTTATTATTTTTATTGTCTTTATTTGGTAAGTTGATATTTATATTGTTGTTATATGAAGTAATTGCATCTTCATCATTGAATTTATAATTTAAGTCTGAAGTATTTGTCTGAATTGGTTCCATATCATTTGGATTATTTGGATTCTCGTGGAAGTTTACATTGCTTGGATTGAATTTGTCTGAAAATTTACTTTTACTTGTATTTGTGTTTGTAGCAATTCCACTAGTGAATTTTCCAAAGTTATATGTTTTAATTTTTTGTTTTTCTTTATATCTAGATTCCATGAAGTCAATCTTGGCTTGTCCAACTTGGTTTTTACCTTTTAAGTCTTTAACTTTATAGATGATAAATTTGAATTTTAATGAATTAAACTTACCAGCCTTAAAGTTAGGAATCCATTTCCAATAAATACCTTTATATGTTGGGTCGTATTTACCTTGATCAGTTTTATAATCATGAGTAAATGTCCAACGTCTCTTCTCACCAAACTCTAATTCGTACCATGCGTTATCTTCTGGAGTGTTAGCACCAAATACAACTTTTGTTATACAGTTTGCAAGTATTGTTTGTCTAAAGTTGTAGTCATTTTCTGTACCAAGTTGTGATAAGTTTTGTGCAGAGATAATAGTACCAACACGATATTTTCTATATAGTGTGAATATATCTTCTGTTGCTTTACAAATGAATGGTGGAAACTCATCAATGTATAAGAAGTGTGGAATTCTAGTTTTTTCATTTCCTGGTCTAGATAGTACTGATTGTTGCATTAATAGTAAGAAGAATAGACCAAATGCTCTATGAATAACTGGACCTAAATCACCACGACGTGTACATACGAATGTAACTTCACCATTTGCTAAAGCGTGATCATAATTTAAGTTGTTTGTTCTATTACATAAAATTGTTCTAATGCCGTTATATCTTAATAAGTTTTCTAGGGTAGAGGCTGCACCAGTTAAATATTTATGAGTTTCATCTCTACCAGCAGCATCTTTATAAAATGTCTTTTTAAAGTAATTTAATTGAATCTTATATTTTTCTTTGATTTCTTCAAAATCTTTAATGCTTTCGCAGAAAGCTTCAGTTGCATCAAAGTCACTCATTAATTCTAATAAATCTTCAAGTGTTGGAATATCACCATTATGAAGTAGTGGATATCCATCTTTCAATATTAATACTAAGTTTTCAATAGCTTGAGTAGTAATGTTTTGCATATAAGCTTCATCGTGACTTCCAAAGTTTGGTACTTCTTCAGATTGATACATTCTCTTTATGATTGAAGAAATTGCAATAGCTGTTTTCATTGGATCTTCATAAGAGAATGGGTTTAAACCAATTGAATCAGGATTGTTAGGATCGATGATGTTGTATTTAACATTGAAGTTTTTAGCTACATCAATCATCTTATCAATAGATTCAATATCAGGAGCCACATATGTGAAACCTAAGTTCTTATAAACTGTCTTTTCACCATCATAGTTATAAATCATCTTGCTAAAGAATGTTCTATATATTTTCTCCTTACCAGATGAAGGACTAAGCATATTTAGTGAGAAATTATCATTTATATATTCGTTTGAGTATGGAGAATCAAGTGTAGCAATACCTGTTCTTAGTGCTGCATAAGCCATTTCTTTAGCTGTTTCTTGATAGAAGAATTTCTTCTCAATATCTCTTGCTATCATAGGCTCATAAATCATAGATGTTTTACCAGATCCAGATACACCAACTACAAGCATTGATTCAAATCTTCTAGATTCTGCAATCTTAATTGTCTTACCAGTTTCTCTATCTATACATAGGAACATTTCAGCTGTGTATGGACCCCAACCAATAGATTTATCAGAAAGGTCAATACCAGGATAGTCCCAAATTGATTCTTTAATAAATAATGTATCATTAACAACTGTATATAACCATTTGAATAATGGATAGAATGTAATTAGAGGTAGGTACCAGCCAAATGCTGAGAACGCAGGTCTAATTAAATCGTAGAATGTTGTTATGATATATGAATAGTTTGGTACAGAGAAGATAATTAACCAACAGAAGTGGTTCCACCACTGTACAAACATTGAAAGTGCCACTATATATAGTGCAACAGCATATGTATAGAAGAATGATAGCTTAACTTGTTTATCTCTCATAAATTTTGATGAATATGAAATATAGAACGCAAAAACAACATCAGCTAATGCTAATGTATATTTTACAGGACCCCAATAAGAAACACATATACCCGTAAAGATAATCATAAGCATCTCAGCAATTCTATCTACAACGATATAGACAGCAATTAAACTAAGCACATATGTAACGAATGTGTTTCGGTCTGTTTTTAATTTCTTTAAAAATGCATCAAAATATTTCATTATCATAAAATTTTTCCTCTTTTACATAATACTATCACTTATATTATCTTACAAAATCGCAAAAAAATCAATAGTTTTTAGGAAAAAACGTGGCTTTTTGACAGGTTTTTTACATATTAATATGTCAATGAAAATCTATATAAAAATAAAAAAATTTGAAAATAAAAAAAGGATTTTTTAAATTTAAGTCGAATAGATTTATTGTAGGGTTGAAAAATAAGGATTCTACAAAATATTTAATTAAATCTATTAGGAGGAATTAAAAATGAACAAAGCTGAATTAATCGCAGCAGTTGCTGCAAAAACAGGAGACACAAAGAAAGCTGCAGAGGAATCATTAAACGCATTAGTTAGCGCTATTTCTGATTCTTTAGCAAAAGGTGAAAAAGTTCAATTAGTTGGATTTGGATCATTCGAAGTTAGAAAGAGAGCAGCTAGAAAAGGAAGAAATCCACAAACAAAAGCAGAAATCAAAATACCAGCTTCTAAAGCTCCAGTTTTCAAAGCAGGAAAAGCTTTAAAAGATTTAGTAAATAAAAAATAGAATTTCTCATAAAAAAGCACGGTTAAGCCGTGCTTTTTTTGTTATCAAAATGTATTATAAAACATATTGCAAAAAGAAATCCTTAAATATATAATATTATTGTATATTTATGCGTAGTACTAAAGATGATAGGAGGAAATGCAATTGGAACAGTTTGAAGTAGTATTTCTAGATGATGATAAAACAACAGTTTTAGATCGCCAAATGGTTAATAAAGGAGATAAAGCTTTATATAAAGGAAAAACTCCATCAAAAGAACCAGTAAATGGTGTTAATTATACTTTCGATGGATGGACAAATGAAGAAAAACTAGAATCTGTTGAAGAAAGAGTAGTATTAGTTGCTAAATATATAGCAGAAACTGCTACATCTACTAAAGACGAGAACGCTATGTTACAAGCATCTTTAGAAAATGCTGAAAATACTAATTTGAATGCTACTCTAGAAGCAGGACAAAAGGTAAGTGAGCAACAAAAAGCTTTTGCTAAAGAAACAAGATCAGCATCTGAAATAGTTGCTGAAGTAATGGAAAATGGAAAAGCAGAAATTGGGCAAGAAGCTAGCAAAGATAATGTTGAAAGAGATTAAGATTTACTAAAGATTTTATGGAGGATTACAAATGAGCGTTGTAATTACAAGAGATGATTTAAAAGCATATACAGAAGTTGATTATATAATCAATCATATGAATGTAAAATATAAAGAAAAAGTTCCAGAAAAAATGCTAACATTTTTTGGATCACTTAAAGATCCAGAATATGAAGTTAAGATAAATCCATATGTTCCACTTCAAAATCAGGGACTTCAGAGATATGCACTAGAAATTATTGCTTTATTGCATTTAAAATATTGGTGCGAAGATGAAGAAAGAAAGAAGGAACTATACGACATAATGCTTTCTAACCAAGAGAAGCTAGAAGCTCAAATGAGAGAAAGATACAGTGTTGAAAATCTATTCAGTAATGATAGTGAAAAGAAGGATGATCAACAATTTGCTGGAGAGGATTTCTCAAAACCAAGAGTAGTTCAAAGATATAGTCAATATGAAGAGACAAATGACATCCAAGATTATACAGATCATGTTGAGGAACCAAATCCTGCTCAAGATAATATGGGTAGTCAATTACCAACACAAAGTAAAGATGATTCTTCAAAAGGATTTTTATCAATGATTATTGATAAAATAGCATCATTCTTTAGAAGGGGATAATAAAGTTTAAAACAAAAGTAGTTAGCTAGTTTAACTACTTTTTTTGTTTTTTAAAAGAAATTTATAAAAAATTGCCATTTTTTTGCTATAAACGTTGACAAATGGCAAAAAAAGTAGTAATATTATTTATGTTTTAAGAAGAAGTATCCACTTCTCACCTTATCTTAATTGCGAGCATAAGGTTAGAGATTCAAATATTTATTAATTATGAGAATTTTATGTGGATTTGACTTTTTAAAATAAGTCAAATTTTTTTTTGGAGGTGTTTTACTATTAAACAAGAATTACCAATCAATGGGCAAATTAGAGAAAAAGAAGTACAAGTAATTGGAGCAAATGGTGAAAAACTTGGCGTATTTGATATACAAAAAGCTATAGAACTTGCTGAAGAAGAAAACTTGGACTTAGTATTAGTTGCCCCTAATGCTACTCCTGTTGTTTGCAAATTAATGAATTATGGAAAATATAAATTCGAGCAAGCAAAAAGAGAAAAGGAATCTAGAAAAAATCAAAAGACTGTTGAAATTAAGGAGATAAGAGTTACTCCTAATATTGGTCAACATGACTTTGAGTTCAAAGCAAAAAATGCTAGAACATTTTTAGAAGCAGGTAATAAGGTAAAATTCACAGTAAGATTTAGAGGAAGAGAGTTAAACAATGTTAAAGCAGGTGAAACTGTTTTAAATAAGTTTATCGAAGATCTTGAAGAAGTTTCTACTGTAGAAAAGAAACCATTCTTAGAAGGTAAGACAATGTTTATAATTTTAACAAAAAAAATATAAAGAGTTTAGAAGGGAGATTTCAAAATGCCAAAATTAAAAACAAATAAGGCTGCAAAGAAAAGATATTCTTTTACAGCTACAGAAAAAGTTAAAAGAACAAAAGCTAACAGAAGACACAGATTAGCAACAAAAACAAACAGACAAAAGAAATCAGGAAAAGTTCAAGATGCATACGCAGATAAAACATGTGTAGCCGGAATTAACAGATTATTACCATATGGTAACTAGAATTGAAATTATAGGAAAAGGAGTTGAAAATAAATGGCAAGAGTAAAAACAGCAAGAACAACAAGACAAAGACATAAAAAAGTATTAAAGCTAGCAAAAGGATATTTTGGAGCAAAACACTATAGATATAGAATGGCTAAACAAGCCGTTATGAAATCAGGAATGTATGCATATGTAGGAAGAAAAGATAAAAAATCTGATTTCAGAAAATTATGGATCGTAAGAATCAATGCTGCAGCTAGAATGAACGGATTAACATACAGCAAAATGATCGCTGGATTAAAGAAAGCAAACGTATCTATCAATAGAAAAATGTTAGCTGAAATCGCAGTTTCTGATAGCAAAGCATTTGCTGAGTTAGCTGAAATAGCAAAAAAAGCTTAATTTAAGATAAAAAGGAGAAAGCATGAGCTTTCTTTTTTTTATGCAATTAATTGAAATTATGGACCTTATGGTATAAAATTAGCTTATTATGAGGTAAGGAGTGAAATATATGGCAAAAAAGTTTTTAACTGGACTTGATTCACTTAAATATCCTATTAGCAATGAATTTGGACTACTAAGACTTTATAAAATACCTTTTGATGAAAAGATTTTCAAAAGTGCAGATAAGTTAATGGCAGTATTTCCAAAGACTATTAAAGAAACTAATAAGATAAATTTTAGAACCAAAGTAATTAAATCTTATGATGATGAGAAGATAAATTTATATATTTTTGAACCCAAAAAAGAAAAGCCAAAAAAAGTTCTTTTATATATTCATGGTGGAGGATTTGTATATAGAGGAGCAAAAAACCATTATGATTTTTGTAGAAAACTTGCAGAAGAAGGAATTTGTTCTGTAGTTTATGTCGATTATAGATTGGCTTATAAATACAAGTATCCTGTTCCAATGGAAGATGCGTTCGCAGCTTATAAATATGTTGTTCAAAATAAGAAAGATAGTAAAGTATTAATTGGAGGAGATTCTGCAGGAGGATGTCTAACAGTTGATATTATAAGAAAAGCATGGCAGCAGAACATTGATGTTCCAGATTATGCATTTTTGTTTTATCCAGTTCTTGATAAAAGAATGGAAACTGAATCAATGAAAAAGTATACAGATACTCCAATATGGAATTCTGAATTAAACAGGAAGATGTGGAATTTATATTTAAATGGAAATGAAGATTATAAATCACCAGGTGAAATAAAAGATGTGTCATATATGCCTAAGACATATATTGAAACTGCGGAATTTGATTGTCTTCATGATGAAGCAATTGAGTTTGCTGAAAAGTTAAAAAAAGAACATATAGATGTTATTGTAAATGAAACAAGAGAAACAATGCATGGATATGATATGAAAAATGGAAAAATAACAAAGAGAATCATTAAAGAGAGAATGGAGCTAATAAAGAGCGTATAATGGAAAAAGAATTAAAGAAGAAATGGAGAAAACTAGATAACTCTGCAAAAATATTTCCGCTAAACGAGAGCCGTAGATATAGTACAGTATTTAGATATTCTGTTATTTTAAAAGAGAATGTTGATAAGAAAATATTGGAAAAAGCAGTTGATAAAGCCTTAAATAGATATAAAGCATTTAAAGTTAGAATGAGATCAGGTTTTTTCTGGGATTATTTTGATGAAAATCCTAAAAAGCCAGTAATTGAAGAAGAATATTTTTATCCTTGCAAGAAAATTGATCCAATTTCTAATCATGAATATTTATTTAAAGTTACATATTTTGAAAGAAAAATAAATATTGATGTATTTCATTCATTAACGGATGGAAATGGAGCTTTAGTATTCTTCAGGGAAATTGTTTATAACTATTTAGAGATAAAGCATCCAGAGTTAATGGACAAAGAAGAAAGAAAAGCTAGAAAAATCGAAGTTGATACTGAAGATAGTTATTTGGCAAATTTTGATAAAAAAACCAAAAAGAATAAAGGCAATCCAAAGGGTTATGTTTTAAAAGGAAGAGAATTAAAATTAGGCCAAGTTAGTGCAAATCATTTGTTAATTGATTCTAATGATTTAAAGAAAGAGTGTGAAAAACATAATCTTTCTACTACTCAGTACTTAACAGCGGTATTAATTTATTCTGTTTATAACGCCAATATTAAAAAGTATAACAAGTCAAACAAAAAGCCATTAAAAGTATGTATTCCAGTTAATTTAAAGAAATACTATAAATCAAAAACGATGGCCAACTTCTTTTCATACATAAGTGTTGATGCTGATATGGAGACATGTAAGTCTTTTGAAAAAATAGTAGACTTTGTAAGAGCAGAATTTGAACATAAACTAACTGAAGAAGAAATACTTAAGACTATGTCTAATAATGTAAAGATTGGTAAAAATATATTTATCAGCTTTATACCATTATTCTTGAAGAGAATTATTATTAGAAGTATTTATAGAGAAATTCAAAGGCATCTTTCTATAACGTATTCAAATGTTGGAAAGGTTGGTATTATAGGTAAATATCAGGACTATATTGACTACTTTTTAGTTATGATTGCTCCTGAATATATTGAGAAAATTAAATGTTCAAGCTGTACTTTTAAAGATAAGATAGCATTATCATTTACATCAATATTAAATGATAATTCAATAGAAAAATATTATTATAATTACTTAATAAGTAATGACGTTAAAGTTGAAGTTGAATCAAATGAAGTCCTTGAATCAATAACAAAAAACGAAAAGAAGAAAAAGGAAAAATAAAATGATATATCCAAAGAAATTAAATAGTAAAAAAGTAGATTTGTTTTTGGGTGTTTTTTCATTAACGATGATTATTATTTCAGTTATATTATTAATCATCAATAAATTGGTAACACCTGGAATTTGGTGGAGTCACATATGTATTATTAGCTTTATTTATATTTATATAACAGCTAGATATTCTATGACAAAGGCAATAAATGTGTCAGGACATGTGACTTTTCAAACAATATTAATTGCAGCTTTAGTCTTTTTTATAGACTATAGGTTAGGTTACTTAGGATGGTCAATTAATATTGCATTGCCAATTATTATTATAATAGCTAATATCACAATGTTTATATTAACTTTAATTAATTATAAAGAATATAGTAGATATGCTATAAACCAATTGATAATTGTATTAATCAGTTTTTCTATGTTTTATCTAATATATAAAGGATATGCTGAAATGAGTGTTTTAAGCATAGTTGCTCTATCTATATCAGTGTTTAACTTTGTGGTAAGCTTAATTCTATGCCATAAATCATTTAAAGAAGAAATAATAAAGAAACTTAGTCTGTAGAAAATATGCTATAAGGCTTGAAATGAGTGGAAGAAAGTGATATAATTCCATCATATTAAGAGAGGTTTATATGAAAAAATTTGCAATAAGAATTTTATTTTTAGCACTCTTATCTCTATTTATGCACAATATAGAGATAAATTGTTATGCTAAAAATTCTTATTCAAACGTATAGATTTTAATATTTTAAATAATTTTTTTGAATTTGATGCAAACATATCTCTATATTGAAATAGAGGTATGTTTTTTTTATTTATAAAATAAAAATGAAAGGGAGCGTGAGATAGGAGGTATATTAAAGGTAAGTGAGAAATTATAATAAGTATAAAAAATTATATGATTGGAAAAAACCGAAAAACAGAACATGGATGGATAACGAAATCAAAAAGGCACCAATGTGGTGTAGTGTAGACTTAAGAGATGGAAATCAAGCACTAGCGAATCCAATGACGTTAGAAGAAAAAATTGAATTTTTTGATTATTTAGTTAAGATTGGATTTAAAGAAATAGAAATTGGTTTTCCTGCAGCATCTGAAACTGAATATGAGTTTACAAGATACCTAATAGAAAATAATAAAATACCTGATGATGTCGTTGTTCAAGTATTAACACAATCAAGAGAAAGAATTATTAAGAAGACATTTAAAGCATTAAAAGGAGTAAAAAATGCAATAATACATTTATATAGTCCATTATCAAAGATTCAAAGAGAAGTGGTATTTAAGAAAAATAAAGATGAAGTTAAGAAAATTGCTACTGATGGAGCTAGATTTATGACTGAATGTATGAAAAAATATCCAGATACTAATTGGCAGTTTGAATATTCTCCTGAAAGTTTTACTACAACAGAAATGGATTATGCTATAGAGGTAGTAAATGAAGTTGTTGATATTTGGAAAGAAGCATTAAGTACAAAACCAATAATTAATATCCCAGCTACTGTTGAATGTGCTATGCCTAACGTTTTTGCTGATCAAATAGCATATGTTTCAGAAAATATCAAAAACAGAGATGATGTTATTATCAGTATTCATACTCACAATGATAGAGGTACTGGTGTTGCTGCTTCAGAAATGGCACTACTTGCGGGAGCAGATAGGATAGAAGGTGTTTTGTTTGGTAATGGCGAAAGAACGGGGAATGCCGATATTGTTAATATTGCGATGAACATGTATGTTTTAGGAGTAGATCCTAAATTAGATTTTTCAAATATTAATGAAGCAAAAGAAATATATGAAAAATGTACAAAAATGGAAATAGAACCTCGTCATCCATATGCTGGTGAACTTGTATTTACTGCATTCTCAGGCTCACATCAAGATGCAATTTCAAAAGGACTTAAGGCAATTAAAAAGAATAAATATGACCATTGGGAAGTACCATATTTGCCAATAGATCCAGCAGATCTTAATAGACAATATGAGCCAATCATAAGAATTAATAGCCAATCAGGAAAAGGTGGAGTTTCATTTATTCTAGAAAATGAATTTGGTTATGAAATACCAAAAGACATGAAAAAAGATGTAGGATATTTTATAAAAAATGTTTCTGATAAGGCACAAAGAGAACTTACCAACGATGAAATTTACGAGTCTTTTAAAGCAGAATATCAAAATAGAAAAGATAATATTAGTATTGAAGCATATAAGGTTGAAAAAAATGAAGATAGTACAGTTGTGACACTAAGATTATCTGTTGATGGAAAGATAATAGAAAAAAGCGGAAATGGAAATGGCCCAATTGATGCTACAATAAATATTATTAAAGAGATGGGATATAATTTTGAGTTTAAAGATTATATTCAGCAATCTATTAAAGATAATAATGAAAAGTCTGTCGCTATTACCTATATTAATATCAATCAAGGGGATAATGACATTTGGGCTATTGGTAAAAATGAAGATGTTATTAAATCTAGCTTATTAGGAATAATAAGTGCAATTAATAAAATAAAAAAGTAATAATGACAAAATTACATTGATTACTTAAATTGTTGAAAAGTTAAAATTTGTGATGTATAATGTTTAACAGCATTATACAGAAAAGGAGAGGTGTATATGAGTTACAATTTTAGAGAGGTAGAATTAAAATGGCAAAAGAAGTGGTATGATGAAGGCACTTTTAATGCGAAACAAGATTTCACAAATAAGAAGAAATGGTATGGATTAATCGAATTCCCATATCCATCTGGACAAGGATTACACGTAGGTCATCCAAGAAGTTATACAGCACTTGATGTAATCGCAAGAAAAAGAAGAATGCAAGGATATAATGTTTTATACCCAATTGGTTTTGATGCTTTCGGACTTCCTGCTGAAAATTATGCTATGAAAACACATGTACATCCAAGAATTACAACAGAACAAAACATCGCTCACTTTACTGAGCAATTAAAATCTCTTGGTTTTTCATTTGATTGGTCAAGAGTAGTTAATACAACAGATCCAGATTATTATAAATGGACTCAATGGATTTTTATCCAATTATATAAGCATGGACTAGCATACAAAGCAACAATGCCAATTAATTTCTGTACAGGATGTAAAGTTGGACTAGCTAATGAAGAGGTTGTAAATGGCGTTTGTGAGAGATGCGGAAGCCCAGTAGTTCAAAAAGAAAAATCACAATGGATGCTAAAAATAACAGAGTATGCACAAAGATTAATAGATGATTTAGATGATGTTGACTTCTTAGAGAAAATAAAAATTCAACAAAGAAATTGGATAGGAAGATCAGAGGGTGCTGAAGTAGATTTCACTATTAAAGCAAAAGGAAAAGCTGATTCTAAATTAAGAATATATACAACAAGACCAGACACTATGTTTGGAGCAACATATATGGTTATTGCACCAGAACATTCTCTAATTGAAGAATATAAAGATCAGATAGAAAACTTAGATGAAGTTATGGACTATAAGAATAAAGCAGCTTTAAAATCTGATTTTGAAAGAGGAGAATTAAACAAGGATAAAACTGGTGTTGAAATAAAGGGAATTAAAGCGATTAATCCGTTTACTGGAAAAGAAATTCCAATATGGATTGCAGACTATGTATTAATAACTTATGGAACTGGAGCAATTATGGCCGTTCCAGCACATGATGAACGTGATTTTGAGTTTGCTAAGAAATATTTCTTGCCAATTATTCCAGTTATATTACCGAAAGAAGAAGCTTCTGACACTTATAGTCAAGTAAGAGCTTCATTCGATAAGTCATTTGCAGAAGATTTTGCAAATATGCAGAAAGAAAATGAAAAATTAAGAGATGCAGGAATCAAAGAAGCATTTGTTGATAAAGACAATGGTGTTGCAGTGAATAGTGGCTTTTTAGATGGATTAGAAACTAAAGATGCTATTGCAAGAGCTATTGAAGAAATCGAAAAGAGAAAAATTGGTGAAAGAAAAGTAAATTATAAATTAAGAGATTGGGTATTCTCTCGTCAAAGATATTGGGGAGAACCAATTCCTATGGTATATTGTGAAGATTGTGGATGGAATCCTATTTCAGAAGATGAACTTCCACTTAAGCTTCCAGAAATAAAAGATTATGAGCCAGGTGAAAATGGAGAGTCTCCACTTTCAAAACTTCCTGAATGGATAAAAACAACATGTCCAAAATGCGGAAAAGAAGCAAGACGAGAGACAGATACAATGCCTCAATGGGCTGGATCAAGCTGGTATTTCTTAAGATATATGGATCCACATAATGATAAAGCTTTAGCTTCAAAAGAAGCTCTTGAATATTGGTCTCCAATTGATTGGTATAATGGAGGAATGGAACATACAACACTTCACTTATTATACTCAAGATTCTGGCATAAATTCTTATATGATATTGGAGTTGTTCCAACAAAAGAACCTTATCAAAAGAGAACAAGCCATGGAATGATATTAGGAACAAATGGCGAAAAAATGTCTAAGTCAAAGGGAAATGTTGTTAATCCAGATGAAGTTGTTAAAGAATTTGGTGCTGATACATTTAGAGTATATGAAATGTTTATGGGACCATTTGATCAAACAGCTCCATGGTCTACAGAAGCTATCCGTGGTTGCGGTAAGTTCTTAGATAGAGTATGGAATATGCAAGAAATCTTAGTAGATGGAGATGAATATTCTAAAGAACATGAAAAGATGATGCATAAAGCAATTAAGAAAGTAAGTTCTGATATTGAAGAAATGAAATTTAATACATCAATAGCTGAATTTATGAAAATGACAAACGAGTTTTATAAAGACAAGATGATTAATAGAGCAGAATATAAAGTATTTTTACAATTATTAAATCCATTTGCACCACATATGACAGAAGAACTATATAGCTTAATTGGTGAGAAAAAGACAATAAATGAGACACCATGGCCAGAATATGATGAAGCAAAAACAATAGATGATGAAATTGAAATTCCTGTTCAAGTAAATGGAAAATTAAAAGGAATCGTTAAAGTTGAAAAAGATGCTTCACAAGAAGATGTAAAAGCTGTTGTTGATAGTGAAGAAACAATTCAAAATGCAATCGAAGGAAAAACAGTTGTTAAAGAAATATATGTTAAAGGAAAGATTTATAATATAGTTGTAAAATAAACAATTAAGAAGACCGATAAGGTCTTCTTTTTTTGACTAAAAATGAGAACCCCCTCGGCCTGTACTTGGCCGAGGGGTGTCCACGTTATGCACCTTTTGGGTGCGTTGCCTTTACTGTGCGAAGCTCAGAACTGCCTCAACCATGTCGTCAATCATCCAGTCGATGAACTGATCAACGAGCCAGTTGGGTACGGGCCAGGTTTCTTCATCCCAGCTCATGTTGTTGATGACTTCTTCTGCGTAGTGGTTGATGCTGACGAACTTGACGGTTTTTTCAGCGAGCTCCTGGGAATACGTCCTGAAGAAGGCGGGCTTGAAAACCTGCTCAATCCATGTGGCGTTTGCCAGAATGCCGGTAGCCTCATAGTACCTCTTGGCCAGTCTTACATAGAACTGGGCGTCGAGGATATTGATGAGTCCGTCGCCGTTCCAGCGCATCATGCCTTTTCCACGCAGGTCGTTGCCGGTATAGGCTTTGCCGTTGAAAACAAAGATGTCTTCGTACCTTCTGGAAGTATCAATCACGGTCCTCACGAACCGATCATAGATCCTATCCTGCACAAGGTGCAGATACATCAACATGTTCTGCTTGGAGAACTTGTTGTGTCTCCAGAATTCGGAGCAGACAGTTGCTTCGTCAACACATGCCTCACCAGGCTTTCCAGCAGAGAAACGTTCAGCACCCTTTACGAGTTCTTCAGTCCATTCCGAGACATCCTCGGTAGGCATCTGCATCCAGCTGACCATCCCGGTTTCGGGATTAATGGTGAAGTGAGAGTACTCACGAGCACCGGACCAGCAGCGCATAGAATCATTCAGTGTTACAACGGTTGCGTCCTCGATATTGCAATCGCAGAACTCAGTACAATCCTGAGCAGCAACGAGTAAAGCAAGCGCGTGAATCTTGTTTGTAGCCATTGTCAAATCCTCCTTATTGTTATACGTTCGGCTTACAAGTCTCATCTCCCGATAAAATTATTTTAGGGAAGAATTGCGTAGGATTTACCTACATGAATATTATATCATATAAATAGGGGAATATCAATATTATGTATACTGAAAGAGCTACACGTTTGTGTAGCTCTGTTTTAGTATTTTAGATTAGAGATTGAATTAGAAATTTTCTCATAATTTGGTTTGAATTGTGATAGAAGCTTATAGAAGTTTTTTGAATGATTTTTATATTTTAAACTACAAAATTCATTGTAAACAATGAATTCAATTTGTTCTTTTGAATACATTGAAATATATGGATTTATTGTAATTGTTTGAGAATTCTTATCACATTTTGCAATGTGACCTGGAATTTTTCTTATATCGTAATCCTCTGGAGCAAATCCAAAGTCATGTCTTGCTTTTTCAAAAATATTCTCAATTTCTGTTTCTGTAATTTTCTCATACATTTTATATAAAATTGAATTAATTAATTTTTGATTATTTTTGTTTTTAAACTCCATAGGAAGGTAAATATTAATTGATGAATTTTCAATAATTAATTCTGGTCTTTTTGAATTAAAATAATAGAAATTTACAGAGTACAAATTACCGAAAATTCTAGTGAATTTAGGTAGTAATATTTCATCTTTTCCAAGAACAAAATTGTCTCTTGATAAATTGCTGTAAGTATTTGTTTTACTAGATTTTACTGAATTAATAATATTCATAATTTTTACCTCCTAAAGAATAAATGTTCGCATGAACTTTTGTTTGTTTTATTTTATTCTTTAGAAAATAAAATGTCAATACTTTTTACGAAAAAATGTTTGGTATTTTGCAAAGCAAAAAAAATAGAGGGGGGCAGAGCCCCCTCATTGTTCCTCAAGGCCATAAGAAACAAAATCAATAGGAAATAGAATTATGCGCGGTTATCGAGTGACAGACTAGGAAGCTTATACCTTACTTAGCAGCAATTTTTTTACCAGAGCTTAAAATCACTTTGGTTACAAGATTCTTACCGTTCAGGGAAAGCTTAGAAGCCTTGGTGGACAACTTCACTGCAGTAGTGGGCTTTTTCAGAGTTGCGGTGTACGCAATCTTATTCTTTATATAGACTATCTTCTTGTTAGAAGTAAATCCATATTTCGAAACACCCTTTGCAATGACTTTGCCATTGTATGAGAGCTGCTTGTTCTTGAGTGACAGCGTGTGAGACTTGGTAGAGCCTTTCACGTAAAGAGTTTGATATCCGGATTTTTTCACGACATAAGTCGAGCTGCTTCTCCACTTAGCTGATGTGGTGAGCTGACTGATACTGTAGCTGCCAGTAGTCGTTACAACTTTGGAGATAAACCCATTTGAGTCACTCTCAAACTTTTTGTAGGTTCCAGCAAGCTGAAGTTTCTCGGGGGAATACCAAGAACCGTACTTGAACCGATACAGTGTTCCGTTGTTTTCACAAAGGTATACATTGTAAGAGGTATCAAAGCCTAAGAACTTAGCACCACTGAGAACATCAGAGAGCCTTACCCGTGCTGTTTCGTTCAACACCTTTTTGCCATCTTTGCTCGTGACGACACGAACGAAAGATTTACCGTTTTTGTATGCTACATAGACCAGCTCATTTGCACTGTTAGAGGATATTTCAACTCTGTTCTGTGCTTTGAGCGGGGGCTGAGGCACTGGATCATCACCGGGGTCGACTTCTTCAGCCGGCTTAAGGTTAGAGATGCTCAGCAATCCCGAGTTTGTTCTGACATAAATCGCAATATCATCTGTGTTATACTCAAGATTTTTAACTCCTGACGGGATGACAACTTCGGTCACGTTCGCACGAGAGATTCTTGAGAGAGCACCGTCTCTGGTAATGAAATAGAAGTTGGCTCCTTTATCAAAACCGTTATACAGTGATCCAGATGAGTACGAGTTGGCGGTTACCAATTTTCCGGACTTAGCGTAGAGGGAAGTCCCCCGACTATAAAACTCACGAACTGGTTCGTAAGCATCTTCCGAAGAAGAGTATTCATAAAACCGGTACATGGTCCTGCCAGTCGCAGCATCGTCATAGATAAAACTATAGGGATTCTTGGTTGCAGCAAATGCATTGACGGGTGCAATGGTGAGTACGACAAGCAACACAATTACAGCGTTCATAAGTTTCTTCAATAAAGCTTTTTTCATAATACTGTCCTCCGTTATGGCCTTGAGAAACTTACATCAGCCTAATCGAAACAAGAGATTCGAAAAATAGCTGAAACGCATAATTCTGTAATAATTATACAATTAAATTATGTAGAATGTAAAGTATTTTTTTATTTTCAAAAGTGACATTTATTAGTCATAAAAAAGTCACAATGTACATATAAAATTCCTATGTTAGAAAGGAAAAAGGAATATGGATAAATATTTAAATTTATTAAGCAAAACATACAAAAACATTCAAGAGGTAAGTGAGGAAATAATTAACTTACAGGCTATTTTAAATTTACCAAAAGGAACTGAACTATTTATGAGTGACATTCATGGAGAAGATGAAGCGTTTAATCATATTTTAAATAATGGTTCAGGAATAATAAAAAGTAAAATAGAAGACTTGTATGCCAAAACACTTTCTGAAGAAGATAGAAAAGATTTGGCTACACTTATATATTATCCCAATGAGATTTTAAATAAGATGAAGTCTAAAATAATTAATTTAGATGAATGGTATAAAATAACTCTTTATAGATTAATAGGAGTAACTAAATCTGTAAGCTCAAAATACACTAGATCTAAGGTTAGAAAAGCAATGCCAAAGGGATTCGATTACATTATAGATGAACTTTTACATATGCAAGGCGATGATTATAATAAAGAACTTTATTATAATCAAATCATTGATAGTATTATAGATTTAAAGAGAGCGGATGCATTTATAGTTGCAATTTCAGAATTAATAAAGAGAATGGCTATAGACCATTTACATATTGTTGGAGATATATTTGATAGAGGTCCTGGAGCACCAGATATTATGGATAAAATAATGGCTTTCCATAGTATTGATATACAATGGGGCAATCATGATATTTTGTGGATGGGAGCCGCTGCAGGAAACGATGCATGTATAGCTAATGTTGTTAGAATTTGTAGTAGATATGATAATTTATCTACTCTAGAAGAAGGTTATGGAATTAATATTAGACCACTTTCTAGTTTTGCTACAGAGATATATAAGACAGATAGAAATGATGCGTTTTTACCAAGAAATAAAGAAATTACAAAATATAGTAATTCCGATAAAAATACTTTAGCAAAAATTCAAAAAGCAATGGCAATTATTCAATTTAAGATTGAAGGTCAGCTAATAAAAAAACATCCAGAGTTTAAAATGAAAGATAGACTTCTTCTTGATAAAATGGATTTAGAAAAGGGAGTTGTAAAAATTGGAACAAATGAGTATAAGCTAAATGATACATATTTCCCAACAATTAATCCAAAAAGACCTTATGAACTTACAAAAGAAGAAAAAGAAGTAATGGAGAGATTAAAGTTTTCATTTATGCATAGTGAAAAATTAAATAGACACATTAATTTCTTGTATGCAAAAGGTCATATGTATCAAAGATTTAATTTAAATCTTCTTTTCCATGGATGTATCCCAATGAAGGAAAATGGAGAATTCGATGAAGTAGAAGTAATGGGTAAGAAGCTTAAAGGAAAAGATCTAATGGATTATATTGAAAATGTTGCTCATAAAGCTTATTTTGGAGAAGAATCTGATGATAAGCAAGATGCCATTGATTGGATGTGGTACTTCTGGGGTGGACCAAAATCACCACTATTTGGGAAGGCTAAAACAGCGACATTTGAAAGGTATTTCTTATCTGATAAAGAAACACATAAGGAGAAGAAGAATCCTTATTATTCACTATATAATGACGAGAGAATATGTGAAAAAATACTAGAAAACTTTGGAATTTCACCAGAAGATGATAGCCATATTATAAACGGGCATGTTCCTGTAAAGGCAAAGGATGGAGAAAATCCTGTAAAAGCAAATGGAAGATTAATCGTAATTGATGGAGGATTTGCAAAAGCTTATCAATCAACAACAGGTATTGCAGGTTACACTTTAACA
>Ga0247609_10001980_pt1 | contig 22746 bp, 35 predicted proteins | sample 172DNAGHGlowgp2_FD_193487 | JGI IMG/M metagenome (GOLD analysis project Ga0247609, IMG submission 193487) | Sheep rumen microbial communities from Palmerston North, Manawatu-Wanganui, New Zealand - 1728 DNA GHGlow gp2 | ecosystem: Host-associated > Mammals > Digestive system > Stomach > Rumen ...
GCCTGCTGCTATGTTTAAAACAATTCCAGCGTGCTATCATGATAGCACGCTGGAATTGTTTTAAACATAGCAGCAGGCATAGTATCATTTCGCATTAAAGTAGGTGATACTGTATAGAATCCTTTACCTAAGGATATTTTATACTTTATATGATTAATTCCTCGTATCATACTATCTTTAATTTTATTATCATAATCATTACTATTCTTAATAAACTCGATCCAATCATCTAGTTTATTATCAGCTATAATATCACACAGCAATGTTGGAGACTTTGTAGTTTTACGCCAGTCTTCTCCATATACTGTTTTGGCAAAATCTATCATGCACTTATTAGTAGGTGATTCATCAATAGTAACATTCATTGGATCGTCATCCATTTTTGGAATTCTACTGAGAAGCTCTTCTACTGAAATATGCTTATTTTCAAATCCTAATACTGGAGTTCCTGGATGTGAAGGATCATTTTTAAAGAAATAAACAAATGTACGAGGTCGTTTTTGACAATTATCGTGTAGCTTAGTATCTGTTCTATAATAAGCAACAGTATAGTCAAATTTAGAAGCTATTTCTTCAAGCTGACATCGAACTCTTAAACCACACGTACTTGAAAGTACTGGTGCATTCTCAAAAATATATACTTTAGGTTTTATAGTCCCAAGTGTGTAATATGTTAAAAATTTCATATTACAATTTCTTGCATCTAAAGTCTCTTGTGAAGCACCTCTAGTAGCGCTCGATAGACCAGAGCAAACAGGGACTGCAACAACTAAATCAATATCTGAATAATCTGGAGCTTCTACTTCAACACCGTCTTTTAAAAGCTTTACTTCTCCGTCAATATCTGTCTGGAATGGCTTTCTATTAAACTGGTAATATGGAACCATTCTATTGTGCTTTTCAAGATATTTAATTAAATTATATTCATTACCAGCGTCAACTAGTCTACCATCTTTATTATATTTTGTTGTATCAAACCCAGGATACGAAATAATAAATTCTGCTGGGTGACCAATCGCTGATTCAGCACCGAAATATGCCCCACCAGTTAAAACCTGTAAAGCTGCCCATTTAATATTTTTATTTTCACTCATACTAAACTAATCTCCTCATTTATTATTAATAAAAGAACTTACATCATTATAGATATCTCTTTTACTTCTAAAGTTGGGGCCATCATTAACATAGACAATTTTCTTATTCTTAATCTTCGATCTATCAAATACTTCTTTAAATAGATTAAGTTCTTCTTGAATATCATTCACTTTAGATGAATATGAATTTCCATCATCATTGTTTGCAAGAACAGATGGATCAGTACTGCTCAATAATACAAAGTACAGTTGATCTTTTCTAATAAAAGTATTTAATTGACTTGCTTCTAAATTCGATATAGTTTTTAAGACAGACTCTTTATCTTCAGAACGGTACTTCGTACCATACACGTATTCGCCGTACATTGATCTATTATGAATTACAAGATCATTGTCTGTATTGTAATAAGCATTTAAAGTATTATGAATAAGATTATCGTAATAGTAACTGTATAAATCTTTTGTATCGTTATTCGATGGGATTCCTGAATGCAGTACTAACACTTTCTCATAATCGTTCTTTAATTCATTAATCAAAGTATCTTTACCTGATCTATCACAACCTTCAATAATAAGAATTTTTACTTTGTCGTTCATACTAACTCCTGAAGTGATTTTATAAATTTCTATATTAATAATATACAAATAATCCCATAGAGAATTAATCGTATCTCTATGGGATTATTACTATTCAAAGAAATTTTCTATAAATATCTCTGAACTATCGTATTCAATAATTGAATATAAAGTATCTTCTAATAAGATTTCTAAATCATAATCATCTAAATCAAATAATGACTCTTTATATTTATGTTCTGATTCTATATAAGACTGTATGTCTAATACAATATCACTTAATGAATCAACTAAACTATTAAAAAAATCCTCTACATCATCTGATAATAAATCATCAATCTGACGAGTTGATCTGCAACCACATAATTGAGCAGCATAATCAGCCAATCTAATTAAAAGACTTGTACCTAATCTAGACTGATAAGGTAATTCTTTTAATAATGCCAATAGTTTTTCATCTACCTGCTGGCTTTCCATTTATTGCAACCTTTATAGTAAATAATACACATAAATGAGTAGCCATTTAACTACTCATTTAAATAGATACTTTATAAGTGCAAAATTTACTGTGTACCAGAACTTCCAAACCCGCCACCTTTACGAACTGATTCAGGCTTGAGCTTTTCAAAATCTTCTGAACAAACTTCTTGATATGAGGTGCATAAGATTGGGAGGTGCATGAACTGAACTAATTTATCACCTGTTTTAATTTGTACAGGCTCGTCGCTTGTATTGATAACGTTAAGATGAATCTCTGCTTGATAATCAGCGTCTACCAAACAAGCACCGACAATAAGACCTTTATTAGCAGCCACCCCTGATTTATTTACGGCAAGAAGACATGTGTTATTATCACCTATAATGACTCTAATTCCAGAAGGGATATTTATACGTCCATGAGGTGCAATTGTGATAGACATACTATCGCAATTCGCAGACACTGTATAATCATAATATGACTTATTAGTATTCTTTTTTAAGAGATCAGATAAAAACTCTGAATCATATTCAGGGATAAAGAAATCAGTTGCAGCTGCTAAACTAACTCCATTTGAATCAGGATAAGCTCTATTTGGACTTTTTACTTTACGCACTTTGTTAAAAAGAATATTCATGCTAACCTCTTAAATTAAATCAGAATAAATTGACTCATCTCTACCTGCTTCAAAAAGTTTAGCAATAGCACTACTGTAAGTAATAATGTGATCTTTACTATCACCTATCATTGATCGAATATCACTCTTTGGAATTACAATATAATGTGAGTTAGGTTTCTTGACTGATTGTTTTACATTATCGATCTTATTAAGAATGTATTTTAGCAAATCTTTTCCATTTACAAGATATAGACAATTAGCAACCTCATCAATAAATATATATAAAATATTATTATATAAATCCAACTTATTCTTATTAACAGGTAACGTAAAATTAGAAGAATTGTAGTACTTAGAAGAATTTCTCTTTACATTTATTAGCTGTTTAGATCCATTTGAGTAAGCTATTATATCTGTACCATCAAAATCAGATTGTAAGTCTGCTTTCATAAATTTAATACCTGATTTGAAGTATTTATATGAAAGTATCATTTCTACAATAGGCTCATCAACTAATTTTGCTCTACTAACTGAGTTTTTTACTTGCATTTTTAATACCCTTTATTAAACCATTTAATTAAACCGTAGCTAATTTGTTAGAAACTACTACTCTACGATAGATTAATTTACGATTATAAATTGGAGCGTGAATTACTCTATACAGATTAAATTTATTAAGATGCTTATACTCTAACACAGTAGGTGGTACAGCCATAAGACCTTCATAGTCAGTTGGAATATCTTTCAATCTATCTACATTGATTATACCAGGATGATTATCAAGAAATGAATAATTAAATTCATTTCCGATATACTTAGCGTAATACGAGGGATTAACAAAATCAGTCGGTTTTACAGTTGTAAATGTTGTAATAAATTTAACTGAATTTGAAACAAATACTTTTCCACTCTTGATAAGATTAAACATATCATCTTTAAGTGCGAATTCTAATGGTAACTGTACTGTGGATTTATTACCTGATTTAACTGAACTTATAAAACTATTATATAAATTCAAATCATAATCAGAATGCTTCTCTTCTTTTACGTTAGGTGTTATAAGTGTTTTCAAGATAGCGTTAATAAGTTCTTGTTTTGCAACTTCTTCAATTTCCATAACTGAACCTCTTGTTTTAACGTAACAGATCCATTTCTACTACATTATTTATATACATAATTTTAACAAACTATTAACCTATTTACGATTACGCCAATATGTAGGATCGTTAGTAAACCAACAAAATTTAGTTGACACTCCAAAGTTGTCAATAATCCTAATGCTAACAATATCATCATATCTGCCAGCATACTTTTGTGGATTATCACACGCAGCTTTAAATGACTTTACAGCTCTTTCAAGTGTCTTGTAATTTTGAATTTTGCGAACAACACCACAACGGGCTGTATGATAAATACTATACATCTAATCGACTCCTTATTTGTAATTAAATGGAATCCAATTTCCATTTAATTTATGAATTATTTATAATACAGATTCTATATCTTGTAAACAAAAATAGTGTATCAGATTGTTTCATTAAAATGATTTAATCTGATACACTTAATGCTATTAGACAATGCAAAAATTTAAGCTATCTTGTAAAATAATGAATGTCTGAGTATAATGTTTTCTCGTTACCGCAACCAGACGGTGTACCTTGTTTAAAATCACTATACCATCCGCCACTTGCGTAAAATACGATATGCTGCGATTTAGCATATTTAAATGTTACAAAATCGCCATTGCCTTTCAATGAATTTGAAATAAACTTATTCATTGAATACTTACCTGATCTATTATCAGCTGATTTAATTTTATACTCATTTGCAACTGAACTAGAGATATTGTACTTTGTCAACGAATTAGCGCTTCCAAATAAATTTGCAGCACAAGATGATTTATACGTTTTATTAGCTTCACCTCTTGCATAAGAAGCAAGTTGTAGAAATAATGAAGTACCTCGTGTACATTGATGTTGTGAACTTCCACCTGTACAATATTTTGCTACATATTTCGCTGACTGATCTACATTCTTTACATTATAACCTTCTTGTTTAGAATGATTATTTAGTAACTCTAAATTTGGCGTATAAGATTTACTCATAATCTTAGAGCCACTCGGGATTGACACTTTGCCACCTTTCGGTGTAACTTCTTTCTCATTAAGTTTATCTTCAGGCTTTTTACTTTCATTGACACCGAGTACTTTTGAAGTTGTAGGTCCTAATTTACCATCAAGAAGTTTCATTTTCTTTTGCTTCTGAAATGAATACACGGCATCTGTTGTTAGTGGGCCTGGTTTTCCATCTGTCTCTAATTTAGAGTCTAGATCTACAACTTTATTAAGTGTATGTTGAATTAATCTCCACTCTTTATTTGAATATTGGAGATTCTTATTATACTGAACTGCAGATTTCTTATCATATTTCAGATATTCATTTTTATTATCTTGCGAATGACTCATACTCACCTCCAATATGCTTGATTAATTATTTAATATAAATATACTATTGAGATAATCAGAGTTTAATCATTATTTACACATATTATTAATGTCAATACTGTCTTTAATAAATGATAGTTATTTGTGAATAGCTTTTGAAACTGATTCCACGAAATATCAATACCGTTTTGTTTAATAAAGGTGTCATAATGATCTTTACATTTTCTTGTATTACTAACAGCAGCCTTTGCTTTATTAGAATTAAGTCTACTTTGTGAAATTCTCATACGGTGAATATCAGTAATAATTCTGCCACGAAGCGCACTACTCATCTTCTTTCTTGTTTCGGCGGAAACTGGTGGCATCTTTCTGCCACGATTAGCATCACCAATCTTCTTTTTCTGTTCTTCAGACATCGGCTTACCCTTGTTTGACGGTGATTTACCATACATAGGGTTACCCTTGCCGCTGTTTATTTCTTTTAAATGATCCTTAAATTCTTGTGATCTTTTCTTACCTTTATTAGCTAAAGATATTTTATAACGTGTTTCTTCTGACCTTGGATGCAACTTTCTTCCTTTATACATCTGTCTAAACTTTTCTTTTGTACTCTCTGGGCAAGGTCGACCTTTATTAGCTATACTAATCTTCTTTCTTGTTTCGTCAGATAGTTTTCTACCTTTATTACTATTACTTATCTTCTGTCTAGTTTCTTCTGAACATTTATGAATCTCAGTATGCTCTTCTTTTGTAACGAATATTACATATTTTCCATACTCAAATGAGCCGTCAAGATTGTGACCCCATAATTCATAATGTTCATCATTATATCTTCTTTGTTCTTCAGTATCTCGCAAATGATGAATAATTGTTTTATTTATATTATTACTTTTATTAAACTGCCTCATTAATTTATGAGATTTATTGTAATAAGTCCAGTCTATAAATTTTCTACCTAGTTTCCTAAGCTGTTTCCATTCAGTATAGTTCATATAAGCCTCACAGAAAGTTAATACAATTTAATTAATAATTATTAGTTTGATATTTAACTTTCTGTGCAATGTATTTACTACCTAAATCTGTTTCGACCTATTAGTGTGACCTAATTCTTCTGCGCTAACTTTACAACCGCCCTCAGGCCAATCCTTGTAGTACCAAGAAGATGGTAATTTCTTTATTCGTCTGTACCAGAAACGAATTATACTTGGGATACTTACAACTATATGAAATAATGGACCAAACATTAAAGACTGTACAGAATGGCCTGTTTCATGGCGAAGTGTGTTCTCGTCGCAGTTGTCTGTTACAAATATAATAGGGCCAGATGAAAAGCAAGCATTACCTAATAGATTACCCTTGCTAACACGAAGCACAGTGATCTTAGCTTCTTCATTTCTGTATAATTTACAATTATGAAATATAGCTAAACAAATTAAACCTGGTAAAAGTACTTGTGGAAGTTGCCATAACAATAAAAAGAAATTCACAACGATAGTTAAAGCTTTACTTTTAAATTCTAACATAATCACCTCCATATATATAAAAATACCTCCACGTATACGCCATAACTTTAAGGCGGTGGAGGTTTAGTAATTATTTGATATATTATTTATAAAGCATCATCTTCTACGTACCAAATTTTTACCTTAGCACCTGCAGCTTTTAACATATTCTGTATTTCTGGTTTATGTGCTAATGAAAGTGCATTGTTATGACGATTATCTGTATAATTAACGTCTGCACCTTTTGAGATAAAGTATTCAACTACGTTTGTTTTACCATTGTATGCTGCACTCATTAAAGGAGTCCATTCACTGCCTTTTTCAGGAGCATTTACATCAGCGCCATAATCTACTAATATTTTGATGCTATCAATATTGCCTCGTGCAGCAGCTATATTAAGTGGAGCAGACCATTTATGGTTATTAGCTATATTTATGTCCGCACCACTTCTTAATAAAAGCTCTAGTATTTTGCTGCCATCTTGTTTAGCTGAGTAAAATGCAATTGGGTAACCACGTGTGTAGCGATTATTTAAATCAGCGTTTAATTCAATAGCCTTTCTTACAAGATTTATATTGTTACTAAACAATAAAGGCTCAACATCATTATCTACAGCATTTTCAAAGAGAGGGACCGCTTCTGCTAATGACATTCTTTTTCTAACGCCAGATTCTTTTAGTAATCTTGAATATGATGGATTATTATATGAGATGAAATGATTATAAGTTATATTAGTAAGCTTGCTACCATAATTTTCAAGAGCATCTTTTAATGCAATAACTACATCTTTATTAATTTTATTTAAATCAAAGTCAATTTCTATTATATATTTAGAAATATTCTTAATTGGGCCTTTTACAACCTCTTCTTTTTCGCGTAATCTGGCCTCATCATTAGATGGGTCAAGTTCACCGCTTGCTATATTATAAGCAAAGTCATTATACGGACCAATTCTATAACGCTCTGATAATTTATCACCATCGACAACTAATCTAACTAAAATATTAGCAGTATCTACTTTCTCGGTTGAAACTACAAAACGTTTATCGCGTGTAAACGATACATAATCATTACTGCCATATAAATAATTATCGTATTTACCAGATGAAGATAAAATATCGTTAGGAAGAATATATTTCAAATAATCATTAAGAGTACAGACATGATAGAGAATACCTACTTGTTTTTCTTCATTCTTAACGCTTAGTAATTTCTCTAACCTAGCGACTCTCGCTTCTAAATATTTATCATTCATAAGTTTATACCTTACTGTAGCTAATTTCTACAGATTAACTCATCCCAACAATATTCTTCAAAACAGTTGTAACCGTATCTATCGCATGAATATTCGCATCGTGTTTCGTAATAACAATCATCATCTACAAATATGCAACCCTGCAATAGAACTGCAAATAATACAATTAAAAATATCAGCGATTTCATATTTACACCTCTAATTATGGGTTAATAAGCTTATTTTCCTGAGTAGCAATTATTTCTGATACAAGTTTTATATCATTTGCAATACTTATAACAGCCATCGGATCATAATCATTGAGAAAGATAACATCTCTTAATCGATTACATCTTTTGTGTAATAGTTTTTCTGAAGACTCAATACAACGTTTTACTGAACTATCATCAACTATTGTCTTTGTTCCTTATATATTGAGTAACACATCTCGATAAGTTATCAGCCTCAGAAGTACTTCCTTTTCTAATTAAATTTGTCCCGCCTCTATTATAAGCTTTAATTATTGTAGGAAGATCTTTAAATCTTTCCTGTAAATGTTTGATATAGCGTGAAGCTGCTATCGTGTTGCATCTAATATCGTCTATATCTGTACAAGCTTCATCTTTATAGATAGAAAAAGTTCTAGGCATAACTTGAAAGAATCCTCTAGCGCCCTTATGTGATTCTTTTATCTTGCATCCACTCTCACAGACTGCTAAATAAAAATAATCAGTAGACACATTCTCACTAATAAGAATACTTTCAATCTCATCTTTAAACTGAAGGCAATTCTCTAACTTTGAATCAGCGAAAACAGACAGTGGAAATAGTAAAATTGTAACAAATAAAAGTAGTCTAACAAACAAAATAAGTACCTTAATTAATCGATCTTGTTCTTTGAAAATTGACGATAAGCTTTATTCCATGCAGGATTGAAATTCTCGAGCTCAATCTTTGATTTAAAATCATTTGTAGGAACTACATCCTTATAGTTATTCATAATAAAATCAGAATCTTCTTTAGATAGAAGATTCAAATCTATTCCAGCAATGTAATGATCGTTTTCTTTAATAACAAACACTTTACGATTCTTCGTCTCATTGTGAGAAGTATATGTAAATTCTTTTATCATACTAATGATCCTTTATTATAATAAGTTAAGTTTGTCTTCAAACTGTTTAATAGCTTCGTCTACGAATTTATTACGTGCTTGATTATATGAATCTTTACACTGATTATACGTTTGTCTATGTTGTTCCATCATGCTATATAGACGCTTACCTTCTTCTGACTCATTAAATTTATTTGTAGCATCTTTCGTTACTTTTGCACGGATAAATGATAAAAGATCAACTGAATCTTTAAATTCTGTACCATAACATTCTTCACATCTTTTATCACCTGTATAATTATTATAGTATTCGCAATACTCACACTTCCCGTGACGTGCATTGTAATCATCAATATATCCCATATAAAATTCCTCCTATACCAATGAAAATTTGAAATGAACATGATTACAGCTCATGTTCATTTTGTAATGACAATTATATCATAAACGAATTCAAATGTAAATAAAAATTTCTAATTTTCATAACTTACATAAAGATTCCATGAATGCCATTTAAGTGAATGTAACGCTGCAAATGCAAATGATTCCATGTCATCGTATTCATCTTCGTCAAAGAAATAATCTTCATGCTTATGAATATATCTTAAAAAGTCACGCATCATGCTTTCTGTTACTTCTACAGGTCCGCTTTCTGGACCTAAAAAGTACGACTCAAAGAACTTTATAGAGTTCTCATCTGAAAACACTCTATACTCACGTTTCCAATCAGGATTACTTTTGTTCACAACAGTCCAAATTATCTTTGACATATACATCCTTTAATAAATGGAGTTATTAATGAAGGGAACCATTTCCTTCATTTTGTAAAACACATTCTATCATAGATGAATTAAGATGTAAATAGAAAAATTCTAAATTTTTCACAAAATCAACTTCAGCTGCATACAATATCGTCAAATAAAACTGGAATCTTTGATTTTAAATCATCAAGTAATTTACGAGAAATAGCAACCATCTGTGGGTGAGCTTTGATATCGCATCTTAATCTGAAAAAGTGCCGCCACTCTCTAATATTACCAGTAACTACAATTTCAGTTGCAGTCGATAATGGAAGAACATCTCTGGCAATCTCTGGTTTTACATTCTCATATAACAAAGCCATATAAGCATCTTCTGCATTTCTACATGAATCATACCAAAACTGATATACAGAACTATTGCTAGGTAAAAGATCTTCTGGCTCTATTACTTTAATTTCACTACCAAACTTATCTTTTGAATAGTTCACGTACCTCGTAGATTCTTGTGCAAATGAAAATAATCTATGTCTTACAATCTCATTTGCTATTGCACGATTAACAATAAATTTAACAGATAATTGAGAGTGTTCAATCATTGCTTCATGACCACGCTCACATAACATTTTACAAAACTTAATACATGAATCATCTGTTATATTATTCTCTGACTTATAGCACGTTCTACCTGCACGTTCAATATCTTTAAGAATTTTAATTGGATCAGATAAATCTGTTAAAATCTCATACGACTGCTGAATTACTTTCATTTTTAAGCTCCATCGCTGCTCTTAATCTATTATATTCTATCTTCAATCATAATAATTAAAACAAATCCCTAATGTATATACATTAGGGATTACATCTAAATAACTAAATTAACTACACTACCAAACCTGCGGTTGTGTGGAACCGTATTCAACAAGTAGATCTACAAATCTGCCATCTTTACGCATTTTTAATTCACCAACTGCCTGTGACATTGCTCTCTTACCAGCTATTGGATGGTTTGGATCAGCTCCAGCTTCTAATAGCATTTTTGCAATTTCATAATGCCCGTTATAAATGGCTGTGATTAATGGATATGCTCCATACCGATCTGGCTCATTCGGATCAGCTCCTTGAGAAAGTAATTTAGATACCTTACTAGCGTCACCATCTGCAATAGCTTTGATAAAAGATGCAGCAGTCTGAGCTTTCTTACGTGGTGCTTTTGGAACAAACACTCCTTCAATAGATGGGAAATCAGGTTCATCTATTAAAATATCTTTTGGCTTTATATCATCGTTCTCATCATCTATAATCCATGCGGCTGTGCCGTTTGGCTTACGTGCTAGACAGTATTTTATTTTGCTGCCCTTTTTAATATAAAAGTAAAATCCGCCATCAAGCTTTCTTGCTAATTTATTGTAGTACTCTTCACCATCTTCAACGCGATTTGCTTGGTAACTATCATCGTCCCATTTACCAGATATACCCCACTCTGTACCACGACCTAGAAATACAGCCGCGCTATATGAAGTAATTCTATAAACGTCCCAAATATTATCATTGTAAATAAGAGTAGCGCCATCTACAGACGCAGCTTCATTTTTTAACAATCTCTCTAGTCTTGCAATACGTTGTTCTAATGTTCTTTTAATCATATGCTATAATCCATAACAAAAATAAGCCCATCATATGATGGGCTTTATGTTTTATCTAGCGTTAAACAATACGTTTTCTATTACGTTTTACAGATTCAAAATCTTCATCGTGAATCATTTCTAAATCAAAGTTACGCCATGCAGCAAGTGGATATGAGCATTCAGAAAGTTCATCACTCCATTCACACATGCCAGTTTTAGGATCAACTGCGCCTTCGCAATTACTTCCGTTTGTTAATGACTTCCACACACAAACTGTATTATCGGTTGGGCGAAAATAAACACTAACTCCAGGATAACCTTCTACATCATACGTAAATGTATATCGCGCGTCAAAGTCATCCATTTCTACATCACGTGACCAACCGTATGTTGGGCTATCAACAATATCTGTAGTATCGCTTGGTGTTAATCTAGCACCTATCATCTGTGAAAAGATTTTAGCCATTGACTTAGCTACATCACGAGCGACATCTGCACTATGATCAGATTCAAAACTTTCAAACTTACGCGCTGCGCGTTTTCTTGAACGTTTTACAGATTCAAAATCTTCATCGTGAATCATTGACATACTAAAATCTTTCCATTTAGATAGTGGGAAATACACTAAATCACCATCAAATTCTACTGTAGAGCCGTCAGGCATAACTGAATGCCCACCGTCAGTAATTAAATTAACGGCGTTCTCTGATGGGTACACTTCAACACCATAACCAGAATATTGGCGATTACCGCCTACTCTATAATGAAATGCAAATCTAGCATCTTTATCATCCCTGATATCATCCACATCATCTACTGTTAACCAACCATACACTGGGCTATTAATAATATCTCTAGTTTTAACTGGGGTAACAGTCGCTCCGATTATTTCAGCAAATTTATTAGCAATAATATCAGCTGCTTCACGCGCAGCTGCAACATCAAGTGTTGCTTCAAATTCTGGAACTTTACTTCGCCGACGTCCAGCTTCATTTTTTAGTAGTTTTTCTAGTCTTGCGATTCTATTTTCTAACATTTTTGTGTTAATCATTTCTTACTACCTCGTGAATAAAGTTTTTATTATGTAAATAAATTTTATCAATAACGACTATAACGGATAGCTTTATTTCTAAAACACCGTCGTCTATTTTCACACTTATTAGCAATACGTTCAAGACGACGTATACGAGATTCAACTTCTGCAACCTGATCTTCATCTTCAGATTCTTCATCAGGCTCTTCGCTAGACTCTTCTTCATCATCTAAAACAAGATCATTTGAAGGCTCAACATCTGCATCTTCTACTTCTTCAGAGTCATTCCACTCATCTTCTACTTCTTCAGAATTTGAAGGAAGACTCAATGAATTTAAAACGCGTTTACATTCTGCATCTGACATTTCTGAAACACAAGCAAGTAGCATTTCATCTGTGTCAATAGAACCAAGATCCACTAGTGAAAGTAGTAACTCACGTGGATCATCACATGACTCATTTTTCATTTTACGAGAAAAACGTTTATTTTTAATCATTTTATAACCTCATTAGTAATTAGTTGTAATACACACTAAAATATATCTAAATAATAGATATTATATACATTTCTATATAATAGATTATTAACTATATTAAGAGGTACACGTTTATTATGTTAACTCCAGAAATTGCAGCAATCATTTTGATTGCAGTGTGTGTTTTATTGTTAGTCATAATCCCACTACTTGACGGATCAATACGATTCCGTCAATATATTAGTCTGCGATATACGTTAGTGGCTATCGCACTAATAATGGCACTGGGATGTGTTTTAGACTTTTCTCACTTAAATGAATCTTCTAGAAATATTGTCTTAATGGGCGGTCTTATTCTAGTTGGAATATTTGTAATAGTTAGATCAATAGAAAAACTAAATCTTGGAAATAAAGTCATTGACATTTCAGCACAAAAAGGCGATATTAAATTATCTGCTTCTCTACAGAATAAAAATGTAGAAAGTCGCTATAGTAAGGAATCTGATATTGCTAATATGATTATGAATAGTTATTCAAAAACACATGATAGTGATGATAATTTAACATCTGAAGATAATTCTGACGAGTAATTAGAATTTATACAGATATGATATAAAGTTTATTCTAAGGCCTTCTAATAGGCCTTTTATTTTACCCATAGTCACGTCTTATAATCAGAGATACAGAATTATATTAAATAATCGTAATGTGTTCTCAGAAAGAATTCTACAGGCGTCTACATATATAAATTCAGCATATCTTCAAAAGATAGCGGAATTTCTATCAAAGATCTTTATAAGTTGAATCAGTGGGACTTCTCAAAAAATCTTTATAAGTTGAAGGTTCATTAGTTGAATCGGAATTTCTCTCAAAGAATTTTTTAGTTTTGAAGGTTGGTTTATTTTGATTTGAATTCTGAGTTCTAAAAATTCTGATCTATAATTTATATTAATATATTTTATTATATTAATAAATTAATTAATATTTTATTTTTAGGCAATAGAAATTATGATTATCATAATTACTATTATAAAAATCTTTAAATGCAACCTTCAATCTAAAAATCTTTCAGTAGAAATTCCGCGCTTTTTAGAAATTCAGAAGAAAATTTCCGTTTATTCTGTGATTTGTCTTTGAATTTACACATAAAAATTTCAGTCTTACTACGATTTGGGTACAGCAAAGCGGCGAAGAATTCTTTAACGAAAAACAAGTTAAACTTCCATATAAGATCTGACTCTTATAAAAAGCTGAGGCAAGATTCCCATTAAGACCTTCGTTTACTAAATTTAAATATGTACAACTAACTAGACTATAAATAACCTAGACAACTTTTAGTTGGTTCATTACATCAGCTGTTGAAAATCCGCAGCGCAGAGCAATACATCATTCCAATAATTATTCAGGACGTTCTCAACTATGTAACATACAAGCATAAATCTCGTTTTAAATAAAACGGTTGTTGTACTTGTAGAAGTGCCGGTATTAACGAGCCTAACGCTGTTCCCCCACTCTCCCTAGCACACCTATTAACGTCAATAGGTTTTTGGGGCAGCGCATAGAAATTGTGATTATCATAATTACTATTAGCGCTGGTTTTGGTTTATTCAATTTTAATTTATTTAACCACTACTTAATATTTTCAAAGCGTGGCTATTAAGTTTACTCGTTAGAGTTAATAGAGTTTTCAATAATTCCGCATTCAGGGCTCGATAATAAATTATCCCATGGTCCTTGTAAGCCACCTAAATAATTTAGGCGTCCAATCTCTGAATGTGTAAATCATTATTTACTAACTTATTATGCAACTTAATAGATTAGTTATAAGTGTTAAAGTAACTATTTCTTATTAAGAACTAAATCAGTATATCGCTTATAGATATCGTCTAATTCGTTTTCATCTTCAAAAGTACTTCGTGGAATTTCTTTTTGTTTATGTTTATTTGATCTGCACTGTGAAGGATCAATAGTGCAAATTAATTCGTTTATAAATTTATCTTCAGATTCACGTTCAAAATATCGTATTGAAACATTAACTTTATAGCGTTTTACAAAACGTTTTGCCCTAGCTTTGCATCTCTCTAAAGTATCAGCACCGAGTACGATATATGTTTGACCATCAGATTCAACGCACATCGCATATTCTTTAGCACAGAATCCCATTCGTTTTTCATAGAATTGAAGCTCTATACTATTAAATGTTCTTCCGTTATATGACATGAACTGCATAGCTATTACCAATACAAATATTAGTTAAAACAAATCCCAATACAAATTTATAAGATCTGCATTGGGATTTAAAAGAGTTTGGATGACTTATTTGAATTATCAGTTCTGCTGTAATTCGCCATCTCAATAATATAGATATTTAACTTAACAGAAGTTTCTGATCATTAAATACCTATATTATTGATATACAACTGATAATAGCTATATTTAACTTATTCGTTAATTATTTTCTTCTCACTTTCATATTTCATTGTTACTTTTGCCACCATCGGTTTACTGTCATTATATTGTGATACTAAATCCACATTGCAAATAACAACTACACCTTCATACAAAATATGCCTATTTAATCCACTGTCGAATAAAGAATATCTTGAACGTAAAAATTTTTGATTAAAGAAATCAGATAATATTTCATTTGTAATAAGTACTTCTGCTATAATGATTCCTTCTTTACATTTAAATTCTACTCTATTAGTGATATACTTATTACTAGTTAACTTATCGAAATCACACTGTATATCGTCAGATAGTAAAAACTCAAACTGATTTGCTTTTATATAATCTGATTTATTCATAATCACTTATCCCATAATACCACTATTTACAGATTCAATAAGTTCATCTATACCATCAACAGCGTCTTTAAATTCTTGCAAACTTTCTTCAGTTAAATTACTTGTGAAATCATTGTCAGCTATAATCAGTTTGAGCATATCACTATTTTTTCTAATTCGCTTTGCTATAGACTTTTTCTTTTTATTTAATTCTTCAATAAGAAAGTCAATATCGCCTACATTTCGATAATCAGCATTAATAGATTCAGAAAGATGATTTGCAAATTCAACAGTGTTAATGTAGTTCATAATAATCCTTTATAATGTTTATTTTGTTTGCAATAGTAACTCTTATTGCTGTAATCAGACATTATCTATTACGAGATAAATTTTATTATCTCTTTTATAAACACCGATATGATCCAACTGTAGAGGCTCATAACCATCAAAGCCTTCTATAAGAACAGGTAGATTCATCACATCCAAACTATTGTCATGGTTCTTAAGATACTCAAGCACATCTTTCAAGGTAATGCAGTTTTCGTATGACATTAGTTAATCCTTTTTTTAAATAAGTTCAGCAAGAAGCTTATCGAAAATATCACATGGAAGACCATCAGGCCAATGATAATCTTCATCATAGATTTTACCACTAGATTTAATGTCGAAAATGTCACCATTAGCGGTTTTGACTTTATAGCCATTGAGTTTGTTCTTTTTAATCTCAAGACGAATCCAAGTAAAAGTAGTGACATTGTTTGTTGTGATGAGTTCAGAACCATCAGGGTTGAGAATTGTTACAGTTGGCTCAACTGGAATATTGCTGATATTGATCATTTGTTTTCTCCTATGTGATTAAATGGAATCCATTTTCCATTTAGTTTATGAATTACTTATAATACAGACTCTATATCTTGTAAATAAAAATAGTGTATCAGAATGAATCATTTTAGTGAAACAATCTGATACACTATTTTTTATAAACTATCTATCCTTATTATATAGGGAGTATAGATAACTCAATTATATAGGGAGTATAGATAACTCAATCATTGATTTATGAAATTTTAAATTTTAGTTTACACATCTTATGTTTTATGTTATAGTTTATTCGTAAATTAGATGGGGATCAAACTTCCATCTAATAATTAGGCATTACGATTCTGTAAATAAGGAAGCATTATGATTAAATATTCAGTTGAGTACATGATAAACAATGAAAGTAACGTAAACAATGTAACTTTCATAACACTTGATGAAGCGATCTCATTCATAAATGAGATGAGAGAATCATTTAAAGATTGTCTTGAATGGATCTTCATTCACTGTATAAAAGTTATGTAGCATAACTCATCAGGAGTTTTATGATAGAATATTTGACAGGCACATTAGTGTTGATTACATTCATACTTTTATTTCTAGACTTATCATATTATATGATAAAGCTAATAAATAGATTGCAGTAGACTATTTCACATTAGACTACTTTTTATTTCTAACACAAAATGGATTATTTTTGTTTACAAGAACTTAAATCTGTATTATAAATAATCCATAAACTAAATGGAAAATGGATTCCATTTAATTATACATAAGGACAGACACATGGCAGTATTTACAGTTAAAGACGTTATTTCAGAATACAATTCAGTTATTTCTGATTACATAAAAAGTGGTTACGTACTTTCACCATTTACATATAATGGTTCTTTTACAAAGAATATATGTTATACAGACCTTGTGATGCTTAATGATAGTAGTCATATATTGCGTGTTTGGCTTAATGAGGTAGATGTTAGAGTTGGCGACAGTTATTCTTATACACTTAGTATGGCAAAGAAATTGAGCATTGTTGTACGAAGATATAGCAGCGATGGCTCTTGCGCTCGTCGTACGTTATGGCCTGACTACGGAGATGTTGTTTATGAAAAACATTTTTACGATTTTAATAGCTATTCACGCGATGTATCTGTATATACCGATTCTTTAGAAGAAGTTGAAAAAATATTTAATAAACGTAGTAAAAGAGTCAAGCAAATTACTCGTAATAATCGTGAAAGCCCAATTGAGTTATCAAAGCTACCTGATAGCTTCATAGATAATCTTATGGCTAGAATTAATAAGTTTAGAGGATTTAAACGTGCAAATGCAACTTGTATTAAGAGAGTTTTCTTCCTTAAAAGGAGTGATATGAATGATAATTTGCAGTTACGAGCACGAGTTGAAATTGAGTTTAATAGCAAAAGAGCCTATATAGACCTTAAATAAGTAAGAGGTTATTATTTATGACTTTCACAAAAACATGTAAGATATGTGGGAATACATTTGAGTCAGATTCACGTAATACGAAATACTGCTCTGAAAAATGTTCAAAGAGAGGTGCAAAGAAAGCGTATAGATCGCGTAAATTGAAACGATTGAATGCTGTACGTAATGGAGATGATAAAGAAATAGAAAGTCTAATTTCGTCTGCATACAAGCTTTCTCGTGAAGTAGCAAAAATGTGTCTTATTAAGAAGTGTGCTTGTACTGAAGATGGTCACGTTTGTGATGGTGATCTCAACGTTCACCATATAGATCACTGCATATTTAACAACAGCCCTAGTAATCTACAATGGTTATGTGAAAAAGCTCATCATGAAATACATAATCAAGAAGAGGATTGTTCTATTAGAGAAGAAATAAAAGCATTTGTTACAATAAGAAAGCAAGAAGAGATTAGAGAAAGAAATCGTATAAAACAAATTGCCAAAAATGACAACATTGTTGCACTGTGATTTATAAACTAAACGTAATTAACCATGTTTATTAAATATAGGAGATTACAATAATGAGTACACGTTCTAATATTATTCTTGTAACACCAGATAATAGGGTTGATCAGTATTATCATCATTGGGATGGTTATCTTTCTGGTGTCGGTGAAGAGCTTCGTAAGTGTCTTTTATACTCAATAGGAATGCACACAGTAGTCAAAGATGTATCAGTTTATGATGCTTTATGTGATAATTTAAAAGACTGCAGTGATTATGAGTTTGAAGATTCTTGGGTATTAAATAATCACAATCATCTTCATTTAGACGTAGAATTTACTTATGTGATTAGAGACAGCAATCTTTACTTTGTGTACGAGTGGGATCTTTGCCACAAAGTAGATACATACAAGGATCTAATTGATCATGTTTGTAGAGAACAAAACAAAATTGATCTTACACACCAATTAACTGATGAAGACAGTAATAATGAATAATGAAATCACAGTAAAAGCATTGTTGCATTAAATTCTGATACAGAAATGATTGTTTCTGATACAATCAGATACATTTTTCTATTTTACAGAACTGAAGTTCTATGTTATAATACACTCATAAAATGAAACGAAATAATAGGGTATTTCGTTTATTTGCAAGTATCACTCAGGAGAATTTAATATGCCTGCTACAGTAAAACAAATTGAAATCAACGGAAACAAATTTAGCTACAATGTTTTGCTTATTAAAAGTAGCAAATATCTTCCAATGATTAAATCTATTGTTAGCGCACAGATCTTTAGTAAGAGAGAGTCAGAGACAGATGAACAATACTTATTAAGACTATTTAATAATATTTATAATTCACAGAATCCTGTCGAAAGACATAGAGAAGCGCCTACAATTTCACCGGCTGAACGTAGAAGGCAAGCCGCTATGCTTAATGCAAAAGCAAATGCTATCTTGAGTTCATTAGGTATTGAGGTTGTAAAACGTAACGTTGCAAGTTGTAACATTGTATTTAAGAGTACAAACGAAAAATATAGAATTAAGAATGAATCACTTGACACTCTTATGAATGCTATACAGCAATCAGTTTCTTTTGATAGAGATACTAGAGAAGTTGCAATAGGTGTTGAGTTGGAGTTTATCGGTAACAATAATAAGATCGAATCATTTAATGAAAAAATGTCTCATCTTGTGAGTGAAGATAGATACTCTTGTGTTTTATCATATAATAAGAATAATGGTAAAAAGTGGGTCCTTGGTAGAGACGGTAGTTTAAAGCGATCTCGCAACCAACCAAGATGTTATGAGGGCTTTGAGCTTACATCGCCTATTCTTCATCTCGATTCTGAGCAAGATATGGAAGAACTTAAAAATGTATGCAATCTTGTTAAATCGGAGCTTAACGGTGATGTAAATAATAGTTGTGGTACTCATGTACACATGAGTTTTGATGTCCCTGAACACTCTCTTGAAACACCGTCACTTTGTAAGTTCTTTGCTAAATCATATAAATGTAGCGAGCCGACATTATTCGATAAACTTGTTCCTAATAATAGAAGAGCTAATCATGCTAGGTACGCAAGATCGATTAATTTAAATTATATTGAAGATCGATTTAGAAAAGTTAATTTCAATAATGTTAAGAAAACAGGTAACAATATGCACCTTGAATTTAGACAATTGAACGGTACTCTTAATTTCGGTTCAATTTATGCATGGTGCTTGATACAACGCTTGTACATAGAACTTACACTTGAGAGTTGGGAACACTCTAAAGATATTAAATCAATCGATTTAAGCAATGTTATTGCTAGTGGGGAGCTAACTCAATCGTCAATTGTCAATCTTATGAAAATGAGTAAAATGATTGCTTAACAAAATTTACACCGAACTGAAAATTTCTATTTACAAGAACTCAGTTCGGTGTTATAATATACTCATAAATTAAATGGAAAATGGGTTCCATTTAAACATAAGGAAATCAATATGGCACTTTACACAGAGTTTGAAATTAACGAAATGATGGCCAATCAGATTAGAGATCTTATCGCAGCAGGATACTCAATCGACCCTGCTCATTCATTTAATGACGATAAATCGTGTACAGCATTTCTAATGAAAGAAAATTATAGTATACGCTTAATCATAAGAAAGCATGATGATTATATTATTAAATCGTTTTCATTCGTAGATAAAAGTTTAGATAATAAAGATACTTTTGACTTATCTCTTATATATTACAGAGTATACGATAATACTTATTCTGATTCTGAAGAAGAGGCTAAAGAAGAAAGGGCTAAATGGCTTTTAAAAGCCTTTGACAATAACTCTTGTAGAACACACTAATAGGTAGGTACAATGTCGCTTTATACATTAAAAGAACTCAATAACAGACCTGCAGATATTATAAGATCACTTTTATTAGAAGGCTATAGAATAGTTCCTACTGAACAGTCTAATAAAAGAGAATTTGTAGCTGTACTTACTAATAGTAGTTATACAGTTAAAGTTATAACACGATGTGGTTATGATCATTTTGCCATAATTTTTATTGCTAAATGTAATAAAGATAGTAAATTCAATTTTGAAAAATCGTGTTATTATTATAAATCACATAATAACGTTTATTCAGATTCTAAAAAAGAAGCTGAAGATGAACGTTTTAAATATATTACAAAGTCTTACGAAGACATGTATTTAACAGTAAAGTGCTTTCCTGAAACTTATATAAGATTAATCAATGAGTAGCGGAGGTAAGCCATGGATAAAAATTATTTGCTGTCTGAACTTCAATTCATTGCTGATAAAGTAAATGAACTAAAAGATGACGTGGACAAAACTTCATGGGATATAAACTCTGAAAGTATTACCAATAAAATTGGTGACGCACTTTGCAAAGGCAGATCAGGTTTAAGTTACTTTGTGAATGGTATTCCAATGATGGAATACAGATTAAACAATTACAGAGAATCTGGTGATATAGAAGATCTCGATAGCTTTATGAAAGTTGCAAACGGTTACATGGATGCAGTTGTTAAAGTTAGAGAAGCCTTTAATATGTTAGATGATCTTGCTGTTACATTGAAACGGAAGGTAAGTGATGTCTAGTTTATGTGATAGAATGAAACAGTACGAAGCGGTGAGTAAAACAAGACTCATTCGCAGAATGCCTGTAATTATCAGATTAGACGGTTGTCATTTTCACACTTTTACAAAAGGATTTGAAAAGCCATTTGATGAAGTTCTTATGTGTTCTATGATAAGAACAATGAAGTTTCTTTGTCAGAACATTCAAGGCTGTGTTTTCGGTTACACTCAATCTGATGAAATTTCATTGATTCTTGTTGATTATAAGAAATTAAATTCATCTGCATGGTATGACAATGAAGTTCAAAATATGTGCTCTGTTGCAGCTTCACTGTGTACATTAAAATTTAATGAGGTGTTCAGAGAGGAAGTACACAATCACGTTTCACAGTATTTTGCAGATAAGAAAGAAGGTCTTTTGGCAGCATACAATAAAGCTTTAAAGACAGGTGCAGTGTTTAATTGTAGAGCATTTAATGTTCCAAAAGAAGATGTATGTAATTGCATTATTTGGAGACAGCAGGATGCGACAAGAAATTCAATTCAAGCATTAGCACAATCAAAGTTTAGTCATATTACAGAATGTGGTATAAATTGGAACTTATTAGAAACTTATAAAAAGCTAGGAACTGCATGTTACAATCGCGGTGAAGAACATAGTGATTGGGTGGTTGATTTCAATATGCCAATTCTCACACAGGATAACGATTACATAAATAAACATGTGTTTGTTGGTGAATAAGGAGGTACAATAATGAGTGGCGGAGCATTTGATTACAAAGATAATGAGTTGAATTACCTTCAAGGTATGGTTGCAAAAGAAATTGGTTATATTGAATACTGTGCTAATGACATTGAATATCCGTATAACCCAAAGACACTTGAATATATGAAAGCTATATGTAGCGATCTTGGGAAACTTGCAAAAGCAATGCATTCACTTGATTGGTTTGTCAGCGGCGATACTAGTGAAGAAAAATTCATTTCTGATTATGAAAACATTTACAATAATGGGAGTAAGTAACTATGATTATGAAGTTTGAACAGTCTGATTTTAACGCACTTGCTTCTGATACTATTCATGAATACATAAATAACGGATATAGAATCGATCCTTATGAATCTGTAATCGATAAAGATAAATTTTGCACTTTTAAAGC
>Ga0247609_10001982_pt1 | contig 22726 bp, 21 predicted proteins | sample 172DNAGHGlowgp2_FD_193487 | JGI IMG/M metagenome (GOLD analysis project Ga0247609, IMG submission 193487) | Sheep rumen microbial communities from Palmerston North, Manawatu-Wanganui, New Zealand - 1728 DNA GHGlow gp2 | ecosystem: Host-associated > Mammals > Digestive system > Stomach > Rumen ...
GCGGTAGCCGGGGCGGCCGCTGGAGCCGTTAGCCACTCGGCAGCTCTCAGCGTCGCTGAGCCAACTGCCACCGCGAAGCACACGGCGCGAGCCCGAAGGATTGTACCACACCCAGTCCGCACACCACTCCCACACATTGCCGCTCATGTCATACAGATTAAGTTCATTTGGTTTTCTTGATTTGACTGGATGCGTCCCATAGTTAGGATGATCCGGACCATAGTCGGATGCATTCTCCCTATACCATGCGTATTGTTTCAACTCTCTCATTTTGTTGCATCCACTGAATTTAAACCCTCTTGTTTTGTCTCCGCCTCTAGCGGCATATTCCCATTGGCTTTCGGTCGGGAGGGCAAAATGGTATCCTTCAGGCAGTTTTTCTTTGAGGCGTTTATTCAGTTCTTCTATAAATTTATCACAATCTTGACAGCTCACCTTCTCAACAGGGCGGTTGTCGTCCCCTTTAAAAAATGATGGATCCTCATCCAGAGACTGTACGTATTGTGCGATGGACTTCCACAATTTTCGCGTCACCTGTGTTTCGCCTAAATAAAAAGTACCTTCCGGATGGCCTTCCACACGAATCATCTTGAATTTCTCACCATCGACAGGAAAACTCATGTTACTGTATACAGTAGTTTTCCTTATAATCTTTTCACCTATATAAAACTCAACCTCGTACTCTTCTTCCCGTTCGGGCACTTCCAGTTCCAGGGTGATAATCTCTCCTACGTGATGTTCTTTGATATTGACATCCTCTAATACCTTTTTCTTTATTTGGGGAACACGTATTGAGACAGGAATAGTTTCAACAGCTTTCTTCAGAACCTTGATTTTGAGTACACCTTTGCTGTCGACGACATCTGCCTCGACAACCTCGACGAACTGAAGAGGATTGAAGTTGACATTCACGTCATCGTTACAGATTGCCTTTATCAGTTCCTGTCGTATTTTGGAATCTCCACTGTTGGGATTGATTTGATTGATATGGTCAGCCAGTGTGCTTTCCTCGATGGTTCTCAGAAAAGTTTCGATGTTGCCATCGACAAAGTTGTCAATCAGGTCGACGGACAACGGAGAATCGTCTTTCGAATCCTTGAAAGCGAGCATCAGCGATTTCAGGTCCTCCAGAGTGTCCACGGGACGGTTGTAAATATACAGATGGTTCATTTCGTTGCTTTTGTAAATTTGTATATTCTTTGCATTTCGCGGATACGCTCGATGTTGGTGGTCTTGCCTGGAGCGTTTTTGCGATCTTTTTCCGACACCGTTTGGTTGGCCATTATGGAAGGGCGCATCCGGTCGATGACACCCTCAAAATCCTGCTTGGTGATTTTTATCGGAGTGGCTATAGGCCTCTTGGCTTCGACCGACTCGCGGTATTTGACGTAGGCATTTTCCATCACCTGATTGACAACACTCTCGATTTCTGCGCCAGAAAAACTCGTATAGAAATCTTCGTCGACCTTGGATTCTTCATCTTTGTTAACTCTCATCATTTCAGCTATAGAGACGAAATTGTCGTTTTCCCTGCCATCTTTTGTAAATTCGGAAAAATCGTACATACCCTGCGAGTTATTGTCGAGGAAACCATATCGACTCATTTTAGCTTTAAGGATAGACCTGCGTTCGGTGGGATTTGGGAAGTCGACAAAGTAGACCTCGTCGAAGCGTCCCTTGCGCATAAATTCGGGGCGCATCACATCGTTGGCAGTAGCCACGATATAGACGGCAGTCTTGCGCTCCTGCATCCAGGTGAGAAACTGTCCCATAAGCCGTTGTACAAGCATATCGTTCTCGCCACCGGCACCGGCACCGGCAAAAGCCTTCTCCACCTCGTCAATCCACAGCACGCAGGGGTGAGCGGTCTCGGCCGTTTGCAGGGCGCGACGCAGGTTCTCCTCGCTCATACCCACATACTGACCCATGAGCCTGTTCACATCAAGCCGCAGCAGCGACACCCCGAATTTCTTGGCCACCGCTTTGGCAATCATCGTTTTGCCACACCCTGGCATGCCGATAATCAAAACACCCTTGGGGATGGGCAGATTGAAGCCATGCTTGTTTCGTACCTCGTTCAGGTTGCGATACAGCAGGGCCTTCTTGCCAAGATCCTCTTTGAGCTGGTCGAGGCCTCCAACCTCGTCGAAGTCTACATCGGTTTCAACCACTTCGATTATGCCGCTTTTTTTCACTATACGTTGCTTCTCCTGAAGGGCAAAATGTATGGATCTGTTGTTAAGCTTTCCGTCATAGCTGAGGGTGCATATAGTGCGGAGGATCTGCTCAATTTCATACATATGCAACCCCAAGAGCTTATAGGTCAGTTCCTCGCGGAATTGAGCATCAGACACGCCACGTCGAGTGACAGACGGCGCAATGGGCAATGCAGAAATCCGAGCCTTTATTTCCTCGGAAGTGGGGAACTGGTATTCAATCATCGTGAACACTTTCTCGACATTTGCCGATAGGGCAGCAACAGGCATGGGCGACACAATGACAATAGAGTACACTGGCCCTTTGTCCGAATAGTCGCCTCGCCTATACTTGGCAGCAAAGGTTTGCAGCAGCAGTTGGATTTTGTAGTTGTCAAGAGCCTCTTGCTGCAGGTTCTTGAATAGGAACACACGTTCTGTGTCGGTATCTTTAGCATCGACAATGGCCACCAACCATGCATCAAGTTGATCGTAGGGATCATACGGTGTTCCTATTCTGCGTTTACTGTCAAAATCGACTACTCCACGGTTGATGTCGTATTCAGCTATGCACTCTGCTCCGAGGCCGTTGCGACCCACGGCTCGTTCAATCTCGCGGTCAATCATCTCATAGTCGAAATGAGGGATATAGATTATCGGTGTACATTGAAGTGACGTTTCCAGTTCTATCTGAAATTGATTCATCCGTTAATTATCCTTTTAAAAACCGAAGTGTTTTTTTATTTTGTCACCAATTTTTTTAACACCTTCCCATGCCTGCTTTGCCGTAACTTTTGTATCTGCCCAAACTTGTTGAGTTACGACCTTCGCATCTTCCCACAACTGTTTTGCACCTTGCCCTATTTTTTCAATTGTGTTTAGGGCTTTTTGACCGACATTAACGGCATGCTTGGCCAAATCGCCAGCAATGTTCTTTGCAGTCAAAGCCACAGTATCAACTGTGTTTGTCACGAATTTCCGAACCGGTTCTTTCACCTTGCTAGGCAAAAGAGATATTATGGTATATGTTCCGATACTTATCAGCCCCGCTGGGACTGTAACTGTTGGTGCCAGTGCCGTAACAAGCAAACCTACACCAGCTGAGGCTCCAGCTTTAGCACCTTTACGGATGCCCCATTTTACTGTACCATCGACAATCGAAACACGTTTGGCCATTTTATTTTCTTTCGCGCGAGCCTGCGCCTCCCTGCGAGACATCCCTTTCACGGCCTCGCAATAGGTGAGTTTTGCCATCCTCAGATTGTCAAGATGCTGGCGTTGGCATTTCTTGGAGAATTCCTTTTTTGCTTCCTGAGGAATATAGTTTTTGGAATAAACAGTTCTGTTGACTGCAGCACAGATAATGTTCTCATATTCCTGTTCTTCGGGACTGCCAAAGTCTGCCTCAAAATATTTCAGTAAGGACTCATCCTCAAAATCCGACTTGTTGAGGCTTGTGGCCGACCACACATTGTAGTGAAGCAACTGTTCCAAAGCCAGAGCAAGACCTTCACGTTCGCTGAGAAAATAATTTTTCTTCATTCTGTAGCCTCCTTTTTTCCTGCTTCTACGACCTGTTCATTAAGAAACTCCAACCCGTTGATTGAGTCTTTAGAATCATCATCAATCTGTTTGGCAACAGCCTCCTTTACCTGGTCTAAGTCATCAGCGGTTGCTTCAGGGTAGAATTGCTTGACGGTCTCGGTAATCTCCTCTTCGTACCATTCGTCTATGTTTTTGCTGGATTTTTCAAACTCTTTAAGTTTGGAGTGGTACGTCTCGTTCTCTTCAAACATCTCTTGTAGAGTTTCTCTTTCCTCATCTGATTCGGTTTGAGAAAGGAGAAAGTCATTCAGTTCTTTGCCATGCAATGGCTTTTCGGAGTTAAGAATCTTCTTGAAGAAAGTCTTGATTGTTTCAATCAGACTTTTAGAGAAATCCTTTCTCTGCTCTTCTGAAAAATCAATTATTTGCTTTGTCATAATATGGATTATTAATTATTCTAGGTTTCTGTACTTCTCAATGCAGTACTTCCATTTATATTATCGCTATTCTCTAAAGAGTGTTCAAATTGAGTAAATCTATCAACAATCAGAAACATTTAGATGTCAATCACCGGCTGCGACGTCACTTCGAATGAGCTTTTTATCTTAAAGAGTTCCAAAAATCATTATATTCTTTTATGCTCCTCTTTATATCGTTGAGATACCCATCCACCATTGTGCTGCCGAAGTAACGTTTGGCACGATAATAAAATGAATCTGCCATGCTTTGACTTTTATATACACCATGGCCATTTTCGTACCTATACCCCATTATGATTGAAGCATATCCTGCGAAAACCCCCTTTTTTAATGAGGCTCTTTCGAAATACTTGGATTTTTCCGAGTCTGAATTTACTGACTTTCCAACAGCTATTAAACACAGGGCACTTCCCGCAATGGCCGCTGGAATATATGGTCCAACTTTTCCATATTCATTCATTTTCTTTTTCTTATTCCAATTATACAATTCCCAAGCGTCTTCATTTTCTCCTGCGTGAATATAAATCCCTTCCAGAAGATTTGACCATCGGTGCTCGTTGATTTCAAAATGAATAGAATCGTTATTGATAATTACTTTCTTAAATAAACTGAATAAAACATCATATTTTGAGCGAATCTCAGGAGGCGTTGTGATTTCCTGTTCGTTGATGTCCCACCCCAATCTGGATTCTATGAAAATGCCTAAATATATTAATCCTAATGCGTCATTTTGCATTGCGGATTTCAAATACAAGTCAAAGGCTTTATCTTCATCTTTGCACACACCATCGCCATCCTCAAACATTTTACCAAGAATACACTGTCCCATTGGATTATTCTTCATTGCAGACTTGGATATAAAGTCAAATGCTTTCGAATAGTCTGTAGTCACCCCCTTGCCTTTAAGATACATACTCCCCAATCTGAAAAGTCCCATTGCATCACCTTGATTACTAGATTTCTGAAACCAATTCAGTGCTTCACTATAGTTTATATCAGTTCCTTTTCCATACAAGTACATTTCTCCTAATTTACACTGTGCAGCCGCGCATCCTTTTTGGGCGGATTTGGAATACCATGATAGAGCGGAACTATATGACTGATTAACACCATTTCCAAACCTGTATGCGTCACCCAACAACAGCTGAAATTGTTTCCATCCTTTTAATGCATTATCATGTAATGTTGATATTTCACTGCTATCATATTGAGTGGAATCCCCATGGTTTGCACAAAAAAATTCATACGAGATGTCTTCCGCATTAATTGATTTAACTACGATGTTACCAATAAAAAATAACACATCACAATCAGGAGGCACATCCCGTTCAAAAACAATTATTTCGCCAATCCGACATTCTCTCAGTTCTATTGTTTTGTTTTTTATGTCTACAGGTGTTTCCTTTTTCTCTGCTGGGTCTGTGGGAAGTTCCTTTTTCTTTTCTGGGTCTGCAAGTGGTTCCCTTGAAGAAAGCCCTAGCCAATTATTAAGTGTCTTGCTTTTTCTTAAATTATTATTGGGTTCATCTAAGTAGTATTGTTGTTTCACATATTCATATATCTTCTTACTAATACCATAAATTGAAGAGTGGGGTTGCTTAGCAGATTCTCGAACAACTTTAATGCCTAATTGTATTCGTTCGTTTGAATGTTTAATTACACGAAGTCTGAAAATCGCCCGATTGTTTGTCACAGAAGCTTCAACAACTTCAAGATAAGACAAAGGATCCATTTTAATTACAACATGCTCTTCTGTTATAGCAGACACAAGTTCTCTCATCAATTCAGAATCTGGATTGTCCTTATTAATCATTCCAATCTTTTGAGCTAGCTCATCTTCATTATTATCATAAAGGAACGACTCAATATCACCATCGATAAACTTGTCTATCAAATTATTGAACAAAGACGAACCTGGTCTTGTGGCTGCATTTTGATTAAAACATGCTCGCAAATCTTCGACAGTACATACCAACTGTTCATTAACAATAAGGTGTTTCATGAGAAATAGTTTATTAAACTGTTGCTATTTTGTGGCCTTTGTGAATCTGTATGTTTTCTCCATTTCACGGATCCGCTCAATGTTTGTGACCTTGTTCGTGTTAATTGCTTTTTCAGAGGCTGGAATAATCTGGTTGGCCATAATAGAGGGACGCATTTCTTTGACAATTTCTACAAAATCTGAGAAACGTACTTTTAATGGTAATGAAACATGTTCATTAGCGTCGACTGATTTGCAATATCTAATGTAAGTTTTCTCAATTAATTGGTTTGCAACACTTTCGATCTCTGCACCTGAAAAGCCGGTCGAAAACCCATCATTAGTATTCTGGTTTACTCCATCCGCAGTCATGGTTTTAATCACCTCCATAAAACTGTTATTTACATTGTTGTCAGAGATGAACTCTGAAAAATCATACACGTCACTTGTTTTTGATCTCAAAAAACCATAACGACCCAATTTTGCTTTCATAATAGCCGTTCGTTCTTCGATATTCGGAAAATCCACAAAATAGACTTCATCAAAGCGCCCTTTACGCATGAATTCCGGACGCATTACGTCGTTAGCCGTTGCAACTATGTAGACAGCTGTCTCCCTTTCTTGCATCCATGTGAGGAACTGTCCCATTAACCGTTGAACCAACATGTCATTGTCTCCTCCACCAGCACCAGCACCAGCAAAAGCCTTTTCCACCTCGTCAATCCATAGGACGCATGGGTGTGCGGTCTCTGCAGTTTGCAATGCCCTGCGCAGGTTTTCTTCACTCATTCCGACATATTGTCCCATGAGACGATTAACATCTAGACGTAGTAGTGAAACTCCAAATTTTTGTGCCACGGATTTTGCAATCATGGTTTTGCCGCAACCCGGCATACCGATAATTAGAACGCCTTTGGGAATCGGAATATTAAAGCGCGACTTGTCTTGTATTTCGTTTAGCCTTCTGAAAAGAAATGATTTGTTGCAAAGATCCTCTTTGAGCTTCTCCAATCCCCCGATTTCGTCAAAACTAACATTAGTATCAACGACCTCAATAATACCACTTTTTTTGACAATCCGTTGTTTTTCACGCAAAGCCATTTTAATTGAATTGTTGCCCAACTTGCAACTATTCGGATTAATTGTGATCGTCCTAAGAATTTGATCAACTTCATACAGGTGAAGACCCATCAATGAATGTGTCATTTCCTCATAGAATTGCTCCTCACTTTTCCCTCTTCTCGATACGGAATCTGCAACTGGAAAGAGGTCAACCCTTGAGCGTATTTCCTCTTCAGTAGGGTTGGGATATTCTATCATGGTGCAGATTTTTTCAATACCGTAAGGCAATGCGGAAACAGGCATCGGTGATATAATGACAATTGTGTAAATTGGCATCTTTGTATGATAGTCTCCGTGTTTGTATTTGGCAGCGAATGTCTGTAAAAGAGTCTGAATGGAAGTATTCCCTAACGCGTCCTGCTGCAAATTCTTAAAAAGGAATACTCTTTCTTTATCTATGTCTTTGGCATCGATAATGCACTCTAGCCATGAGTCTAGTTGTTTATATGCTTTATAATAATTGTCACGGATTTCACTCTTGTCGGAAAAATTGACGATACCCCTATTTAGATTATGCTCTACAATACATTCTGTGGAATCCATTATTCTCGATACGGCAGATTTAATCTCTAGGTCTATTTGCTCGTAGTCGAAATGTGGAATATAAACTATTGGCGCACTAAGGAGAGCCGCCTCAAGCTCTTTTTGAAATACACTGATATTCATATTGCCATTATTCTTTTTAAATTAAAAAATGCGATTTGCCACTATCTTTTTCCCTTACATCACTTATCATTGGACATTCTGATTATCCTTTTGTAAATACCATTGAGCCAAATCGTCAATTGTTGATTGGTATTTCGATTAATGTGAGGTGTTTATATTTTATTTTCAGTTCTCCTTTTTCAAGATTGATGAGAGGAAAAGCCACCTCCAATAAAGTATTTGTTGCTACATTTAGATACAATTCGGCTTCGTATTCTTGTCTGGAAAACTGAGGGAATAGGGGTAGTCTTTTAACGGAGGAATCCATAATTCCCTTTACCATTAGGCCAAGCGTTACGGCAGCAATACAAGCCATTACTTTATCCTTTTCCTCTCCTGTTTTTGAGCTCTCTAATGCTTTTTTGATAGTATCTGCGACAATAGGTGGGACACCAGAAGACAGTAGTGGCATCATAGGCGAAGGAAGCGAATTAGGAAACTTTGATTTGCCATTATTGTTATTCAAAAGAAACTGTAGTTTATTCAAGTCCTCAGGTGACAGTATTTTTGAAAGATCATTAGGTGAGGGGGGCTTTTCTCCTTTTATTGGATTCGGATTATTGTTTTCTTTTTGACGATATTTCTTAAGCAACAATGTCAGTTCGAGTTTTTCATTGACTGGCCTTGTAACTTTAACGACAGCACTAATCTTATGTTGCAAATCATCCTTGATGATAATCTCATCCTTAACAATGTCTCTACCATCCAAACGCAAACCCATCAACACAAAATTACTGGATAAGTCAGGGGGATCAACGTCAGAATTAATTTGAAAAATATCATATACGGATTGTAATATTTCGGTGTCTGACAGTGAATAATCAATTGCATTTAGTTTGCCAACCATCATAGCTGAGTCAACATCGAAACATGTTGTCAACCACTGCTGGATTTCTCCGTCAACAAGGTTGTCGATAAGATTCATTCGAAACTCATCATCTTCTTTATATTGGATTATTATATCCTTTAGTTCTTTTGTTGATTTTATATATCTTAAGTCAAGAATCATATTGATTATGTCTTTTGACGAGCATCGATTGCCAATTTATTTTGAGAATTTATTGAATGAATACTGATTAGACTGTTCAAGTAATAAATACTAAAGCCTATACCCACAAACTGGACATTTCTCCAAATCCTTTTCTACGGCCTTCTTGCACATCGGGCAAATCTTGCCGGAATGGGCGGAGAGAATACGGTCGTATTCACCTCCTTCCACCCATTTGATAAGTTCATAGGCTCTCATAACTGTCCAAGGGTGAGTGTCGTCGAGGATAGAAATATTGCGGATTATCTTATCGATGGTGTCACCATACTTGGACATAAATTCTTTGGCTTGCTCTGCAAAAACATGTGGATTGGCAGTATTGAAATAACGCTTGGGTATTCCAGCCATCTTCATAATTGCAGACAGGGCAGCATCCAGGTCTTGACAAACCAACAAACCTGCACGATCAGCGGTAAATTCAGACATCCGGTACCAGTAATTCAATGCCAACTGGAGCGGAAGAGCCAGTTTCCCAGCTATCACTGTATTGGCAACTATCTGTGAGAAAAAGTTAACAATAACATGATACAAAACGTGTCCCGATTTGATATGGCCCGCCTCATGTCCGATAACATAACATAATTCAGGGTCACTCATCAAGTCAACAGCACCCGACTGTATCACCATGATTGTGTTGTCTTTATATCCTGTAGTATAGGCGTTGATTCCGTACGACCATTGGGTATAAATCTCTGGCAAACGGTCGATGTCCAGTGTCTCAGCGGTTTCTCTAACCAGTTTATACAATTCTGGACAAGATTCCTTTGTTACATGAAAGTTGCTACCACACAACTCTATTACATGCCAGCGTATGGTTGTCCAGTTCAACACAAAATTCATTACCGTATCGAATCCCGGAACCTTGCGAAGAGCCTCTAATGCTGCCCTGTCAAAAGGGTGTTCGTATTCGTTAGATTGCAGATTGATGAGCGTCTGTTTCATGGTTTAAGGAGTTTGTAGGTTTTATATCCAAAGAAGAGTGCTGTCAAAAGAAGGATTATCCAAGCAAGAATGTAACATTTTGTGATTATAAGGATAAAGAGTAACAAACAGAAAATGGTTCCAATTATCCAAACCATCTTCTTCCATCTCGACAAAGTCTCTTTTGTAGTGTTCAGTTCTGATGTGGTTTCTACCGCAGCATAACGTAGACGAGAGTTCTCATCCTCCAAATCCTTCAGTTTTGCCGTCAGCGATTCCATATCATCCGTATTCTCCGTTTTTCCCCCTTTTATAGGTATTGGCTTTACAAAACCCTGGGTCTTTTTTAATTCAATCACAGTCATCCTGCGCTCCACTTCTCGAACCTCTTCTGGTAGCTGCAATTCGGTAATAACTTTCGATGTGACCTTTTCGTCAGTCCCGAAATTATCCGACATGGGAACGAAGAAAAGAACAGTACCTTTTCGTCCGCGTATGCGTAGCAGTTTCGAGTCACCCTCATAATCACATGGCACTTTACCTTGTTCAACGATAGCAGCCAACTTGTCACCATCAAAATGCAACCCGCCACGAAGGTCGAACATATTAGCAAAATCATTTTCAAATTTTTGCAGATTATTGGCGATACTAATAGTCATCCTATCCATCACATCTCGGTCTTCTGTATCTCCAATGAATTGTAAAGCGCAACTGATGGGACGATTATCGGTATCGAGTCCGTGTCCAGGTATTTCTTTTATAAGCAGGCTTATTGTTTTTTCGTCCAAATAACGGTAGAGCAGCTTCACTCCCCCTTGATTAAAATATCGGTCTGCTAACGGGGGAAAGCCATAGCTGTTCTCAGCAGACACCACTTGTGTCAGTTCTTCATGTGCGTTACCCTCAATGCGGAATGTCTTAAAACCGCCATAGGAATATTGACAATAATATCTTATCATGGCTTTAATGCTTTTATTGGATTACTTATTATATTTTCTTGAATCCATCCCCACTTGTCTTTATCATGTGGCGGTCTTCCAGTTTATTGATCAGTTGGCTATAAGCAGCAAGATATCTGCCAAAAGGTGGAGCCCATAGTTTTTTCCACCAGCGATTCCACCATGGGGCACTGTTGACCGCTTGTTGTTCGCACAGAACAGCCTTCTCTTCTTTCTTGACTAAAAAACGGAAGATGTGCAAGGCTGGTTGCTCACATCGTGCAGGGGCAAATCCTTTTCCGTTGACCACATACCAAGAGAGTGGAATTTGCGTATAGTCATACTTGAGGCTCTTGTCTGGCTCCGACTCTACCATACTTACCGATGAAGGAGACAATATCTCACCATTTTTCAGCATGATTTGACCTGTCACTTCGTTTTTAGAGCATAGTTCACCCGTGCGGTCGTGTTCGTTGCGGAACATGCGGTAGCCATCCAACAATTTGGAATGCTCAATTCCTCCCGCTGTCTCGATAGGCATCACCCAAATATCGACAGCATTGTGGGCTGCCCAGGTATTGATAAGTTTTTTGTAAGCCTGGCAGACCCTGTTTGTAACATCATCTCCATGTCCGTTTTGTGTCCATTTTTCGCATTTCACAGGACACAGAATGATGAGTTTACGATCAATTTCCTCATTTTCTATCTTGATATTGGCCAATAGACTGGTGATTTCCTCCGTTCTGTTCCATACTGTATTGATATTCTCGTTGATGTCCTGCATCAGGTATGGTGTATCGATTGCCACCACAAAGACATCACTTTGCGAAACCAGTTCCTTCACCCTGCTGTGATAGGAGCTAGTGACCTCCATTGACTCTCCCTGCACATCCACAAATTCGAAATAGACATCCGAGGCACCTTTAATCTGTGATTTTAGGTTGTAATGGCCCTCTTTCAGTGTAGGTGTCATATCTACCAGAAAGTGGCTGTTCCGCCCCATATTCCTACGTTGCTTGAGGTAGTTGTCAATTTCTATACGTTTGGCATTCAACGACACATCATTCTGCGAATAGACGGTCTGGTCGGTAATGGAGAACAACTCGGTATTTTGGTCAAGAGCATATACGATAGAGGCAAGAATAGACGATTTTCCACTGCGTCTGCCCCCGAGCATTAATATTTTGTGTGCCATTATTTTAAAGTTTAAAGGTTATCGGTTAAAGGTTAAAGATTCTTCTTTGGTTGAGGCTATTTACAATATTTGAATAGGTCTGCTCCGCACTCTACCTTGTATCCTGGCAGGTCGGTTTTTCGGTGTTTCTCCATCTGGAGTATCTCGTCGAACAAAGCCTCGTCACTATCGAAAAGGCTGTATATAGATGCAAACATCTTGTCGATGAAACTTCTATCTTTTTTGCCACGCTCATACTGCGCAGCCAAGAAGGAAAGCATGTAATAGAGCGGCTGAACACAGAAGGCAGGATTATACTTGGGATTGTCGCCACGGAACCGGTATATCGCCTCTTCGGGATATCCATTGTCATTCATTGCCACTTTGCCAAGCAATGTCTTCTTGAACTGGCTAAATTCCACATCTCCTAATGTCAGTATAGGTGTTACCGCGCACGCCACCTTGTCGGAAGCTTTGAAATGGGCAATCAGGTCTGAATACACCTCTTCTACACGAGCCAAAACCTCGTCCATTCGGTTCTCATAGAAATACCTCTCGCATTTCAAAGGAACAAACAGGACCAATTTCTCCCCGTTCTGCCCCTGCTTCTTGAAGAAGTCCGTTATTGCCGAGGGACGATTCTTTAACTCGCAGAATCTTCCCTCGTATTCCATTAAGTGTGGAGTATCAATTGCGATAAAGACAGCCGCGGAATCATTGATGAACTTAATCACCTCACCGGGACGATCCAATACATACTCTCCAGGAAAGTCTTTTATTTCCAAATCAATGCGCGGCTCTTTGCCTTTCAATCCAAAGGCAAAGTCAAATGTGTTCACAGTCGAGGTGGCTGCAAGACCTGCGGCAGGCTTATCAGTGATTTCCTCTCGGTTAGCGAAGATGGCATTCAACTGATGTTTCTTATCGGTCAGTTCGGCCAAAGTGTCACCCTCGGCACGCAGCAGCAGGTTGGTCGCCAAACCAAGATTTTCCTGTGTGTCGTTGAATATTGCAGTGAGTATGGAGGTCTTGCCCACGGCACGTGGCCCCATCATACACACCTTCATTGGAATGCACGGTACCGCCCGCTGTTTGAACGAATCAACAGCATTGTCTATCACCTGTTTCGCATCATCAAACAGTTTCATGGCTATTCAATTTTTATGATGAACAATTCTTTTGCCCTCTTGCTGTTCAAAGCATCACAGCAGTCGTTCAGTTGTCCGAGAGCCATTTCCTTACTGGCCACATTCTTGAACTCCTCTGGCCAGATGGCCGGGGCGTTCTCCCTGTAGAAATTTTTCAACTCACGTTGACCCTCTTTCTTGAACACGAGTCGGTCGTTGAGTTTGCGTATTCTGGCACGGAACGAGTGGTACGGAATAATCAGCAACTCTTGTATCCCATCAAGCAGGTCGTCTGCCACTATAGGTATTGCATTCTGGAGCGTCTGCTCGATGTCGAATACAATATCATCATCCGACAAACCATTGAAGTCCGGCATAACAAACTTGGAGTTTTGTGGATAATAATCCAAACAGGCCAATGCATTGTCCACTTTGAATTCCAAAAGACCTTCGATGTTAAGTCGGTATTCGGTAATATCTCTTATGGCTTCAACTATCAATGGATAGCCTGACATCTTTTCCTCCATCAATGCTTCCATCCATGAAATAGGATTGCCTGGCATTTCTCCCTGAATAGGAATACGTTTCATGCGGCCACCCTTGTCATCACCAAGCACATCGCAGACCTCTTTCTTGAAATCGTCCTGAAGGTTGACGATGGTGCTTCTATTGATTTCCTCAAACTCGTCACGAATCACAGCTCGCAGGTTGTCGGCATAGTATAGATATACGTTGGGAGCATGACCTTTTTCGCCGCCAGAGGTGAGACGGTGCCTTATTTCATCCTGGGTAGGACAATGGGATGCGATATTGCGGATGATGGATTTTACGTTATCGCTTATAGCCTCGCATTTGGCTGTTTGGTCAGCATATTTGTCCATCAGGGATTTCAGCTCGCGTGTCAGCCCAAGGTTGTCCTCGTACAATTCATCAAAAAGGCCACCGGTTTGCAGACTCTTTCTGAATCCGCCAGAAAGTACATTGTTTACTTTGGCACAGAGGTCAAAATATTTCTGAAAACAATCCGTAAACTGGTCGTTGGCTGCTTTCATCAAGTTGTTGTCGACATTTTGCAGATTTTCGGTGAGGAAGTTCAATAATGGAAGCAGCAGTTTGTCACGAACATCAGATTCATTGGCGCAGTTGGCCATCATCAAGGCGGCAAATTTCTGAGCTCCGCTGGCCTGTTTCTTTTGGAAGGCATCGAGAAGCAGTTCTCCGGTCTTCACATTATTCAGATCCTTGCAGGCATTGATAACATAGAAGAGCCAGTATTCGAGGCCGCTGTTACCTAGGGTTTTTGCCAACATGTCATACAACTGGTCGTCCTCATTGCGTATACCATCACGTTGGGCATCGGGCTTTCTGACCACGATAGCGGCATCACTGTCGTTGACCAATGTGTCGAGCATCTTTTCCTCCAGGTTCAGCGAGGTGTCGCCCAATCCAATCGTATCCACAAGCATCACCTTACCAACATCCTTGGTCGGAAACTGGGTGTAGATAGTCACCTCCTTCACACCGAGGTAAGCGTAGTAGTGCTCCTGGGGTTTGCCCGTGGCATATTGGGCCACATAATAGCGAATTTCTGACTTCTTCTTGTCTTTTTCAGTTCCGAGGTCACCACTATACTTATCATAGTGTTCTACATACTTGCGAAGCTGACCAAGCAACGACTCTTGTGTTGTAGTACTCACAGTGATGCTATCCACTGGGATGTGTGGGATCTGTGATGCGGTACCGACAGATAGGTGCTTTGCGCCAATCTTTTCGAGGTAAGCGTTTACTTGTGAGACAATCTCCTGTTCGGTATAGAACTTGATGTGGGCGTAAGTCTCTCCTTTTGCATTGGCGATGGTCGATTTCGCTCCGGTGCAGTCTCCACCGGTGTCAGCGGGGATGATGTCGTTCTCCACGCCGCTAATGGACTGAAGCAGACGGCTTTTGCCCTGACCAGCACGACCTACTACGCTGATGTTGATAGTCTCGCGATTGAACCGTTTTTCCAGACGGTCGCATTCCGCCAAGCACTTCTGCAGCTGCAGAATTGTTGCTGATGGGTCTGCCAGTTCAATCTTCTGTTGCAGTGTCGGGTCTTCTATCGACATGGTGTAGTACTCTCCACGACAGCCATTGATTTGCGACAGCATGTTCTCACGCAGCGCCTCATACTCCTGCAAAGTCTGCTTCAGTTCATTAAAGAACGCCTTTTTCTTCATAATCACTTCGAGGTGTCCTTTCCCCTCAAAGTCATTCCGACCAATCCGCCGGTCAATGATTTCATTGATTTTATCTGTGATTGACATAATAAATGTTGCTTTTAATAAAATAGTCGTAAACGACAAAATTGTCCGTTTAATTATTCATGAAAAATACGTGTTTTTTAAGCGAGTAGCTTCTTCTTGAATTTCAAGTAGCGTTTTCTTCCCATAAATAACTCTATATTTAGGAATATTTATCACAGAATTAATGCAAGAAGATGCCATATATTTATCGCCTCTTGCCAAATGAAAATAGGCTTTTAATAAGTATACCGCACCTGTGGTGAGTTCCTTCCCATATTCGGGTGATGGCGGTAGATTTAATAAATCAAGCATTTCGAGTGCAGTTTCAGGAACATAAGGAACATCTGCATATGGCAATAATTCATTGACCTTTTCTATGACAACTTTTGATTGCCCAGAAAATGATAATGAATCATATAGTTTGGAAAATATTTTTATATATTGAGTATCCATTCATTCTAACCTTTAATCATTTTCAGGCTTTTTCCAATTGGCCACTGTAATACTGATTTACAGTGGGATAAGAATTTTATGTCGTTCAAAAGAGCATTTTTATTTTTAAAACAGCTCATTTCCATAAAAGTAAAATCTTCATTAACAATTTGAGACAACAACTCTATGGTATAGATAGCAAGCTCCATTGATTTATCCACAATACTATTAAAATCATCCAAGTAAAAAGGCATTGTTAAAAGCCATTTTCCTTCCTCATGAGAAAAATATGGTTTACCTTCTTTTTTTTCATGATTGATTGATGCATTAATGGATTCTATTAACAAAGGAGTTCTGTGAGAAACGATATTTCGGTATAGTGGCTCTAGTTGGTTATACCTGTTGGTGATAATATCAACCGATAAACCCGAATCCATCTCAATAGCAGAAAAACCTGATGGGCCTTCCGAATATTGAAACATATTCGTATAAAATTCAATATCTTCTAATTGGATTCCCACGCCCATTGAGTACTGCAATATTTGCGTTTTTATTTTAATTTCGCCCTGAGGCAAATAATTTGGTTGTTTGTTTATTGATTCCATAGTTTACTGATTTTTTTATCAAAAATATTACAAAGAAATTTGAAAAGTTAACGCACTCGTATTATTCAATTATAACATAATATAGCACTTGTCAGGCAACTCTATATCTTTGATTTCCATAGGCTCTAATCGACAAAAAAAATTCTTCTCTCGATTAATAATGAGAACTTTATACCATTCTCTTTTTTTATGCTCAATATAGGAATATGCGGGAATCCCATTCCCTTTTATATGTAAACTTGACAGTTGTGCGTTTACAAGTTTCTGGAGAACAGGCAAGTTTTCATCTTTTATCTGAATCGCGGTGGACAATTCCATCTTAAAAGAACGATTACGATTCACTTTTGTCCCATATTTGAAAAAATGGACAATAGTTATAATAAAATTAACCAACTCTTCCATTATGAAATATAATAAAGTCTATCTGTAGTATATAATTTGTACATTCTCCCTGCTTCATATTCAGAAGGTAACGGCCAAATTGATCTTAATGTACTCTTTATGACATCATCGGAGATTAGTTTACTCCCCTCCAATTTTTTCAATAAGGAATCTCCAACTCTGAAAGTATAAACCATATTCATTCCTTGTCCAGCATCTTTTTGTTGTGAGCGCATGAGATTATTGAAATTCGTACACTCATTAAACTTTAGAAAATGTGGAATTTGGTGGTAAAAATACGGGAATTCCCTTCCAAATGTGGTTCTAGCCATGTAAAAGGTTCTTAACCATGAAGTGACTGAAGGAACACCTGTATAGCCACCAGAATGAACATAACCAGTAAATCCAGCAAACAAGGACAATACTAACGATATTGAGAGTCGTGCGATTTTATCCCTTTCAAAATCAGCACATGAATTCGTGTATTTCGATGTAAGCCGCATTAATAGTAATGCCCATAATAATGCTAACGCAATAGGCTTTAGAGGAATGATGTCACTTTCTATAGTATTGTATGCCTTTGACGAGAACTTGTTTATCAACTTTACAATAACATCAAATAGCTTACTCGCATTTTGGAGATTGTCAAAAATCCACGGAGCGCCCAAAGCATTTCTAAATGAATTCATGTCAGATGCACATTCCATGTAACGCCTTAGAATCTCCTCGTAAGATTCGTCCCCTCTGACAAGACGAGAACTCAATGACTGGCACGAGTTCATCGCTGATGTGAGTTCGGACACCACCGAAGAAGGTATTAAAGAAAAAACTTGATTGTAAACTGTCTCGGATTCAACATGGCATCCTTTCATCACCATACTGCGTATATTTTGAAGAACATCTTCAAAAGGTTGTGAAACTAGGCTCCGCTCCGAATATGATAAGTCAGATAGTTCCGGGAATATTTCAATACGACTAACTTGTGTTTGAGGTATACATAGTCCTTCAGTGGATACACATTGTTCTGTGGCAACATGAGATGATACCACTGCTGTACTAGTAGTCTGTTTGTCACTAACCGTTGTTTCTGAACCAAATAGACTCTTCCAACCTTTTCTTAACTTCTGTCCTATTTCCGACAGAGTTTCAGCGAGATCAACTGTTGGAGTTGTCCCGTAATCCTGGTCCCTATGTAGCTCAGGTCTTAATTGTAATTGATCTCCCATAAAAGTGTATTTTATTGTTTATTTACATTCATTTACGATCATATCTGCTGTTCTCTCAAGAAGTTTGGACACTTCTGTATCATTGTATTTGCATGATTCATACTCTGGCTTTACTCTTTTTCCGACAATCCAAATGGCTAGAGGATACCACTTGTTGGCATATAGATATTTAAGACCTTCATATGCTCCAAATCCGGCTATTGCAAGAACAGCAACAACAATCACTCCAATACCTGTCGCAATAAAAGCGGCAATTGCCGCCACAAATGCGATTGCGCCTAACGTCAATAATCCTGCTGTTGTTGAAAACACATTCCAACCTTTGTCAAGCAAACTATAGATAATAGTTGTGAGTCTCATTTGTAGAGCTCGCGTCTCACCTATCCTTGGTTCTGCTCGACGGACTGCAGCCGTCATAAAGTCTGAAAATTCTGGATATAGCATATTGTAATTGTATTAAGTAAGTAGTCAAAATTAAGCTGCATAATGAGAGTGATTAATAAACAGAGATGTCCCAACAGAAGCCAACGCCCTGTCGGCTGCGTAGAAGAGGGTATCGGTGGACACGTAATCCTGCGGACGTATCCATTTGCCTTTCAGCATACGCCAGAGCGTCTCTGCGATGTTGAGATGCGGCGAATAAGGCGGCAGGTAGAAGAGGAAGAGTCCCCGGCTTTCCCAAACGGGTCTCATCACCTTGATGGTGCGGCATCGGTGGACACTTGCGTTGTCAAGCACAACGACGATGTTTCTTGTTTTCGGTCTGAAAGACAGCCTGTCGAGAAAGTCCGCCACCATGTTGGAGGTAATGCTTCCACGCGAGGTGAAGCCCTCGTAGCGGTTGTCCCTGGTTGTCATTCCGAAGATGTTGAGCCAGGCAATCTTCTGGGATGGTATGAAGACATCCTCCCTACGGAATTGCCAGCCGTAAGGCACGTAGCCTTCTGTGCAGATGTGGCTCTCGTCGGCGTAGAAGAGGTCTATCTTCCCTTCTACAGCCTTTTGTTCAAGTTCTTGCAGCTTCTCAACCTTGTATTCGTAGAGCTGCGGCGAGGGCTTTCCCATTGGGCGTTTCCTTATACGCTTATATCTTGCGCCAGTGCGGCTAAAAAACGCTTGAACGTCGACTCGCTGGCCTCCTTGCCGGTGGCTTGCTGCCACGCCTCCCGTGCCTTGTTCACACTCTGGCGATCCTGCTCTATGGCTAGACGGACAGCCTCCTCGTCCGAACAGTCCATTATCGGCTTGCGCCCCCTTCCCTGCCGTGTCTCCAAGCCCCTTATGCCTTCCGCTTTGTATCGGTTGAACCATTTGTTCACGGTATGCTGCTCCATGTCTGTCCTCTCGCCAACTTTTAATGCTGGCATTCCGTCCGCCTTCAGCAGTACGGCAAGGCATCTCATCTGGAAACAGTGCTTCTCTCCAAGACGGTACCCCTTTTCGAGTTCCCGCCTTTGTGGATCGGTTAATACCAAACGTGCTGTGCTTCTCATATTCAATGTGTATTTCACAGAGATAACGAGAAATGCAGCGTAAAATTATATGTAAATTAAATTTGAACAATGACTTAATACAATATCCTTTTTTTTTCGTTTTTTATTATTCATCCCATTCATAACTACATCTTGAATTTGTGCATTTGTAATGTTTCTTGACGCCTTTTGTGAGTTCATGATGTACATGAGCAGCTGTATGTCCGCCGCTGCTTGGATGGAAAAGCGATGCTACAAGTCCAGCACCAATTCCTAAGGCACTTGTTCCAATATGAGCCCCATAATATTCAAAGTTATTGGTACATTCTGCACCACAATTACATTTTGGACATCTTTTCATGATAATATGTATTGGTAATTTATTATGATTGTTAACGACAGCATCTATTTATGAGTCCACTTTAAAAAGTCCTTTTGGTACTTTTTGACAAAAATCAATCATTGAATATCAGGTATTTATCTATGAACATTTCGTAATTATGAAGTTTTTAAAGTGGACTCATTTATTAAGTGGATATACTCCCCGTTGTCGACCCATTTGAGGAGTTCTGCGGAACGCATCACCGTCCAGGGGTGGGAGTCGTCGGCAATGGCAAGGAGCTTGACGGCCTTGTTCAAACCGTCGTAGTCGAGCATCTTGAAGTCGCGAGCCTGCTGTAGGAAGGTGTCAGTACGGATGTTGCCGAATTCTTTGACGGGCAGGCCCGACATCTTGATGAAAGCCCGAATCATAGCGTCAGGATTCTGGCAGCAGAGCATACCGGCACGGTCGGCGGTGAACTCGCTCATACGATACCAGTAATAGAGGGCATACTGCAGTCCTCCGGCCACTAAGGCACCGCCGGGAATGCTGTCAATGAAGACGTTGACGACCTGCACCATCATGTGGTAGAGCATGTGGTTGCTCTTGACGTGACCCACCTCGTGGCCGACGATGAACATAATCTCGTCGTCATCGCAGAGGTCTATCAATCCGGAATTTAGCACGATGATCGGGTTCTCGGCACCCACGGTGAAGGCGTTGATATCATAACCCCACTCGATGTAGAGGTCGGGCATCTTCGGTAGGTCGAGTACACGACAAGCCTCTTCCAGGTAGGAATAGATTTTGGGGTAGTTGTCGCGGGTGACCTTCAGGTTGCTGCCGGTATATTGGACAGTGTAGATCTTCTCGATGGTGTTGGTAGTAATCCATGTGAAGAACTTGGTGAGCAACGGAACGGCTTCCAGTTTCTCCAAGGCAGCCTTGTCGAAAGGGTGCTCGTATTGGCGGTGTTCCAAGCCGGTGAGGTGTTGTCTAATCATATCTTGTTCTCCTTGCTGCAGAGATAGCAGAAATCTGGTTGATCTTATAAATTGTTATTGCTTGCTTCTGAGTGGGCGAAAGTCTGTAAGTACTCGTTCAGCATCTTCCAACGCGTAATAAGCAACGGGTGGGAAGTTTCGAGTTCGATGTAACTATCGTAGGCGGAGGTTTCTGTCCTCATACCGAGGCGAAGGAAGAGGTTGCGCACGGCATCGGTATCCTGGCAGCAGAGGTATCCGGCACGGTCGGCATTGAATTCCGATCGACGGCACCAGCGCTTCAGCGGCATCTCGATAGTGTCGAGCAGCAGCGGCCCGAAGACCTCGGAGGCACGGCTAAAATTGTCCAAAAGTCCGCCCACTGTGTGGCAAACAAGGTTGCCCTGCTGGTGGTGTCCAAGTTCATGACCCAGTATAAATAACTGTTCGTTAGGGGATAAGCAAGTGGCGACCTTAGGGCTTACCAAGATGGACTGCGAACCCTTGACATCGAGGCTGAGGGCGTTGATGCCCGTCAAGCGCCCGGTGACAAAGACCGCTGGGGGGGTGTAGAATCCGAGGGTGTCGCAGCAAGAGGTATAGACTCCGTGCAGGGAGGGATAGGTTTCGGGGGTCAGCCGGGTGGCTTCGTCAAGAAGGCTGGACAACTGCTCGCCATAGTAGGAGTCGGCAATGCGTCGCAGTATGCTGCGCGAAAGGGCATTGTCAAGAAGGTCGCCAAGGTAGTTGTCGTCCCACTCGGCATACCACGCACTCCTATTCTCCACCTTTAGGGATGCACCGGTGGCATCCGTCGTGGTGTTGGCGAATTGGTCTACCCATCTGCGTAGTCCGTTATATGTTTTGCTCAAAGCTTCCATACCCATAAAGAGTAGCCTTTTCTCCGTTTTCTATCAGATTATTTGGAAATATCGTCCAATAGGCTATCCAAGCGCTGGCTGAAAGTGGTTTTGAATTTCATTGATGGAGATTCTTCTTTTTTTGCAAAAGATAGTGTTTCAGGAACAAACGCGGCAGCGCTGTAGCAGATATCGGAGAACGAGGCCTTGTGTTGTAAGGGGGCGGTGTCGATATCAAACTCTTCTGTATCAAGGTCATCGTCCGTGTCCATCATAAGAGCGACGCACTTCAATTCGTCAGGATGTTCCGCAAGGTAGCGTCGAACGGCATTGCGCTCGGCATCCGTGATTTGACCCTCAACATAGGCTGCTAATAGGTTGTCTGAAATATCCATATCCGAATTCTCATTTTAGTTCGACAATCAGTAGCCGGAGGTTTTCTTTGGCCCGTTGTGTGCGTACATCGACGTATGCCGCATCGGGTACCACCCGCTCGTGCCGGTTGTTGTATTTCACTATGCCGTGCTTCTGCCATCGCTTCTGCAGCAGCAGGGCTATCTCGCGGCTGTCGTAGCCTTCGAGGCGCTTTAGAATGACAAAGCGCTGGTCCTCGTCCTTGAGTTGTCCTATGGCTTCCATCAGTATCACTTTCCTCTGACGACGTTCGTATTCTTCCTCGCCGCCATCGGGTAGCTGGACCTGTGGCTCCGAGGGGTCGTCGATATCTATAGAGGTGGTGCGACGGTCGTTTTCTATCAGTGAGGGCAGAACCTCGATAAATTTCCGGTACGCCACCCTCTTCAGCCAGCATCCGAAGGTGCTGCGCCACTGGATGGTGGACAGGGGGCGCCACTCGCGGTCGCCGCCCCTGAGGTGAAGGAACAGTTCGTCGACACAGTCGTCGTACCAGAAACTGTTCTGGACA
>Ga0247609_10001983_pt1 | contig 22701 bp, 14 predicted proteins | sample 172DNAGHGlowgp2_FD_193487 | JGI IMG/M metagenome (GOLD analysis project Ga0247609, IMG submission 193487) | Sheep rumen microbial communities from Palmerston North, Manawatu-Wanganui, New Zealand - 1728 DNA GHGlow gp2 | ecosystem: Host-associated > Mammals > Digestive system > Stomach > Rumen ...
GCGGTGGTGGCTCTCTGCATGGCAATGTTCTACAGACTGGCATTCAGCTGTTACCAGGACGGACATTCGATGGGACGGGTGTATTACGCCTCGCTTTGTCTTAGCATTGCCAGTCTTTTCTTCGTTCAGGTGTTGTTCTTCCTACCCCTGCTGTGGCTGTTGCTTTCAACGAAACTATACACGCTGACGTTCAAGTCGTTCTGTGCTTCGCTCATCGGTCTGATCACACCCTATTGGTTTTGGACGGGATATTCCTTTTACAAGGGACAGACGGACGTCCTCGTCAACCACTTCGCTGCGTTGGGCACCTTTGAACAGCTGTGCGACTTCTCCATCCTGAGTCTGCCGCAAATGGTAACGGGCGGCTTCATCGTCCTCTGTGCCTGCATCGGTACGATTCACTATTTTGGCACCCGACACATGGACAGCATCCGAACACAGATGTTGTATGAGTTTTTCTGCATCTGCGACTATGCTGCCATCCTCTTTCTTGTCTTGCAACCGCAACACTATGCGCCACTACTCGGCATCATCATCGTCAACACGGCACCGCTGATAGCCCATTTCATCGCTCTTACAAGAACGAGATGGACCAACTACATCACCATCGGATTGCTGTTGCTGACAGTCGCCATCACGGTCTTTAACCTATGGAATCCATCATTGAACTTCTGATAACGTGGGGCTATTGGGGAATGATGCTGGCTGCCTTTCTTGCCGGCAGTTTCTTCCCCTTCAGCAGTGAGGTGGTCATGGTGAGCCTGCAGGCTGCAGGACTGAACCCGTGGCTGCTCATTGTCTATGGCACCATCGGTAATGTTGCCGGCGGATTCTTCAACTATGGTGTCGGCAGGTTGGGAAACCTGGAATGGATAGAGAAAAACCTGCACGTTGACCACAAGAGTCTGGTAAAGGCGCGCCTCTTTATGCGCGGACGTGGAGCTTGGATGGGGTTCTTTGCTTTTATCCCCCTGCTGGGCTCTGCCATCACCATCGTTCTCGGCCTGACACGTGCCAACATTCCCATCTCGCTTGCAAGTATCACCCTGGGTAAGTTTCTGCGCTATGTGGTGCTGGTCTATAGCGCAGGGTTGTTGATATGAGATTTGCACTGCCTTTACTGCCATGCCGCGAAGGAACTCCCACTCGGAAAAGCATAAATAAATTTGGCTTTTCGCTCGTTTACTCGTACCTTTGCACCCAATATTAAGATTATAGTATTACAAATGAAACAGTTTAGACTGGTGGACAATATCCTCGGATGGCTGGCTTTTGCCATTGCAGCCTTCGTGTATTGTTCTACTATTGAACCGACAGCCTCGTTCTGGGACTGTCCTGAGTTTATCACTACAGGCTACAAACTCGAAGTGGGTCACCCGCCGGGGGCACCCTTCTTCATGCTTACCGCAAACTTGTTCTCGCAGTTTACCAGCGACCCTACACAGGTAGCAAGGATGGTCAACATGATGAGTGCTCTGTTGAGTGCCACCTGTATCATGTTCCTGTTCTGGTCTATCACACACCTGACGCGCAGGCTGCTCATCAAGGAATGGAGCGAACTGTCGTTGGGTAAGCTGATTGCCATAGAAGGTTCGGGCTTGGTAGGTGCTCTCATCTACACCTTCAGTGATACATTCTGGTACTCTGCCGTAGAAGGTGAAGTCTATGCCTATTCGTCAGCGTTTACCGCTGTGGTGTTCTGGTTGATACTGAAGTGGGAAGACCACGCCGACGAGCCGCACAGCGACCGCTGGCTGGTGCTGATTACCTATATGACAGGTCTGAGCATCGGTGTCCACCTGCTGAACCTGCTCTGTATTCCCGCCATCGTACTGGTGTATTACTATAAGAAGGTGCCCAATGCCAACCTGAAAGGTTCGCTGCTGGCTCTGACGGTATCGTTTATCCTCGTGGCAGCTGTTCTCTATGGTGTCGTCCCCGGCATCATCACCGTTGGCGGATGGTTTGAACTGTTCTTTGTCAACACACTCGGCATGCCGTTCAATACGGGTGTCATCATCTATATTGCACTGCTGATAGCTACGGTGATCTGGGCTATCTACGAGACACAGACTGACAAGAGTCCCGCACGACAGAACATCGCATTCCTGGCATCGGTAGGTTTGTTGGGTATTCCTTTCATCGGCTACGGTTGGAGTGCATTCCTCATCGGCCTTGTGGTGCTCACGATTCTCTGGGTGGCCATCAGCTTCAAGCACAAGAGTCTGACGTGGATTACAGCTCGCGTCAAGAACACTGCCCTACTCTGCATGCTGATGCTGATGATTGGCTACAGCACGTATGCCGTCATCGTCATCCGCTCGTCTGCCAACCCGCCGATGGACCAGAACTCACCAGAAGACATCTTCACACTGGGAAACTACCTGAGCCGCGACCAGTATGGCGACAGTCCGCTGTTCTATGGTCATGCCTATACTTCGGAACCCGCCGTTGCAGATGACGGCATGCACTACAAGATGAAAGAGGGTGCACCCATCTACCAGCGCAAGGAGAAAGCCAACAAGGACGAGAAAGACAGTTATTTCCTCGTACGACATAAGTCGGACTATGTCTATGCACAGAATATGTTGTTCCCCCGTATGCACAGTGCTGTCCATGCCGGACAATACGAGTCATGGATGGGTGGTGTCGATGGACATGATGTTGACGGGGTGAAGATGCCAACGCAGTTTGAGAACCTGCGATTCTTCTTCTCCTACCAGTGTAACTTCATGTACTGGCGCTACTTCATGTGGAACTTTGCCGGCAGACAGAATGACATTCAGGGCAACGGCGAGTTGGAACACGGCAACTGGATTACCGGTTTCTCCTTCATCGACAATGCGATGTATGGCGACCAAGACAAACTGCCCGACGAGCTGAAAGAGAACAAGGGACACAACGTGTTCTATTGTCTGCCGTTGCTGCTCGGTATCATCGGTATGCTGTGGCAGGCTTTCTATACCCGCAAGCGCAAGGTGATGAAAGACGGCAAGGAGGTGACGGAGGTAGAACCTATCGGCATACAACAGTTCTGGGTGGTCTTCTTCCTGTTCTTCATGACAGGTCTTGCCATCGTGGTCTATCTGAACCAGACACCGAGTCAGCCACGTGAGCGTGACTATGCTTACGCCGGCTCGTTCTATGCGTTTGCTATCTGGTGCGGAATGGGTGTTGCAGCCCTCGTTGACTGGCTGCGCCGATGCAAGATAAACGAGACGCTGGCAGCGGCTGTCGTATCGCTGTTGGCACTGATTGTGCCGATACAGATGGCATCGCAGACATGGGACGATCACGACCGCAGCGGACGCTTCACCTGTCGTGACTTCGGACAGAACTACCTGATGTCGCTCCAGCAGACGGGCAACCCGATTATCTATACCAACGGTGACAACGACACCTTCCCATTGTGGTACAACCAAGACGTGGAGGGTGTGCGCACCGATGCGCGCGTCTGCAACCTGAGTTACCTGCAGACCGACTGGTATATCGACCAGATGACTCGTCCTGCCTACGACTCCCCTGCCCTGCCTATCAGCTGGCCGCGTCTGGACTATGTGAGCGGCACCAACGAATATGTTGCCGTCGATCCGGAAGCCAAGGCGGAGGTACTGGAGTTCTATGCCGAAAATCCTGAAGCGGCAAAGGCACAGTATGGTGACGAACCGTTTGAGCTGAAGAACATCCTGAAATACTGGGTGCGTTCCAAAGACGAGAACACGCACGTCATTCCTACTGACACCCTTTACCTGACGATTGATAAAGAGGCGGTACGAAAGAGTGGTATGCTCATGGCAAGCGAAGACATTCCCGACCGGATGGTTATCTCCCTCAAAGGAAAGCGAGCACTGTACAAGGGCGACCTGATGATGTTGGAGATGATTGCCAATGCCAACTGGACACGTCCTATCTACGTGGCGACAACCGTAGGCTCGGAGAACTACATGAACCTCGGCGACAATTTCATACAAGAAGGACTGGTGAACCGCATTACACCGTTCACGACGAAAGCCGAAGGAATGAAACGCTTCGACACGGAGAAAACCTATGACGCTGTCATGAACCGCTTTAAGTTCGGCGGGGTATCGAAGAAAGGTATCTATCTGGACGAGACGGTGATGCGTATGTGCTATACCCACCGCCGCCTCATGGCGCAGTTGGCTCTCGAACTGGCACAGGAAGGCAAAAAGGACAAGGCGCTGAAGGTGCTGCAGAAAGCTGAAAAGGAACTGCCGACATACAATGTTCCAATCAACTACATGAGTGGTGCTGCCGACATGGCACAAGCCTACGCCATAATCGGCAAGAAGCAAGAGGCTGTTCGCATACTTGATGCTCTGTGGCTGAAGTCTGCCCAATATGCCAACTGGTACCTGTCGCTAGACGGCAACCACTTCAACATGTCGCAAAGTGACTGCTTTATGCACTTCCAGATTATGATGGCACTGCTCCAGGCGAGCGAGGACATCAGTCCGGAATGGGCACAGAAACACGAAAGTCAGATTGCTGCCCTCCTAGACCAGTACCGAGCTAAAGGCGGACAGATGCCGGAGTAATTCATAATTGACAATTGACAATTGATAATTGATAATTGACAATTCATAATTGACAATTCATAATTCTTCGACAAGCGAAGCGCTACGCGGTTACATAATTCATAATTGACAATTGATAATTGATAATTAACAATTAAACTGTGTTTATAGAGCAACCTGCAAGATGGCTACGATGGCTTTATCCGAAAGCTATCTGGCGAATGGATCCGAATGTCAGAGCGGTGTATCTGACCTTCGACGACGGTCCTATTCCGCAGAGTACGCCGTTTATCTTGGACACGTTGCGCGAACATGGTGTAAAAGCTACCTTCTTCATGGTGGGCGACAACGTCAGGAAACATCCTGACCTCTACCAACGAATCGTCGATGAAGGCCATCAGGTAGGCAATCACACCTACAACCACTTGGGAGCCTTCAAACACTGGACGATGACGTATGCCGTCAACACCCATAAGTCGGCACGGCTTATCAACACCAACTTGTTCCGCCCGCCTCACGGATGGATGCGTCCGTCGGTGTATTGGTGGATGAAACACATGTATAAGATTGTGATGTGGGATGTTGTCACACGCGACTACTCGAAATGGCTGACTGCCGACGACGTGCTGAACAACGTGAAAGAATATACCCGCAACGGTTCCATCATCACCTTCCACGACTCACTCAAGAGTATCGACAAACTGCATTACGCCCTTCCCGAAGCACTGAAATGGCTGAAAGAGCAAGGCTACGAATTCAAAGTCTTTGAACAAGATTTCGAAGAAACCATATAAAAGAAAGGTAGGCGATTGCCTACCTTTCTTTAGATATCTCTTACTAACTTCTTTTTATCGTCTCAAGAAGTAAGAAACTGATTATCCCTGCATGTCATAGACCACCTGCATGAGTTTCTTTCCCAAGGCATCGGCTGCCTCCATCGTTGCCGCCTCGCTATAGACGCGGATAATAGGCTCGGTATTCGACTTACGCAGGTGCACCCACTGGTCGGGGAAGTCAATCTTTACACCGTCGATATCGTTGACCTGAGCCGTAGCGTCCTTGGCAAACATCTCCTTCACCTTCACGAGAATGGCATCAACATCGGTGCTCGGTGTCAAGTCGATACGGTTCTTGGCAATCTGATAGTCGGGATATTCGGCACGGAGCTCACTGACTTTCTTACCTTTGTGAGCCAGATTCGACAGGAACAGGGCAATGCCCACTAAGGCATCACGGCCATAATGGCTCTCCGGATAGATGACACCACCGTTGCCTTCGCCACCGATGACGGCACCCACCTCTTTCATCTTCGTAGTCACATTGACCTCACCGACGGCTGCAGCTGTATATGTGCCGCCAAACTTCTCCGTCACATCACGGAGAGCACGGGTTGAACTGAGGTTGCTGACGGTATTGCCGACAGTCTTTGAGAGTACGTAGTCAGCCACGCTGACCAGCGTATACTCTTCACCGAACATCTTCCCATCCTCGCAGATGAATGCCAAACGGTCAACATCGGGGTCAACCACAATACCCAAATCGTATTGACCTGTCTTCATCTCGTCCATGATACCCGTGAGATTCTTCTCTAAGGGTTCCGGATTATGAGCGAAATCGCCTGTCGGCTCTCCGTTCAACACCTTGTATTCTACACCGAGGGCATCCAGCAACTTCGGCAGGATGATGCCACCGACAGAATTGATAGCATCGACACAAACCTTAAAATGGGCATTCTTGACGGCTTCGACATCTACCAACTCCAAACCAAGGACATCTTCGACATGCCAGTCGTCAGCCTCATCGCAGTTGATGTAATGACCAAGTGCATCGACGTCGGCATATTCAAAGTCTGCCTTTTCGGCGATGTCCAACACCTGCGCACCATCGGCAGCAGTCAGAAACTCTCCTTCGCTGTTCAACAGTTTCAACGCATTCCACTGACGCGGATTGTGACTTGCCGTTATGATGATGCCGCCATCGGCACCCAACGTGCTTACCGTCAACTCAGTCGTCGGCGTAGAAGCCAATCCGATGTTGACGACATCGTAACCCATTCCCATGAGTGTGCCGCAGACCACATTATCGACCATCACACCAGAGATGCGGGCGTCGCGCCCCACGACAATCGTAGGACGATGGTTGTTAAAAGCAGCCTGCTGACCATGACCGCCATTGCGACGGATAAACGTAGCATAGGCGGAAGTAAACTTCACGATGTCAAGTGGATTTAACGTGTCACCCGTACGACCGCCTACGGTACCACGGATGCCGGATATAGATTTAATAAGTGTCATATTCTTGAGGGTTTTGAGGTCAAAGGTTTCAGGTTCCAAGTTTCAAGTTCCTGGTTCCAAGTTTCAGGTTCCAGGTTTTACCTTCCTCGTTTATAAGTAATTTCGTAATAACACGGATAGACGGAAGAAGTGGCGTTGGTCTGTCCCTGAGAGTGAGGAACAATCAAATGAACCTCGGCTATCTTGTCCTCTTCCGTTGAAGGACGTCCCAAATTGATGTAGGTAAGGGGTACCAACCATCCTGCAGGAACAGAGGTGCTGCCATACGCCTTATACATGACGCTGGACGAGGAGTCGAAGGAGGCCGTGTAGGTAATACCATTCTTGGTGACATACATCTTATCGACGACGGCATTCCAATAAAGATTGTTGTTCGTCAACTGCATACTGTCCGTAAGCAGGTTGGTTTCAGAGAACCGGCAGAGCACGGTCGTACTCTCGCCCGATGCCATCTTCTCACCACACCCTTCTTCTACTATCTGCATATAGACACCCGACTTCTCGAAAAGGACATATTGGTTTTTCGACAGGTCGGTCGTGTAATTCTGATTCTCAAAGTCGCTCTCGCTGATAACGTTGATGCCCTTCTTCACGATAAAGGCATTGATGGCATTACGCTCACGCTGTTTCTGCTCGGCATAGGTCTCGGTTTTGTTACATGACGTCACAAAAAGCCAACCTGCCAACAAGAGAAACAAGTAAGATAACTTATTCATATACATTCCTATCTTCATAATCAACTGCAAAGGTATAAAAAAGTTGAGAGACGAAAGTTGAGAGACGAGAGTTTTTTTGCGTTGTTAGCATTCTTTCAATCTTTCTCATTGCGAAGCGCTTGCCAGGCAAGACTCTTTCTATGTCACCTACCCAACTGTTGCTGGTATGCCGTGATGGCACGCAAGGTAATCTGCTCAGCCTCTTCTACAGAGCAATAGAGCTTGCCGCCTGCGGCATCCTCATGTCCGCCGCCATTGAAGAATTCGCGTGCCATCTTCTCACAATGGAAACCACACGACGAGCGCAGACTGACCAGTACCAGGTTGGGACGCTCGGTGTCTTCGCGCAAAGAGATTGACAACTTCAGACCTTTCATCTTCAACGGTTCGTTGACCAATCCTTCTGCATCGCCCTTCTGGAAGCGGAACCGCTCCATCTCTTCTTTCGTAATGGAGAAATAGGCGGCATGGAGTTCGCGCACCACGCGCATCTTACGATAGATGACGTATGCGCGCAAACGAAGGCACGACATACTGAAATTATGGAACACCCGATTGTAAATGCGGTCTTTATCTACTCCTTTTGCCAACAGCAGACTGACGACATAGAAGATCTCAGGGCGATTGGAATTATACGTAAAAGCACCCGTATCGGTCATCATTCCCGCATACAGACATTGGGCACAAGCCAAGGACATCTGCTCATAACCACCCAACTGCCAGATGAGATCAAAGACCATCTCACTGGTACTTGACATCTCAGGACGCGAAATAGACATCACCGTCTTGATATCGGGCTTCAGATGGTGGTCTATCAGTAACTTGGGGGCCTGACAAGCATCTAAGACTTCCTGCATATCATCAGTACGCGAACTGGTATTGAAGTCCAGACAGCAGACCAAGTCTGCCTCAGCAAATTTCTGCTTCACCTCCTCCGGTTTCTTGTCATAGCGCATGACAAGCGTATTGAAACCCGGCATCCAATGCAGGAAATCGGGAGCAGCATCGGGAAGGATGACGGTGATGGAGGGGGGAGAGTCTCCCTCGACCTTCAAGAAATCAGCCCATGCCAAAGTTGAGCCGACGGCATCGCCGTCGGGCGACTTATGACAACAAATGACAATATGTTGTGCCGATGCCAAGATCTCTTTCAACTGTGAGACCTCGGCATCTGTCAGCAGATTGATATTTAATTCACAATTCACAATTCAGAATTCTTTCAGTCGCTTTGCTTTGTGTAACCGGCTCTGCCGCTTCGCTAGTCGAAGAAAGCGCTTCGCGGTTACTTGCGCCGCATCGCTCTGCAAGCGCTTTGCGATTACGACCTTTGACCTTAGACCTTAGTCCTTTGACCTTAGTCCTTTGACCTTAGTCCTTAGTCCTTTGACCATTTCAGCGGACTAGGATAAACGCCGTCGTCAACGAGTTGCTGGATACGCTTCACGGTATCTTCGCGGTCGGCAGAATAAGTTACGCCAAACCATTTCGACGTGGTATCAAGGACTTTCACCTTTGCCGTACCGTCGTTGATGAGTTTGTTGACCATCAACGGGATGAAATACTCCGACTTCAGGTTCTCCATGTTCTTCGGATCGGAGAGGAACTCCTTGAAATAATCCTCACTGTATTCGAAATAATCGGGTGTGAAGCCCCACATATTCATGGAAACGGGTGTTTCGTCGGCTATAGAAACCCAGTCGTCGCCATCTTTGTAGCAGACAGTACCGTCGATGCGCTGGATAGAAGTGCGTTCAACAACGGTGGACAGATGACCTTCAGCGTCTGTTGAGCATACGCCACGCGAAACGGTACCGTTCTCGCTCAGGGTGTTGCCGACACGGAAACCTACCATAGCATATTGGTTGCGGGCGCCTTCAGGCAACTCGCTCAGGAACTTTCCGATAACCATAAAGGCATCGCGGTTGTAGAAATCGTCGCAGTTGATGACCAAGAACGGTTCCTTGATAACGTCCTTACCCATCAGCACAGCATGATTGGTACCCCAAGGTTTCACCCTATCCTTCGGACAGGAAAAGCCTTCGGGCAGTGCATCCAGTTCCTGAAAGCACAGTTCACACTGTATCTTATCCTCGTATTTTGAAAGAATCTGCTTACGGAACTGCTCCTCGAAATCCTTTCGGATTACCCAGACCACCTTTCCAAAGCCAGCCTGGATAGCATCATAGATAGAATAGTCCATAATGGTTTCACCATTCGGGCCTACCCCGTCAAGTTGTTTCAGTCCACCATAACGGCTGCCCATGCCGGCAGCAAGCAAAAATAATGTCGGTTTCATATTACTTATCAATTTTCATTTTTCACTTTTCAGTCTTCGTTAGCGAAGCGCTCTTCGCTCAAAAGCCTTGCAAAGGTAGTACTTTTCACTCGATGCAAAAACTATACTGCGTTAAAAAAGGTAATTGATACATGTTTCGAGGCTGTTTCATGAAGTAAAAAGTAATGTTTTGCTCAGTAAAAAGTAATGTTTTACTCGGTAAAATATAATGTTTTACTCAGTAAAAAGTAATGTTTTACTTAGTAAAAAGTAATGTTTTACTTTACGAAAGAAGCACACTTGATGGATAAATGTATATTGACGACATTAGAACGGCAAGCCAATGGCGAGGTGGAAGGTCTGTGCATCCTTGAAGTTGTCGATGTTGTAGAAACCTGACTTTGTGGTTTCGTAAGGTACATGCAGACCAATACCCCAGTCGAGGCGCAGGATGATGAGACCGAAGTCGTAGCGCAGTCCGATGCCGGTACCTACAGCCATCTGCTTGAAGAAGGTGTTCATGCGGAACTGCACGTCTTGACCGCCATCGTATCTTCTCAGCAACCAGACGTTGCCGGCATCGAGGAAGAGGGCGCCATAGAGTTTTCCGAAGAGGTGCGGACGGTATTCAAGGTTGGCTTGGAACTTGATGTCGCCCACCTGTTCCACATAGGACCATTGACGACTTTCCGATTTGTAAGGACCAGGGCCGATGGCACGGGTGTTGAAGGCGCGGATGCTGTTGGCACCACCCACATAGAACATCTCCGAATAGGGTGCCCACTCGGAATTGCCGTAGGTCCAGATAACGCCTGCATTGGCATGAGCTGCCAAGGAAGACTTATCGCCAAGGCGCCACACTTTGGTGAAGTTGGTCTCCAGTTTCACAAACTGTGCATAGGGATTCTTGAACATGGTCTTCTCTTCCGTCCACTTCTTCCCCCCTATCAGGTAGCCTAACGACAAGAGGTTGGCAGATTCGCTCACCGTTGTCCACCAAGAGATGGGGTTCTGATACTCTGCCGGACTGTGATAGGAATAGGAGAATTGCATCTTGGGAATGAACTGATCGTCCATCGCGACAATCAGGTAGGGATGTTTCGCCAACATTTCGATGTATTTCTGCGTGCGACTGGTGGTATAATCGTAAACAATCTTCAGCGGACTGAACTCAAAAGAAGACATAGGTGACGGCATCCACTTGTAGGTAATCTCGCCCGACACGGTATGGCGTTTGAAATATTCTGCCCTGTTGATGATGCTGGCAGCAGCTTTCAGTGTTGTCGTGGGTGTGTCATAATAGCTACGGAAGCGTCTGCGACCCGACGGTCTGAACGTTTCGCCACGCTTTCTCATGCGTTCTATTCGTTTGCGGAAAGGCACTTGGAAAGGATTGACAATGCGCGGGAATGTCAGCGAAGCTTCAACACCATACTCATAGGAGTTGAGCTTTGAATCGGTTCCTTCAGCAATATGACCCGTCTGCCACTCATAGGAGCCGTGCAGGTTCACGTTCAGCAACTCGCCACCGCGCAGGAGGTTGCGACGGGTGATACCGATGATGGCCTCCGGACCAAACCTGCCACTGGTTTTCCCCTTGCCGTAGGCTTCGATATAGAAGTCGTAGGGTTTGTCGAGCATGCAGTCGAGCGTCACGTCCAGGGTGTCGGAACCATCAGGACGGGGTGTAAACCTGAACGTTGTGGAAGTGAAAAGTCCTGTTGCATTCATCTTCTGCTGCGATTTCTCCACCTTACTGCGGCTGTAGAGCTGACGCGAACGGAACTGCAGGTTGTTGAGCAACACGCGGGTGCGCAAAGGAGGGTTGCTACCCTTGAAACGAAGGCTGAGCATGCGCATCTTCAGAGAGTCGGTGAGCTGGTCACGGAAGTTTTTACGATAGTTGACGGCTATCTTGCCGATATACCACTTGCGCATGATGCTGTCGCTGATGCCGTCGGCCATCTGCAAACGCAACTGCACCTTTCCGGGAACGCTGACAGAGTCGGCAAGGAACGACGCATTGTTCTTCTGGTAGTAATAGTAGCCATTGTCGCGAAACAAGTCGGAAACGCGCTGGCGCTCGCTCTCCATCGTTGCCACATCGAAGGGGTCGCCCGATTGGATGTCGGCATCGGGTCGCGTCATCATCAACATACTGTCTGCCTCTGCCGGGAAGTTGTTGTAGGTCAGCGTATCTATCGTCCACAAATGCCCCATGTCAACAGTATAGCGCAACTTGGACTTTTTATTCTCTTGATAGGGAAATTGCTCATAGCTGATTTTTCCGTTGAAATAGCCGCGCTTCTGAAGGGTACTCTCGCCGACTAAGGCGTGCAGGGCAGGATTGGCATTACTCATCAGGACGGGGCGTTTGCCGAATGATTTTGTCATCCAGCGGGCAAATCCCGTATTGCCGCGCGAGAAGGCATTCCATATCCACAAACCAACAGGGAAAGGAGAACGAACTGACGAACTGCCGAAGAGTGCACCGTTGGGCTGTGTTGCCAGCACCATTTCCATCTCCTCTTTCACTGCATCGAAATGGTCGTTCTGCTCGTAGTTGCGGTATTCGGTGCTCTTCAATCCCGTGAAGAGTTGCTCACCGTCGGGGATGGCACTCGTGGTGGAACAGGATGCGAGGAAAAGCACACCCACAACTCCTCCCGCAAGGAGGAAGAGTCCTACTCGTGCTCCCCATAAGGGAGAATGTTTTTTCAATATGGATATTATCTGGCGAATCATATAGTTCTGTTTATGCTTATTCCTTCTTCGTTCCATCGGACTTATGCTCACTTCGCTCTCCCGCGCCCTCGTTTCCTCGCTTTACAGGAGCAGTGAAGTTGACGAGAGTATCGCGTTTCGGTTTGGGAGGTGTCAATTGTGGTGTCTTCGTCTTGAAGTTGAAAATGTCCCAGAAGCGATCCAACTTGCGCCGCCACAGGAAACCAGCACCATATTCGCTCAATTCTCCTTCCAGCCAATCGTAAGAGTCGCGCTGATAGAATAGTTTCAGATACTGCGTCTCATTCTTGTTGAGACGGTACTCCATGGAGAAATTGTCGAAGAAGGCTCCGTTGCGCATATAGGCACTGTTGCCTGTCGAGACACGACCTCCCATGATGATGCGCAGGCGGTTGTTCATCAAGTGCTTGGAGAACTTGAACGTGTAGTCGGTATGGAGGCCGCCAGTGGCATCGGTCGATGTCGCGAGATTGGCAGACAGGTCTAAGCCCATCGAACGGAGGGCGCTACCGGTGATATTGTTGATTTCGTTCTGCATGAAGGCTGCCAAAGCACCGCTCATGGCTGCATTGGTAGTGCCGCTGCCATCGCCGAGATACATGCCCGATGCCAACATCGACACAGCCAGCTTGCCGCGCTCTTCCATACTCTTGGTGTTCAGCTCGCTCTGCATCTGCATGTCTTCCGGTGCATTGATGATGAACTCTATCGTGGGCTTCGACAACGTGCTGGTCATTTTGACACCGCAGTCGAAATCAACCATTCGTCCGTCGCCTTCCCCTTCGGAGCTGACGCTGGACTTCAACCGTTCTGTTGCCGTAATGTTCAGCGTTGGGTTCATCGGTTCACCGGTAAACTCGATATAGCTGCCTTGCTGGATGTTGAAGGTGCGCAAGGGGATGACGGGCAGTGCATACTTCATCTCACCTTGACTGAGGGTGTAGCGACCGGTAAGTCGGAGGTCGTTGTTGGGGTCGTAGCTCATGCGCAGATTGCCTCCTCCAATCAGGTCGATGTAGTTGCTATGGTCGGCATTGAGGGCGCAGACGATGTGTGCCTGTTCGTCAATGCTGATGTTCAGGTTCATGTTCAGGCCGGCAATCTCCGGACGGTTGATGGTAGCCGTCGAGGTGGAATCACTGAAATCGACAAACTTCACGAGTTCATCCAACTGGTTGTCGGTGGCAAGTGCCGACTCCTTCAGCACGTAGGTCATGTCGGTATTGCCCAGCACATCGAGTTTGCCGCGCATGGTCAGTCCGTCGAGCGGTCCGCGCATCATACCAAAGAAGTTGACGTAAGCCTTGCCGTAGGCTTCGGAACGCGGGTTCTCCTTGGCGTCGATGAGCAGGAAGTTCTGTGCCCGCATGCGCACATCGAGCATCATGCGGTCCATATTGGAGAAGTCGAATGAGCCTTGGATGTTCAGTGGACTGTCGTTGTTGGCAAAGACTTCGAAGTTTTCGAACAGAATCTTGCTGTGCTGGACACGAACGGGGTCGTTGGCAAAGCGCATCTCTACACCATAAGGAAGGCTATAGACATAGCTTGAATCCAGATATACCTCACCATTGATATCGAGTTTGTTCAGCGGGCCTACCACCGTGAGTTCTCCCTCGCCGGTACCACGCAAACCGATAATTTGGTCGGGAACGAAGCCGTTGACATAGTGTAGCGGGAACTTGTTGAGTACGAAACGGGCATCGAGATAGCCCTCGCCTTCCGACTGATAGGTACCGGTGAGCATACCCACCTCGTTGCCGTCCTGACTGATGATGGCATCGACATAATGTGAACCGTCACCCTTCGGCATATAGACGAGTTGCACACCGACATTACCCATCGGTGAATGTTCATAGACGAGGTTGCCGATGGTCATGTCGCTGGATATGGTAAGGTCATCACGGGTCTGGATGAGGTGGAAGTCGCCGTCGAGCACACCGCTCACAGACGGTGCAAAGGGCAAGACTTGGAAAATCTTTCCTAATTCCAGTTGGTTGATGGTCAGTGTCATGTCCTGCAGGGCTTCGGTGTTGCTGTCGTTGGTATAGAGGAAGGCACCTGTTCCGTCGTCTGCCTTCAGTTTCATATTGGCAGAGAGGCGCATCTCGTTGCCCAGGAAGAGGTAGTTGTCGTCGTTGACGGCAAACTCTTTGTATCCCAAGACGGAGCGTGGCGACGTGATATTGAAGCGCATGCCGCCTTGTTCCATCTGTGCCATCAAGCCCAGGTCGAGTCCCGTCTGGTTATCCTTGTCCACGACTGTGGCATGGGCGGAAAGGCCTTTTTCGTGGAGGAAGCCTTTCAACGTGCCTTTGTAGGGATAGGTATTGGTGGGGTTGTTGAGAATCTGCAACGCATAATTCAGTCGTTCGGCATCGTGGGTCAATGCCAAATCGACGGAATCGACGGTGATACTGTCTTCAAGTAACTTCAGGGAGCCGAAGCGGGCGGTACCGTTGATGCCTTCCGTGGATGACGAGGTAAGGTCGATGTTGGCGCTGCGGAAGGTGTAACCCTGATGACTGAGCAGATAGGTGAAAAGATTGTCGCCACCGGAACGGAGCCGGAGACGCGCTTCGGGCAGCTGCTCGCGCAAGGCTTTCTGGTCGATAGTCTTGTTTTTCAGCTGCAGTTGTACGGTATTGGTGAAACGGTCTATCTGCTTCAGCAGCCGTTCGTGGCCACCGCTGGCATCGGCATTGAGATAGAAGTCGCCGCTGTTGACGACGGCATGGACGGTGTCGCGGCGTGTCAGGATATCGACATCGGCATCGCCGACACTATAGAAACGCTCTTGGGCCTGAACTCCGAAATTGCAGATGTTGCCCTGAACGTCGTAGTAGTCTTTCAGGTCGGAACGCAACGTGAGGTTGGCACCAAACGAGGTGGAAACAGGATTCTCGGTGGCACCCAACCGATAGAGGTCGGCACGCGAAATCATACCATCGAAATGGGCTGTCAGCAGCCGACCACTCATCTTGCCGTCGATGGTGAAGTCGCCACCGACAAGGGATGCCAGCTCACCGTTCGCCTGCCGTTCGCTGAGTGAGAAGTCGCCGACACGACCATGGACAGAGTGCGTTTGCTTCATGTCGGACTTGATATAGAGGTCGGCATCGGATGCAGAAACGACATAGTGCTGATCCATGATGCCCAGACGCTTCAGGTCGGCATATTTCACATGACCTTTCACATGCAGGTCGATGCGATGGTCGGTGAGCACGCCATCAACGTTGAAGTGACCGCCCAGCATGCTGTTGCCGCTGGTTACCTTTGCATGGAGCATACCTCCTTGCAGACTGATGTCGCCACCCAAGCCGCTGAGATCGTAATTGCCGTAACGGAATTCCTTGATGTCGGCATGGATCTTCGCACCTGAACGGGGATTGAGGAAATCGGTACCGCGTCCTTCGGCGGTGATGGTTCCTGTGAAGGGGCTAAAGCCCAGGTCCGGAACGAAATGTTCCAGATGCAGACGGGTAGCTGCTGCCGTCACGTGATAGGCTTCGCTACGGGTGTCGAACATTCCTTTCACATGGGCGGTTCCGCCTCCTTCGGTGACGGTCATGTCGGTACTATAGAGTGATCCATTGGCTTTCACGTTGCCGTTGAGGCCTATGCCACGAGGGATGCGTATCTGCTTTTGTGTCTCAGGCGGCAACATAGCCGTGATAAAGTCGAGGTTGTCGGTTCTGCCTTTGATGTTCACATCGGCACGCAGGCGTTCGGCATCGGAGGGATTGGCAACCCATCCGGTTGCCGTCAGGTCGAAGGCGGTAGGCAGCGAAGCGTGAAAGTCGCGGAACGACAGATACTGAAGGTTGCCTTCGGCATGGCCTTTGAGCGCAAGCGGACGGTTGGGCCACTTCTGCATCATCTTCTTGGGCAGCGTCGGGGCAAAGACTTGTATGTCGTGCTTGCCCACATACCCATCGACATCGGCAAAGAGTTTGCCGGGATTCACATCATCGAAAGTGTTCATGTCCATCTGGAAGTGGGCAGCGAGGTCGGTATGGGGTGTCTTCAGCTTCATATCGGGCAGCGAGAGCCGTTTGTCGTCCATCGAGAAATGGCTGGTGAGGGCATCGACCTCAAGTCCGCCCTGCTCTTGGAACTGCGCCGAACGGATGTTCATTGCCATGCGCGGAGAGGCAAAAATAAAGGAATCGACGCTGAGATGCAAGTCGGTGAACCGCAGATGGCTGGCATCGAAGGCTTGGGTATGGTGGGGCTGCCGATAGTCGCGGTGGTTCTTTCCCTTGCGGATTTCGTCTGCCGTCCACACGTCGTAATCAACCTGACCACCCTGCCAACGGAGTTTTCCTACCTGATAGATGGCATCTTTCAATCCGAGATGGGCATCTTCGGCAAGGGTATAGTCCATCTGGGCATGCACCGCCATGGTGTCGCCTGGCATGTGGAGCGTAAAGGCGGTCTTCTTGACAACCAGGTCGCTGATGTCTATCTTCCAGTTGGCTTCACTCTCAGTAGTATCTTCCGGAACGGTATCGCAGAGGGCGATGTCGAGTTGTGAACGCTCCAGACGGGCATCGTTCACCTTTACCGTCTCTGCACCGAGGTTGATGCCGTGACTTTGCAGATAGAGCTTGCCCACATAACCCTTGATGCGGGCAGACGGAATGAAGTCGGTAGTATTGACTTTCGCCTCGTTCAGTTCCAACGCATTGACTTCTACTTCGCCTTTCAACAGGGGAAGCAACGAAACGTCGGCTACCAACTGCCGGACATCGGCTACGGTGTCGGGCGGTACCGTCGGTTTAATCATCTTGAAACCATTGATTTCTAAATCAAGGGGGAACGAAAGGCGCACATTGTCAACGGAAATGTACATACCGGTCTGCTCTGAAGCATACGAAACAACTTTCTTTACCACCCAATTCTGAACGGGAGGAAGGTAAAGTAATACAGTCAACAGCAGAAAAAGCAGTATCGGCGTCAGCACGATGGCTGCTATCCACTTCATGATTTGTTTCATATCCTTTCGGCCTTACAAATCTGTTGCAGCAACAACAGACGACATAAATCCCTGCAAAGGAAAAGAAAAAAAACGGAAAAACGAAATCCTATCCTGTATTTTTATCGAACATGTGCAAAAACCACACTAAACCCATACCATACAGGAAATTACTTCGCACTTTCAAGAATCGTCCAAAGAGGGTCTTCAGGCAACGGGGAGTCTAGGCTGATTTTTTCTTTTGAAACGGGATGAATAAACTCCACATGGCGCGACAACAAGGAGATGCTGCCATCGGAATTGCTACGACGGGCTCCATACTTCAAATCGCCTTTGATGACTCTGCCGACAGTTGCCAACTGGCAACGTATCTGGTGGTGGCGACCCGTCAACAGTCGGACTTCCAACAGGTCGTAACGCTCGCCACGGCTCAACACGCGATAGCGAAGAACTGCTTTTTTGGCATTAGGAACCTCATGGTCGTAGGCATAGCTCTTGTTCTGCTTCTCGTTGCGAACGAGCCAATGGGTGAGTTCATGCCAAGGTGCAGCTGCATGGTTGGATGAAGAAGATTCACCCTCGTTCAGCCCTTCGTTCCTTCGCTCTTTCACTCTCCCACTCTCTTGCTCTACTATCGCCCAATAGGTCTTGTGAACCTCACCATTGGCAAACATCTTGTTGAGTCGCGTAAGTGCCTTGCTGGTCCTCGCAAAAACAACCAGACCTGACACGGGACGGTCAAGACGGTGGACAACACCAAGGAATACATTCCCGGGCTTTTGGAATTTTTCCTTTATGTATTCCTTCACCGTTTCAGAAAGTGGCTTGTCTCCGGTCTTGTCGCCCTGTACAATCTCCCCACTCTCCTTGTAAACGATGATGATATGGTTGTCTTCGTAAACTACTTGCATGTTCTGTTTCTATTTAATCATTTGCAAAGATACAAAAAATCCCCGAATCAGCCGGGGATTCGGGGAAAATAAACTTTGAATAGTCTTAGAATCTGCTCTTTTCGTCTTCACCGGCACCCGTTCCGCGATACTTCGAGCGCTTCTGGTTGAAGTTGTAGGTCAGCGTGGCCATGATGCTGCGCGAGTTAGCCCATGCTTCTTTCACGCACTCATTGCCTTCACCGAATTGGGTCCACCGCTCGCGGTTGCTGTAGAAGAGGTCGTTGATGCTTACGTTCAGTGTCAAGCGCCCAGCGCAGAAGGCCTTATAGAAATTCAGGTTGGCAAAAGCCGTGGCCTTATATTCCATGACATTGGAACTGTATCGCGTAAAGCCTGTCAGGTCGAGACTGACGAACGACGTCTTGCCGAGTGTGAAGCGGTTCTGCATACGCGCCCAGACTCTGGGCTTTTCCAGATTGTGGCTGATACCGTATGATGCGGCATCAAATAACTGTTTGTATACAGTCAAGGTGTATTGGGGCTGGTAGCATCCGAATTTCGGGGCTGCCGTGAGCGAGGCGAACAGGTATTGTAATCGGCTGACGTTTTCCCATTTCGTATACTGTATAGGCTGACCGTTATACAAGGTGGTCAATTGCATGATGCGGTTGTCCTGATAGCAGTACTCTGCATGGATATTAAGCCATGAATACACGGCATTGAGCGAAATGTTGTGGTTGAACTGTGGCTGCAAAAACATGTTGCCTCCTTCGTAGAGATAACGGCTGTCGTATTGCAGATGGCGGGTAAGCGCATGATAAGAGGGGCGTTTCACGCGCTGGTTGTAGTTCAGCTCGACGGCCCATTTCTGCTGTTTCCAGGCCAAACTGACATTGGGGAACAGCTGGTCGTATTTGCGGCTGACCTCATCTACATGACGGTCAAACGACTCATAGTCGTTGGCCACATGCTCGTAGCGCAAGCCCACTCCGAACAAGAACGACTTGCCCAATGGTCTGCTGTATTCTGAGAAGAACGAGAGATGGCTCTCTCTCACGCTGTTGTCGGCCGACGGTATCTGCTCGAAATTGCTGTAGTAGAGGCTATGAATCTTTGTATGCGAGACTTCCGTACCGATTTCCAGTTGTCCACCAGCTATGGGATAGCCCACAACTAATTTTCCGGCCAACAGGCGCTTGCGGTTGTTACTCTCGGTTTTCACCTTGCGGCTTTCCACGTCGGTTCCTATTTCCGTAACATCCTGGGTTTGTCCGTCCTTGTCCCAGAAGCACGTGCCGTCGAAGTTGATGGACAACTGTCCTGCCGTTCCTGCATAATAGGCGTCCACCGAATGAGTGAGTCCATTGGATGGCTTGATTGTCCAGTCGTTATCAATGCTGCCTTTCTTCTGACCGTTCTGCCAGATGGTTTGCATTCCATCTATACTGAAGGGGGGATTGAACATCTTGTTCAACTGATAAGTCAGTCCTACCGAATGCTGGCTGTTCAGGTCGTAGCTGAAGCCTGCCTTTCCAGTGGCAACCCGGCTTCTGCCAAACAAATTCCCCACCTGCTGTACCATGACGTTTTCTTGTCCGTTCATGATACTATAAGCCAGCTCATCCTTCTCTTTCTGGCAATAGTCTGCGTAGGAAAGATGGGCAAACGTCTCGAATCCGCCCTGCCGATAGGTCAGCTGCGCCTGTTGTTCTCCCATCCACTTCGTGTTGTAACGGACCATGGTGGAGGAACGGAAGCTGAGCCCTTCGTTCAGGCGGCGGATGGTCTTGATGCGGATAACGGCTTCCACCGTCGCGTCGTAGCGTGCGCCGGGATTGGAGATAACCTGGATGCTCTTGATGTCGGTCGACTTCAGTTCGCTCAGCTCGCTCATGTCGCGCACTTTCTTCGAGTTGATGTAGACCTCGGGCTCGCCTTTGGCCATCACTTCTATCTTTCCGCCCTTCACGCTAACCAGCGGCAGTTCACCGATAGTGTTAAGCGCCGTGCCCATATTGGCCAGCAGCGTGCCCTCCACGTTCACTTCCATGCCGCCCATGGTCTGCTTGAATTGCGGACGCAAACCCTTCACCGTAACTCCCCCCAGCGTATAGGCTTCGGGCTGCAGCCGGATGGTTCCCATGTCTTCCTGAGTGCAGAGACGGTAGAAGGTCTTGTAGCCGATATAGGTGATGCGGGCCAGAATCTTCTGCTGCTCGTAGGGAACCACAAAGCGCCCGGCCTCATTGCTGACTCCACCCGAGAGAATAGTGGAGTCAGCAGGATTGAGGACCGCGATGTTGGCAAAGGGCACGGGCTGCCCATGCTCATCGGTGACCAGGCCTGTCAGATGGAGTTCGGTCTTGTGGATACACTCCACGAAATACTTCTCCCCTTCCTTGTTGATGCGGATGGGATACAGGCCCACCACCTGTCGGAGCGCATCTTCTAAGCCAAGGCCTTTGAAACTCGTGGTCACGGTGAAGTCTTCCAAGTCGTTGTAGACAAAAGAAATATCGTAGGTGCCGGTGAAGGCGTTGAGATCTTCGAGCACGCTGCTCAGCGAACGGTTGTGATAGCTGCGGCTGATGCACGCCTTCTGATGGTGACTGCCCGTCTGCAACTTTTGAGACTGGGCATTTACTACTGCCACACACAGTAGAAGCAGGATATAGATGATTCTTTTCATGGCGCTCAGTCTCTATTAATGGTTCACAATCAGCTTATCGTCCTCTATGGAGAGGTTCACATGGTCGAAGTGGTTCAGCTCGCCAACAACGTCTTCGGGGCGGTTGTTACGGTTCCATTTGTAATAGAGGCGCACGTCGTGGGCTTTTGCGTCATGTATATCCGCCACCTTATTATAATATGTAGCGAGTTCGCCCACCAGCTCGTCGAGCGGCATATCGGTGAAAATGCGGATAGAGTCGGCACTCTCCTTCTGCCTGGCAATCGGAGTTTCATGGATTTCCTGGCTCGGTTTTGCGGCAATCGTCTGCTCTACCGGTGCCTCCACCTCGTCGGCATGGCCTCTGTGCACAATGCTGATGGCTGCATAGGCAATACCCGAGAGCATGAGCACACCGACGATTGCTGCTGCTATCTGCATCCATCCCCACGACTTGCGCTTGGGGGCGAAGTGCCTGGCCTCGAACTTTTGCCACTCTTCGTCGATGAATTCCGAGGTGTCTATGGTCTCTTCCTCCTGAGCGTACAGTTGCTTGAGGAGGTCTTCCAGTTTGTCGTTAGATGTCATAACCTTTTGCTTTAAAATGTTCTTTCATTTGTTTGAGCGACTGCGACAGATGATTGTAAACGGTGACCTCGCTGACTTGAAGCGCATCGGCAATCTCGCGGTATTTCAGTCCTTGCTGGAAGCGCAGGCGGAGAATTTGCTGCGAGAGTTCTGGCAGACGCGTGTCTATGTAATCGCGGAGAGCATTGAGTTTTTCCTGCCCGATGCCGTCATCCTCATTGTCCTTCAGGTTCACAATGGCAGCCTGCTCTTTCTGCTTGTGCACCAGCAGATTGACGCAGCGGTTGCGGACGCTTGTCAGCAGAAAGCCTTGCAGGGTGTCGGTCTTCAGTTCTGTTTCATCCTTGCCTAACAGGCTGGCGAAGACATCGCTCACCACATCCTTGCTTTCTGCATCGTCGCCGAGCATCCGTCTGGCCAGCCGGAACATGCCGTCGTAATGATGCCTGAAAATCTGTTCGAACGTTTGTTTGTCAATCATCTTGTCGGTTGTCTTTTTACTCTATATACAATCGAACATTCCGTTTTCCTAAGTAAAAGTACAAAAAAAACTCCGCATTCGGTGAAAAATGCGGAGTTTTTATCAATAGCTGTATGCTAATTCTGATTCTTTGGACGATGGATGAATTACATGTTCATACCACCATCGACCTGGATAACCTGACCGCTGACATAGCTGGAGAGGTCGCTGGCTAGATAGACAGCGGTATTGGCAATGTCGTCAACCTGTCCACCGCGACGGAGAGGAATCTTCTTCTTCCACTCTTCACGGATTTCGTCGGAGAGCTGAGCAGTCATGGCTGTCTCGATGAAGCCTGGGGCGATGGCGTTGGCACGGATTCCCTTCGGGCCCATCTCTTGAGCGATTGACTTGGCAAGAGCGATGAGGCCTGCCTTAGATGCTGCATAATTGGCTTGGCCGGCATTGCCGTGAACACCGACGACACTTGCCATATTGATGATAGAACCACCACGCTGACGCATCATCACAGGCACACAGGCATGGATG
>Ga0247609_10001984_pt1 | contig 22689 bp, 16 predicted proteins | sample 172DNAGHGlowgp2_FD_193487 | JGI IMG/M metagenome (GOLD analysis project Ga0247609, IMG submission 193487) | Sheep rumen microbial communities from Palmerston North, Manawatu-Wanganui, New Zealand - 1728 DNA GHGlow gp2 | ecosystem: Host-associated > Mammals > Digestive system > Stomach > Rumen ...
AATTCTGAAGATCTTTTAAAATATCCTTCATTTCTCTTAATTCTTTCGGCTTGTAAAAATATTTCGTAAAACTTATTTCATAGCCTATTTGCGTTCTTTCTTCGTCCACCCAAGCGTCCGGAGCGTAGGTCAAGACTTCGTTTTTCATAAAAGCGTCAATTCCGCCCTCATAGGTAAATGGTATGTTTTCGGTATCTCTAAGTTCTGTATCGGGTTCGCCTTCTATCGGTTTTGCGACTTCGTCTTTTTCAGTGATAAACGGACGAATTTTCTTTAAAAATGCGGCTTTTAATTTTGTGGCTTTGGCAAACGCCGTCCAATCGTCAAGGGGCGTATTTGGCGAAATTTTAGCGAGGGCTTCTTTAACTTCGTTTAATTCTGCGCTTCTCTTAAAAATTGTCGCAGGGATTTCTTTTTCAGGGCAAACTTTTAATCTTAAAGGACGCTCCACTACGATAGACCAATAAGCAAAATCTTCGTTGTTAAAAATTTTGCTGACTTCGCTTTCCTCCATATCAAGGAAAATTCTCGTGATTTCTTTTCTAATACCGGGAGTAAATTCACAATTTTTCTTTCCCATATTTTTTCGGAGCGGAGATTTCATAGATGTCGCGTCTATAAGTTGAATTTTTCCTTTGCGCTTGTCTTCCTTGCGGTTAGACAAAATCCATATAAAAGTGCCGATGCCGGTATTATAAAACATATTCTCCGGCACGGCTATAACAGCCTCAACCAAATCATTCTCTATCAAATAACGGCGAGCGTTGCTTTCGCCGCTTCCCGCGTCCCCCGTAAATATGGACGAGCCGTTATGCACCTCCGCAATACGACTGCCCAGAGTCGTATTTTTCATCTTTGACACATTGTTTAATAAAAACAACAGTTGTCCATCGCTAGAGCGTGGAATCATAGAAAGATTTTCTTCGTTTGGCAAATATTTATTAAAACGGGTGTCTAAAATTTCTTTTTTCTTGTTTTCTTCAACCGACATTTTTTCCAAATCGGTTTTCCAACTTTTCCCATAAGGTGGATTAGACAGCATAAAATCAAATTGGCGCACAGCGTTCGCATCTTGCGAGAGCGTAGAGCCATAACTGATATGTTCCGCCTGTTCGCCGTCGCCTTTAAGTAGCATATCCGCCTTTGCGATAGCGTACGTTTCAGGGTTTATTTCTTGCCCGAAAAGATGAATTGAAACTTCTTTGCCTCGATTTTTAGCGAGGTTTATAAGTCTATCCTGCGCGACAGTAAGCATACCGCCGGTGCCGCAAGCTCCGTCGTAACAAGAATAAGTAGCGTTTGTAATTTTGTCCGCCACGGGCAAAAACACAAGATCCGCCATAAGTTCCACCACGTCGCGAGGCGTCCAATGTTCGCCGGCTTCTTCATTGTTTTCCTCGTTGAAACGGCGGATAAGTTCCTCAAAAATTGTCCCCATACCGTGATTATCAAGTCCCGGCAAAAGGAGAATCTTTTTGTCATCGTCTTTATAAATAGGGTTCGGACTAAGATTTATATTCGGAGATACGAATTTTTCAATGACTGCACCTAAAATATCCGCTTCAACCATAGTGTCTATTTGATTACGGAATTTAAATTTGTCTAAAATTTCCTGCACATTGGGCGAAAAACCGTCAAGATAGCTTTCAAAATCAGCTTTTAATTTTTGATTTGAACCGCGACTTGTAAGATCGCGAAGACGAAAAGGTGACGCGTTGCAAAAGGCTTGCCCGGCGGCGTTGCATAAAGCCGGAAATTGATTGTCGATTTTAGCCTCGGTGAGTTGTTTTTTCATCTTAAGGACGGCTTCTTTTGTATCTTCAAGCAACGCATCCAGTCGCCGAATAACGGTCATAGGGAGAATAACGTCTCTATATTTCCCGCGCACATAAACGTCACGAAGACAATCGTCAGCAATCCCCCATATAAAATTGACGATAGAATTGTGTATCTGATTATCCATTGGTTTCTCCTTGTTAGTTATGTTTCATTTTCTCAACTGCTCCGGCTGCTCCTTAACAACAACCCCCGATTCTTTAAGCCACTTATAAACGGTAGGACGGGAACAATCGCAAATTTTAGAAAGCTCCGTAACTGTTGCTATTTCCCGCACTTTATATTTCTGCGCCAATATTTCCCAGTTTTTAGGCTTCTGCTTTTGGTTTCGCCCTTTATATTTACCTTTCGCCTTAGCGAGCGTAATTCCTTCTCTTTGGCGTTCAAGCATTATTTTTCGCTCAAAAGTGGCTATAGCCGCAAAAAGCGTCATAGCTAGTTCCCCTGCGGGGGTGTTGGTGTCGAAATTTTCTTTTAGCGATATAAGCTCCACTTTTTTCTCTTTAAGTTTCGTAACAATATCGAGTAAATCCTTTGTACTTCTAGCAAGCCGCGAAAATTCGGACACAAAAAGCGTATCTCCTTCGCGAACAAAATCAAGCATAGCTTGAAGTCCGGGACGGTTCGTATCTTTGCCGGAAAGTTTATCCGTAAAAATCTTTTCGACATCGGCTTTTTCGGTAAGCTCGATTTTTTGCCGCTCTTCGTTTTGCTCTAAAGTTGAAACTCTAACATATCCTATTTTCATAATACCCTCTTATGTAAAAAATAAATTTTATTTTCCATTTCATTATATCAAAAAAATTAGATTTTACATAGAGAATATAAAAATTATTTATGTAAATATAGAGAGTGCCTTATTTTATTTGCTTTATCAATTCAATTTGTTTATAATTAAGCCAACAGGACAAAGGTGGTGATGATATGGGTATGTACCTTAATCCCGGTGAGGATGCGTTTTGCGAGGCTGTAAACTCACCCATATATGTTGACAAGTCCGAGTTGTTGAGTTACACCAATAGCGTATTTAAGACGGCGGAAAAATATGTTTGCGTGAGCCGTCCTCGTCGATTTGGCAAGTCAATGGCGGCTAATATGGTGTCGGCTTACTATGACCGCACCGCTGACGCAGATGCGATTTTTGCGCCGCTAAAAATCGCCCAACATGACGATTTTGCCAAACATCGTGGAAAGTACGATGTTATCAAGCTGAATATACAGGATTTTTTGAGTTGCGCCGATGATATGGACTCTTTACTTCTTAAAATACAACAAGTATTGTTGCGTGACCTAATGCGAGAATATCCCGATAATTATTTTAATCCTAAGGACTTACGGGAAGTCATGGCCGATATTTATGCCAGAACCAAACGTCCCTTTGTTATAGTCATTGATGAATGGGATTGTGTTTTTCGCGAATACACGGAACGAAAAGACTGGCAAGAGAAATATCTGGACTTTTTACGTGCTTGGCTGAAAGACAAGACCTATGTGGGACTTGCTTATATGACGGGAATTTTGCCCATAAAAAAATACGGTACTCACAGCGCGCTTAATATGTTCGCCGAGTTTTCCATGATTGAGGCGGGTATGCTCGCCGAGTTTGTCGGTTTTACCGAATCGGAAGTTAAAGATTTATGCAAACGTTACAATATGGATTTGGAAATGTGCAAGACATGGTACGACGGGTATCGCTTCGATGAAGTAGGCTCTGTATACAGTCCTCGCTCCGTGGTTCAGAGCATGAGAAATCATAAATACGGCACATATTGGAACCGCACGGAAACTTTTGAAGCTCTGAAAATTTATATTGATCTTGACTATGACGGACTAAGAGAGGCCATAATCGCGCTTATGTCGGGAGCTGAACGCCGAATTGAAACGGTAGATTTTGCCAATGATATGAAAACCTTTCGCGATGCCGATGACGTATTGACCTTGCTTATACATTTGGGCTATCTTGGTTATGATAACTGTACCAAAAGCGTATTTATCCCAAATCAAGAAATTCGTTATGAATATGCCAACGCCGTGCGTGGCGGTGGCTGGGATAAAATTGCCTTAGCGATTAAAACATCGGAACAGCTTATGCAAGCGACATTATCAATGGACGCTGATGCCGTGGCAAAAGGTATCGAAGCGGCGCATATTGAAACGAGTCATTTGCAATATAACGATGAAAATGCCCTGTCTTACACAATTTCGCTGGCTTATTACACAGCAAGGCAAAAATATTTGCCGATGCGAGAATTTCCAACCGGCAAAGGATTTGCCGATATAGTCTTTCTGCCGCGTCCCCATTATGCTTCGCTTCCGGCTCTGATTATCGAACTAAAATGGGATGTTACTGTCAAGGCGGCTATCAGCCAAATTCAAGAAAAAAATTATCCCAAGTCACTTGAGGATTATACAGGCTCCGTCTTATTGGTAGGCATAAATTACGACAAGACGAGCAAAAAACACGAATGCGAGATTATCAAGCACACAAAAGTCGAGAAATGAATCACAAAGTTAAGGAAACGCGTCAAACAAAAAAATGGGGCTGTGAAAAAACTAAATTTTAGTTTTCCACAGTCCCATTTTTTAACCTGCGATTGCAATAGTGTGACCCGTTTTTTCTTCTTCCGCAACTTTTGGCATCGTTATTGTTAAAACGCCGTCTTTATATTCCGCCGAAGATTTCTTTTCATCAATATCCTTGATGAAAAACGATCTCGACATACTGCTTGAGGAGCGTTCGCGGCGGACATAATTTCCTTTGTCGTCTTTTTCTTCCGCTACATCTTCTTTTTGAGTCGAAATGGTAAGATAATTATTCTCGTATTTCAGGGAAATATTTTCTTTTTTAAGTCCGGGAAGTTCCGCGCTGAGTTCGTATGCGTTCCCGACATCTTTTACATCGACTCTAAATTCCGGCACGTTCTTGAAGCCTGACAAAAACGGCTCGTCAAAAGCTGAGAAGAAACGATCAAACATATCTTCTTTCGTTGCTAAATCGTTGTTTTTCATCATCATAGGCACTAATCCAAACATAGCGCAAAACCCCTTTCGTAATACTTAAATACTTTTTGAAATTTATTTTTCTTTGCGAGTTTTTCTCGTTTGTAATTATTATTATACTCAAAAAAAGTCAAAATGTCAATAGGTCAAAACGTCAAAATTAAAAATTTTTATTTTTTTTCTAAAAAAAATTCCATAATGCTCCTTTATATCTTCGACTGTCCCCGCTCTGCAAAAAGTTTCTTGTATATAGAAAACTTTTGATAAAAAAGCAATAGTTTCTTTTATATCGAAAACTATTGCTTTTTAAAACCCAACTTTTTATTATATCAAAGTTTCAAACGACAGATACCGGACAATACCATGCATCGCGATTATAAGGCGCAACTTCTTCGCTTGCACAAATAATAAGACCCGGCTTTACTTCAAGCCCCAATTTATCCAAAACATAAAAATTTTTATCGGGATTGGACGGCGCGGAACTCTTTTTTATTTCAATGGGAAAAATCTTTTGATTTTCTATCATCAAAAGATCTATTTCTCTTTTGTCAACATCCCTATAATAATAAAGATTTTCTCTTTTTCCCGCATGACGAAAACTTTTTATAATTTCGGTTACAACATAAGTTTCCAAAAAAGCTCCGTCCATCGCGCCATATTCTAATGTTTCCGCGCTTGTCCAACGGCATAAATATGCGGCTAATCCCGTATCCATAAAATAAATTTTAGGCGTTTTCACCAAGCGTTTTGTTATATTTGCAAAATAAGGTCTTAAAAGATAGATAACTCCCGACTGTTCCAATATTGAAACCCAAGTTTTAGCCGTTGGAGCAGAAATGCCGAGAGTTTTGGCAATATCTGCATATTTTAATTCTTGCCCGGTTCTGCCCGCCATAAATACCAGAAAATCATAAAATTGTCCAATTTTTCCAACTTGAGCCAAGTCCCTAATATCGCGTTCCAAATAAGTATTGACATAATCGCCGTAAAATCTGTCTCTGTCTATTTCCGTAGTAATGAGCCGCGGCATACCCCCATTAAAAATTCGTTCATATATTTGATGTATATTTCGCTTTTTTCTTTGTTTTGCTCGTATTTTCACAGCGTCTATTTCAGGATTAAAAATCTCGGTCGTAAATCCGTCGATTTCCGACGCAGATAAACCCGACAATTCAAATATAGCGACGCGCCCCGCTAATGAATCGGCGACGTCTTTCAGCATATGAAATTTTTGCGATCCTGTCAGCCAATATAAACCATTGCAATTTTCACCCAACAAAATTTTCTTATCGACAATCTTCTTTAATTCTAAAAGTAATGACGGAACTCGTTGAAATTCATCAATAATAAGAGGAGCGCCATAATTTTCAAAGAAAAAAATCGGATCAGATTCGGCTAAACGCCTAGCGTTTACATCGTCTAATGTTACATAATTTCGATTTTCCTCTTTTAAATGATATAACATTGTGGATTTTCCAACTTGACGCTGTCCGCATACCATAACAATAGGATACTCTTTAGACGCTTCCAGTATTGATTTTTCTAAATGCCGTTTTATATACATAATAACCTCACAATACAAAATCCCGATTAAAATAAAATCTCACTTTATTTTAATCGGGATTTTATTGTCAGTCAATTTATTTTATATATTTTTTTGAAACAAACATTAAAAAATAACTTGAAATAAACCTTTCATTGTGTCATAGTGCTTTTTAAAGAAATAGAGGTGAACTTTAATGAAAAATGCGAAAGAAAAAATCCCCGTTGAAACGGATAATAAATAGATAAATTACAACAGGAAGTGAGAAATTTATGGGTTACCTGTCAATAATCGGCGAAGAAAACTTGAAAAATTGTTTTTCCGCAAAACAAATAACGGTTTTAAATAACAAAAAAACGGAAAGAAAACTCTATGTTGTAACCAATAAAGGCGAATTTTTTGGGGGCTTTGCCCCTATTTTTTTTAACAGATTTTTTAAAGGTTTCCAAAGAAATAACAAAAAACACCTTGAAACATCAAAAACTTTCATTCAAAAAAAATAACGATATTGTTCTTGATATTTCGTAGTGACATGTTATAATATATGTCACTACGAAATATCACTACACAAACCATATGTCACTACGAGGAGTAATTTATGGCAATTATAAAGCAAGAACGTGGCGGGATAACGTACATTTACGAGTCAATATCATATCGTGACAAAGAGACAAAGCAACCTCGTTCTAAGAGAAAACTTATCGGGCGTTTAGATCCAACCACCGGCAACATTGTGCCAACAGATGGGCGTAGACGTCAAAGGGCTTCTAATCCAGCAAAAGAATTATCTGATATTGACATTAAAAAAAATGATAAAAAAATTTCGATTATAAAAGATATAGTCCCACAAAACAAAGACTTTTCAAAGATATTCCAAAATAATCCTTTAAATGCGGTTGCTCACACTTCTCAAAAAAATTTAAAAATAAATAACAGCATTATGAAGGCAACTAATAAAAAATACGATGTTCAAGTAAATTTAAGTCTTGATAAATTGCCAAATCTCAATCTTAATGTCCCAGCGCATAAAGTATTAGACTCACTAATGTTAAAATTGACGAAACAATTACCTTCCGGAGAAAGTATAAGCCTTGAAAAAATACATAAAGCCAGAAAAGTAAGTTTAAACGTTAACGAGTATATGAACCTATGCGGTATAAAAGACCGTACTACGGCAAGAAAACAACTTAATGAAGCCGTAAATACAATTTATAACCTTTCTTTGGACTGGAGTGAAAAAAGATATGGCACACCCGAGGGAAAGAAGAAAAAAACTTTAGAAGAAAAAAAATATAGTATAAGAATTTTAGACAGTAAAAGCGAAACTATTTCCGAAAATCCCGTAAAAAACGGCGCAGTAGAAGTTATTTTTACATATGAAATAGCCGAATATTTAGCGCGTCGCTCCTCTTTTATTATGTGGTATTCAGAGGACATTCTAAAGATAAATTCAAAACTAAATCCCCATAGCTATTACATGATGCGTTTATTCTTAGAACACAATAACAGAAATATTGCCGGTAAAAACGCCAATAGAGTAAGCGTAAAAACCCTTATTGACGCTTGCCCAGATTTGCCGCTTTATGACGATGTTATGCAAAGATATCAAGGACATATAACTCAAAAGATCATAGACCCTATTGAACGCGATTTAGATGCCTTGGTAAAGAAGTATAAAATTTTAAAAAATTGGCAGTATTGTAATGGCAATGGCGCGCCTTTAACAAAAGGACAATTATATCAATATGATTACGACACATGGATAAAATGGCTAATTGAATTTGAATTCCCGGATACTTTTCCAGACCAAACAGAGCGTATAAAGAAAATACAAGAAAGATAGGCTAAACCACTAATATCAAGACTTAAGCCTATCTACCTACTCGTCACCCCTCATAAAAATCTACCTACTCGTCACCCCTCATAAAAATCTCTCGCATTAAATGCGAGAGATTTTTATGATATTTGATATAAAGTTAAAGAATCAGCAGTAATTTCAACGATAAAAGCCTATAAAAACTTATTTAAGTAACTATACAAAGTGAGGGGTCACGAGTCGGTAAATGAGGGGTCACGAGTCGGTAAATGAGGGGTCACGAGTCGGTAAATGAGGGGTCACGAGTCGGTAAAAAATTTTTCAGCCCAGTAATGACGCGGGCTAGAGGGGTGTGGAAAAACTTAAGACTTATAAGACTATTAAGACTTATAAGGTGCATTAGCCCCCTTATTAAAAAAGGGGGCTATGCTAAAATATTCCCCGGCAAAAAGTGCACACCCATAGAAGCCCCCTATAAAAGAAAAAAACTCCCTATAAAATAAAAATTTAGAAATAAGTTTTAAGGTAGGCTGTAAAATGACAAAAGATGAGATAAAAGAATACCTACACCAAAATCCGCAAATTTATTTCAAACGCGATAAAAGCGGCAAAGGCTATATTTGCCCCTTATGCGGTAGTGGAAGCGGAAAAAAAGGCACAGGATTAACCACTAAAAACAATATTACCTTTAAATGTTGGGCTTGTGATTTTAGCGGAGATGTAATTGAATTTATTGGCGCGGAATATCATTTAGATAATTTTGCCGATAAATTTCAAAAGGCTTGCGAAATTTATAATATTAACCTTAATGAAAATTTTAAATCAGCAATACCAACCGCCAAAGTAGCAAAAAAAGAAGATTTGCCTACGGATTTTTCTTCTTTCTATGCCGAATGCGCTAAACATAGAGGAGATACGGATTATTTGGCAAAACGCGGAATAAGTGAAAAGACACAAATATATTTTAATATAGGGTTTTGTCCTAATTGGAAAAGTCCTGTAGCTTTGAAAAAGGGATTGAATCCGCCGTCAAGCCCCAGAATAATAATTCCTACAAGTCAATATTCTTATCTTGCTAGAGATATAAGACCCGAAGGAAGTATAAGCGAAAAAGAGCGAAATTACACGAAGGTGAAAACCGGGAAGCAGTGCTTATTTAATGCTAAAGTTTTGACCGAAAGTAAAGAGCCAATATTTGTTACAGAGGGCGAAATAGACGCTATGAGCTTTTACGAGGTAGGTTATGAAGCAGTTGCGTTAGGGAGTGTCGCATATAAGAAAAATTTGATTGATTATATAAAAGAACATAGACCAACTCAAACGTTAATTTTATCGCTCGATAACGATGAAGCGGGAAATCAAGCGATGAATTATCTTGCGGAAGAATTGGACAAGGAACAAATTCTTTTTTACAGGGCTAATATTTACGGTGAAAGTGAATATAAAGACCCGAATGAGTTTTTAAAAGAGGATAGAGAAGGATTTATAAATGCCGTAGAAAAAGCGGTGGAAGAAGCAAAAGAAGCGGGAGAAAAAGAAAAGCGCGAATATATCGAAAACAATAGCGCGCTTTTACAATTAAATAATTTTATAGGCGAATTAAGCGATAAAGCAGGTACGCCGGTGCAACCTACGGGATTTAAAAGACTGGATGAAATATTGGACGGAGGGTTGTACGAAGGTTTATATACTATAGGGGCAATAAGTTCTTTGGGTAAAACTACTTTTGCGTTGCAAATAGCCGACCAAGTAGCCGGAAACGGGCGAGACGCGCTTATATTTTCTCTTGAAATGGCAAAGACAGAGTTAATGGCAAAAAGTTTTAGTCGATTATCGGCGGAAATTCGACATGAAAAAAAATTATATTTGGGAAAAGGTTATACTTTAGATGTAAGAGATATACTTGTAAAACAGAGGCATGATGAGTTTTCTTCGGAAAAAATAAATTTATTTGCGGACGCGATAGAAAAATATTCAAAATTTGCCCCAAATATATTTATCTCAGAGGGAATAGGAGATATTGGGGTACAAGAAATAAGGGATACAATAAAAAAGCATATTTGTTTTACGGGCAATAAACCGCTTGTCATTGTGGATTATTTGCAAATATTAGCGCCGTATAGCGAAAGGGCGACTGATAAACAAAATACCGATAAGAGCGTTTTGGAATTAAAACGGATAAGCCGCGATTATAAAATTCCAATAATAGCAATATCGTCTTTCAATCGTGAAAATTATTCCGCTACGGCGTCAATGCAAGCATTTAAGGAAAGCGGCGCGATAGAATATTCTTCTGATGTTCTTATTGCCCTACAATTAAAAGGGGCGGGAGAAAAAGATTTTGACGTAGATAAAGCAAAATCAGAGTTTCCCAGAAAGATAGAATTAAAAATCTTAAAAAATCGTAACGGTATAACGGGAACAAGCATATATTTTCACTATTTCCCTAATTGTAATTTTTTCGTAGAAACTGACGAGAATTTAAGCGATAGTGATGACGATTCATACAAGGGAAGGTAACTTTTATTTAATATCTATCCATAGCTTGATGCGCCAATCTATCCGCTTTTTCCGCTTCGGACAAGAGATTCCAATCGTCTAAATCGGTATGTTTTGAATACATAACCAAACTTGCCCCAATATCCTCTTTACTTGTGAGCGCATTGGTAATTTTAGACCACCAGCCCTCTTTGTTGGGATTTTTAAACGCCTTATTATATTCTATGCTGTTTAAAGTATGGTTTAAAAGTTTAGCCGTAAATATTGGCGATTCGTCTTTATGTTCCGTAACGGTTTCACAGGCTGATTTTAAAATATTGCCGTCTGTGCCGTGGCAATTTACCACCATGCGCATAAATGTTAGTGCATCGTTGTTTTTAGAAAAATTTTCAAAAATTTTAAAAGCCTCGTCAAATTCTTTATTTGCGATTTTTTTAATAACCTCTATATTGTTGATAAGATATTCTTTATCGTATATTTTATCTTTACTGTTAAATCTAGCGTAATAATGCAATAAATCTGCCAAATCTTGATTACGTTGATGTTGTGGCTTTACGACTGCATCTTTTGTAATATTGTCGCTCTTTTCTTTCAAAGCATTTGCGATTGAATCGTAAGTATAATCATTGCCCAACCTTCGGCCGCGGATTTTTATGTTTTGGTTTTTTAATCCCCAATCGCTGCGGTTAATAATATATGTCCACGCCTTTCCCCCGGCTTCTTTATTGCTTTTACGCTCGTTTATTGTAATGTTTTGGGCTTTTAGATATGTTATAAATTCGCTTAAATTTGTACATTCATTTTTTGCCTAATTTAAGATTTCTTTCAATTTATCCTTCCAAGGCTTTACGCCTTGGATTTTTAAGGCTTTTTCGGCTTTTGTCGGAGTATCGAAAGGTATAATGCTTAAATTATGGGCTTTACAAATTTCATCGGATACTGCTCTTGCTTTCTCAAGGAGTCCGTGATTATTAATTTTTAGTCCGTTTTCTAAATTTACCGCGTTAATCATAATGTGATTGTGCTTTTTTTGCCCTTTACCATCGCAATGGGTATATACTACGACTTGATGAGCAGGAAATACTTTTTGCGCGGTTTCTAATCCAATGTTATTTACTTCTTCCATAGTGATATTATCGTCATCCGAAAATGACTGTATGATAGTATGCGTTTGTATTCCGTCATCTTTATTCCAAAGATTTCGCGTGAGTTGGAATTCTTCTTTTGCAGAATCAGGATAGCAATTTAAAGCATTGACTACAATATTTTTTCGGCGGTTTCCATTTTTATATTCGCCATAAGTTAGACAAGCTGCGGCATTTTTGCTAGATCCGATTTTAACATAAGCCATATATTATGTTCCTTTCGATTCTTCCGATTCAATTTTTTCGCTAACATCCATAAAAATTTTTAAAAATTCATCAAGAGATATTTCTGTAATTTCAAATTGAAATACATTCGGATATAAAATTGCTAATATAGCATCCATCGCCATATATTTTGATATGCCTTTTTTTGCCATAATATCAAAAAACAATTTAAATTTTTTCTCACTTTTATTCAGCTTTTTTAATTTTTTTTGATTTTTGATTTCAAATAAGTTGAATAAAAGTTTTTTCATTTCTGCAATTTCAAGTAAAATATTATCAAGCGTAGTAAGGCACGGCAATTTACCTTGATGCATTATTTTGGCAATCTGATTTAAATTATTGCCAATTCTTGCCAGTGAAGTTGTAATTTTTTTCACTTCGTCTGACGATAATCCCAAACAATTTACTTGACCGTGTAAAGTTTGCTGTTTGGCGTATGCCGATATGCTCATCTGAATATTGTTATTTTGTAATTTGTATTCGAGCAAATCCCATTCATCTTCTGTCAATCGGAAATTTATTTGCCTACGCTCTTTTTTCATTGTGATTACCACCTGTTTAAAATTTTTAAAATTCGTTATTTTTTTACTATCTGCTGCAAGCATTGGGTTTGCTAGACACACCCGCTTGCTAGGGCGTCGCCCTAGAACCCACAAGGGGGAAAATCCCCCTTGACCCCCATTGCAAAAAAAATTATCCTCTAAAAATTTTATCAAAAAAAAGGATGGCATATATTACGGATTTTATTTATAAAAAAAATTTCCGTCCAATTTGGACGGAAAAACATAAATGATATACATTATCAATTTTATTCTTTTCAAATAAGTAATTTTTTATAAGCCTCAATTTTGTCTGTTTCTTTTTCTATTTCAGCGTTAATAAGTGATAATATAAGTTGAGTCTGATTAGTTTTCTTTAATCCCGCTATGATTTTTAAATTTTCTATAACCGAAACCGGAAGCGAAAAAGAAATATGTTTTGTAGGTTCGTCATACTTTTTCGGTTGCCCTATTTTAGAATTGGATTTAGATAGTTCGTTTTTTTCTTTGACGGTATTATCTTTTGTTAAAATTTCTTGTTGAAGATAATCTTCGTTCTTGGTTTCATCGTCTTTAGTATTTGAAACTTCTTCCATTGGTTCTGCTGTCGCCGTTTGTAAAAATTTGTCAGCCGCCGATGCGGAGCGCAGTCTTTTTTTAGACATTACGATTCCTCCTGTAAAATTTCTTCGACCAAATTCATATAATCTAAAGCCGCCGTGGATTTATCGTTGTAAGAAAAAATATCTTGTTGCATAAGTTGACTTTCGCGAATAGCGACACATTCTCGAATTTGAGTGTTATATACTTTGGTTTTAATTTTCGTGGCAAGCTCTTTTAAATCCTCATATACTTGCTTACTGATAACCATTCGACCCGTATATCTTGTAATAATTATTCCATTAAGTTTTCGGTTTAGAGTTTTTAACGATTCCGATATTGCTTTTACCGATTTATAACCGTAATAATCCGCAGTTGTGGGCACTAATACGCCGTCGCTTGCAAGAATTGCGGCTACGGTATTTCCCGCCATATTCGGAGGGCAATCAAGCAAAATATAGTCATAAGATAATTTTGAAAAATCAAAGGTTACGATTTGAGATTCTAATTCGACTAAATCAATATTAGCCGGAATAATATCAATGCCGCTTGAGGTGTGTTGTATGGCTTCGTTTAGCGAAATAGAGCCGTTTATAACTTGAGCTAGACTTTTAGTGGGTTCTATGGCGTTCATATTGTAGGAAAGATCTCCTTGTGTGTCGAGATCGATTAAAAGCAGTTTCTTTCCTTTTTGATGTAGACCCGCTCCAAGATTGGTTACGGTTGTGGTTTTAGAAATGCCACCCTTTTGGTTGGCGATAGTTAAAATTCTCGTATATTTTCTTCCTTTTTGACTATTTTATATATAATACTAAATTAGTCATTTTATTGTCAATATTAAATTAGTGTTTTATTGTTTTATATAAATTATATATTATTACTAAAACAATAAATTATATATTTATATAAAATAATAAAAAATACTAAAATATATAATTTATTATATTATATAAAATACTAATTTATATATTTTAGTATTTTAAAAATCTATAGCTCACCTAAAAAATCCGTCCAATTTGGATGGATTTTTTGTATTAGCGTATGCCTTACTCGGTAGTTTGGCAAATTTATTATATTGGACTAAAATCAAATTTTTATCATTTTTATAATTTTAGCTCTCGAAAATTGTTTTTATGCTTGATAAAAAAGAGAAAATTTTTTATAATGGAATGGTTTATATTAAATATTTTTTAGAAGATGGGTAGGAGTAAATGGAAAGTATTTGCATTAAAAATGTTAAGTCATTGATGGATACAAATGAGATTTTTTTATCTCCGATAACTTTGCTGGTGGGGAAAAATAGTTCAGGCAAGAGTACATTTTTAAGGACGTTTCCACTTATTAAGCAGTCAATTAGAAAACGTACGGATGGTCCTTTACTTTGGGCAGGCGATGTAGATGATTATGTAGATTTTGGAAGTTTTTTAGATACTGTCACAAATAACAAATCAGATGGCAATCCTATTGAATTTCAGTTTGATTTTAAGTTGAGTTTAAGTAGAAGTCGGTATTATTTAGAATTTCTGAAAAATACTTTGGGAAATGTTAAAAATTATGATGTGCATTATGGCATTTCAATTGCAAAGGCGGGAAGTAAGGAGTACATTTCTCGTTTATCAGTTAATTTTTGTAACAGTAGTTTTGTTTTTAAAATGCAACCTAATCCACGTGATGTAAATGTCGTTGTGGACGGTATTCAAATATTACCAAAGAAAACGTTTAAAAATAACATACTTTCCCCTTTCGATGATGAGCGTAAAAGTGTTTTTGGATTCAAATTACCTCCTATCGAAATGTTTTTAGACTTGGTTGCCAAATCGTCATATGAAAATGAAATGGAAAATTTAAATCTAACTTTGGAAAATTTTGGAATGTATAATTTATTTCTTCCTTTTACATCAGGAGAAATAGCAATGCAGATTATTGGAGAATGCCTGTGTAAGGGAGTGCCTTTGTCAATTTTTGATGCTGATTTTCCTGACGAAGACAAAAAGGATAATAGCAAAGTTATTGGAAATATTTTTAAGATTGTTGCTCAACTAAACAATGCAAATGACGAGTCAAAAGAACATATGATTGCTATTTTGAAGTTGGTATATTTTTATGGTTGTTTTTCTGTGATGGATAGGTATATAGCCAACTACTTTAATCAAGTTCATTATATTGCTCCCGTACGAGCGACTGCTGAGAGATATTATAGATTACGTAACGTATCGATTGATGAGGTAGATTTTCAAGGTAAAAATTTAGCTATTTTTCTTGAGAATTTGAGTAAAAATGATAAATTGTCACATTTTAACCAATGGACAGATGATCTTTTAGGATTTCATGTAGGAACTAAAAATGATGGAGAGCATGTGTCTATTCAAGTTGTTGCTCGTGGAAATGATAAGGCTACTAATTTGTTAGATACGGGATTTGGTTTTAGTCAAATTCTCCCAATAGTTACTCAGCTTTGGCAGATAGTTACAGAAAAAGCAGGTGACGATAAGCAAAGAAAACATTCATGGAATGTTCCTCCTTTGGTTTTAGCTGTAGAACAACCCGAACTTCATTTGCATCCAGCATTGCAAGGTGATTTGGCTAAATCTTTTGTAAATAGCATTGAGTTGGCAAAAAAGAATGCTTTCCGTCTGCAGTTAATTTTGGAAACTCATAGTGAAACTATTGTAAATTATTTTGGAATGGCTGTGGCAGAAGGCAAAATTTCACCTAAAGATGTTTCTGTTGTTTTATTTAATAAAGATGAGAATAATATAACTAGAGTGCACAATAGTGGATATGATGAAGATGGTTATTTATTGGATTGGCCTATAGGATTTTTTTCTGCTAGGAGTTGAGAGAGTGGTTTATTTTTTTGATAAAACGATGTGCCAAATCTTCTCTCAAAGAGATATGTCGGAAAGCGAAATTTGTTTTTTTGTTGATATGGCTAGTGCCCATCGTTTGGGGCAGTGCTATCTGTGTGGCGATATTGAGTCTTTAAAATTTTTCACTAAAAATCTTAATTATCCGACGAAGAATATATATGGTACGATATTGGCACATCATGCTGAAAGTCGATCTGTAATGGAGAAAGTTAATACCGTATTTATTTTGACTATGGATATCGATAATTGTTTCAATACTTTGCCCGCAATATTACGTAAGAAAGGGAAATCGCAGATTATTTATCTTGAACATGCAATGAAATGGAAGTTAAGTTTCGAGTGTTGTTTGTTAGCTGAAAATCTTGAGGATTGTGAATTTTTGACATTGATTTCTCGGCAAAAATACAATTCTCTTTTAAAAGGCATAGATATAAAATTTCATTGTGAAAATGGTGGTGGAACTACAACTGCTGATGTTTTTAGAAAATGCGTTGTTCAAGATAAAATTCCTACTTTGTGCGTTACAGATAGTGATCAAAAATTTGAAGCAACGAGAGAATATCCTCAAGTTCCTCCAAAGGGGGAAACTTTTAATAAGGTTTGCAAGTTTATGAAGACGATAGAAAATTTGGATAATCCACCAAATTGTTTCTTTCCTCTTGAAGTTCACGAAGTAGAGAATCTTATCCCACTGTGTATTCTAATAGAAATGCAGGGTAAATATCATAATATGGCAGACGGTGTCAGAACATTGTTGAGTTTGAGAAATATAAATAATGGAAATCCAATATTATTTTATGATTTTAAGAAGGGATTTCCGTTTATTGATAAAGAACCTAAGCGAGTTTATTGGCAGGAGATCTTAAATTTGTTGGGAGTTACGGACTTTATTATACCACCGTCAAAAGAAAAATTGGCTGAATTGTCTTCTAATGTAGATGTTCCCCCCATCCCTTTTCCTGGTTTACATTGCAATGCATTATTAAGGAGCGCAAATTCTTGGCTTAAGAATAATTTGAAGAAAGATTTAGTTTTGGATAAGTATTTACAAGTACACTGGGACAATATTGCCGATACAATTTTTACTTGGGGATGTGTAAGCGTGCCGATGTATTCATAGTTGCGGTGCAAGATTTCGATTCAATTCAAGTTGAAACAACTTGAATTGAAGTGTAGTAGCATATTGTCAAGATAGTTTTTAGAAAAAATAAGTTAGATTGGCATAAATGCGAACGAGATATTGTAATTTTGGGGCTGTGAAAAAAAAGTCTGTAAATAGGTCTTCTATGAAAAAAACAAAAGTAAAACTTTAAAATTATAATCTATCAGGGTACATAATCGTAAGTTCACCTCTTATTTAAAACATCCGTCCAATTTGGACGGATGTTTTACGCTCCTTTAGTGTTATAAGTAATATTAAACACCATATCTGACAACCATTTTTTAAACGACATATTGTCTTGAAATTGCTTGAAAAGCTCCATATTGTCCGCCATAATTGAAAATATAACTTGATTGAGAGCGAACGCGCACTAAGTCAGGTAATTTTTTCGATTATGGCTGACAATATGGAGCTTTTCAAGCAATTTCAGGATAATCCATCGTTCAAAAAATGGCTGTCGGATATGGTGTTTAATATTACATATAACGCTAAAGGAGCGTAGAAAAACATCCGTCCAAATTGGACGGATGTTTTGTCAATCAATATCTTATTTATTGAAAACCATAATGCTCTCTATTTTTTATTTGCTCTAATAAAACTTTACTTTTATATAATGAGTCACAAAATATTTTTGAATTTAATTGATTAATTTCAGATGATTTAATTTTTTTAGAATTTATTATAAAATTTTTTGTAACACGTTGAATCATATTTTTAGTAAGTATATTTTTAGCACTAGAAAATAAATCTAACGTCTCTAATATAAAATTTAATACATCATCTCGCTTTGCTAATCCCATAATATGTTCTATCATATATGTATGCGATTTTGAGTATTGAAAAAAAGAATCGATAAAATAATTTGTATTTTCACGTGTTGCATTACCGATGGAAGCATTCATGAGTTCCAAAAGAATAGATATAACTTCCCATTTTAATATCATTAATGCTTGATCATCTTTTATTTGAGATATACTAGGTTTATCTTTACGAAATTCATATTCATGGAAATTTTTTATTTCCAATATTAAATCTCGACTTATAACGTCAATTGCTTTTGCTAATTTTTTAAATATCTTTAATGGCATTGTGTAAATTAAATTTACACATTTTTCCTTATCACTTTTTTTCATTAAATGTTCAAAACTTGGTAAAGTTTTTGCTAAAATTATCATTAGAGAAATTCCACGAACAATCTCTTGCATTAAATCTAGTGTATCATTTTCTTGGTCAAAAATAGCTAAATTATTATCATATAACATAAACTGAGCTTCTTCTTTTTCTTTTTCTATTTGTTGAACTTCAGCTATTTTTTTATCACCATCTTTATATGGAGAAATTATTTGTTCAGCAGTACTAATAAGAAAAGGAATATCAAGGTTTTGAAGATCAAATTCTTCCCAATACTGTGTCATTTCTTCTGTATGTTTCATAATCATTTTAATAATATTAAGATTATCTGTAATGTATGTTAGAAATAATAATATATCGGAATTTAAACCGGAATATGAAAAGTTTATAACACGATTAAATTGTTCATAATCTAAATCTTCTAAACATTTTCTTTTTATTTCTCTTGCTATAAAATAAGTTAAATAATTACGATCAAAAAATAAAAACTTATCTTCATATTTTTTTAAAATTTTAGCATTAATTAATAAATTTAAAAAATCATGAGTGTCTATTTTAGAAGCATAATCATAATTATATGCTTCTATTAGTTCATTTATATATTTTATAGACACAGGATATTCTTTTTTGGTGTATATCCCATATGCTATTTTATCTAGTATCATTAGTACTTTATCTACTGTAATTTTTTTAGCGTAAGGTTTTATAAGTTGTACTAAATTGGCTTCAAAAACTTTACTAAAAATACTACCATCATTATGTACAGTATCTCCAATATTATTACAATAATATTTAACAAATTGAACTATGAAATCGGGATTCCAACCGTATAAATATTTTTGTTTAGTAAGTACGTCACATAATATAGATATGATATGCTCTTGAGATTCATAATCATTTTTTTTACATAGATAAACAATATTTGAAACAAGTTTCCTTCTTTTATCAGAATAAAACGGTTCTATATTATAATAAACAAAATCTCTATAATTTGCACGTTTTTTTAAACGATTTTTTATATCTATATCAATTTCTACTTGACATATTGCTATTATAATTCCAAAATGCTCTAAAATGTATTTAAAGAATTCATTTTGTATAGAATGACGAATATTGTCTGCATCATCGATAATAATTGCTAAGTTTTCTGGTGCCATTTGTTTAAATGCTTCATAACAAGACGACTCATCAGAATAAGCATCTTCAAAAGCTAATTTAAAGTTCCTTTCAATATTTTTTATAACCTCTGAGCCATTAATAAATAATGTTACTTTTGTATTGGATAATTCAGTATAAATAGATTTAGCAAGAATGGTTTTACCAGAATCATTAATGCCACTTATCATAATTTTGGGATTCGAATGTAACATACTCATAAATTCATTCATAGAATTTATTTCTTTAGGCATACGTTTATTATCTTCTGAGACAATTGCTTCCGTTAGTAATGGAAATACAAAATATTCTTGAAGATTTTGTGCTATCATATATTTATCTTCAGTTAATTCATTCAAAAATGATTTCTTTACGAACAATCCAAGTTGATTATAACGATTTTTACTAATAATCATTTCATTAACATCTTTCTTCTCATAAATTTTAGCCGTACTATTCCACCTATATTTTTGTGAAATATAATTGCGTGTATTTAAATCTAATATGCCAACATGAAATTCGCTATTATTCCAGTTACCTTTATTACATAACATTCCACCAGAAAATATATTTACAGACGCGTATTGAGAATTTATATTCATTGTTGACTCATAATGTTCATGACCAACAAAAATCATATCACTTCTTGAATATAACGCATTTTCCAATAATTTCTTACATCTCCAAGAATACCAATGATGTGGGTGATGCATTATAGAAATAATAAAATCATTTTCTTGTTGTTCAAGTAACAATTGTATGGTTTTTTCAGGTAAATAATGATATCCTTGATCCTCTTCTATAGAAGAAAAAATTGCAGTATTGATCAAATTTATTTGTATTTTTGTAGAATAAAAATTTATAATTTTTTTACATATCAAATCATTATTTATAAAGCAATCATATTGATGTGCAAAAAAGAGAAATTCACTTTGTTTATCTAATTCTTTATTTATGTATTCTTCATACTTATCTAATTTTGAAATCATATCTAATTTGTCATGATTTAGTTCCCCTTTATCATTATTAACATCATGATTTCCAGGCACCATCACAACATAAAATTTTTGAACATCATAGCGTTTTTCTACTTCATCTTTCAGGTCGTTTAAAAATTTTTTTACTTGTACGATTTGATCTTTTTTCCCGCTATATGTAAGGTCACCAGATACAATAACTAAAATACCTACTATTTTTGATATAGATTGATTTAAGGCATTCGTAATGGCTATAATATTTTCTTCTTTAAAATTTTCAGAATTAATGAAATGCATATCGCTTAAATGTAAAATTATTATCTTCATACTTTCCTCCCAATTTTCTTATAAATAGTAATATCTTATGACAATCTTTAAAAACTCATTCTTTTATCATCACCATTGTAATTTTATTAATTATATTGTTAAATTATCAATGATATGATAATTTTTATACTATACAATTTTAAATACGAGCTTTCAAACTCATTGTTTTAGAACTCACAAAAGTACCTCCATATATTTTTTTACATCATCAAACACTTTAAAAATTTTGGCGTAATTAGCAAGCCGTTCAAGATTTTTATTTTTATATAAAGCATAATTCTTTATTGCAGAAATAACCGTTTCCTCATCGCAACGACTTCGCGTCCGAATAAAATCGCATATAGTCCTCTCGACATTATAACATCGAACTTTATTGCCGAAAGTATTTAATTTTTCAACCAATCCTATATTATGTAAATCAGGTTTAATATAAAAACACATACATTCATTTTTAATCGAATGGGGCAAAGTCTTACTACTTGGCATAGTAATGGTATGGATAAATGGCGTTCTATCGGATAACCCGTTAAGAAATAACGCGCTTTCATGAGAAAATATTATACTTTCAGATGATAACATAAGCGTGTACATATCGTCATGCACTGAATTCGGCAATATATATACTCCATGCCGTATTCTTTCCAATAAACCGTCAGCAACATATTTTACGGGGAGTTGTTTAGAAAAGCCCAAACTTAGAATTTGCGCGGTTGTAACCATATTATTGTTTGTTTCAATAAAATGAAGTAGTTTGGGATTTATACTTTTCATATATACGCACTCCCTTCTATTATCAAACTTTTATTTTAAATTTTATTATTTTGTCGTACAAAAGTCAACAAAAATCCGTCCAAATTGGACGGATTTTTAATATCGTTTATTGTATAAAGTTCCGTTGATAATGGATGGAACTTTTTTATTTTAAAAATCATAAATACCACAAAGAAACATAAACATTCAGTATTTATAAGCATTTTAAGATTTTACTTTTAAATTTCATATCATTTGCTGTATAAAATTCCGTCCAAATTGGACGGAATTTTTGATTTCAAAAATCAATATTTTCCGTAATATTTTTACCTCAAATTGCGCTAAAATTTTTTTGACAACAAAAAGATAAGAATTTTTATTAAATTTTTTTGCTACTCTTAGAGTAGTAGAAATTTGATTATGGAGGGAAATATTATGGAAAACAATATATCTAACCTTTTCACAAAGCATGAAAATGAACAGCTTATTCAACCCGTTACATCTGGTGAGAAGAAAAGTAAAATCGAACAGGCAAAGGAAAATTTGAAAATAGTCAATGAAGATATTGCCTCTTTAAAATCAAAATTAAAAATGCTCATAGCTAAAAAAGAAAAAAGTGAAGCTACCAAAAAAGTCTTAAAAAATCTTAGACAAAAACTTGCTGAAGTCACAATAAAAAAAGCCGAATTAAAAAAAGTAATCAACTCCGCTAAAACCAATGCGCAAATACGAAAATCTAAAAAGTATCTTGAATCTGCTAAATACGAGGCTATAAAGACAAATCTTGAAGAGAATAATATTTATGATGAAAACACTGTAAAAAATCTCATAAACATAAGAACAATATTGCTTACTTATAATGTCAAAGATTTTAACCAGCTTGAACAAATTTTAAAATACGTGCAACAAACTGCACCCGATTTATTAAAAAAATAAAAATTAAATTTCAAACTAAAACTTAATATCCCCCACACCAACGCATTAAAATAATGCAGCTCACGCCTTGAAATACAATAACAAATCTGTTTACAACAAAGTTTACAGCCTTGTTTACAAATACTTATAAATTTAAAAAATTTCAAGGCGTAAGTCGTAAACAAAGGAGATATGAAAA
>Ga0247609_10001986_pt1 | contig 22670 bp, 20 predicted proteins | sample 172DNAGHGlowgp2_FD_193487 | JGI IMG/M metagenome (GOLD analysis project Ga0247609, IMG submission 193487) | Sheep rumen microbial communities from Palmerston North, Manawatu-Wanganui, New Zealand - 1728 DNA GHGlow gp2 | ecosystem: Host-associated > Mammals > Digestive system > Stomach > Rumen ...
TACCACCTTGGGGTATTTTTTCAGCACCTCAGAGGTATTCTTGGGCAGCGGGTTGATATACTTGAAATGAGCAAGCGCCACTTTCTTTCCTGCAGCCCTCATCTCGTCCATGGCGGCGTGGAGATGGCCGTAGGTGCCACCGAAACCGACAATCAGCAACTCGGCATCATCTTTGTCGCCGAGCACTTCCACATCGGGAACTTGTATCTTGTTGATTTTCTCTTGACGTAGATGGGTCATGAGGTCGTGGTTCTCTGGGTCGGTAGAGATGGCACCTGTCTTGTTGTCCTTCTCCAAACCGCCAAGAATATGTTGGAATCCCTCTGTTCCTGGGACAGCCCAGTAGCGGACTCCTGTCTCAGGATTGCGCTGGTAGGGTGTCCATGAACCCTGCATGTCGGGAGTCACGTAAGGTGGTTTGATGTCGGGGTAGGCGTTGAGGTCAGGCAGACGGAAAGCCGCTGAGCCATTGGCCACAAACGCGTCGGTGAGCACCACCACTGGTGTCATGTGCTCCAAGGCTATCTTCGATGCCATATAGGCGGTGTCGAAACAGTCGGTGGGAGAGATGGCGGCAAGCACAGGCATGGGCGATTCGCCATTGCGTCCGAAGAGAACCTGAAGAAGGTCGGTCTGTTCCGACTTCGTGGGAAGTCCTGTCGCTGGTCCTCCACGTTGTACGTCGAGTACCACAAGCGGTAATTCCAGAATCACGGCCAGGTTCATTGCCTCTGACTTCAAGCAAATGCCAGGACCTGAGGTGGAGGTGGCGGCAAGAGCGCCAGCAAACGATGCACCTACAGCCGATGAGCAGCCTGCTATCTCGTCTTCACACTGTACGGTAGTGACACCCAGAGACTTGTGTTTTGACAGCTCATGCAAGATGTCGGTGGCTGGAGTGATGGGGTAGGAACCGAGATAGAGACGAAGGCCTGCTTTCTCGGCGGCGGCAATCAGTCCGTAGGCTGTCGCCTTGTTGCCAGTGATATCCATATACCGTCCGGGAACCTTCGTCTTGGTCTCAACCCTATAAACATTGTTGACGCTGCTATGGGTGTTCTGACCATAATCGTAGCCTGCCTGAATGACCTTGATGTTGGCTTCAGCCACACCAGGCTTCTTGGCGAATTTCTCACGCAAGAAATTGAATGCCACATCGAGGTCGCGGCTGAACAACCAGCACACCAGTCCCAAGGCAAACATATTGCGGCATTTCAGAATCGATTTCAGGTCCATACCTGAGTCTGCGAGGCAGTCCTTCACCATCTGAGTAATTGGACATGCTATCACACGGTCTGGGTCGATACCCATTTCAGCGATGGGGTCATCGGTCTGAAACGCGGCCTTCTCAAGGTCTTTCTGCTGGAATGCGTCCGTATCTATGATGATAGCGGCATCGGCCTTGGCAAACTTATATTGTGTCTTGAGCGCGGCGGCGTTCATGGCCACAAGTACATCACATTTGTCACCAGGTGTGAACACCTCGTTCGCACCTATATGAACCTGAAAACCCGACACGCCTGTCAACGAACCTTGCGGGGCGCGGATATCGGCGGGGTAGTCGGGAAACGTACTGATACTATTGCCCACAGTTGCAGATACCGTAGAGAAGATGTTGCCCGCCAACTGCATTCCGTCACCGGAGTCACCTGAGAAACGAACCGCAACTTGGTCTAGTTCCTTCACTTCCAATTTTTCTCCCATAACTTTAGTTGATTTTACTATTTGCCTGAATTCCGCTTCTAAGTCATTGTATTACATCATGCGGAATACATTTCTTGAATTGTCTTTAAGTATCAAAATGACCTTTTGTCGTCAAAACGACTGCAAAATTACATATTCTTTCTAAATAATGCAAATTTATAAGGAAAAATGGTATAAAAATTGCGTTTTTGCTATAAAAACGTCAATAATTATACATTCTCCATGCACTCGTATGTACCAATTGTGTGCGCCGACAGATTCAGCGGTAATAAGCCTAAAGGCTCTCGAGCATGCGCTTGAGCACTACGGTAGCCGAGATTTCACGATTGGCGGCCTCGGGGATGACAAGGCTGGTCGGTGCCTCGATGACATCGTCGGTGACAATCATATTGCGGCGAACGGGCAGGCAGTGCATGAAGAAAGCATTGTTGGTAACTGCCATGTGTTTGGTGTCAACAGTCCACGACATATCCTTGCTGATGACTTTGCCGTAATCCTCGGGGCGTGTCACTCCGGGACAACTCCAGTTTTTGGCGTAAATGAAGTCGGCGCCCTCAAAGGCCTTCATCTGGTCGTATTCCACACGTGCATTGCCCACAAACTTAGGATCAAGTTCATAACCCTCAGGATGGGTTACCACGAAATCCACATCGGCGGCATTCATCCATTGTGCGAAGGAGTTGGGAACGGCTTGTGGCAAGGCTTTGGGGTGGGGGGCCCAACTGAGTACCACCTTAGGGCGCTCATTACGCTTGTACTCCTCAATGGTGATGAGGTCAGCGAAACTCTGAAGAGGATGTACGGTAGCGCTCTCCATGAAGAACACGGGACGACCGGAATACTTGATGAACTGGTTCAGGATTTTTTCCTCGTAGTCGTCGGCGCGGTTTTCAAAACGGGCGAAACTTCTCACACCGATAATGTCGCAGTAACATCCCATCACTGGGATGGCCTCCAACAGGTGCTCGCTCTTGTCACCGTCCATAATCACACCTCGCTCGGTCTCCAGTTTCCAAGCGCCTTGGTTCACGTCGAGAACAATGACGTTCATGCCAAGATTCATGGCTGCTTTCTGAGTGCTCAAACGGGTACGAAGGCTATTGTTGAAGAAAATCAACATACAGGTCTTGTTCTTGCCAAGATTCTGATACTTGAACCTGTCGTTCTTAATCTCGAAGGCTTCTTTCAGTGCCTGACTGAGGTCGCCTATGTCTTCTACATGCTGAAAAACTCTCATATTCTATGTTCTGTCTATGTTTATTTCTTTCCTTTTTTCTTCTTGCCTTCTATGGGCTGCTCAAAGAATTTCACCCATTCGGGCAGTCCGCCTGCACGTTTGCGGGATGCTTTGATTTTTTCCTCCTCACGACGGCGACGTCCACTTCTTTCTTCCTGTCTCCGGTCGTCACCACGGCCGCCTCGGCCACGGTTTCTTCCGCCACGCCCCTGTCGAGAAGAATAACCGTCGTCGCCCCTGTTGGGACGTTGTGATGACTGTCCTCCCTCAGGCTCTGTGTCGGAGAGCTCCACATTCACCTTTCTGCCGTCGTATTCTGCACCATTAAGGGCTGAAAGCACCAACTGTGCCTGTGCTACAGGAACCTCGAAAAACGAGAAGGTGCGCATCAGGTCGATACGGCCCATTTCCACATGCTTGCCACGTAGGCAACGGTTCAACAATCCCATCAACTGGCGAGGACCCATGCCGTCCATTTTGCCCAAATTGATGAACAAGCGGGAGAAGCCTTCTTCAGCCACACGGCCATGTCCCTCTTTGCGATGACCTCCCTCATTGTCACGACGACTTTCGCCTTCCCTGCGCTTGCCACGCTCGGTGGGCACCTCTATCTCTGGCTCATTGCGGTAGTAATCGAGGAAGGTGTTGAACTCCATCGACACCATCTTCTTGATGATGTCCTCTTTCTCCATCAAGTCGAACTTACGGAAGATGGTGGGCAGATAGGGAGCTATCTCTGCTTCGTTGACTTCTACTTTCTCGATGTCGTCAATCAGTTTGTAAAGCTGCTTTTCGCAAATCTGCTCACCGGTGGGGAGGGTAGAGGCCACGAACTCCTTGCCAATCTGCTTTTCAATGGCCTTGACTTTATTTTTCTCACGGCTATGGATGATGCTGATGCTGGTGCCTTGCTTGCCCGCACGTCCGGTACGTCCACTGCGGTGGGTGTAACTTTCTATGTCGTCGGGAAGTCCATAGTTGATGACATGGGTCAGGTCGTCCACGTCAAGCCCACGTGCAGCCACATCGGTGGCGACAAGGAACTGAACCCTGCGCTGACGGAATTTTTGCATGGTCAGGTCGCGCTGCATCTGCGACAGGTCGCCATGCAAAGCTTCGGCATTGTAGCCGTCCTGAATCAGTTTGTCGGCCACTTCCTGGGTCTCCACCTTGGTGCGGCAGAAAATGATGGCGTAGATGCTGGGATGGTAGTCGGCCACACGCTTCAAGGCACGATAACGGTCTTTGGCCGAAACCAGGTAGTAGATGTGGTTGACGTTCTCGGCACCCTCATTACGGGAACCGACAACAATCTCCTTATATTCGCGAAGATAGTTCTTGGCGATACGTTCTATCTCCTTGCTCATAGTCGCGGAGAAAAGAAGAGTGTTGCGCTCGGCTGGAACACCTGCAAGTATGGCATCGATGCTCTCAGAGAATCCCATGTCGAGCATTTCGTCGGCCTCGTCGAGCACCACATTCTCCACCTTGTCGAGCTGGGCCACACCACGCTCCATCAAATCAACCAAACGGCCTGGTGTAGCCACAATGATATGCACGCCTTTTTTCAAAGCGCGTATCTGGGTTTCGATTGACGAGCCGCCGTAGACGGCCAGAACGTGGAGGTGGTCGATGTACTTGGAGTAGTCTTTCAAGTCGTCGGCAATCTGAAGGCAGAGTTCACGGGTGGGCGACAGCACCAGGGCCTGGACGGAATTGCCCTCTATGTTGATTTTCTGCAGAAGTGGAAGACCGTAGGCGGCTGTCTTGCCTGTTCCAGTCTGTGCAAGGGCTATTACATCATTGTTGTTACCAAGGAGATATGGTATCACTGCCTCTTGCACTGGCATTGGCTCCACATATCCCATTTCCTTAATTGCCTGGAGTATCTCTGCCGACACGCCAAGTTCTTCAAATGTTTTCAAATTCGGTTTTGTTTTTTATGATTAATGCTTATTTATGAGTAATCGGAACATTCGTGATATTCAGAACACTCAGAACTCTTATTTGCCGTAGTTCAATGCGAATGCTGTTGAGACAGAGTTGTTGAAACTTTTGCACACCTCAGTGGCGAAATCCATACCGCAACGCACCACCTTGTCCCATGTGCTCTCATCAAGGTCGTTGAGGTCGGACTTCAACACACCTGCGTGCATCAAACCAAATACCACACCGGCATTGAAATTATCACCAGCACCGATGGTGCTCACCGTCTCGATTTTCTCCACTTCGTACGACTTATTGATATGCTTGGTAATCAACCGCACCTTGCCTCCGCCTGAAGTGGAAAGCATGTTCTTGCAATAGAACTCCACCTCTGACTTGTAAATCTTCTCTGGGTCGGTTTTGCCAAACATGTTGTCGAAGTCTTCCTCCGACCCTCTCACGATGTCGGCGAACTCCATGTTCTCCAGAATGCTGGCATAGAGCTTCAAGGCATCGTCCTTATGCGTCTTGCGGAAATTGAAGTCATAATAGATGATAGCACCACGTTCGTGCGCATAGTTGAGAAACTCGAGCACTTTGTCGCGAAGAACGGGATTGAGCACGAAGTAAGAACCCATCATCACGATGTCGTCGGCATTTATCGTAGGCCACTCCACTTCAAGGCGGGCCTTGGGGTAGTCCTTATAAAATTGGTAGTCGGCGTCGTTATTGTCGTCGAGCCATGCCAGCGACAAGGCTGACCGTCCGTTCTTGAAGCGGCACACAGCCTCTGTGCTCACATGATTGGCCTGCATGAAGTCAACGATAATGTCGCCTACCTTGTCTGCCCCCGTCTCTGTAATCATTGCCACATCTTCGCCCATACGGCCAAGCGACACTATGCCATTGAACACACTGCCACCTGGCACAGCGGCACGAGGCTGGCCATCCTTGAATATGATGTCGAGTATTGTCTCACCTATTCCTACAATCTTGCGCATTTTAATCCTTTTATCCTTAAAAAATTTAATGTTTGTGTATATCCCAAATAATCCGAGTTTCCCTAATCATCGGAGAAGTCCAAAGTCGTTTCGTGCTTATCCTTCAATCATGGCAGTCAGCTCTTCCAGAGAAGAGGCTCTCAACACGAACTGATTGAAAGGTTTGTTCACCACACCTTTCTTCTCCAGATTATCCAACATCACGAACAAGTCATCCCAAAAACCATTGACGTTATAGAAGATGATGTTTTTTTGATGCTCACCAAAGGTGTGAGAGGCCATGGCAGAGAAAGCCTCGTCAAGGGTGCCTACGCTGCCGGGAAGCACAACCATGATGTCGGACTCACCAATAAGCCAGTCTTTGCGGTCGCTCAGTCCGTCGGCATAAAAAGTGATGTCTATCTGGTCGCTCACCATATTGTTCTTCAACACCTTCTGCGGAACCACACCGAATACCTTTCCGCCAGATTCTTTCACAGCTTTAGCCAAAACTTCCATCATACCACAGCGACTGCCGCCATATACAAGGGTCTTGCCATGAGAACCCAACCAAAGACCAAGACGACGGGCCTCGTCATAATAAACTTGTTCCATCCTGCCCGATGAGGAGCAGAAAACGCCAATGCGCTCCAACTTCTCAGGGGTGGTTACTTGTTCTGTCATTGTGTGGAGATTGTCCATAATTGAATAGGATGCTGTTTTCGTGTTGTTCGTCTCAAACCATAACCTGTGAGGCGTAGCACGCATTGAATTAAAGTGCAAAGTTACGAAATATTTCACAAAGGCGGTATCTTTCAGTCATTTTTCATCTTAAAAGTTGGAGATTTGGAGAAGATTCCTTACATTTGCAAATTCAGCACCGTGAATTGCTGCTGATAGACAACTTTCAAACCTTCAAAAACCACATCAAGATGAAGTTTACAGCACTATGTAAAGAGATTTTCGACAGGTCGGTCAACGACTACCATGTCGTGAATGATGTTGACACACCTATCAACAACCCATACCCTCAGGGAAGTATAGAAAATAACTTGTACCTCAAGAACTGGATTGACACCGTGCAGTGGCACCTTGAGGACATCATCCGCGACCCTGAAATCAACCCGGTGGAAGCGCTTGCCATCAAGCGTCGCATTGACAAGAGCAATCAGGACAGAACCGACCTGGTGGAGATGGTTGATAGCTATTTCCTCACCAAATACAAGGATGTCAAACCTCTTGACAACGCTACCATCAATACAGAGAGCCCAGCATGGGCCATTGACCGTCTGAGTATCCTCGCTCTCAAGATTTACCACATGAGGGAACAGGTTGAAAGACCTGAGGCTTCAGAAGAACACCGAGCCAAATGCCAAGCCAAACTCAACGTGCTGCTGGAGCAGCAAGTGGATCTCTCCACGGCTATTGACCAACTGCTCGACGACATCGCAAACGGACGGAAGTACATGAAGGTCTACAAACAGATGAAAATGTACAACGACCCAAGCACCAACCCCGTACTCTACGGAAAGAAATAAAGTCAGGACCCGTTAGGCCCATCAAACCCATTTAGCCGTTATGAACAATTTGCTTGTTATCCGTCTATCTTCCATTGGTGACGTGGCGGCGACGATACCCATCGTCGACTCCATGGCACGACAGTATACCGACTTGAAAATCACGGTGCTCACTGCAAAGCGTTGCACTGCGTTTTTCGACTGGATGCCCTCCAACGTATCTGTCATTGGCATCAACACCAGTGACTACAAGGGTATGGACGGGCTCAACAGGCTTTACAGCGAACTACGTTCGTTGGGTTTCGACGCTGTCGCTGACCTTCATGATGTGTTGAGAACGAAATACTTGAAATGGAGATTTCGGCTTGCAGGTGTCAAGGTCTGTGTCATCCACAAGGGACGGGGAAGTAAGCACGCACTCCTTGGACATGGAAATACAGCAAAACAGCTACAACCAACAGCGGAGCGATACCTTGATGTGTTCCGTAAGCTCGGACTCAACATCATTCCTGATTTTATCAGCGCCTTCGACAAGAACACCATTGACTACGGCGTTATTGACAACCTTGTGGGGAAGAAGAAAGAAGGGGAACAATGGGTGGGCATCGCACCATTCGCCGCACATGAGGGAAAGGTGTTCCCACTCGACAGGATGAGTCTTGTGGCCAAAATCCTGGCTGAGCGTGGATGCCGAGTCTTCCTCTTTGGTGCTGGAGTCAAGGAAAACGAGGTCCTCTCACAATGGGAGGGCAACGGCGTGATAAACACAGTCGGCAAGATGGGAGGATTCCACAACGAGATTCTGCTGATGTCGGAACTCGACTGCATGGTCTCCATGGACTCTGCCAACATGCACCTGGCTTCCATGGTTGATGTGCCTGTGGTGTCGGTGTGGGGAGCCACACATCCCAAGGCGGGATTCCTCGGATGGAGGCAGAAACCATCTTCCATCGTGCAGCTCGACTTGCGTTGCCGACCTTGCTCCATCTATGGAAAGAAGGACTGCAAGTACGGCGATTACCGATGCATGGCTTTTATGCCCAAGGAGAAGATTTTGCGACACGTCTACCGCATTCTCGGTATGGACGACAAACTGATGGCAGACTCAGTTGCCGATGACCGAATCTTCAATGTCGAAGGCTGAACATTACACAAAAAAGACTATCTCGAACATCCAACACATGCAAGACTTTCTGTATAAAATCACTTTCGGTTTCTTCTGGCTTGTCTCGCTCATGCCCTTGAGCGTTCACTATTTCTTCTCTGATTTCCTGCTCTATCCGCTGATATACCATCTGATAGGCTACAGGAAGAAGGTTGTGAGAGAAAACCTCAAGGGGTCTTTTCCCGAAAAATCTGACCAGGAACTGAAGGATATCGAGCGCAAGTTCTACCATTTCTTCTGCGATTATATCGTGGAGAACATCAAGACTTTCTCCATGTCAAAGGAGGAGATGATGCGTAGGATGACATTCACTAATCTTGAAGAGGCCGAACCTGGTTATGCCGAGGGAAAGGTCATCATGTTCTTGTACCTCGCCCATTACTGCGACTGGGAATGGATTGCTTCCATGCCCTATTGGTCGCCCGACAGGCATATATCACAAATCTACCACCCGCTATACAACAAGGTGACAGACCGCATCTTCCTACACTTGCGTGAGCAGTACGGTGGGGAGAGCATTCCCATGAAAAAGACACTCCGTCGGTGCATACAGATGCGCACCGAATTCAAGAAAGTGGTGATTGGATGCATCAGCGACCAACTGCCCAAGTGGAACAGCATACATTACTTCACCAAGTTTCTCGGGCGTGATACCGCTACATTCATAGGGACGGAGCAGATGGCGAAGAAACTCAACGGAATCGTTTATTACGGACGTATGTCAAGGCCTAAACGCGGATACTATAACTGTGAGCTTATCAAAATCACGCACAATCCCAAGGAATTCCCCGACTATCAGCTCACCGACATTTACAGTCAGTTGTTGGAAGAGGATATCCGACGTGAACCTCATTTGTGGCTTTGGTCACACAAACGCTGGAAGCGTACCAAAGAGGAATGGGAAGAACGAAAGAAACAAGCCAAAAACGACAAAGAAGATAAGGACGATAAGGAATAATCGTCTCACTGTGTTGAGATAGTAAACCCGCCCCAAAAAGGGCGGGCTTATTGTTTATAGGTCGGTTTATTGTTTATGGGTGGGTTTATTGTTTTGTCCGTTGATAGACATCCATCAACTGGCGGGCTATGGCATCAGGACGAAACATCCGTTCTGCATAATCCCTACCCGCTGAAACCATGCCCTTACGTTCTTCGTCACTTAATGAAAGCAACCTCTTGATGCCATCCGCTATTTCTTCATCACTGTTTGGATTCACAAGCACAGCCGCATCACCACCTGCTTCGGGCAATGACGAAACATTGCTCGTCACCACTGGACAGCCACTCAGCAATGCCTCCACCACTGGAAGACCGAAACCTTCATAAAATGAAGGGTACAGAAAAACTAAAGCCAGTGTGTAGAGTGCTTGAAGTTGGTGGTTGTCTTTCAGGTTGCTTAACCAGAAGAAAGACTTTTCCATGCCATGTTCAGCGATATATTGCTCCACCTGTAGCTTGTATTCGCGTCCGTTGCCCACTATCACAAGGGGCAAGCGTGACTCCAAAGGTATCCGTTCCATCGCCTTGACGATGCCAAGCAGGTTCTTACGGCTGTTCACCGAACCCACATAAAGCATGAATTCACGGGGCAGATGAGGTGCGAAAGCATGCACCGAGGCCAGAGCCGTCTCACGGCGCATAGGGGTGTAGTAAATGTCCTGAACAGGTTGATAGACCACATCTATCTTACCTTCATCCACTTCATAAAAACGCATCACATCACGTTTGGTGCTTTCGCTGATGGCGACAATGCGGTCGGCATGGCGGCAAGCATAGCGCATCTTGATGTCATAGATTTGCCGGTCGTGCCAATGGTACATCTGGGTAAAGGTCTTGAATGCCACATCGTGGATGGTCACCACAGATGCCACACCTGAACGGTCGATGCCAAAAGGCAACTCATGACTCAAGCCATGAAAGACATCGATATGTTCTTTCGCCAAAACACCCGACAAGAGGCAAGTGCGCCAGAGACCGCCTTTTAGGAAGGTCTCAGGAGTCTTAACCTCCACGCTTTTCATTTCCATGAACGGACGAGTGATGTCATTCACATGCAAGCGGGGCGTAAACAAAACGTAGTCGTTCTCAGGAAACGCATTCCTGAGAGCGACTATGTTGTTTCGGCTGTAGTTGCCTAAACCAGTGAAGTTGCAAAACAACCGTTTGGCATCGAATCCTATGCGCATATATGGAAAGGACTATACTATTCGATGGTGAGTTCGTTCATGATACGCTTGCCTTTGCTGTAAGTCTCAATCACAGACAGCACATATCGGATATCCACACCGATGCAGCGGGTAAGGCTGTTATTGAACATGATGTCGCTGCTCAAGGCCTCGTAGTTGCCGTCGAAAGCCAAGCCGATAAGACGTCCCTTGCCATCAAACATACCACTACCGGAGTTGCCGCCGGTGATGTCGTTGTTGGTCAAGAAGCAAAGGTTCATGGTGCCTGTGGTCTTGTCGATATATTGCTTGCCGAACTTTCCCTTGGCGAGCCATTTCTTCACGGCGGGAATCAAGGTGTAGTCGAGGTTGTCGGGGAACTTCACGTTCTTCTCCAGCAATGAAGATGATTTGGTGTAGTAGTCATACACAGTCTCCTTATCGGGTGAATAACCTTCAACAATACCATAACTCATGCGGAGCGTGAAGTTGGCGTCGGGATAATATTCCTTGTCCTTGTTCATCTCGCGCATGGCCTCTTCAAGTTGGCGTTCGTAGAGGTTGATGTCGTTTTCGAAACTACCGCGCAGTTTGAACAGCGTACTAAGCGCACCATAAGAAAGCTGCATCAAGGGGTCCTCTGATAAATCCGAGATTTTTTCAGCCTTGGCGATGGCATCGGGTTTGGTAAAAGCCGACCGACTGTACACATCCTGTATGTATGCATCATAGTCACCACCGAACTGGTCCTTGATGGTGGTGTAGAATGTCATCAAGTAATCGTCGTTTGGTACCTTCTCGGCATAGTTCTTGAGCAGAGCGGCAAGGGTGCGGCGGTCAAGGTCGAAGTCGAGGTCCTTGTAGGTTTCCTCGGCTTGTTTGTGGAATTTATCTATCGTTCCGCCGTTGAACATCGACATCAAGCCTTGGAAGGAGAGCATCAGCAGGTCGCTGCCTGTAAGGGTTTCTTCAAACAAGGTCATCACCATGTTTTCCTCCGAAGCTGCTGCGTATTTCGCCTTCAAAGAGTCGAGCACACCCACATACTTGGCATGAGCCACTGTGTCGCTCATAATCCATTCATTGAGTTCTCGCTCGAACGCCCTTTTCTCGTCCAAGACTCCGAAACGCTCGATGGATTCGTTCATTCCAATGGCGTTTTTCCAGTAGTTGGAACTTTCTGCGTACTTGGAGGAGTACTTGATGCGGATGGCATCGTCGGCGTTCATGGCTGCACGCCAGATGTCTTGTTTCACACCACGCACCTGGGCACGAGGAGTGTTCTCGTTGTCCATCATGTTCACGATTCCGTAGGAGCTCATGTAACGGCTGGTGCTGCCGGGATAACCGAAAGTCATGCAGAAACTGCCGGCCTTGTAGCCTTCTGTGGAAACATGAGCGTAACTCATTGGACGATAAGGCACGTTGTCCTCTGAATATTCGCCTGGCAGGTTGTTGGGCTTGGCGTAGATGCGGAACACACTGAAGTCGCAAGTTTGACGGGGCCATACCCAGTTATCGGTGTCACCACCGAACTTGCCAAGGCTCTCGGGAGGTGCGCATACGAGTCGAACGTCGTCGAAACGCTGATAAACCGACATGTAGTATTTGCTGCCACGGTAGTAGGGTACGACTTGGGCATAAATGCCGTTCACGCTGTCCTTCACTGCCTCGGTCAGTTTGTCTGCCTCTTCCTCTATCTTTGCCGAGCGGGTGCGTTCATCCATATCATCGGTGATGCTTGCAAGCACTCGGTCGGTGACATCCACTGTGCGGAGGTGGAATGAGACGTAGAGGTCGGGAGTAGGTATCTCGTCCTTTTGCTTCTTGGCATAGAAGCCATATTTAAGGTAGTCGTGCTTGGTGGTGGAGTGGGTCTGGATGGTACTGTAGCCGCAATGGTGGTTGGTGAACACTAAACCATTAGGACTGACCACCACACCAGAGCAGTAACCGCCAAACATCACAATGGCGCTGTTGAGTGAAGGCTGCCCATCGCTGTAAATCTGCTCGGGAGTGAGTTCCAAACCCAACGACTGCAACACACTGTCGGTACGAGCGGAGATGTTGCAAATCATCCACATACCCTCATCGGCCTTTGCCAGACCGAAAAAAGCCATCATGACGATGGACATCAAAAATTTTCTCATAATCAATATCTTAATTTGTAATCTACTTTTTCTTGAAATATTTGCCTACCAAAGGCAAAGAGCTTAAAGGGAAGTCTTTCTTCACCATATACGCCACAAATACGGCGATAATCAGTGTGTTGATGATTGTTGCCATCACAACGCCCATTGACTGGTTGACATAGTGCATCAGTACACATAACACGGCGGTAAGAACAACGTATACCAGCATCTCCCGAAGGGGATAGTTCACGGGATTGTACTTCTGACCTACAAAATATGAAAGGACCATAGCCACTCCGTAGCCAGTGAAACCACCCCAAGCACAGGCCATGTAACCAAACTTGGGCACAAAGATAATATTGACCAACACCAAAGCGAGACAGCCAATGCCCGAGAAGATGGCGCCCCAGATGGTCTTGTCAATCAACTTGTACCAGAAACTCAGGTTGAAATACACACCCATCATGATTTCAGCGGCCATCACGATAGGAACAACTTTCAATCCCTCCCAGTAGTCGCGGGCGATGATGTGTTTGAACAAACCCATATAACCTATTACCAAAAGATAGGCCAGCAACGTGAACACGAGGAAGAACTTCATCGCTTTGGCATAAAGTTCTTTCGAATTGCGGTCCTTGGCGCCGGAGAACACCATGGGTTCGTATGCGTAACGGAATGCTTGGGTAATCATCGCCATAATCATCGCAATCTTGCTCGCTCCACCATAGATACCGAGTTGGGCATGTGCGTCGGCGCCGTCATAGACAAAGGGGAAGATAATCTTGTCGGCCGTCTGGTTCAGGATGCCGGCTATGCCTAATACAAGAATAGGCCAGGAGTAACTGAACATTCTCCGAACCAACTTGCCGTCAAACCCACTTCGGATGCCCATGACCTCTTTGCCCAAAGCCAACAACAGCAAGGTGGAGGCTATAAGATTGATATAGAAGGTGAAACCTGGGTCCTTGCCTTTGAAACCCACAAAATAGATGATATTGAGGGTGATGAGTATAAGAATGTTGAGTAGTTTGAGGGTGGCGAACTTAATAGGCCGTTTCTGATAACGCAAGTAGCAGAAAGGAATGCAGGAGAAAGCGTCCACAGCGACGGTCAGAGCCATTGCCCATACCCATGAGGGATGTTCAGCATAACCCAGAAAAGATGAGATGGGATGGATGAAGGCAAAAACCAGCGCCACAAACATGGCCGACAACCCTCCCACAGTGATGAGTGTGGTGCTATAGACTTTCTTGGGGCTCTCACCGTCTTTGTTAGCAAAGCGGAAGAAGGTGGTTTCCATGCCGAAAGTGAGCAGCACCATGGCAAGAGCCGTCCAAGCATATACATTCGTGATGACTCCGTATCCACCCGATGCGGCGGGTAGGGAGAAGGTGTAGATTGGCACAAGCAGGTAGTTGATGAAACGACCCACAATACTGCTTAAACCATAGATGGCTGTATCTTTAGCCAAAGATTTCAGATTAGCCATATCTTTTGTCTATTCTAATGTATTCAAAAGTCAATGTTCAAAAATGCGATTGAGCGAGAGCAGAGCCGAACTTGTTCGAACTATGCCGAGCGTGAGCATTTTAGGCGAAGCCAATGTCAATCAAACAAAGTTGGTGCGTATACACTTCCAGGGCGTTTGCGGCCGAGATGGTTGTAAGCGAGGTCGGTCACCTCACGTCCGCGTGGAGTCCGCTTGATAAAGCCTTCCATAATCAGGAATGGTTCATATACTTCTTCCACCGTGCCTGCATCCTCGCCGATAGCTGTGGCGATGGTACTCAAGCCCACAGGACCACCCTTGAACTTGTCGATGATGGTCGTGAGAATCTTGTTGTCTATCTCATCTAGACCAAAGGTGTCGATATTGAGTGCCTCAAGTGCGAATTTGGCGATGTTGATGTCGATGCGTCCTGTTCCCTTCACTTGTGCGAAGTCGCGAACACGTCGGAGCAAAGCATTGGCGATTCGAGGTGTGCCACGGCTACGGCTGGCTATTTCCTTGGCAGCTGACGGGTCGCAAGGCACCTCCAGCAGAGCGGCGGAACGCAGGATAATCCGTGTCAGCACCGATGCGTCGTAGTACTCCAAGTGCATGTTGATGCCGAAACGGGCGCGTAGTGGCGCGGTGAGCAAGCCACTGCGGGTTGTCGCGCCAATCAGCGTGAAAGGATTCAAGTCCAGCTGGATGCTTCTCGCAGAAGGTCCTTTGTCTATTAGGATGTCTATACGGTAGTCTTCCATGGCTGAATAAAGGTATTCCTCCACCACAGGCGACAGTCGGTGAATCTCGTCGATGAACAGCACGTCGTTCTTTTCCAATGAGGTGAGGATGCCTGCGAGGTCGCCGGGTTTGTCGAGCACAGGTCCCGATGTCACTTTGAAACCGACACCCAACTCGTTTGCGATGATATTCGACAACGTTGTTTTTCCCAGTCCAGGAGGACCATGCAGCAACGTGTGGTCGAGCGACTCGCCACGGTATTTAGCTGCATCTACAAACACACGGAGGTTGTCGACAACCTTCTCCTGTCCGTTGAAGTCATCGAAACGCAAGGGACGGAGTGCCTTTTCGATGTCATCGTCTTTCGATGCGTATTTCTGTTCTCTGATATCAAAATCTTCAGTCATCAATCTTTTTTCCTTTCTGAATATAAATCAAATTGCAAAAATACATATTTTTCCATTAATACTGCAACATTAGTTCTAAAATGATGCGTAAAAATATTATCATCGGAATTATAAAAAGACAAACGGCAGGAATTTGTCATCCTGCCGTTCCGCTTGTTATATGAGAATGAATTTATAGTTTCTTAAACTCTGCGTAGATTTTGTCGGCTATCTCCTGCATCTCAGCTGGTTGGAGAGTCAACTTTTCTTTGGCGAAGTTCATGTCTTTCTCGCTCTGCATCGGCACAAGGTGTATGTGGGCATGATTAACTTCCAGACCGAGCACAGCCTGGCCTACCTTGATGCAAGGGAATGCGGCTTTGATGGCTACGGCCACTTTTTTCGCGAAAATCTGGAAACGGCCAATCTCATCGTCTTCCATGTCGAAAATGTAGTCCACTTCACGACGTGGAATCACCAGGGTGTGTCCTTTCACCATCGGGTTGATGTCGAGGAATGCGTAGAATTCGTCATTCTCAGCACATTTGTAGCTTGGAATTTCGCCGCAAGCGATTCTGCTGAATATAGTTGCCATAATCAAGCCCTCCTTATCCTACAGAGATGTTGAGTATCTTCATCTTCTTCAAACCTACAGGTGTAATGATGTCTGCTACATCACCCACACGCTTACCAATCAAACCCTTGGCGATAGGGGTGTTCACGGAAATCTTGCCCTCACGAAGGTTCACCTCGCTGTCGCTCACCAAAGTGTATGTGAACTGTTTGCCTGTTATCTGGTCCTCGATGTCTACTTTAGACAGTATCTGTACAACGTCAGTTTTAATCTTGGACTGGTCAAGGATCTTGGCGTTGGCCAACTCCATTTTCTTTCGGGCAATCAGGGATTCCAGTTTGCCCTGTGCTTCCTTTGCAGCGTCGTATTCGGCATTCTCAGAAAGGTCACCTTTTTCACGGGCCTCCTGAATCTGACGAATGACTTGTGGACGTTCTACTTCTTCTAATTCTTTTATTTCGGCTTTCAATTTGTCATAGCCTTCTTGTGACATATATGCCATAGTCTTTTCCTCCTTGGTTAATAAGTTTGTATAGTTTTATTTTATGATTACTCTCTCCTCTGTTGGCGCAAACAATGCGTTTAAGATAAAACAAAAAGAATTCCAGTTTTTCTCACTGGAACCCTTCTTGCCTATATTTGTGATGCAAAGTTAGATAAATAAAGTTTAAACACCAATATTTTTTCAAGAAAATTAACTTTTCAACTTCATTGAAGTTACTTTCATTCGGAAATGAAAAGAAAAACAAGTTTTCCTTTTGCATTTCTCTCATTTATTCGTAACTTTGCCCCCGAAATGAAAAAGGTTATGCTTCCTTAGTTCAATGGATAGAACAAATCTCTCCTAAAGATTAGATCCGAGTTCGATTCTCGGAGGAAGTACAAAACGAGTCAAATAAAGGAAAAGAAATTAAAAGAAATCATTGTAATACAATCATTTACAAAAATTCGTATTTTTCCTTTATTTACAAATCTTGACAAAATTTACCCCCTTTTTCGCATTTCAGGATCCTTTTTAACACCCCAGAGTTTTCTGTTTTCAGAATAATTTGTATCTTTGCAAAACAAACTGAAACGACCATGGATAAAGGAAAGAGAAGAGGTGTCAATCCGAACCTTATAGAGGACGGTACACCAAGATTATTAAAGAAAAGTATCAAAAATGGGGCTGAAGAAAGCCTGTATGTCGAGTATCAATTAGGGTATGACCTTGAAAAGGGCACATCTATCAGAAGGAAAGAGTACCTATCCCTGTACCTCATCACTACCCCCAAAACGCCCGTCGAGAGGGAGCAGAACAGAGAAACGCTCCTCCTTGCAAAGAAAATTAGGCGAGCCAAGGAAGAGAGATTCATAGAGGAACGAGAAGGATTTATGTTCCAACGTGACACCAAGGTCAACTTTTTCTTCTTATTTGAGGAATACATCAGCACATACCAGAAAAAAGACATCCGAGTTATCGAGATGGCATTGAGACGTTTCAGAGAGTTTCTTGAAGACAACGAGGAATACAAGAAGTTCACAGAATACCTCAAACCAGCGTACATCAACAAGGATATGATGGCTAAATTCACGGACTACCTAAAGAAAACTTGCTCGGGTTCCACGGGCGCTTGGAGTGTATATCAACGCTTCAAAAAAGTCATCAACTACATGGTTGAGAAGGGGTTTCTCCGGACAAGTCCTTGTAAGGGCGTCACCATCAAGGCCGACACGGATGCAGTTACAAAAGAGATACTTACGCAAGAGGAAATTACCACCCTCATCAAAACCCCAGTCGTTCCAGACGCACCCGAAGTACGGAAAGCCTTCATCTTCTCATGTTATACGGGGCTGCGGTGGGCAGACATCATCAACCTACGTTACGGCAACATCGACCGAACAAACAGACTGCTGAGGTTCGAGCAAACGAAGACCAAAGGCCACTCTTCTTCAAGCGTGGTCACTATACCTCTTCGGCTGGATCTCATAGACTTCCTGGGGAAAGGGGAGAAATCCACTCTCCTATTCCATCTCCCTACCCACAACGGTGCGTTATACTTCCTTCGTCGTTGGTGCAAGGCCGCTGGAATCGACAAGCACATCACCTGGCACTGCGCCCGTCATAGTTATGCTGTCGCTTTGCTGTCTAATGGTGCAGACATCAAGACCGTTTCTTCCCTAATGGGGCATTCCTCAATCGCCATGACCGAGAAATATCTGCACGTGGTGGACCAACTCAGAGAGAAAGCCATCAACTCACTGCCACGAATCACATTATAAACTGAGGCACGGAAGGCAGTAGCACGACAAGGCGACAAGCATCCTCAACAAGGGGATGAGGCCGCGTGTTGTCCTGTTTTTGCCATCGATAACTGAACTAAGCATGGGGATGCTTATTCATTCGTGAGGAACTTACCGTCGGGTGTCATACCCTCCACGCTGATGAACATCTCGCGGCAAGAGGAGTTGTTGTAGAACTCCACATGGGCCTTGCCCTCGCTGTCGGTCTTCACGTCGGGCTGCCAGTAGATGGTGCGGAGGAAATCTTCCATGGGCGGAATCTTGGAGTAGTCCTCCATCTGAAAAGTCTCGGGCGTGTTGTAGCCCTCGAAATAGGTCTTTCTCAGCCCCTTGTTGCTTTCAGTGGTGAATTTCTTGTGCAAATACAGATAAATGCGCACAGATTTCCCTCCAAGTTCAGCATATTCTTCAACATTTATATTCCCGCCATCCAGCATTTCTGTTCTCGGGCTGCCTGGCTGGATATAGATGGACTTAATTTCCGACAGGTCAAAGGCTTTAATTTTACATCCTCTTATATTTAGTCTTTTTAAAGATGGAAGACTCCTTATTGTTGCAATGTCTACTGCTCCAAGTACACCATTGACATCCATCCATTCAATTGAATCTCTTCCCTCATCAGACATAATCATTGCAGATAATTGACCTTCTTTTGTAGTCCATGCACCCCTCTGCGAGAATGCAATTGATGGTATTGATAATAACCATACTATTACAATTACAAGTCGTTTCATATAAATTTCGATTTATTGATAACGGCCCTTATAAGGAATCGTTCACAGCTTAGAGCCTAAAGCCTTAATAGTGCCTAAGGTCTTGATTTAGTTCACTTATATCAGAATAGCCATAATACTTCCCATCATGATAATTCATCTTACCTAAATCATCAAATCTGACGGAAGCTCTCCTTGAGGATGAAGACATATCCGTCTCACCGCCCTCTATTGTCCACGCATTGGAATAGGTGTATCTCGATGGGATGTAAGATGAAGCCTTGCCCAGCAGACCTACATAAAAATAACCTTCTAACTGGTATATAGGCGTACACATCATGCCGTAGGTGTACTGATAAAACGTGTTCTGAACTGACGTACTATCGTATTCGCAAGTAAAAATATAGTTCTCTTTGCTTTTTACTTCATTCTCAGTGTATTCTCCCACGGCCTTGATTGAAAGCAGACGGTGGTCGGAAGAATAGTTGAATGTGACCTCTGAATTATTGAAAAAGGAATAAGGTTCTCCGCCTTTGGTTCCTTTTCTTTCACTGGTAGTTTTGCAGGAAGAGAGCTGCCCTTTGCGATTGTATGAGAAAGAGCTTTCGGAGGAGTATGTATAATCCAATGTGTCTTCAGCGTAAGATCCTTCAGAAGAAAGGGAGACAATGCGGTTGCGGTCGAGTTCCATGGTAGAAACATAACTCTCGTGTATCCCACCGAAAGAACTAATATCATAACCACCCCTCGTGATGATATTGTTTTCATTGACTTCAGATGTCCAATTCTGAGCCGTGATCGTTTTAAGGTTGCCGTCGCCCGTATAACCATACGTGTAGAGCGTTATTAAACTGCCATATCCGAAAGAACTTGGGTAAGGAATCTTAACAGAGGTCAATCGGACATCTTTCACACGTTCGTTGGCCTCGGCGTCATCTCCATAGAGAACACCTATTTTTGTAACTGGTGCGTCATCATCATCCCTGCAGGAGGTAAACAGCACGCCCACCACGATTAACATCAGTAGGAATGTAAAGTATCTTTTATTCATATTACAATCGAAGATTAGATGGTGAAAAGTTATACAAACTATGACGAATGTTCATCCAAAACTCATAAAATCTATACTATTTGTTGATAATGGTTCTTATGTTGAATCGTTCTCAGCTCTAAGGACCCCAAAAGAAAAAGGTTTGGCCGATACCTTAATCACTCGTTTGACCTAAAGGATACCAGTTTTAATGCATGGGTTTGACGATTCTGATATCTTTCACAGGGACAACAATGGTGGTGGCAGTATGTTTGCCGTTTTTGAGCGTACCATTAAGGCTAAACTTTAAATATGAGCCGTCATTGGTAATAAGGAGGCTACCTTCTTTGAAGGGAGTTTCATCGTATAACGTCTCTTCACCCAAAGTGTCGCCGCTGACATTCCCACTCACTCTACCTTCGTAAACAGTAAAATTATAATACCCTATAAAATCTTTGATGGGAATACCGACAATGTAGGGAATACCAATACATAAATAAACACCATCGTCCAACAATTTCTGGTCAATATTTGCAAGATCTATCTTCTTTCCTACCAAGGAAGAGTCGGCAAATACAGTGTAACACCAGTCGGTTGTTTGGGGATTCGTGGCGGTAATATGATACACTTTGGTGTTAGGTGAATAACTTGCCTCTGCAGATGACATCTCGTAGATATGACCATTGAAATACATTTGGTTGTCTTGCACTTCAATCTCGTTGTCGTCATTGCACGCACAGAATAAAAACAACACACAAAACAAAATAGAAAAGTACTGTTTCATAATAGTTTATTTTTTTGTTACATTAAATCACCCCTTATAAATAATCCAGAGAATGAGAATTATCCTCTTAAATTCTAATGATTTATTTATTACTGTTGAGAAATGTCGGAAATGTCTTTTCCTAAATAAAAGCGCTAATAGACGTTCTTATTGTACGGGTAGTCTTTTTAGGATAACTATTATTCTATAATCCCGGCTTTCCTAAGCAGGGGGAGGATGCGTACGGAGGTCTCACGGTTCATCTTGTCTTCTTCTAAGAAGTATTCGTCGATGAGGTCATCGTGGCCTTTCAACAACTTGGTAATGAGGTCGTCGCCTAAGAGTCGTGCAGGGATATAATGCTTCCCCAGACTGATGTTCTCAATGATATAGCAGGCAGGTCTTTTCATGTTCGAGTTCGAACTGATAACAGCACCCACAAGACCGAAAGCGAATTGCACGTTGGCTTGGCGGTTGCTTTCTGCTTTGTCTATTCTTCTGCCGGTAAACAGTATCTTGTTCTCAGGTAAAGGAAGCGCGAATGCGTATCCTTTTCCAAATCTGTTATTGTCGCATCCGATGTTGCCGAGGTTGATGAAGAGGGAATCGCCACTTTGGATGGCGAATGCTGTTTTCCTCAGTTTCTTGTCTGTGCCCTTGTCATTGGTGGTGAGAGAATAATCCCCTCCTCCCGACCACATTTGTTTAGACTTCGACCTTTCGATGATGTGTATGGATGGTAGTTCCATCCAGTTGCCGGCCAGATAATCGTCGAAACTGGTGCAGTACCTCGCTTGAGCTGACGTTTGCAGCGATGCGACGGTAAACAGCGTCAATAATAGATGCTTCATAGCGGTTCTTCTCTTGGGTTATAAGTATAAGTGTAGTCCTAAGTTGAGGCTCCATCTGTCAACACCGTTGATGTCGTCCTTGCTGCCAGGGTAATAATAGTGGCGTTTGCCCAAATAGAGGGTGATGTTCTGCAGTGTCGCACCGATGCCGAAATGTTCGGTGATGACATATTCTATCCCTGCTGTAAAGCGAGTACCCAGACCTTCCTGTGTGCTGTGGTATTTGACACCGCTGAAGATGTCTGTGACATCGTCTCCGTCGTTGATGCTGGCATAACCCAGTCCTAAGGAGACCTTGGCCCGCCACCTTGCGGAAAACTCACCACCATAGATCAAAGATGGGCCTATGTAGTCGAGTTTGATGTCCGCGTCGGGATAACTGGTCTTGTTGTGCATGTACGCGAAGCCGATCCCCCATCCTTTCGGGCTTGAGTAGGTATATTCGCCGCCCAGTTCCATGCCGGTTCTCCAAGTGTATTTGCCGCTCGGGGTGTACATCTTGGAAGTGATCCATGCTGGTCCCACCTCAACAGCCAGACTATGTATGCCTTTTTTCGGCACCACTGGATTAGGAAGTGAGGTCGTCTTGTTTTCTGTCTGGGCGTTTGCGTCGAGTGCCATGAGCATCATCCCCGTGATTATCAGCAGAAGCATATTAATATTTGAAAATGTTTCTTCATCGTAGAATCGTTTTTGGTAAATGTCCTTTCATATATAAACAAGGAATTCTTAAAAACTTGCATGAACAACGTGAAAAAAGTATCAATGCTATCTATATCTTTTTCAATCATCTCATAGTTCTAGGGGATGCCTATTGAAAGCTCTCCTGTGCATTGACTGGTGAGAAACATGCGACAACAAGCCCGCATGTTATGAAGCGTTTGAAAGCATTCCTTTTCATTGTTATCCTTATTTACTGAAGTTTCGCAAGTGAATATTCATTCATCAAGCGATTAATTTATACATTTGATATAGTTTATGGAACTTAGGATTCTCATCGATGACTGCGGAGAG
>Ga0247609_10001988_pt1 | contig 22648 bp, 15 predicted proteins | sample 172DNAGHGlowgp2_FD_193487 | JGI IMG/M metagenome (GOLD analysis project Ga0247609, IMG submission 193487) | Sheep rumen microbial communities from Palmerston North, Manawatu-Wanganui, New Zealand - 1728 DNA GHGlow gp2 | ecosystem: Host-associated > Mammals > Digestive system > Stomach > Rumen ...
TTCCCAGGGCTCGCCGTGCTCACCCTGGGGGATTCCCAGGGCTCGCCGTGCTCACCCCGGGAGGATTCCCAGGGCTCGCCGTGCTCACCCCGGGAGGATTCCCAGGGCTCGCCGTGCTCACCCTGGGGGATTCCCAGGGCTCGCCGTGCTCACCCCGGGAGGATTCCCAGGGCTCGCCGTGCTCACCCCGGGAGGATTCCCAGGGCTCGCCGTGCTCACCCTGGGTTAGCATACTTCAGGCCTTCGGCCCTTTATGGAATGCTGTTAATTGTTGATTATTTGCAGATCGCGTAGATGTCGCTTTCTTTCATGATAAGGTAAGTCTCACCATCGAGTTGGATCTCGGTGCCGGAGTACTTGCCGTAGAGCACGGTGTCCTTCACCTTGACGGTCATGGGTTCGTCCTTTTTGCCGGGTCCGACGGCGACGACGGTGCCCTGTTGGGGTTTTTCCTTGGCGGTGTCGGGGATGATGATGCCGCCGGCGGTTTTTTGTTCAGCTTCTGCAGGTTTCACAAGAACTCTGTCTGCTAAAGGTTTGATGTTTTTCATACTGTTTATTATTTTAAGTTAGAATTTTCGTCATGATTTGACGGCGTGATGCATTGCAAATTCCGTGCCAGTTTCGAAACGGGAGAGGGAAAACGTGTGACGCGAAAGGCGACGGAAGCCCGGGTGACAAAATGGCAGGACCGCCATTCCCGCAGCCGTGGCTTTGACTCGCCATTAAAAAAAACGATGGAATTGTCTGCCAAACAAAAATTTCTGTAATTTTGCCGTCGGATAACATCGTGATTTGTAGCAGATTTCCTTTTTCGAGGCTGTCAAAAACGCAGAAAGTCACACTTCGTGTTCATCCATAAAAATTCGATAAAGTTATGAAAATCAGATGGTTAATAGTTCTCGTTTTGACCGCGTTGGTCGGGCCGATGTCGGGCCAGGTGGTTTCGCATCCGATTGCGGAGGACTGGGAGTCCGGCGACTTCACGTCCCTTTCGTGGGAACGCCCCGGCCTGCAGTATCGTTGGGAAATCACCAGCGAAGGGGCGCACGACGGCCGATATTGCGCCCGAAGCGGCAACTACTACACGCTGAACACGGAATCGGTGTTGCAGTTGGGAGTCTATCTGACAGAAAGCGGGAACCTGTCGTATTTCCGCAAGGTTTTCTCGGCGGAGGGCAGCGGCGGGTTCCGCTTCTGGTTAGACGGGGAACTGCGCGACTCGTTAGCGGGATTTGTGGAGTGGAGCGAGTTCCAATGCCCCATCAGCTCGGGCTACCATGTGCTGAAGTTCAGCTATTCCAAGAACCAGACGAAAAGCAAGGGGTCGGATTGCGTGTGGATTGACGACATACAGCTGCCCGACGGCATCATCGCGCAATGGCAGGCAGACACCTGCGAGACACCCGACGCGCCGCAAGTCGCGGTCAGCGACAGCCAAATTGTGGTGTCGTGGAACAACGCCTACCATGCGGAAGAAATCCTGCTTTTTGACGATGTGGAAGGACATCCTTACGGGACTGTCAACTCACCCGGCACGTTGGGATGGCGCTATATCGACGGCGACGGAGCTCCCACTGCTTCCTTCGGCGTTTTGAGTTTCCCCAACGTGGGCTCACCCATGGCTTTTGTGGTGCTGGACGACTATCTCCTCGCCGGGAACCAGTACAACACCACAGCACACTCGGGACACCGGTTTTTCGGGAGCCCTTTCCATTCGGACATCTCCAACGACGACTGGATCGTAAGCCCGGAGCTGGACTTCACCGAGCCCTTCACCTTCTCGTTTTTCGCCCGCAGCTTCGCCGACCGGTTCGCGGACGAGAAATTCGTGGCGGCTTATTCGGTGACGGACACGAATGCAAACAGTTTCATCCCCTTACACTGCGGCACCATCACGACCGTCGCCGAGTGGAACGAATACTCCTTCCTGGTGCCCGCAGCCGCCAAATATGTGGCAGTGCACTGCGTATCGCACGACCAGTATATGTTCTGCCTGGACGACCTCACCATACGCGGCCAGAAAACGAGCGGACACTTGTGCAACGTCTATCGCGACGGGGTGCTGATTGCCTCGGGAATAACCGACTCGGTGTATGTGGACAGTCTCGCCACCGCCGGAGAGCACTGCTATTCGATAACCTATAGCTGCGGCGACATGGAATCGGCACATTCCGACACCGTATGCGTCCATCTCAACGCCGCACCGGCAGCGGTCATGCCGGAGGAAAGGGATGCCCTACCCTACGAGTTGCCGTCCGAATGCAAAGATGTCAGCAACAGTCACATGGCCAGCACGTTAGAGGAGATGTTGAGATGGAACAAATACCCGACATACGATGTTTACACCCAACTTCTACAATATTTCCAGGACTCCTTCCCGAATCTTTGCCAGATAGACACCATTCTGGAGGACACGCCCCATCCGGACCTGCACCACTCCATTTTCGCCATCCACATCAGCAACACATTAGGACAGCCCACCACGAAGCCGGCTTTCCTCTATTCGTCAACGATGCACGGGTGGGAAACAGTATGCTACTACATGACGTTGCGGCTGGCGGACTATATCCTGAACAACGCGGCAACCGACACTGCCGTTCAGCGGCTGTTGGACAGTGTTGACCTATATATCTGTCCGCTTGAGAACCCCGACGGAACCTATTATCTGACTAACGACCTGATCTTGAAAGACGGGATCCATTCCATCTACCACAACTACAACGATGTGCAGCTGAACCGCAACTATCCCTACCTGCCCGGCCTGGAGGGCGCGGCAAACATACAACCCGAGACGCAGGCCATCATCGACTGGGTCACGCCGATCCATTTCGTGATGTCGGTCAATTTCCATTGCGGCGCCGAAATCGTGAACTACCCGTGGGATGCCTGGACCACTCAACAGCGCGCCCATGCTGATGCCGACTGGTTCCGATACACGGGCCAGAACTACGCCTCGCTGTGTCATGCGCAGGACACCGCCTATCTTTATGGCGATTACCGCGGGCGATCGGTCATCGAAGGCGCCGACTGGAGCCCGCTCGTCGGCGGTCGGCAGGATTACATGACCTACTACCAGCGTTGCCGCGAAGTGACCATCGAGATGAGCCACATACCGGTGATTACGGACACCTTGTTGCTGCCCACCTACTGGGACAAGAACAAGGATGCGCTGTTGAGTTACGCAGTGGAGAGCAGCTACGGATTCTGGGGCATAGTCACCGATGCCGAAACCCACGAGCCTATCGAGGCCATGGTAAAAGTACTGAATCACGACCGTTTCCACTCCGAAGTCTATTCGCATCTGCCCTTGGGGGTGTATCATCGTCCAATCATGGCCGGCACCTACACGGTGGAGATCTCCGCCCCTTGCTATCAGCCGGCGACGTTCACCGTCACCACACGTCCGGGAGTGGGCATCCGCCAGGACGTGGAGCTCCAGCCGCAGGTCGAGGCGCCCGTGGCCTTCGACCAGTACATCCTGCCGGGGATGCAGACCACGGTGGTCGCGCTGGCTACCCATGAGGTACACTGGTACGACTCCGACACTGCCTCGCAGGCCATCGCAGTGGGCGACTATTTCACCACGCCGGTGCTCTATGACACGACGACCTATTATCTCGAAGAACACTATCAAAACGACACGCTCCTGTGCACCAGCCCGCGCAGTTCTGTCACCGTGTATGTCCTCGGAAACACTTCTGTTTCAGAACATAACAAAGATTCTGAACTGAAAATTTTCCCGAACCCCACGGGCAACTTTTTGATGATAGATGTCGATGGCGAGCCCTTGCGTGCCGTGTCGGTCTATGATGTGGAGGGAAAGTTGGTGATAAGCAAGAGGTTTGTTGCCTCGGGGGTGCTGGATGTCACGTCGATAAAGCCCGGAAGTTACCTTCTGCGGGTGGAATACGCGGACGGACGATGGAGTTGGGTGAAATTCGTGAAGAGTGGGGAGAGATAGCGGTTGGCGGTTGGCTATGTGGGAAATTTTCGGCAAAGATAAGGGAATGTGGTGCGGCAAGCGGAATGGCGGGTTCGCGAGGGACGAAAACGCAAAAGACATTTGTCCGTGGGTGGTGAACGGCAGGTTGCGTATAATTTTTCTCTTTCTAAAAAATCATCGAACAATGTCTGGATATTAAAAAAAATGTATTTTTGCGTCGTTGATAAAGGGAGTGTCTTTATCGTAAAATCACCAACGAGTGCAGTCCTGGTGGTTTCAAGAAATAGCCCGGTTCACTCGGGCTTTTTTCTTAGATCAAAAGCCGTTAGCAAAAAGATTTTCTCCTGATTGTCCCATCGGGTCTGAATAACAATTCTGAAGGTCTCGCTTTCCAATATCAACTTCTTGTCGTCTGATTTTTTCACAGACAAATTCCCAAACTGCACCACAATCGGAATGAAATCTTCAACTTCAAAGCCCAACTCCCTTATGCTAGCACCATGTTTTTCCACAATATGCTTCAACCCGTATCCCTTATTGGTTTTTGAATCATTTTCACCCCAAACGATGTCGATGTAGCCAATATCCTCGCGGTACAAGGCTTTAGGACATTCGCCGTTTTGCGTTTTCAGCAAATGTTTGATTGCAAGTTTCGGTCGACCACGAAACTGGTCATATATTGGTCCGAAAATCCCGTTCTTGTATTCCGTCTCTGCGATGTTTGTCATAACAACTAAACTTTATACAAACATTAATTTTCCGCCGACAAACATACAAAATCATTTCAAACAAACCGAGGAAAAACAATATTCAACTCATTAAAAATCAAACACATAAAAATGACATTTTTCGAATCGAAATATGCCGTTTTTGTAAACAAAATTACAAATTGTAGAAAAAGCGTAAATTTTCGAGCGTCCCACTCGTCAAATGAGGCGGTGGATTTTTGGAAGATTTTGGCGGGAATGGTGCATTTCATGGTGTTCCCATGGTCAACAGGCATTGGAAGCTCTGCAAGGGCGACACGTGTCAGCCAGGGGTGAAGGGGTCGGTGGCGCCGGTTATTTCAACGCCTCGCCAATCGCCTTCAGCACAAACTCCTCCATGACAAAATAGGTGTTGGGGTTGGGAAGACAGCCGTCGGCGCTGAGTTTCGCGGGGAAGCCGCCATGCTCGTCGGCCAGGGCGGAATGGTAATCCACATAGACGATGTTATGGGCATCGGCATACTCCCGCAGCCGCTCGTTAATATTGACGATGGTCTGGGCGGCGTCCTGTGAAAACCCGAATATTGTCATAGTGGTGAAAAGAATGATGAACGTTGTCTTTCGCATAATGGAAAATTCTCGGCAAAGATAGGGAATTTTTCGGGAATGTGGTCCGGCTGCTACGACATTCATGGATCGGATAAGACGACGGCGGGAATGGACTGCACCTCGAGGCGTGCACGAGTCCGCAACCGGTACTGGCATCCCCTGTCATCTACTGGCAAACCGGAGAAGGAAGACGATGACATGACCATGACAATGCATTGTTTTCGGCAAGGGCAAGCGTTTTCGGTATGGGTGTGGTGGTCAAACGGAATGATTTGATATGTTGTAAGTATTCGTTATCGTTCTTTTTCATCAACAAGTCGTATGATTTCAGTGTATTTTCCGAGATTCGTCGTTTTTGAATTTGTACATTCCTGTTTCGTGGGAAATGCGACCCAGAACTATCCATTTGTGCAAATTGTTCTCTTCTGCCCACTGGCTATATTTTTTTTCTATCAGCCAGGGTTTGTTGAGTTGCACTTGAGGAATGGTGGTGGATTTCCACAGCTTTTCGGGAATAAGGTGGTTGCAAGCAAACGTATTGGCCTCTTGTTCTTCTTTTGTGTCCTCCATCAGATTGATGAATCTTTTTTCGGTTTCTGAAACATGAAGCTTTAAATGACCAATTTCATGCATCACTGCAAAAGCGAAATTGTCGATTCTGTCGTATCGCTTGGTTACCACAATGGAAGGCGTTCCATCCTCATCTAAAAACGAATAGCCATCGATGCTTGCTTTATCGACTTTCTCCACAATACAAAATCGAATTCCATTGTCTGACAATATTTTCCGAGTGCTTTCAATGACATCTTCATTTTTATTAAAAACATCTGCCAATTGTTGTATATAATCATCATTTTCAGGGTCGTACGCCTGAGTGGTTTGCTGTTGACGTGCAGCATACTGGGCAAGAACCTCCCATGTGTATATAGCCCGCTGATCCGTACCTGACTTTTCAGATTTGCGGAATTTGCCCAAATTATATTTCAGCTCAGCAGGTTTGGGTAAGCGCAATTGGTTAATAATAAAATTCAATTTTTCGACGCACGAAGCAAAGGCAACACCAATTCGCTTGAATATCAAACTGATGTTAATCATTTCGCCATATTCATTTAATAATGATTGTGCTTTTTGTTCCTCGATGCTGCGCTTTTTTATGACTTCACAGTCATACTCGTATTCGGCTTGCAACTTCATCCAGAATTTCGCATTGATGCCGAGCTCTCGTTCAAGGTCGTCGGCAACTTTCGGGGAAATGGCACGCTTGCCCTTTATGAGCTCGCTCAAATGGGTGGCTTGCATACCAATGGCTTTGGCAAAATCCTTTTGCTTGATGTTGCGTGCTTCAAGTTCGGCTTTAATGGTTGCCCCCGGAGCAACTGCCATAAAGGGTACTATTTTATTTTTTTCTTCCATAATGGGATTCGTTTATTCCTAACAATAATATTCTAATGCCTTCGTCAAATTCTTCGAATATCAACCGTTCTACTCGTCCGTTTTGTATCCTTACAGAGCTTTGTCCAGATCGGTCGAATTTAAGTTTCTCATAGTGTAAAGAGCTGAATTGCTTCAATTCTTTTGTGCTTTCCACCGACAGCAAACGATTGTAAACCGACACTAACGCTGTACAGAAGACTTTATCCTTAGATAGTTTCTTATATTTATTGTTTTTTCCATACTCTATTAATTCTTGTAAGTCAGTATCCGCAAAATCAACGATCATAATGTGATATTTTTTGAGGGTGCAAAAATATAAAAATTACCATATTATGGTAACTTTATTTTATTTTTTTTTGACCTGTCGATAGTGTATCTCTTCCGCCTGCAGCCGGAAGGCATTGTCTCATCCACACGCATTTGGTAAAGTTTGATTTCCGGATTCAGCTTCGTGCGGGCGTATAGGATTATACCCCTATCAAATCCACCCCGATAGCCGTGGAAATCTTGGCGATGGTGCGCAAGGTGAAATTGTGTGTGACATTTTACTCTTTGAAAAGATCGTCCATGGTTATCAGTCGTTGAATCCTGTTGCTATACATGTTCTTCTTCAATCCGTATGTGGTCACTAAGGTGAGTTGTAAGTTCTTTTTCCCGATCATTTGCGAAAGGGTTCCAAGCCGGTCACGCAGTTTCTCGTCGTAAGATTTGTCAATGGAAAACTCATTCTGGGTGAACTTCATTTCACAAAGATTGACTACACGGTCGGCTCGTTCGATAATCATATCTATCTGGGCACCTTTTGTCTTGCCGTCTGCACTCAGATGCCATGGGTAGATTTCGGAATGCACGCCGCTGATCCCCAATGCCGATCGGATTTGCTGTTGATGCACGAAACAGACATCCTCGAAAGCCAATCCTCTCCATGCATTCAGTTTGGGAGAGTTTTGATTGTCGTACCAAAATGTTCTGTTATTGGTCGGATTTTTCAACACAAAACCGAGATAAAAAAGGCAGAACATATCGGTAAGCTTATAGTAAAGGTTGTGCTTCGATTCACCGAAATTGTAATAGGTGGTGACCAAATCGCTTTTCACGAGAGCCTTCAGCATGTTGCTGAGCGTTCCGCCTATGGCAATGCCAGTCCCTTCCGCAATGGTCTCCCGTTGCAGACCGTAACGGTTCCGGCTCAGCAACTCCACGATTTTCCGGTATTGGTTGTTGTCGGCAAACAGGGAGGTGAACAATCTGTCGTACTCGTTTTGCAGGAATCCGTTCTCAGCAAAGAACAGTTCGTCGATGTTTTGCGCCAAGGAATTTCCTGGTTTGAAATAGGACATGTAATAGGCCACGCCACCCAATATCATATAGGTCTGCACGAGGTCGTAACGGTCCATTGTGACACCACGGTGTCTGAAATACGACTCCGTTTCGGCCAAGGTAAACGGGTGGATGTGCATTTCGCGTGTCGTTCTGCCATATAGCCCGCCCTTGCTGTTAATCAGGTTGTCGAGCATCCAGGTTGTGGCACTACCGCAGACAATCAGCAGCAGGTTGTGCTTGCCGGCGCCCCAGCCGTTCCAAAAGTGTTCGAAAGCGGAGAGGAAGCCGGAGCGCGGAGTGTCGAGCCAGGGCAGTTCATCAATAAACACCACCATCTTTTTCTTGGTTTTCCTTTTTGAATCGAGCAAGGTTTCCAGCCGATGGAAAGCATCAAACCAGTTTTTGATGGGTGTGGTGTCGGTGCAGCCATATTTCGAGAGTGATGCGGCAAACTCATCCAGTTGGATGCGGTAAAGCAGCTTCTGGTCTTTCTCCTTCAGTTCCATCGGCGACACGGCGGTGTGCATAAAGGCAAAACCGTCCTCAAAATATTCGCGAATCAAAAACGTTTTTCCGACACGCCGGCGACCATAAACAGCGAGGAATTGTGCTGTTGGCTCATCCTGTAACTGTCTCAAAACCAGTTGTTCCTGCTTGCGGGATATGATAAGTTTCTTCATCTTCTTATTAAAATTATCCAGCCGCAAAAATAAAAAATCCTTTCAAACGGCTGGATAATTTTCTGAAATAAGATGCTTTTTTATTCAATGGTTACTTGTCCATTCATCAGCATCGGGAGAAGAGAGTCACGGAGGTTGGTGAGGCGATTAATCTCATAACCTATATTCATTTGTTTCTCGAACATAGGATAACATATATCCTCATAACTCTTTAACACCTCAGAAGATGGTTTAACAACAGGAAGAGAATACATTTCATCTTTGGTGATAGAGCCAAAAGTGGTACCAGCAGCGTTTAACTGATCGAATTTTGCTTTTAGGTCGCTTAAAATATGGTAGAGATGCGTCGTTGAGCCTATTTTTGAATTAAGAGCAGACAAACCTCGCCCAATACAACAATTCTCATTTGCTATATTGGTATCACCTACAGGAGCTCTAACACTCATAAGAATATCCCCCTTTGATGCGAATCTTGTTGGATTTGTAGTAAACATTCTCACAGAAGGAAATCTGATTCCAAAGTCAGTGCTTCCCTGATAAAAAACCATACCAATACCATTTGTATTATATGTAGAACCATCAGGTGACTGACCCATTGTAATGTTTGCGATTTTGGAAAGTGTACTGTCTTCCCACCCCTCCGGAATCTCTCTTTTCAGCTTCTCGTTCCACACCATCTTTCCGCCGGAGGATTTGTAGGGCTTGCCGTTTTCATCGGGCTTGCCCTGAGCAAAGTCGAAGGGGAAATCGAACTGCACGAACCAATGGTCGTAGAGCTGCTTGGCCATCGCCTCCAACTCGGCGTTCATGCGGGTGTTGAGGGAGATCTTCTCTTGAATTTCACTAATGATTTTCCCAATGTAAGCTTCCTTGTCTGTTTGCTCCAATATAGGTAAATCCATTATCTTGTTTTTGTCTCCTCTAGGCATCTGGGTGCCTTTGTTCCCCAACATAGCATTGTCAAAAAAAGCATCCTGTAATGCAACGGAATAAAGATAATCTGCATTGTGTCCCTCTTTTGGCCGTATTACTAACACGTCTTTTGAACAACCACCTTCAATATCTGCTTTCCAGACTTTTTTTAAATAAGGCCTAATATTGGCTATTAATACATCACCAGGTAAAAAATGGGTAAGATTGCACGCTTTGGGAGGAAGGTTTGAAGCTAAAATCCTGCCTTCCTTATTCTGCAACAAGTTATCCGTTGTGATATATTGATTAAGTTCGATACAATCACTACTGATGTTATCATCAACATAATATGCAATGTCTGATAATCTCATACTATCTCAAAACATTATATTCCCTTAAATACTCTCCAGCAATGAGGTTGGAGATGTAGCGGCGGTCATCGGGCTGGGCCTTCACATCGATGTCCCTCAATGCCGTTGCCACGGCGTAGATGACCTGCGCGTTGAAATCGGCCTCGTTGCAAATCAACTGCTCGCGGTTCATAATCAGCAGGTCAATAGCGTCCTTGATGTGGTTCAGTGCCTCGCATTGCTGCACTTCTTTGTCCGAAAGTACCACCTTGCCGCTCTGCCGCTCGCGCCGGCGAATGCGCTTGTGGACGATGACGAACTTCACGTCCTCGCGGTACTTCTTCTGCAAGTTGGCGTTGCGGCGGTTGATCTCGCGGATGCGTTCCATCGCCATGTCCATGTAGCCGATATCCTCCTTGGCTTCCGCCATGCTGCTCACTTCAAAGTTGCGTTTGGCCAGATGCTCCCTTATCCACTCCATCAACGAGACATACTCGTCATCCTCCTGGTCTATGCAGGTTTGCAGCTCGCCACTCAACGCCAGCCACTTCTGGCGCATTTCGTTCTTCACGTCCGTGCCTATCTCCAACTCGTTCTCGCCCCGCTTGCGGAACCTGAAATCGATGGTGGCCAACGCCTCGTTGATCATGCCGCTGATTTCCGCTTCGTGACTAAACACGTTCCTCAGATTCACATTGTCGATGCGCGCATTCACAACCCGAAGCAGATTCTGCAGGTCGCCGGGTTTCATCTGCTGCACCAATTCTTTCAGCTTCTCACTCCCCATCGTGCGCACCTCGTTCCAAACGGCTTTGGCCTCTTCCAGCCGGTGGCGTATCTGAATCAACCGGTCGCGATCTTCCACCTCCTCCAGCTCTTGCGCAAAGATTTCGGCATTGGTGGGAGTGAAATCGAACAGCACTTCCTGTACGTCTTGCATAATCTGACGGACTTCCTGCTCGCCCACAAGCACTGTTTCCGTCATGGTGGTGGTATCGTCGCCGGTGCTGAATTGGTTCAGCTCCTGGGCGTATGCATCATTGATTTCGTTGAAATTGCTTTGTATTTCGGCAAAATCCACCACATATCCGAACCGCATCTGTTTGTAGGGACGGTTGACGCGCGTCAACGCCTGCAACAAGTTGTGGTCTTTCAGTTTGCGCCCTAAATAGAGACGTTTCAAACGGTGGGCGTCAAAACCCGTCAGCAACATGTTGTTGACGATAAGCAGGTCGGGATAATTGTTTTTCCGGAATTGCTTGCAGATGTCCTTTCTTTCCTTTTTGTCGTAGAAATCATGCAAAATAAGCTCTGCCGTGATATCATGATGCTGCCATGGGGTCTCCTCAAGATTGTCGTCGGGAATCTGGACGTCAGGGCTTGGCATGTAGCTGCCGTCATCGCCCGGTCCCATTTTCAGCAAACGAAACATCATGCGTGCCTGGGGATTGGTTTCGCAAACAATAAGACCGCCTAAAGAAGGGTCGGCCTGCTGGATGCGCCAACGCTTGAAATCAGCAACGATATAGTCGAGCAACGCTCCCACATAGCGCGGATTTTCCAGAATTCGCATACGGCTCACTTCCTCTTTCCTCACCTGGATGGTTTCCCGCAGCTGTTCCCAAACCTTCTGCAGCCGCAATCGGTAAGAGGTTTCAATATCTTCACGCAGAATCTTTTTAGTGAAGCCGTCCTCGATGCTGCGGTTGTAGTAGTAGGTGCTGATATAGTCACCAAACACATCGCGGCTTTTCACCTCTTCGCCAATCAGCGGAGTTCCGGTGAGGGCTATACGGATGGCATTGGGGTCGCTTTCAAACAGGCGGGCGAGAAAGGACCCCGACGGACGATAGTCACGATGGGCTTCATCGAGAAAATAGACACGCTGGATATTCACCGCATAGTCGGGTAAACGCACTTTGCCATCGTTATCTTTCAGCTTTTGGATGTTCACCACAATAATTTCATTTTCGCCTGTGTTGCCTTCATGTGCGGTGGTGTTCTGGAATGTCTTCATCAGTTCGTCGCGAGTCTCCACATTGACCACTTTCAGCTTACGGTTGGCGAACTCGGTGGTGGCTTGTTCCATCAAGTCGATTCGATCTACAAAAAAGTAGAACTTCGGCACGATATTCTGGCCCTTATAGTAATCGGAGAGGACACGTGTGGCGAAATAGGAAAGTGCCGTTTTCCCTGAACCCTGCGTGTGCCAAATGATGCCGCTTCGCACGCCCTCACTGAGTTTTTGACGAATGGCCTGTGTGCCGAACAACTGCGGATAGCGCATCACATGCTTCTCAAATACACGTTTGTGTGAATCTTCATCTTCATAGTCCAGATACACAAATCCGAAGCGGAGCAAATAAAGCAATCGTTCTCGAGAGCATAGCGAGGTGAGGATGCTGTTAGTAGGCGTAAATGCCTGTTTGCTGGTTTCGTATTCTGATGATGCTTTGATGGTGCGATAGTTGGTGTCATTCAAGATAAAGTTCTCCGTATTATCCAACAACGGCTTGTATGGGAAATCGCGTACAAACCACTCGTTTTCCTCACGAAACACATTGAACACCATCCGCTTTTCTGCCCTGCAGCCATAGAAAGCGCCCTGCAAGGGTACTGGGGTGGTGAAATCGTAGGGTTTGTTGTCGCTGAAAATCATCAGTTGGGTGAGATTCAGGAAACGGCGGAATTTCGTGTTGGGCAGGCGAGTATCGTTCATGCGATGATACTCAACTTGCATACCGCCTTTGTTGTTGGGCTTCTTCACCTCTATGAAAACCAAAGGCAAACCGTTAATGAGCAACGTGATATCCGGGCGGAACGATTCGTTGCCGTTTTCACAAGGCATCTCTGTCACGCATTCCCAGACATTTTTGGACTGTTCGTCCGTCTTCTCCGTTTCATCATAATTGATAACCTTGTAAATTTTATTTTGAAGGACTTTCTCGTAGAACTCACGCCCCAAATCTTCATTGTTTATCATATTCTGTATCTGTCCAATGAACAGCTTGATTTGGGAATCGGTAATACCCTTGTTAAAATCCTTAAGTTTCTTGGTGAACGTATCCACATCAATATTAGTTGTGGTGTCCAGATGCAAATCATGCAGGGAGCGATAAGTATAGCCCAACCTCGTCAAATGCATCAACGCGGGTATTTTCACTCTGGTATCTTCGTTAAATCCTGCCATACACAAAACAATTATAAACGCTGCCTTCGAAAAGGCCTTCTTTATCTCACAAAAATTGGTATGTACAATTTCAACCCGCAAAAATAGCATTTTTCCCTATATAATCTGCACAAAACCACACTTTTTTCGCACCCCACCCTCTTCCACTGACACTCCCTGTCACTACGATTTTCCCCCGCCGCTGTCACTCCCTGTGCACCGACCTGTGGTTATTTTGCACCGTCAAAATTATTCACCAAAAAAATCCAAAACGTATGAGAAAAAAAACATTGTCTTTCCCCTTGACCGCCATCGGCGCGGTCCTGTTGCTGGCGGGTTGCAGCATGTACTCCTATCCGAACTATTCGGTGGCACTTTGCAAGGTGGAACGGCCGGAGGATGCCAAACAGCAGTTCGGCGAAACCAAAATCGTGAGCTTCAATGACGAAAACCTCACAAAATACACCTTCGAGGACGAACATATCCAAATCTTATGGTATATGACCATGTATTCTCTACATTTTGTTCTCACGAACAAGTCGCAGCATTCCATCAAGATTCCATGGGATGACATGGTCTATGTGGATATTTACGGAAAGACAGGGCGGATTATGCACTCGGGAGTCAAATACATTGACCGCAACAACACCCAGCCGGCCTCTGTCGTTCCGAAAGGGACTTCCTTGTCCGATTTGGTCATGCCGACAGACAACGTTTACTATGCGTCGGGGCAATACGGCGGATGGAGAGAAAGCCCCCTGTTACCGCGATACTCATCACAAGAGGAAATCCAGTCGAGCGGAGTGGTAGGGAAATCGATAAAGGTGCTGTTCCCCATCCAAATTGAGAATGTGACCAACGAATACACTTTCGAGTTCTGCATCGACGGGGCGACCGTCGGACAGTAGAGACGCAAAATTTTGCATCTCAGTCAGCTTCTGCCCCCTACCCCTTCATCATCTGCACCCGATACCGCACGTGCGACCGGAGATCCTCCCCGCCGAGGATCTCCACGTCGTCGTAGAGGCCCAGGATGAAGCGGGTGACGCCCTCCAAGCGGCAGACCTCCGTCTCCAACAGGTAGCGGCCGCCCTCCTCCGCCTTCAGGAACGGCTCCGACAAAGGATACTCCTCCGTCAGCAGGCTCGCGGCGCGGGTGGAGAGGCGCAGGCGCACTGGGAAACGCTGCGTGCCGTGCAACCGGAAAATGTCGACGAAGCCCGTCTCGTGCTTGTCCTCGTAACGCCAGCCCGCCTCCAACACCTCCACACGCCCGATGCGCGCCACCTTGAAGGTCTTCACCATCTTCGACTCGGGCTCGTAACACCACACCTGGTCGTGGCCGGAGGTGAACGCGTAGGGTTCCACTAAACGGTCGGTGGTCGTGTTGCTGTGCGCCGAACGGTAACCCACCAGCACCGCCTGCCGCCGCCCCTCGATGGCCGTCGTCAGCTCGTGGATGGTGCGCTGCGTGCGCTTGCTCACCCCCATGTCGGTTATCACCTTGTAGTCATAGACCGCATACAGCTTCTTCTTCAACAGCTCCTTCGACTTGGTGTCGGACTCGATGGAGTCGATGGCCGCCCGCAGGATCAGCTCCTCCTCCTCGCTGAAGTGGAGCAGCTCGCTGAGATGCCGCGACATCTTGTTGGCGGCCGTGTCGATGCGGTAGGCGTCGTAGGCGTTCTTCTTGACGGCGAAACCCGCCTCGCGGAAGGTGTCGATGTAGCGGAAGAAGGTCCGCTCGCAGAAGCCGAAACGCTCGCAGATCTCCTTCTTGTTCATATATCGGTTGTTGGCGAGGAGCATCAGCAGCTGCAGCTCGCGCACGATTCTCGGTTGGTCCATGACTGGGTGCTTTAAAATTCGCGGCAAAAATACAATGTTCCACTGACACGTCGTGTCAGTGCAATTATTTTTTCGCGGTGACACAGATGTGTATTTGCTTGCTGTTATTTTACATTGTTGTATGAATTACCGCAACCTATTCACACAAACGCCGCTGAAAATCGTGGCGTGAACTATTCAATAAAGTAATTTAACCTCAGATGTAACATTTCGTAATTTTTCATACTTACTGAATAAAAATGATCTGGAGTTTGAGAATTGGAGGTCGCAATTTGCGACTTCCAATTCAGATAAAATGGGAGTACGGCGTGCTCCGTATGCTTTCACGGAGCAGGGAGTAGCGATGCTTGCTTCGGTTCTAAAAAGCGAAACAGCCATATTGGCAAGCGTGAAAATTATGCGAGCTTTCGTAGCAATGCGAAGGTTTCTCGTCCAAAACGCGAACCTGTTGATGCGAATCGCATATTTAGAGAAACATCAAATTGAAACCGACGAAAAGGTCGATGCGATTCTCGACAAAATGGATCAAAACTCTCCCAAGATGCTTCCCGAGCAAATCTTCCCCACGGGCTGCGTGTGGGACGCATGGGCACATATTTCCGTTCTGGTTCGCAGCGCCAAAAGTCGAATCATCCTCATTGACAATTTTGTTGACGACCGCGTTCTTTCCCTGTTTACGAAGCGCACCGATGGCGTTTCGGCCACCATTCACACTCGCTACAACGAACAATTCCTCACCGACTTGAAAAAACACAACGAACAGTATCCCGAAATCCAATTCATTCAACTTCCCCACCGCAACCATGATCGTTTCCTCATTATTGACGACAAAGTCCATTTCCTCGGTGCCAGCCTAAAGGACATGGGTGCTGGTCTTTGCGCGATAACCGAAATGACCACTACCCCCGAGACCATCTTGGCGTTGTTGAAATAAAGACGCTGCACCCCGCCCGCACCCGCCGACCACACACTGCGCTCACCATTCGCCGACATCAAGAGGCGGAACCTCCTCCTCGCAAGGGCAAGCTGTCGCGTTACTGGGATTCCAAGCCGCCGGTCCGAGCGGAAAGCCGACACCGCGCATCCCAAATATACCCGTCGGCATACGAGTATATTCTCGTCGGCTCATGCATATATTCTCGTTGGCGTATGCCTCTATAGGCATCGGCTTATGCCCCTATAGGCATCGGCTTATGCCCCTATAGGCATCGGCTTATGCCCCTATAGGCATCGGCTTATGCCCCTATAGGCATCGGCTTATGCCCCTATAGGCATCGGCTTATGCCCCTATAGGCATCGGTTCACGAACATAGGCTCATCGGCCCATGAACATAGGTTCATCGGCCCACGAACATAGGTTCGTGAGACAGCCCTCTTGGCCGCCCAATTTTGGCACACTTTTTGCAGCATTGACCGCCGTCAAATTAAAAAAACAATCGATTATGCAAACCGGTAAAATCAACGTACAAACCGAGAATATCTTCCCCGTGATCAAGAAGTTCCTCTACTCCGACCACGAGATTTTCCTCAGAGAGCTGATCTCCAACGCGGTGGACGCCACCCAGAAGCTCAAGACCCTCGTCAGCCTCGGCAAGGCCGACTGCGAACTGGGCGACCTCACCATCGAGGTGAAGGTCAACAAGGACGACAAGACCATCCATGTCATCGACCGCGGCATCGGCATGACCGCCGAGGAGGTCGACCGCTACATCAACCAGATCGCCTTCTCCGGCGCCGAGGACTTCCTCGCCAAGTACAAGGGCAACGACGCCACCAGCATCATCGGCCACTTCGGACTCGGATTCTACTCCTCCTTCATGGTCGCCGACCGCGTGGACATCCTCACCAAATCCTACCAGAAAGACGCCCAGGCGGTGAAATGGAGCTGCGACGGTTCCCCGGACTTCACCCTCGAAGAGATTGACAAGGCCGACCGCGGCACCGAAATCGTCCTCCACGTGGAAGACGACGACCTGCAGGAGTTCGTCAACGAGGACAAACTGGTGGAACTGCTCAACAAGTACTGCCGCTTCCTGCCAGTGCCCATCCGCTGCGGCATGAAGACCGAGTGGCGGAAACCCGAACCGAAGCCAGAAGACGCTGAGAACAAGGACGATAAGAAGGAAGAACCGAAGGAAGAGGCCGTGCAGGTGCCGCGCATCATCAACGACACCGACCCCATCTGGCAGAAACAACCCTCCACCCTATCCGACGAGGACTACAACAAGTTCTACCACGAACTCTACCCGATGTCGTTCGAGGAGCCGATGTTCCACATCCATCTGAACGTCGACTACCCCTTCAACCTCACCGGCGTGCTCTACTTCCCGAAAATCAAAAACCAGCTCGACCTCAAGAAGAACCGCGTGCAACTCTATTGTAACCAGGTCTTTATCACCGACGAACTGGAAGGCATCGTGCCCGACTTCATGAACCTCCTGCACGGCGTCATCGACTCGCCCGACATCCCGCTGAACGTCTCCCGCTCCTACCTCCAAAGCGACAACAATGTCAAGAAAATCTCCACCTACATCAGCAAGAAGGTGGCCGAGAAGCTGGAACAGATGTTCAAGGAGAACCGCGAGGAGTTCGAGAAAAAATGGGACGACCTGAGCATCTTCCTGCAATACGGTTCGCTGACCGACGAGAAGTTCTACGACAAAATCAAGGACTTCTACCTGCTGAAGAACACCGAGGGGAAATATTTCACGATTGAAGAGTACCGCAACATGGTGAGCGCGCTGCAGACTGACAAAAACGGAAATATTGTCATGCTGTACGCTGCCAACGCCGACGACCAACACGTCTATATCGCCAGCGCGAAGGAGAAAGGCTACGATGTGCTGCTGATGACCGGATTCCTCGACGCCCACTTCATCAACATGCTGGAGCAGAAGCTCGAGAAGGTGCGTTTCACCCGCGTGGATGCAAACGTGGTCGACAAACTCATTGAGAAAGAGGACAACGCCCCCGTCTCCAAGCTTTCCGAGGATCAGCAAAAACAGCTGAAGGAGTTCTTTGAGAAGCAGGTGAACGCGCAGATGTTCACCCCGGAGGTGGTCTCGCTGAGCGAAACCGACCTGCCGGTGATGGTCACCCAGAACGAGTTCATGCGCCGTTTCAAGGACATGGAGAAGGTCTCCGGCCAGCAGGGCTTCTACGGCGGCTTCGACCACTACAACCTGGTGATCAACGGCAACCACCCGCTCGCCTCGCGCATCTTGGACGAGAAGGACGAGGCAAAGCGCACGCAGCTGGTGCAGCAGATGGTCGATTTGGCCATGCTGTCACAGAACATCCTCACCGGCGAGAAGCTGAGCGAGTTCGTGAAGCGAAGTTACGAGATGTTGTAACAAATTCACCAATCTGTAGAGACGCGGCGCGCCGCGTCTCTACAATAACGATATTCGCCGAGTCTTTACAGGTCACGCAAAACGCGGGATTTTGGACTAATCTGAAATCCCGCGTTTTTTATTGATTAACGACAAGGATATTGCAACGTGTAACGCTTTCTGCAACGGGTTTTATGAATCGTGCCAAAGGCACGAAACAAAAATTCAAGCACATCGTTTCAATTTTTTGTATTTTTGCACTCGTAAAAACGTGTATGAACCAATCTTTGTTTGAATATTAGTAGAAAAAAAACAGATAATTATAACATATTGACATAAAGCGTTTTCGCTTTTCTTTGAGCAGTCCGAAACCTAGGAAATTTCAGATTACAATGCTTCAGGAAGCCGAAACGCTCGCGGTTATATCCGTGAGCTTTCTTGTTAGCATTGTAGGTTATCCTAGGACCTCGGACTCAACAAACGAAGTTCACGGTTTTTTTATGTTTGTGAATGAATGCGGAAACGGTTAGCAATCAATTGAAATAGAGATTATTACAAACATAAAAAGAACAAGATTATGAAAAAGATTCTATGTTTTATTGCGATTGCGATAATAGGTTTGACATCTGTTGTCGCACAACAAACCGTCACGCTGACGTTCACGGGTCGTGACCAGAACAACGCATACGTGCGTCTTGACCATGTGACAATTGAAAACCTCACACGCAACTGGTCGGAGACCGTCTGGTTTCCCGATACGGTTTACACACTCACCGTCGGAACAGGTGTCGAAGAATACTATCTGAACGGCGGAATGCAAGTGATGCCCAATCCTTTTAATGGGAGAACACAAGTCAATGTACATTCTGTCAAAGACGAAAAGGCTGTCATTACAATGATCAATATTAATGGCAAAAAATGCGCCGAATATAACGGTGTCTTGTCCGAGGGTGACAACTATTTTGAAATACAGCTCACGACACCGCAAACATACATTCTGTCTGTGCAGACTGATGAAGGACTGCAACGCGTGAAGATGGTGAATACCGGTAGAGCCGCTGGCAACCGAATTGAGCCGTTGGGCGGCGGAATCCATCCTGCGGTAGTCAGCTTAAAAAGTACCACCACACACAGTTTTGAATTGGGAGATGAGATGCGCTTTCAAGGTTACACGCTCTATTTTGACAGTTTGCTGACAAGCGCTCCCATGACACAAAGCCAATCCATGGATGAAGAAATCGCGTTGGTGTTTGACATTCCCAACCTCACAAATCTTAACTCATGCGAAGTGACGATGGTGTTGCAGAATGAAACGAGCTTCGGCAATCGCATAACCCTAATCTATGACCATGAAGGGAACAGCTATCAGGTTGTACAGATAGGCAACCAGTGCTGGATGAAGGAAAATTTGCGGACCACGCACTACAGTGACGGCACGGCAATTCCTGCGGGTTCCACAACAAGTAATAGTTCCCCATATTACTACGATTACAGTAGCTCAAGCTTAACATTGACAGAGCGGGGCTACCTTTACAACTGGCCGGCAGTAATGAATGGCGCGAGCAGCAGCTCTACTAATCCCAGTGGAGTCCAAGGCATCTGTCCCACAGGCTGGCATGTGCCGAGTGATGCGGAATGGACTGAACTGCAGGCCTATGTAGGCGACCAAAGCGATTATGTGTGCGGAAGCAACACCACATCTATAGCCAAGGCATTGGCAGGTACAACGGGATGGGCCACCAGTGCAATATCCTGTGCGGTAGGCAATAATCAGAGTACCAACAATGCAACTGGTTTCGGTGCGTTGCCCGTAGGTGCCTACGATTTCAACGGTTACAGCACCGACAACGCCTCCACCGGCTTCTGGAGTGCTACGAAGGCCTCCAGTTACGCTTGGCCCCGCCGCATAGTCTACAATGACGCCCGCGTGTATAGAAGTGCCGTCAGCAGAGATTGCGGCTTTTCCGTGCGCTGCATCCGCGATGGAGCTTCGACCATCGTTACGAATCTCACTGCCACTACCGATACCGCCACCGATGTAACGGACACCTCTGCCAGACTCAATGGTAGTGTCACCAATCCCGACAATGTAACTATTACGATTCAAGGCTTTAAATGGAGAGTTGCAGAAGAAGATACTTATACACAAGTGACGACAAGCGGCACTACGATGACCTACGAGCTTACGGGGCTTACAGCTAACACTTCATACATATATAGAGCGTTCGTCACATACGGAGAAACAACGGCTTATGGCGAAGAATTGTCGTTTACGACACTTGCTGCTGCCGTCCCAGTTGATGGCCTGCCCTGCTCGGGCACATCAACCCTCACCGATGTTGATGGCAACGTCTATAACACCGTGCAAATAGGCAACCAGTGTTGGATGAAGGAGAATCTGCGGACCACGCACTACAGTGACGGCACGGCAATCCCTGCGGGTACCACAACAAGTAATAGCTCTCCATATTACTACGATTACAGTAACTCAAGCTTAACATTGACTGAGCGGGGCTACCTCTACAACTGGCCGGCGGTGATGCATGGCGCGAGCAGCAGCCAAACCAATCCGAGCGGAGTGCAGGGCATCTGTCCTACGGGCTGGCATGTGCCGAGTGATGCGGAATGGACTGAACTAAAGGCCTATGTAGGCAGTCAGAGCGATTATGTGTGCGATGGTTACTCACCGTATATTGCCAAGGCATTGGCAGGTACAACGGGATGGACCACCAGTGCAATATCCTGTGGGGTAGGCAATAATCAGAGCAACAACAATGCTACTGGTTTCAGTGCGTTGCCCGCAGGCTACTACGATGGCAATTTCAACAACGGCTACTGTGGAAGCGGCTCCATCACCTACTTGTGGAGTGCTACGGAGGCCTCCGATGGTTACGCTTGGCGCCGCTGCATAGTCTACAATGCCGCCAGCGTGAACCGCTACAGCGACAACAAGAAGTGCGGATATTCTGTCCGTTGCCTCCGCGATTAACCAATTCAGAATTAAGAATTAAGAATGAATGGGCGTGGTCGTAACGGTCGCGCCCGTTTTTGTAATCTAACATGTGGAATGCAAAAAATCATCGAACAATGTTTGGACATTAAAAAAAATGTATTTTTGCAGCGACAGTTTCCACCACGCTACAAGACGTAAGTCCAGCGAACCAGGGTGGAACTTTTGTTTATAACCATTTGAAAAACAAATTATTAAGCAATTATGACATACGATAAACAACCATTAAGCATTGAGTCCCAAATTTCGCAATTAAAAGAACGTGGACTGATTATTGAAAATGAAATAATTGCGGCAAAAGTTTTGTCTGTTATCAGTTACTTTCGATTTGCCAATTATCTGCGACCATACGAGGCGGACAAAACGAAGCATATATTTAAGCCAGGGAAATTGTTTGGAGATGCCGTGAAACTATACTATTTTGATAAAAGTTTGAGAGGAATCATCTTCTCAGCCATTCAGTCTGTGGAAATTGCATTGAGAACAAGCATTATACAAAACTTCTCAATGAAATATGGTCCGTTTTGGTTTATGGATGTCAGCCTTTTTAAGAATGCTCAAATCTACAATGAATGTATCAACAGCATTCAGGCCGAATTATCGAGAACTAAAGAAGATTTCATCCAAGAGCATTTTGACAAATATGACAGTCCTAATATGCCTCCAGCATGGAAGACCCTCGAAGTGATATCATTCGGCACTTTGGGCAAACTCTTCAGCAATTTCAAAGACAACACTGTCAAAAAAACGGTAGCGAGAGGTTTTAATGTGCCGCAACATGTTTATCTTGAGAGTTGGATAGCAAGTTTGGCCGCATTGCGCAATTGTTGTGCCCATCATGCAAGGGTTTGGAATAGAGTTTATCCCATAAAGCCACAATTGCCGAAATCAAAAATGATGCGTTCTTCTTGGATAGATATTTCCAATATCTTTCCCAATCGTCTATATGCAATACTATGTTGTCTTCTGTACTGGACAAATAACATCTCCTCAGATAATTCATTTAAAACAGATATAGTTGGCCTTTTGCGAAAAAATCCTATCGTTGATGTTGCCGCCATGGGGTTTCCGCACGGTTGGGATGAAGAACCACTGTGGTGCTCCTATGCGGTTTCGTGATGTTTTTGTTGTCCGCCCTTGCGGGTTAATCCTAACGAATTCACCAATCTGTAGAGGGTGTGTCAAAAGTGGCGCGCCCTCTTTTTTTTTGCAAAAAAGCCCTAACATTGGCGGGTTAGGGCTTTGCCGTGTCAAAGATTTTTGTATCTTTGCACCATAACTAAAGAGATGGCAAAAATACAATTTAAATCGTATCCTCAAGGGCAGAC
>Ga0247609_10001989_pt1 | contig 22642 bp, 18 predicted proteins | sample 172DNAGHGlowgp2_FD_193487 | JGI IMG/M metagenome (GOLD analysis project Ga0247609, IMG submission 193487) | Sheep rumen microbial communities from Palmerston North, Manawatu-Wanganui, New Zealand - 1728 DNA GHGlow gp2 | ecosystem: Host-associated > Mammals > Digestive system > Stomach > Rumen ...
ATAAAGATACCTTATTATCCTCATTTAAGTTACTCCAAATTGTACTTGTAAGTTCATCAATATTACCACTAATAGCAACAGGTGTTGGTTCACCTTCAAAACTTGGAAGTGGATTACCATCTCCCATATATGTATGGATAAATCTACCTAAACCATTCTTTGGATTATCATATGTAAATGTGAATCTATTACAACAATCTGAATCACCCATATCGCTCTTTAATATAGACATTGCATATTCAAAGCTACCATCAGTGAATTCTAAAATGCCTGAAATACGTGGTGTAAAATTAGGTGCATCTGGTTCAAATTCACGAGATCTTAAAGCTCTATTAAATGAACGACCATTCTTCATAAATTCATATACTGTATCTGTCTGATCACCATTAGTAACAATAAGCTTATTATCTAACATTCTAACTGGGGCATAGATAATAAGACTTGGATCTTCAAGTTTAGCAGGATCAAAAGCTTCTGTTCTAATTCCATCTCCATCTTCTACGAAAACTCTGTTTCTACTGTTTTCACTTCTTCCCATAATAAAATATGCACATACTGCATACTTTCCATCGTCAGACTTTCCAATGATAATACCTCTTCCAGGATAATCTGTACTTGATAATTCTTTTGCAAGATCAACTATTTGCATTATTCTTCCTCCTAAAACATAGTTACTAACTATTAATTCTTTGTATAAAAAATCTGTATTTTTTATTATAACAAATTAAAGATAAAAGTTGTACTCTTTTTTTTATATTATTGAAAGGCCAGTAAGTAAAGTCTTAATTCCAATTAAGATTAAAACACCACCGCCTAACATCTCTGCTCTCGATTTATACTTATCTCCGAATATACTACCTATCTCTATTCCTGCTGCTGAAATAACAAATGTAATAATTCCTATAAACATAACAGCCATAAAAATATTTACATCTAAAAAAGCAAATGTTATTCCAACTGTAAGTGCATCAATACTTGTAGCAACCGCTAAAAAAAACATGGTCTTAATGTCCATGTTGCTATTTATTTCTTCTTCATCGCCCATACTTTCCTTTATCATACTTGCTCCAATTAATGCAAGTATAACAAATGCAATCCAATGGTCAAACTTATCTACTTTATCAGCAAACTTGCTTCCACAAAAATATCCTAAAACTGGCATAAGCGCCTGAAATCCTCCAAACCAAATTCCAGCCAAAACAAGATGAGCTACATTAACTTTTTTTAAGGATAATCCCTTACATACAGATACAGCAAATGCATCCATAGCAAGTGCGATTGAAAGAATTAATAATTCAATTATACTCATAATACTATTCGTACTCCTCATTTTCTACCTAACAATAATATCACATACCATAATAAAGTCAACCTACCTTAGAAAACATACTAAAAGCATCATTATTATTTATCTCTAAAATTTATCTCAATATATTTAACTTTTCTCAATTTTTTATTTGACTAAATTGTAATATTATAGTAATATTTTTAGTGAATAAAAAACTAGATAAAGGGGCAATTATGAGCAATAAAATTATAGTCGTTACAGACGTTAACAGCAGCATGACATTTGCTGAAGCTGAAGAAATAGGCGTTCGCCTTATAAATATGCCTTTTATAATAGATGGTGTTGAATACTTTGAGGGTAAAGATTTTTCTTACGAAGAGTTTTTTAAGTTTTTAGATGAAAAACGTGATGTTTCTACTTCTCAACCATCACCTTCTACTATATTAGATACATGGGATGAATTATTAGAAGAATATGATTACATTCTTCATATTCCTATGTCATCCGCACTTAGTGGAGCTGTACAGACTGCAAAGGGTCTTGCACAGGATTATGATGGTAGAGTTGTTGTAGTTGATAACAAGAGAATCTCAGTCACACAAAGAGCTACTGTATATAAGGCACTCGATTTAATTGAACAGGGTCTTAGTGCTCAGGAGATTTGTGATGAACTTGAAAAAACTTGGGATGACAATTCAATTTACATTGCGGTTGACACACTTGATCTTTTAAAGAAAGGTGGCAGAGTTACTCCTGCTGCTGCAAGCATTGCAACTGCACTTAACTTAAAACCAGTATTGCAGATTCAAGGTGATAAACTCGATTCATTTGCTAATGTTAGAGGTATGAAAAAAGCAAAAAGAACAATGCTTGAAATTATGAAGAAGGAACGTGAAACTATATACGTTGGTGATAAGTATGAGATTCACACAGCTTATTCAGGAGATTTAGAAGTTGCCAAAGAATGGGTTACTCAGGTTAGAGAGTACTTTGGAGATGAAAGCATCGGTCTTTCAAGACTTCCAATTAGTATTAGCTGTCATGTAGGTGCCGGTGCTCTTGGAATTGCAATTTGTGAAAAAGCAAGTAAACCAGTTAAACCTTTGTTTTAACTAATATAAATAAAAAACCAGTGAAATTCACTGGTTTTTATTTTTTCTAGAAACTTCCGACTTTTTTAGATTAGAAACTTCCGACTTTTTTAGATTAGAAACTTCCGACTTCGTCGGTATTCTAATCAAACGTCGGTATTCTAATCATTAATCATTATTACCTTCTTCTAATCCGGCTAAGTATTGAGTCACACCATAAATAGCCACATTACCTTCCCCTACTGCCTTTGCGTACTGATAAGGTCTACCTGTACAATCACCTGCAGCATATACACCTTCAACACTAGTAGCCTGTGTTCTATCTACAATAATATGACCTTCATCCATTTCAAGACCTTTTAATAAAGTATTAGGATTAATACTATCTCTTAATACAAATATTCCATCTATATCTACAAGTACATCTTCATTTGTTCCTTTTTCTTTATATACGATTCCCGTTGCCTTATTTTCACCTTCTACTTTGTAAGGTTTCTCCTTATGAATTTCAATATTTTCTTTTTGTAATGTAGTTTCATAATTAACAAATAGATATACTTTCTTTGCGATATTTGCTAAAAATAATACTTCTTCCTCAAATTCCTTATTTTCACATACGACAGCTATTTCTTTTTCTCTATAAAACATACCATCGCATGTTGCACAATAACTTACACCCTTACCTGCAAGTTCTTTTTCGCCGTCCATGAACTTACCCATAATTACGCCTGATGCAAGTACAATTGTTTTAGCTTCATAAACATCACTTCCCGCACTAACCATAAAGTGATCACCCATCTTCATAATTTGATTGATCATCTTTCCAATCACTTCAAGTTTTTCAGTCTTTATCTGTTCCTTAAAAATATGATTCATTTCAAGACCTGTTACTCTCGTTAGTCCTGGATAGTTATCTATCCTATGTGCCAATTCAACTTTAGGACTTAGGTTTTTATTACCAAACCATAAAAAGTCCAAATTTCTTCTTTTCGCTGTAAGCGCTGCCGAAACCCCCGCCGGTCCCGATCCAATAATAATTAAATCTTTCATATCAAGCCTCCTTATTAGTTTTTTTAGAATTAAATATATACATTTAATCTAATTTATATTATGTATGAACCCTCATTTCATACTTTGATTCTAATCAGATATATCAAAATCTAGATTTATGTTAACCTTGTACCCTTCATATTTTTCACTAATATCCTTACAAACGCTTTCGTATACCTGTTTTCTTTCTTCTTTTTTCAAATCATAATCAATAACCATATCAAATCTTATATCTTTTTCTTCATCATTCAAAAAGAAACCATGCATTTGTAATACGCCCTTGTAAGCCTTAATCATTTCTCTTATTTCTTTTTCCATCTTAACAGCTTTTTCATCAGTAGTATTCTTTGCATAAATTGAAATACCAGTCATAAGAATTCCAGTATCATTTAAAACCTTATCTGCAATTTTTCTCATAAGTCCATCAATTCTATTTGCACTTAAAGTATCATCCACTTCAATATGGGCTGAACCTATAAATCGATCTGGACCATAATTATGTACAACCAAATCATATACACCATGAACATCTTCGAATTCCAAAATTGACTTTTTAATATTTGCTGCAATTTCAGGATCAACTCTTGCTCCTAATATTTCGCTTATTGTTTCACTTATTTGCTCAAATCCAGCCTTTATAATCATAATAGAAATAACAATACCTAAATAACTTTCTAGGCTTATCTTTAATGTTATAAATATAACAGCTGCTACTAATGTTGAAGCGGAAATAATTGCATCAAAAAGTGCATCACTTCCTGATGCTTTAAGGGCTCCACTATTTAACTTTTCACCCTGACTTCTAACATATAATCCCAAAACAATTTTTACTATTACCGCAACAAATATTATGAACAACGAAACCATCTTATAATCAGGTGTCTTTGGATTTATTACATTTTTCACCGATGCGATAAGAGCTGTAAAACCAGCATATAATATAATAAGTGCAATTATAGAAGCACTTAGATACTCAACTCTTCCATGACCAAGAGGATGTTCTTTATCTGGTTCCTTACCTGATAACTTAGTTCCTATGATTGTTATTATAGAAGAAATTGCATCACTTAAATTATTAACTGCATCCATTGTGATTGCGATAGAATGTGATATCATTCCTATAATTGCTTTAAATCCTGCAAGAAATACATTTGCAATAATACCTATTATACTTGTTTGTATAATCTTTTTTTCTCTATTCATATTAGTCCTTTCACGTCAGTTTTTCTAATATCTTTTATACACTAAAGCCTTAATTATTTAGCTTCATATATATTGAATATTATATCATACTATTTATATTTCTGACATTATCTGTTTAATTTTTTCGCTTGTTCTAATGTAATATTTTTTTAATTATCTTGTCATTTGCTGATATTTAAGTTATTATATATAAGATTAAAACAAAATTAAAAAGAGGTGTTAAAATGGATAAAGTTATTTTAGCCTATTCAGGCGGACTTGACACTACTGCGGTTATTCCGTGGTTAAAAGAAACATACGGTTATGAAGTTGTATGTTGCTGTATTGACTGTGGTCAGGGCGATGAACTTGACGGTCTTGAAGAACGTGCACAGATTTCAGGTGCTTCAAAGCTTTACATTGAAGACGTTGTTGATGATCTTTGCGAAAACTACATTATGCCATGTGTACAGGCTGGTGCTGTTTATGAACACAAATACCTTATGGGTACAGCTATGGCAAGACCTACAATCGCTGCTAAGTTAGTTGAAATTGCAAGAAAAGAAAATGCTGTTGCAATTTGTCATGGTGCTACTGGAAAAGGTAATGACCAGATTCGTTTTGAACTTGGTATCAAAGCATTAGCTCCTGATATTAAAGTAATTGCACCTTGGCGTGATGATAGATGGAACATGGATTCTCGTGAAGCTGAAATTGAATATTGTAAGGCTCATGGCATTGATCTTCCATTCGGTACAGATCAGTCATACAGCCGTGATAGAAACATCTGGCACATTAGCCATGAAGGTCTTGAACTTGAAGATCCTTCACAGGCTCCAAACTATGATCATATGCTTGTTTTAGGTGTTACACCTGAAAAGGCTCCAGATGAAGATGTTGAACTTACACTTGAATTCGAAAAAGGTATGCCTATTGCTCTTAACGGTAAGAAGATGAAAGTCGCTGACATCATCAGAGAACTTAACACTATCGGTGGTAAGTACGGTGTTGGTATCGTTGATATCGTTGAAAACCGTGTTGTTGGTATGAAGAGCCGTGGCGTTTATGAAACACCTGGTGGAACAATTCTTATGGAAGCACATCAGCAGCTTGAAGAACTTGTACTCGACCGTGATACAATTGCTCTTAAGAAAGACCTTGGTAGCAAGCTTGCTAGCATTGTTTACGAAGGTAAATGGTTCACACCAACAAGAGAAGCCATCTCAGCATTTGTTGATGTAACTCAGCAGGTTGTAACTGGTGAAGTTAAACTTCGTTTATACAAAGGTAACATCATCAAAAATGGTACAACATCACCATATTCACTTTACAGTGAATCACTTGCTTCATTCACAACTGGCGATATGTACGATCACCACGATGCAGAAGGTTTCATCACATTATGGGGTCTTCCATTAAAGGTCCGTGCTATGCGCATGAATGAATTAAAGAAAGAAAATAAGAAATAATATACAACGGTCACGCAGGGGTACACTATACTATCTGATTTACGCTCAACAACCCAAGTGACTGTACATACAAAAAAGAGAATAATTAGGGTCGTTCACATGAAACGAGTTCTTTTGATAACAACTCGTTCATCTTCACTGAAATGCTCCGTATTGAAAACGTCGCATGTTCACCCTAATTATTCTCTTTTTTTATTACACTCACTAAGGTCGTATCAAGTAAATCAGATAGTATAGTGTACCCCTTTCGCGACCTCATATATTTTCTTTTAATATATTTCTTTAATTCATTTCTAACCTAACAAGTCCCGAATCATATCTGCGTTATATTCTACGATTGACATATGCTCTGCTTCGATTAGGTAGAGAGCGTGAGCTGCAATATGTTCTGCTGCCTGCTCAATATCTCTGATACCTGAAGTGTTCCTATATATCTTCATGAGTTCTTCTAAAGCTTCTTCTGTTACTACTATTTCATCCTTACGAAGACCAATTCTTTCAAGTACCTTTGGCATTGCGAAATCTGTAAAGATAACTTTCTTCTCATCAAGTGAATAATCTGGAAGTTCAATTACAGCAAATCTTGACATAAGAGGTGCGCTAATTGCATCTTTATCATTAGCCGTAGCAATTGGATAAACTCCAGTTGTTGGAATGTTACACTCGATATAATTATCTGTAAATCCAAGATTATCAAGAAGAGTTAATAATACATCCGCAGGATTACCATTACCCTTTCCAGATGATGCCTTATCAAGCTCGTTAATGATAAATACAAGATTTGATTTTTCCGCATTAGCAAATGCTTCCATAATAAGACCAGGTTTTGCATTTGCATAAATTCTTGAACTACCAGTTAGCTGTTCTGGATCATTAATTGAACTCATCTCAAGTGTAGTCCATGACATTCTAAGTATCTTAGCAATGGCATATGCAATCTGAGATTTACCTGTACCTGCTGGACCAATAAGTAAAATACCATATGCAGGAAGTGTATGAGTTCTATTAATCTGAATTATAGTTTCAATAATTCTCTGTTTTACACCTTCAAGACCATATAACTCTTCATCTAAAATTCTTCTTGCTTCCACTGGATCGATAGGTTTAAATTCTGTATTTTTCCACTGAATATTAAGCATCATAGATAAAGCTCTTTGAGCGTGTCTTCTTTCTTCAGGTGTAACTTCTGAAGACTTAGCAACAGCTAAATTACGTCTAGCCCATAGGCGAATGTTCTCTGGAAGAGTTGTGCCTGCACAAGTAATATAATCAGTTATGCTCTGAATACTTGTAAGTCTCATGTCATCAGCATCGTCTATCTCATCCAAATCAATTTCTGTATCTGTTGGAGCATCACTTTGCAAAAGTCTTCCAATGATAAATTGTAAAAATCCATTCTCACCTGAAAGTTTAGCTCCTCTAACTGCTACACCAGTTTCTAAAATCTTATATACTGCATAACCTTCATCTGTACTTTTACCTGATAATCTAACCATAATTCGATTATCGCCAAGCCACTTAACAAGGTTTTCAAATCTTGCGTCAAGTTTTAAAATATCATGTGATGTTTTTTCCTCATTATCATAAGCAAATGCTGTTCCCTTAGTAGGAGCTTCAAACATACCATCAGAATGATGTTTTAAAATTCCACTCTTATCTTCCAATATCATTATAGGATTACTTGCATTACTTTCTCTTTCTGAAGAATAAACAAGTTCATATGATTTCTCTGCGTTAACCTTCTCTTCTTTCTGCTTATTAAAATCAAAAACTGGCATACTAGTTCCTCTCTAAATCATTATGTTTTCTTGATAATTAATCATCCACTTTAAAGTTATATTTTTCTATGCTTTTCTGTGCAAGTAATAACATCCTAGTGGACATTTTATACATCTGATCAGTTATACCCTGTTTATCAGGATAACAATTTCCTGCCCTTTTACGCTCATATAAAAGATGATATCTTTCATATGCTTTTGATACGCTATCTTTCCAAGATATGTAAATCTCATCCATGGCTGTATCTCCAACCTGATGCAAATGATCCATATCATTAAGTATTTCTTTTAATTTTTCATACATAGACCATGAATTTTCATCGCATAAATAACCATTTACGCCATCAATTATTCCTTCTGATGCGCAACTATCCTTTATGACTAAACTTGCAAGGCCGCAAGCTGCTGCCTCACGAACAACTAACCCATTAGTATCATAAGTTGATGGGAATAAAAATAAATCAGCTCTAGTATTAATGGCTCTTAATTTTTCACGATCATAAACTGCTCCAGTAAATATTACCTTATCGTCAAGTCCATGTTCTCTTACATATTCTCTTATTTCTTCCTCATCAGCACCCTTTCCAGTAAATACCATTCTAAAGTCCTGTTCATCTTTTAATTTTTCGAGTGCATCAATAATAATTCTTATCCCCTTATACCAAAACATTCTTCCAACAAATAGTAAAACAGGTACATCTATATCTATTCCAAATTCCTTTGAAACTTCTCTTACCCTATCTTCATCCTGTTTTCCTTTTGGGAAGTCAACACCATTATTCATAATAACATAATCGCCGTCATAACCTATCTCTCTAAGATTATCAGCAGCACCTTTACTAACAACCCATACTTCATCACATGCAGAAATATTTCTAGAAATAAATCTTGCTACATTCTTCTGAATTGTTCTACTTTTTACAGACTTTGCAATATCTACATCAAACTTTGTATGATATGTAAATATAATAGGTGCAAAAACCTTTGATCTAAGTTCTCTAGCAATCATAGTAGAAGCAAATGGGCAATGTGTGTGTATAATATTTGGTTCTTTTTTTATAATATCCGATAGCAACTTCGGAATAAACGGAAATCCCGCTCTATACCCCTCTACCAAATTTCCAATATTTAGACTAGTATATCTCATTATCGGAAATTCAAAATTCGAATCATCATACCCTGGATATTTTGGCGTGACTACAAATGGATTCGCAAGGTCTTCCTCTTTTAAAACCTTCGCATAGTTTACCACTGCATTAGCGACACCATCAATCAACGGTGGAAACGAATCGTTCAATAAACAAACATTAAATTTTTCCATATATTCTCCTTTACTACTCTAGTAGTATAACATTTTTATACTGTTTTAACAAATGCTATTATTGAAATTATTTTTCTACTTACGCATCCTCCCAGATTTATATTGTCTATCTGTGACTCAGCTCTCGCACGGTGCGGGCTCCCCCTAGCCACACTAAGTTCGAAAGTTATTGTTTTTATATGATTTATTCATTTCATTCGTATAATACAAGTATTATAATACAAAAAGAAGAGCAACTCATCCGAGTGTAAACACTCGTGAAATGCTCTTCTTTCCGCATCATAACGCTTCGCGTTATGCGAATAAAATTCATAAATCACAAACAATTACTTTCTCACTAAGTGTAGAGACCCGCAACGGTCCCATCTAGAAAATATAATATCTGTCCAGATGCTTAGAATGTAAATAATTTCAATAATCTTTACAAAACACCATGAAATATGTTATCTTCTAATGGAATGATTTTCGATAATATTTTAGATAAATAAAGGATTTAGATTATGAAGAATTATAAATTTACAGTTGCTTATGATGGAAGTAGATTTCATGGTTTTGAGAAGCAACCTAATGTTGAAATGACAATACAAGGGAAATTAGAATCTGTTCTTTCCATTATGACTGATAGCAATGTTGAGGTTATTGGAGCTGGTAGAACTGATGCAGGTGTTCACGCTAGAGCCATGATTTGCAATGCACATTTAGAAACTGATAAATCTGAGAATGAAATAAGAGATTACATGAATCGTTATCTTCCTGATGATATATGTATATGCGAAGTTAAGGAAGCTTCTGATAGATTTCATGCTAGATATAAAGCTACAGGTAAAACTTATGTTTATACTTGTTATATAGGTGATATAAAACCAATCTTTAATAGAAAATATGTATATGTACTTAATAGAAAGCCTGATGTTAATAAAATGCAAGAAGCTGCTAAGTACTTAATTGGTTCACATGACTTTAAGAGTTTTTGTGGTAACCCAAAGATGAAAAAATCAACTGTACGAGAGATTGATAAAATAGAAATAGTATCAAAAGGCTCCTATCTAACCCTATCATTTCACGGTACAGGTTTCTTACAAAACATGGTAAGAATACTTACTGGTACACTACTTGAAGTTGGCTGGGGTAAAAAGAATGTTGAAGACATTCCTGATATAATTGAAGCTAAAGATAGACAGGCCGCTGGCTTTACAGCTCCTGCCATTGGATTATGTTTAATGAAAGTTGATTATAATTAAAAAGAAGATAGTATCATATTGATACTATCTTCTTTTAACTAATCTACAAATAAACAAATATTTCTATCCTTCATCTACTCCAATTCACCATAACTTTCCTTAAAGAAATATTCCTGTGAATTTAAAATTTCAGCTTCATTAAGTCCTTCTATGTCTTTTTTGTGATAATGACCTTTTTCATCCATTACTCTTGCCTTAACATTATCACTCATTATTATAAAGAACATATCTCTTATTCTTTCTTTTATCTTTTCATCATATATAGGACAAGCAACTTCTACTCTTCGTAAAGTATTTCTAGTCATAAAGTCTGCGGATGAAATATAAATCTTATCTCTTCCTTCAGGTCCAAATATATATATTCTTGAATGCTCTAGGTATCTACCAACTATACTTTGAATTCTAATATTCTCTGTATAACCTGGTACTCCAGCGACCAAACAACATATACCTCTTATGGTCATTTCAATTCTTACTCCAGCTTTAGATGCTTCAATAAGTTTATCAATGATTGCCTTATCTGTAAGAGAATTAAACTTGAATCCAAGATATGCTTCCTCACCTTTCTTCGCATGTTCAATTTCTTCATCAATCATTTCAATAACTTTATTCTGCAAGCACTTTGGCGCAACCAGCAAATGCTCTGTATGTTCCATAACCTGATCGTTAGAAACTCTTGTGAATGTTTCATCCACTTCTTTTGCAATGTTTTCATCAGCTGTCATAAGAGAAATATCAGTATATAACTTAGAAGTTTTCTCGTTATAATTTCCAGTACCGACCTGACAAATATGTTTAATATCTTCTCCGTCCTTATATGTTATTAAACATATCTTAGAATGAACCTTTGTATAGTCGATACCATAAATAATCTTACAACCAGCATCCTCCATTCGCCTTGACCATTCGATATTATTCTCTTCATCAAATCTAGCACGAAGTTCAACTAAAACTTCTACCTGCTTACCATTCTCTGCCGCATTTATTAAAGCTTCTACAACCTGTGAATTCTTAGCAACACGATATAAAGTCATCTTAATTGAAGTAACTGATTCATCGCTTCCTGCTTCTTCTAATAACTTAATAAAAGATGCAATATTATCAAATGGATAGCTAAGTAATATATCTTTCTTCTTAACCTGATCCATGATTTTCTCATCAGGATTAATCATCCTAGAAGTCTGAGGTACTCTTCTTTCAAAGAATAATTCTTTTCTATTTCTAAGTTCATCCTGAAGACTAAAAACAAAAGATGTATCTAATGGAGTACTCATTTCAAAAGACTGCTCTAAACCTAATCCTAGTTCTTTACAGATATTCTTAACTACTCTTATGTCAGTACACTTTCTATACTGAAGCATAATAGGTCCAAGTCTCTTTCTAATCTTAATAAGTTTCTCCATAGAATCTCTATGACCTAAATCCTCATCAGCAAATTCCTCATCAACATCTATATCTGCATTTCTTATAAGTCTTATTAACGCCTTACTCTTAACAGTATATGAATCAAATATTTCTTGAATGAAATGTAATATAACATCTTCTACCAAAACATATTTTTTCTCTGCAGAAGGCATAGAAATCAGTCTTGTAAAAATACTGGTATTGCAAGGCATAATACATATCTTTTCTGTATTTTTATTTCTCTTTCCTTCAAGTAATGCAACAACATATGTTTCTCCATGATTTAAAAATGGGAAAGGCTCTTTCTTTCCAATAATCTGTGGTGATAATACATCTCTTATCTTTGCATCAAATACTCTCTTTAAGAAAACTTCATCATCAACCTTTAAATCACTTGTTGAAACCATAACAAGGCCTTCTCTTGCTATATCACTAAAAAGATTATCATAAATATTATCTCTTTTAGATAGTAAATTCCTTGTTTTTCCGAAAATTTTCTTTAGCTGTTCTTCTGGAGTTAATCCAGTTTTATTATCCTTTTTATTCTTTTCTGTATCAACTAAAGTTCTATCGTACAAAGTACCAACTCTTACTCTGTAAAATTCGTCTAGATTCGTTCTAAATATATCAATAAATGAAAGACGTTCTAATAAAGGATTTTTAGAATCTTCTGCTTCCTCTAAAACACGATCATTAAATTTAAGCCATGATAACTCTCTATTATCATATATCTTTACATGCTTTGACTTGCTTTCATCAAAGCCAGGCAACTTTCCAAAAACAGTAAATTCATCTTTCTTATGCTTTTTACTTTTCTTTTTCTTCTTAAGTTTTTTATTCTCTAGATTCTTATTTACCTTAACCTTATATACCTTCTTTTTAGAAGATTTACTCTTGCTCAGCAAATCTGCATTTGCTGAAAATTCACCTGTCTTCGCTTCAGCATCTGCCGATTCACTCTCCTTATTTTTTTCTTTCATTTCTTTTTTATATTCATTGATAATCTGTTTATATTTCTTTTCATTATCTTTTCTATTGCCCATACCTTCTCCACTATCCTTATCTGAAATTTCAATAGGTTCAGATAACTCTACCCCCTTATCATCCCCTAATTTATCTTCATTAACAAATAATTTGCTAATATAAAACCTTAATCGCCCAAACATATTCCCAATTTCTTTGCCTCTATTACAAATTCATCATCAGGTTCTACAAATTTAGTCTTTTCAACCGCCTGTGGGAGTGGAATAGCTGTAATCTTATTATTTACAACAGCTACTGCCATACCAAATTCCTTATTAAGAATAAGGTCTGCAGCCTTAGTTCCAAGTCTAGAAGTAAGCACTCTATCAAATGCATCTGGATTGCCACCTCTTTGAACATGTCCTGGTACTACCACTCTTACTTCATTTGTATAATGTGGTGATAATTCTGCTGCGAGTCTATAACCTGCTGATATAAATCCGTCCTCAGCACGTTTAGCCTTAAGTTCTTTCTTAGATAACTTAGCATCTTCCTTAGAAATAATACCTTCTGCTGCAGCAATAACAATATAATCCTTACCAGCTTTCATCTTCTTATCAATTGCTTTTCTAACTTCTTTTATGTCATATGGAATTTCAGGTATAAGAATAACGTCGGCATTACCTGCAATACCTGCATGAAGTGTAAGCCATCCTGTCTTATGTCCCATGATTTCATCAATCATAATTCTCTTATGTGATTTAGCTGTAGTTTGAAGTTCATCAAGTGATCTAGTTGCAATATCAATTGCTGACCAGAAACCAAAACTAACTTCTGTTCCATAAATATCATTATCAATAGTCTTAGGCAATGTAACAACATTAAGACCTTTAGATGATAATAAATTAGCTGTCTTATGAGAGCCATTACCACCTAATACAACAAGGCAATCAAGCTCAAGTTTCTTGTAAGTTTCAATCATGCACTTAACTTTATCTCTACCCTGCTCATCAGGTTTCTCAATCTGTTTAAATGGACATCTAGAATTACCAAGTATAGAACCACCAATATTTAAAATATCCTCAAAATCCTCTGGTTTCATCTTCCTGTAATCTTCATTAATCATTCCCAAATAGCCGTAATTAAAACCATAAATCTGAATCTTTTCCTTGCTATTTGTTACTAATGCCTTAACTGTACCTCTCATAGCACCATTAAGTCCCTGGCAGTCACCGCCACTTGTCAAAAAACCAACCTTTAACATATAATACCTCCTATGTTCGCTCTCATTTATTTACATATTAATCATACTAATTTCTTTTTAACCCCTAAATCACATACTCATAATATGCCTATATTTTCATATATCTATTTTAACGCAAAGCAGTTTCTTATACAACAATAATTAAGTTTCTATCAAAGTAAAAACTAAATATAATTATAGCACTATAAGTTTACATAAAATAATAGCCAAGAAATCATATCTAATTTCTTGGCTATTTCATATATCCTTATTTATAAATAATCTATGTTAATCTTTTTTTAAGATAATCCTATAAATCCTTACCTGTAAGTAATTTATAAGCCTGTAAATACTTAGCAATTGTCTTATCAACAATATCCTGTGGTAATGTCCAATTACAATCTGGATTTGCTTTTAAATAATCTCTAGCAAACTGCTTATCAAATGAAGGCTGACCCTTTCCAGCTTCATAACCTTCAAGTGGCCAGAATCTTGAACTATCTGGTGTAAGCATTTCATCACCGATTACAAGATTACCATCTTCATCAAGACCAAATTCAAACTTTGTATCTGCAATAATGATACCCTTTGAAAGTGCGTAATCAGCACACTTCTTATAAAGAGCAATTGTAGCATCCTTAAGTTTTTTAGCATATTCTTCACCCTTACCTGGATATGCTTTTTCTAAAACTTCAATACTCTGCTCATATGATATATTCTCATCATGATCACCAATCTCAGCCTTAGTTGATGGTGTATAAATAGGTTCTGGAAGTTTATCTGATTCAACTAACCCTTCTGGAAGTTTGATTCCACAAACTGTTCCATTTTCCTTATAACTTGCCCAACCACTACCTGTAATGTAACCTCTAACGATACATTCAATTGGAAGCATTTCAAGTTTTTTACACATCATGCTATTTCCATCAAACTTATCCTGTCTAAAAAACTCTGGCATATCATTTACATCAACTGAAATCATGTGATTTGGTAAAATATCTTCTGTATAATCAAACCAGAACTTTGACATCTGTGTAAGAACTGTACCTTTCTTAGTTACATCATTATGAAGGATAACATCAAAACAACTAATACGGTCTGTAGCAACCATAATTAAGTTATCCCCATTGTCATAAATTTCTCTTACTTTACCTTCTTTGATTGGCTTTAATTCACTCATGTTTATTTCCTTTCTAAACTAAAGAATATTTAATATCTTGATTTTCAACCAAAATATTTGCTCATAGACAATTACTAATTATAGACTCTTTATATATTTTTTTCAATAATAAAAACAAAAAAGAGGATGCAATACTTATTACATCCTCAAATTTCGGTTAATATTTACCCCTATTAAATATTTAATATGCTTAAAAGCATTAAGCAATCTTTAATAACTTTTTATATAATTTCATATTGGACTTTCCCTTTATCATGAAACTAGTTTATTTATTATTCTTTGATCTATACTCAAGTGGTGTCATACCATAAAGTTTTTTAAACTGTCTTGAAAAATGTTCAACATTAGGATAACCTGCTGCCTCTGCAACACTTTCAACAGTTTGGGTACTATTTCTAAGTAATGTCTTAGCCTTCTTCATCTTAGTTGCTGTTACGATTTCACCAAATGTCTTACCTGATTTATCTTTAATGTACTTTGAAATATATGGTTCTGATAAATGAAATTCCTTAGCCATATCTGTAAGAGTTACATTCTTATAATTTGACTGTATGAAATTCTTCATTGAAATATATCTTTCATCCTGGATTGAATCAATCTTTCTTACTTCAAGCATACGATTAACTGCAACTACTAAAGCATTAATTGAAGCCTTGATAATATCTTCATCAGTACCAGCACCCCAGTACATCTTCTCTTGGTATGTAATACCAATGTAAGCTACTGCCTTTGAAGAAGATCCCTTTGAAAGTGAATGTTCCTCATACTCAGTAAGTTCATAACTCACATCGAAGTACTGTTTAATTATATTACTAACAGCGTCAATTCTACCATTACCATTTGCATTAATGATATGAGTCTTATCACCCTGAACAATAGTTGCCTCAGCAAATATTCCACCAACCTGCTTAAAGTGACATTCTGAAATTGTAAAGTTTGGTGTGTGGTTTACAAAGTTATCTTCAAAAATTTCCTTAACCCACTGTGGTGATAATTCTTTATGTTCTTCATCAGATACCTGTTTTACAGTATATCCAACTGTTTCTCTCATTTTAACAGGAAGTGTAATACCATAATTTTGTTTTAAGATGTACGATACACCACCCTTACCTGACTGACTGTTAATTCTAATAACATCAGATTCATACGTTCTACCAACATCAACTGGATCAATTGGAAGATATGGAACTGTCCACTTATAAAGTTTCTTTTCCTCTCTCCAAGCCATACCCTTAGCAATGGCATCCTGATGTGAACCTGAGAAGGCTGAGAATACAAGATCTCCTGCATAAGGCTGTCTCTCATAAACCTTCATACCAGTAAATCTTTCATATGCTTCTCTAATAGCTGGCATATTAGAAAAATCAAGTCCACTATCAACACCATGCGAGAACATATTCATAGCAAGTGTAATGATATCAACGTTACCTGTACGTTCACCATTACCAAAAAGTGTACCTTCAATTCTATCGGCACCAGCTAAAACTCCAAGTTCGGCTGTTGCAACACCACAACCTCTATCATTATGAGGGTGAAGTGAAATTGTAACTGCATCTCTATACTTAATGTTCTTATGAACATATTCAATCTGGCAAGCAAATACATGTGGCATAGCATTTTCAACTGTTGCAGGAAGGTTAATAATAACCTTCTTTTCTGGTGTAGGCTTCCATACATCTAATACAGCATTACAAACCTCAACTGCATAATCCATCTCTGTACCTGTAAAGCTTTCCGGGCTATATTCAAATGAAATATTACCATCTGCTTCTTTTGCAAGTTCATCAAGAAGTTTTGCACCTTCAACTGCAATCTTCTTTATTTCTTCTTTATTTTTCTTAAATACCTGTTCACGCTGTGCTACAGATACTGAATTATAAAGATGTACCACTGCGCTTGGTGCACCATTAATAGCTTCAAATGTCTTTTTAATTATATGCTCTCTAGCCTGTGTTAATACCTGAATTGTAACATCATCAGGAATCATGTTTCTTTCAATAAGAGCTCTAGCAAAATTATACTCTGTCTCTGAAGCTGCTGGGAAACCAATTTCTATCTCTTTAAATCCAAGTTTAACAAGTAATTCAAAGAACTCCAATTTCTCGTCAAGGCTCATAGGCTCTATAAGTGCCTGATTACCATCTCTTAAGTCTACTGAACACCAAATAGGTGCTTTTGTAATACGATCTTTCTTTACCCAGTCGTATGTCACTACTGGTGGCATATGATACTGGATTTCATACTTGTCATAACCTTTCATAACAAATCCTCCTAAAACTAATTAAATCATTTCAATGTCTTCTTATTATATTCATTGATTTATTTTATTGCTGTATATATAATAACAGACTAATTTTAATTTGTTAATGATTATATTTAATCAAATATATTGATTAAATTTATTATTATTGTGATTATTTTTGTTTTTAGTCTTATGTAAACTATGATGAAAATTAATCTAGACATAAAAAATACCTCTAAAGTAAATATTGGTCAACTAACCTGTCTACTTCGGAGGTATCATATTATTACATATATTCTTTTTTTATATATTTTTAATCTCTAGTTAACGGAATAACTGGAATTTTAGGAAATTGAACTTCAGGTTGTTCATTATTCTCACGCAATCTTTGAGCTTCTTCATTTGAAATTTGAATATGTATTTTACCTGAATCAAGATCATTTGCTGTTAGAAATGATTTTATAGATATACCAACATATGATCCACCTTCATCAAGCATAATAACTTTTACTCCCATTAAATGAGCAATCTGGAATATTGAAAGAAATCCATGATCTTCCTTATGAACCGCTCCAATTAATCCATATTTTTTATCTTCTGTTACATGTCCGTAATGACTCATCCAACCACTAGCTAAATTAACATCAGTAAAAACATAAAGTGCAGGTGTACCATCAAAATCTTTTGTTGATACAAGTGGCTCACTCATTTTTGTTTCTGGATTAAAGTCATCTCTTGATAAAGCAAAAAACAATACATCAACATCATACACAGAAGTCATTAAATTAATATATGCATCCTGCCAATCACCATTTTCCTGTCTTGCTTCGTTAAATTTTTTCTTATACAATTCTACATTTGAATCCATATCCACACTACCCTTCCTATATTAATATTATTTCAATGCAGATTCACTATCACCTGTCATCATAAGTAATAGAGCCATCTCCTCTGCCATTCTAATTGAAAGGTTATAATCAATCACATCAGTATTATTATCTTCATATTCATCATCAATGTCTCCATCAACATTATCATTAAGAGCACTATCCATAAGTCCTTCTATGTTCTCCAAATGAAGGGAAACCGCAACCATGCAAGCATACATATGGCGCTCTGATCTACCAACACCAAGCATACCAAATGCCTTATCCTTCTTTAAAAATAGATTAACTTCATAGATATCACTTGCTATAGTTTCAATATCAACATCAAGATTTGTAATAACACCAAGAGTAACAAACTCATAAGTAGTTGTAAACTTTACACCCTTATCCTTAAGTGCATCATAAATATCTATAACCTTTTTACACTTAGTATCAATATCATCATTATTAAGATATAAAACATGTGCAAGTGCAAGTGTCGCATTACGATTATACTTAAATCTCTCTTTAAGAATCTTATACATCTTCTCAATATCTGCAAGCATCTCATCTTCATTTCTATCAGTCATTGCAAGAAGTGCAGCAAATGTACAATCTTCCTGAGACGTATAGAATGGATGAGTTTTTTTCATCTTAGCATATATAGCTTTGGTTGATGAAACCATAGCATTTACTTCTTTTCTTTCAACATATTCATACATAATCATAGATGCAAGAATCTGATAAATATTTCCCATCCACTTATGTCCACTTAATGCATTATAATTCTTTTGAACGACATATAAAAAGTCCTTAGAATCACCTGTTAAAGACATCTTCGTAATAATAGGCATTCTTAAACTTCCTCTAAAACTTGAAAAAACACCTGTATTCTCTCTAACAATTTCTAATGACTTTCTCATTTTTTTAGGATCAGCTTCCCTATTTCTAAGTCCAATTAGTGCAGCACAAAGAATACTTAATGTCTCTGCTTCCTTTGGAAATTCTGCCTTTATCTTATCTTTATTTTCAATAAATAAATCTACTCGTTTTTGTAATTCTTCTTTCATAATATGCCTTTCAATATAGTTTATATTTGACCCCAGGTGTTTATCTGAAAAATATCTCAATTTTTTTAACAAACACACTTATATTATTGTATTACTGTCGATTAAAATAATCAAGACCTCTATCCGGATTAAAATAAGTTCTTAAATATCCATCCGTAGAAACCACAACAAATTCATTGGTGCTTTCTACATAATAAATATCATCTCCATCCTCTTCTTCTGTTTTATGAAGAGCTGACTTATTATTAACAACATCACTTGCTGCTTTTTCATAAGCCTTTGCATCAGCAAATCCCATGTCTTTTCCATGTTTTTCAAAATGCTGATTTAATAAATTCTTATTTCTAAACTTATATTCCACATAATCAACTGTCTCTGTCTCTGATTCAAATTCTATAGTTGTTGCTAACGTGGTATCTTTATTTGTCTCTTTATTTTTTTCATTATCATTAGTCTCAGTTACCAAACTAAGTTCTTTTTTATTTCTCTTTTCTTCCTTCGGTTGATTAGAAATAGTTTTAAAAATCAAAACAATCGCAATAACTGCATAAATGATAATATAAGGTAAATACTTTTTAAAATAATCTTTAGCCGACATAATCTTAATCCTTATCTAATTATATTAATACTCAATTATATTAATATTCATTCTAATATTTTTTCTATTCAAAATCGAATTTATAATCTAAATTCTTTTCATTTCTAACTTCAATAATATCTTTCTGAACGCTTTCACTTACTGGAACCCTTTATCCTTTCTATAAAGCCAAACTTCATGTTCCTTTTCACCTGCAGTAAAAATACGTTCCTCTCCTGGTGCCTTTTTAGATGCACGAAGATCTCTACAAATATCACCAGCAATCTTCTTAAATGTTTCAAGACCCATAAAAGCTTCTGGATCAACTACGAAGAAGAAATGTCCAAGATTATACATTCTAGGCTTCTTATTTTCATCAACACCTGTTAAAGCCTTCATAAACTTACCACCACTTAAAGCAGCTGAAAGAATTTCAACAACTGTAGCATATCCATATCCTTTATATCCAGCAAGTTCTTCACCAACACCACCTAAAGGTGCAAGTGCTGCTGTACCTGCAACTAAATCCTTAAGTATTTGCTCACTATCAGTAAGAGTCTCACCTGTTTCAGAAATAACCATGCCTGCAGGTGTATCCATACCATTTCTCGCATAATATTCAATCTTACCACGCTGAACTATTGAAGTCGCGCAATCTAAACAGAATGGGAATTCCTCATCAGTTGGGAGTGAAAATGTAAGTGGATTAGTTCCTAGCATATTTTCAACGCCAAAAGTTGGAGCAATTGAAGGTCTTGCATTAGTACCTGTAATACCAACAAGTCCTGCATCCGCTGCCATACCACTCCAATAACCAGCAATACCATAATGAGTTGAATTTCTAATAGCTCCACCAGCCATACCATACTTCTTAGCTTTTTCAATAAGCATAGTCATCATCTTATGACTAGCAACCATACCCATGCCATCATGAGCATCCATAACTACAGTCGTCGGAGTCTCTTTTAAAATCTCAATATTAGTTACAGGTAAAAGTGTACCATTCTTAATTCTATCAATGTAAATAGGTTTAAATCTATTACAACCATGGCTTTCAATACCACGCTTATCTGACTCAATCAAAACGTCCGCACAAATTTCAGCATCTTCCTTAGGAACTCCATATGCAGCAAATGCATCCGCAATAAAATTCTTCATCTTTTCAAATTCTACAAAAGGTCTTGTTTCATTAAATTCCATATCCGCTCTCACTTTCCATATCAGTTAGTATCAATTTACAACTAACTCTTATTATAAAAATTTTATTATATACCTCTTCTTTTAATTATAACAACTCACTTATCCCATCTATCTGATATTCAGCATTTGGTACCTGGCCAAATCCATACTTACAAAATACAAATTTAATTCCAGCTAGTAATGTTGCTTCAAAATCACCAATAGTATCACCAACATATAAAGTATGTTTTTCTAAGAGATGATTATTCATCATAAGTTGTTTAATTGTAATACCCTTAGGTGCATTAGTATCTCCAAAACATAAGTAATCATTAAAAAGATGACCTAGTTTTGATTTTTTCAAAAATAATTCTATATAACCTTTCTGGCAATTACTTACTATGTATAAATCATGTTCTTCCTTTAACTTAGTTAAAGTGTATCTAACCTGATCAAATAAAATATCTTCTACGCTTTCATCACTTAAGCCATCTAAAAACTCTTCTTCATACTTATAACATAGTTCTATTAATTTATTTCTATCTTCTTCATCTTCTATCTCTGGAAATACATTCTTAGCAATAACATCCATAGGCTTACCAAATTCTTTTTTAAGTCTTTCAGGTGTCAACTTTGTAGTCACCGTACCTATCTCATCTACAGCCCTCTGCCACGCATCAGCTACAACTTTAGTAGTATCCCAAAGGGTTCCATCAATATCAAAAATTAAATTCATATAATAATCCTTCCTGTATAAATCTTTTTTTCAAATTAATAATATAAAATTAATATATATAATTTATATTATAAAATCTATATACTAAATACTATTTCTATTTTTTCGCTTTTCATTTCAACTATTTATTATTTTTCATTTCAATTATTTTTTTCTTTAATTTTTCATATGCTTCCTCTGGATTCTTCACATCTAAAACTGTTTCCTCCATCGGACACATACCTGTTTTCAATCTATTAATTATCTCATCTGTAAAAACAGAATAGTCATATTCAACTCCATAATTATCTAAAATATCCATACCACGTTTTGATAAAACTTCAGCATAAACATACTTTATATTCAAACGTGCATAAAGTAAAGCCGCTGCCTTACCAACTATTTTATCATATGCACAAGCACCTTCTAAATTTAGATTTTTCTCATTCAATTCAATCAAGGGCGATATACCCTTGTGATTAGATTTGATAACTTTCTCATCACATCTAATCACGAGAGTTGTATCTCCATTATTAAGTTCATCGAGTAATTCTTTTTCAAATAATTTATTCATGTTTTCTACCATTAATTACATATAATAATATTGGAATAGCAATTAACTGTATAACTATACCCACCACTCCAGTACTAATGCTCTTTGTAATAATTATAGGCTTAATTGCCTTGTTACCAAGAAAATGAAATGAGAATAGGATAGCAATAGCTCTTAGTGCTCTACCAGATACCTGAACTAAAAATACTTTAATTGCATTTCCAGCAAGA
>Ga0247609_10001990_pt1 | contig 22628 bp, 10 predicted proteins | sample 172DNAGHGlowgp2_FD_193487 | JGI IMG/M metagenome (GOLD analysis project Ga0247609, IMG submission 193487) | Sheep rumen microbial communities from Palmerston North, Manawatu-Wanganui, New Zealand - 1728 DNA GHGlow gp2 | ecosystem: Host-associated > Mammals > Digestive system > Stomach > Rumen ...
GTCCCGTTGGTGTTCGTGAGGGCTTGCAGGAGTTCTTCCCCTTCGTGTCCCCCTATCACGGCAATTTTGCCGTCATGATACGTGCCTATGCCTATATTCTTTCGCTGGGTCGTGACCAAATCAAGCATGTCGGTCCGCTGGCTGTTCTCAATGCCAATTACATCAAGGAAGCCCTAAAGGATGTCTACGAACTGCCCATCGACGGTCTGTGTTGTCATGAGTTCGTATTCGACGGCTTAAAAGATAAGAGTACGGGTGTTACCACGATGGATGTCGCCAAGCGTCTGTTGGACTATGGCTATCATGCGCCGACAATCTATTTCCCCTTGCTGTTCCATGAGTCGCTCATGATTGAACCAACGGAAAACGAGTCGAAGGAAACACTCGACGGCTTCATTGCCGTAATGCGCAAGATAGCAGAAGAGGCTAAGAACGATCCTGATACAGTGAAATCTGCTCCGCATACGACACCGATTGGCCGTGTCGACGACGTTCTCGCTGCCAAACATCCCATCACCACCTATAAACAATTGCGAAATGAACAATAGTACTGTGGTCGGCGGTTCCCCCGCTGACGTAATCATCATCGGCGCGGGGCCTGGCGGCTACCGTGCCGCTGAATATGCTGCCAAACAGGGGCTGAAGGTTATCATTATAGAACAAGGTGAAGTGGGGGGCACCTGTTTGAATGTAGGTTGCATTCCTACCAAGACCTACGTCCATAGCGCCACCTTCGAGGAGGCCCGTGAACGTATGGACACTGTCATTCCACAGCTCCGTGCTGGTGTTGAGGCTATCCTCTCGCATCCCAATATTATGCTGCTTCGCGGCCGCGCTTCATTCATCGATGCTAACACCGTCAGTGTGGGTAGCGATTCAATCGCTGCCAAAAACATCATCATCGCTACTGGCTCCGAGACTAAATGGCTGCCTATCAAGGGTGCTGACGACCCCCGTGTGGTTGATTCCACAGGACTTCTTCATCTGGATACTCTCCCCAAACGCCTCGCCATCATTGGTGCCGGTGTTATCGGCATGGAGTTCGCCTCGGTGTTCAACCGTTTCGGTTCCGAGGTCACGGTCATCGAGTATCTCAAGGAGTGCCTTCCCGCCCTTGACAGCGACATCGCCAAGCGTCTGCGCAAACTGATGGAGAAGCGTGGCATCACCTTTAAGATGAAAACCGCCGTTGAGGATATCGCCGACATCGATGCTGACGTCATCCTGATGGCCACAGGTCGTCGTCCCCACACCGAAGGCCTCGGCCTCGACCGGGTGGGCATTGGTTTAGCCAATGCCAATTCCCCCATCCCCGTCGACGACAACTTCCGCGTGTCCACTACTCCTGACGGTCTTCCGTCGGGTCTTTCCGGTTCTCCTTCTGGCCTCTATGCCATCGGCGATGTCAATGGCCGCCAACTGCTGGCTCATGCTGCTGAGATGCAGGCCATCCGTGCCGTCAACCACATATTGGGCAAGGACGACGGCATCCGTTTCGACATTATGCCTGCCGCCATCTTCACCGATCCCGAAGCCGCCTGTGTAGGTCCTACCGAGGACACCCTCAAGGCCACCACTACTCCCACCGTATCAACGGCGGGCTACACCTGCCGCAAGGCCTTCTGGCGTGCCAACGGCAAAGCCCTCGCCATGGGCGAGACGGAGGGTATGCTGAAGCTCTTCTCCGATGCCGACGACCGCATCATTGGTTGTCATGCCTATGGTGCGCATAGTGCCGATATCGTTCAGGAGGTCTCTGCATTGATGTGTCGTGACACCACCGTTGCCCAATTGCGCGACATGGTGCACATCCATCCGACGCTCAACGAAATATTAAAGGCGGCTACCGATTAGCCGCCTTTAATATTCTTTCGTCTTTCTGACCTTTGCAGATGACTATTTCTCCATCAGCAGGTCAACCAGCCCCTTGTCCTTGAACTCGTGCTTTTTCTGATCCCAGAAACCGAAGTCGGCATCATAGCACCATGTCGTCCATGCGATGTTGTTCTCCTTGAATACGGTCAGCATGTCCTTCGTCCATTTGTAGGCCAGTTCGCAGTCAACGGGCTCGTAGACCCCCCACTCGCCACAGAACAGCTGAAGACCATACTTCTTGGCAGCTTCGATGGCATCCTTGAAGTCGGCACGGATGTGGTCGATATTCCATTCTTCCTTGGTGTAGGGCTCCAGTTCCGTCTTGATGGAATCGGGAGCAGCATCGAAGTCTTCCTTCGACACAAGAATGCCAGGATAGTTCACCTTGCCTGTGTACTTGCCGAGAGGTGTCCACCATGCACCATAGTGCGTTAGCAGCATCGGATTGTAATAGTGGAACGACAGAATGATGTTCTTGTCACCCTCGGGCACTTTCAAATCCTTGATGGTGGCATAGCTCTGCCACATATTGCTACCGATGACCAGTGTGCGCTGGGGCTCACGTTCGCGCAGGGCCTTGTGTACCTTGGCTATCAGCTGGTTCCACTGCTCGTGGTCTTCTGCCACGGGCTCGTTCATGAACTCGTAGGCTACTGAGTCATTGCTGTAACCCTTCAATACGTCCGATAGCTGGTACCACATATCAATGAGGTCCTGCTGAGCCTTCTCCGAGGTAAACAGCGTGTTAGCATCACTGCCTTCTTCATTGACGGCATTGAAATAGTGCGAGCGGATGATGTGCAGGTCAACGATGGTGCGCAGATGGTACTTCTCGGCCCACTGAATGGCGTTGTTCATCAGTTCCCAAGCCTCTGGCAGCTTCTGTCCGTTTTCATCCCAGAACTGTACCTCGTCAATAGGCAGGCGTACAAAGTCGAAGCCCAGCGAATCCAGACGGGCAAAGTCATCCTCCTGGATGTGCTGTCTGCGTGCCTCGCCACGGTCTTCATTGTTCTGCGACAGCCAGTGGCTGATGTTTGTTCCGCGACTAATCTTAAAGTCGTTCACTTCGTTGTTTGTCTCACTCTTCGTCGTGCAGGCAGTCATCGCCAGCATCGTCATGGCAACCAGTGCCAGAAAATAATACTTTCTCATACCTATATAATATTTATAGCCATGTTTGCTTTTATTTCTTTTTGATGACCAGCTGTTCCGTCGTGTATTTCGAGAGCATGTCGAAAATCTGACGCAGGTCGGCATAGTTCTTCTCCGAATGCGTGAGTTTATTGATGTTCGTCTGGCAGCTCAACAGGATGCGGCCCTCGCTGGTAGTCGTAAGAATGCGCCCCTCAACGCCTTTGTCAGGAGTGATAATCGTGGTGTTTCTGGGTTCACCTTCCAACGCATATCCCTCAGGCAGGGTGATGGTGATGTTGACGCGATTGCTGCCGATATGCGGGAATTCCACCGGCATCTTACGGGTCTCTGCGGTAAAGGGATTCTCTATCAGCTTGTCGGGGAACGGACAGATACTGATTTGTCCGTCTGCCACCAGACCTTTCTTGGTGAAATCGCTCTCAGCTATTTCGCCTCCCTCATTGCGGGTGGTTTGCTTACCCGTCAGCGTGCCGTCAGCAGAGAGCGTGGCATCGATGATGGTGCTCGTATCCGATTTTGAAACCAACTGTAGGTTCACCCACTGGCTCTTCTTGCCCTTCTCCACTAGTCTGGCTCTCTCTACCAGCATCACGTCAGGCAGCATATTCAGCCAGCCGTTTTTGTTTGATGCGTCAAGATAGATATTGCCACCCGATGGCATGATGACACCCACGATGAAAGTGGAGAGCTTGCTGATAGAGGGGAAGTTATAGGGTAACATCCCCAAATCGCGTGTCCTGAGCATGACGGGAGCCACGTTCAAACCTACAGCATGCAACGACTGGATGAGCAACAGATTGATGTCCGCATTCGTACCCTCACCCTTCTTCAGCGTCTCGGAGGTGGGCTCAGGACTCAGCTCATACTTGCCGTTCCACTTCACTTTGCTCATGACCAGCTTGTACACAGCAGCAACACGCTCGCGTTGACTGGCAATCTCTTCTATCTTGGCCTCTTTCAGTTCGTTAGCCAACGGACTATGGTCGTGCAGATGAATGCCAAGGTCGTCGGAACTGAGAATCATCTCGTCTATCTGGTCCCACGTCTTGGCATAGTCCATCAGACTCATACCACGCAGACGGTACGTCTTCAGTTCGGCAGTGATTCCGGCCCAATAGTCCTGTGCACACCACACGTAGTCGTCCTTCGGCATGGCAATCAAGTCACGGCCTATATAGACGTAGTGGTTGGTGGGGACGGTCATGGGTTTAGCTAACGGATCGCTTTCCACCTTATAATTCAGACTACCCTGCGTGCAGGTGTATGTCAAACGCTGGATACCGTGGTCCTCGATGTTGAATATCAGATAGTTGGGGATATTCATATCCAGTTTGGCATAAACTACAGGAATCTCGCCCTGGGCATACCAGTCGTGCAATTCCCAGAAGAGCTGGCTGTGAATAGTGTACTCGTATTCAATCACCGTACCTTCCTTCACGTTGGGAACGGTAAACTCCACTTGATAGTTATGCTCGTCAATCTTCTTCTTCACGATGTCGCTCTTCTTCAAGTTGGTCTTTACCACCTTGCTGCCTTCCTGATTGAAGGCAGTCGCTTTGATGTCCTCAATCATCTCGTCACCGTCTGTGCCAAAGACACCATCCGACATTGATCCCTCATCTTGGAACGACGAATTTCCACTGACCCTTTCCATGGGAATGGTCATGAACGAGGCTCTCAAACCAGAAATGTTATTGCCTACCGACATGTTCTGCTGGTAAGGTACAACTACTTTGGCGAAACGGGTACCACTGGGCTTCAACACCTTGATACGGAACTTCTCGCGATAGTCTACCAGATAACTGTTCGTCTGTACGGTATATTCCACGTTGGTCAACCGACACAGCACCACAGCCTCGGCATTCGGATCTGCCTCGTATGTCGTCATTTGCATTTCTTCCTTGGTGGGCTTGCCGAACTTCATGTTCACGTCGGCTGCATCCGCCGTAGCGAATGGCCACGCCAGCAATGCGATTAATATAAATAGGTGTAATCTCATTTTTATGTCATTGCAAAGAATAATACTGCCTGCAAAAATACAAAATAAACTTGAAATACCGTATTCTCTTTAGGATTTTTTATTTTTTTTCTTTTGATATGTTGAAACGTTCAAAAGGACGCTGACAACGATTATTTCTTGAAGAGGTGCGGGATAAACTCGTGGAGGCCGCGGCGCCAGGTGAGGAACTCATGGGCGGTACCGGCAGACTCGCTGCTGTCCACCTTGATGCCCAGCTCGCGGAGCTGCTTCACGATGTCACCGCTCTTGATGAAGTCCTCAGAGCCCCAGTTCATGTACATATAATGTATCTTCTTGTTGAACTCGTCGGCATTGGCAAAGACACCATTGTAGGCGGTCTTCACGTCGAGACCGAAGATGGCACCGCTGAACGTGCCGAGCCAGGCGAACTTGTCGAGGTTCTGGAGCACGACGTCGAAGGTCTGGTGGCCACCCCAGCTCAAACCGGCCATGGCGCGGTTCTCGCGGTCGCTCTTTGTGCGGAAGTTGGCGTCGATATAGGGGATGAGGTCGTTCAACAGGACGGGATAGAATGTTGCACCGTATTCCGAGCGGCCAGCCTGATTGTTGCCTCCGCCGAAGGGCTGCTTGATATCACCGCTCTCCATCACGACGAGCATCGGCACGGCCTCACCGCTGGCAATGGCATTATCCATGATATGCTGCATCTTGCCCTGAATGGCCCAGCTGGTCTCGCCTTCGCCCATGCCATGCTGCAGGTAGAGCACGGGATAGCGCTTCTTGGCATTCTTGGCCAGTTCATATTCTGCTGGCGTATAGACCAAAGCGTGGCGCCACTCGCCGAACTTCGAGTTGGGACTGTGGTAGTAGATGCTGCGCACCTGTCCGTGGGGAATGCCCACCTGTGGACGGTAGTAGTCACCTTCAGGACCTTCGGGAACCTCAAGGCCGCCTGATTCGCGATTGCAGCCGAAGAAAGTCTCAGAGGCGGGGTCGACGAAATTTACACCGTCGATATTCATGAAATAATAGTGGAATCCGACAGGCAGCGGGTCGGTGACAGCCATGAAACCGCCCTTGCCGTCGGGCTGCATGTCATATTTCTTGCTGCAGATGTCGACAACGACTTTGCGAGCCTGTGGGGCGTTGATGCGGAAATAGGCACGGTGCTCCTTGTCAATCTTCGGGAACTCATTGCCGGGAATGGCAGTCTCGGATGTGACGGCATCTTCGGGAACCTCGATACGCTTGGGCATATCGATATAGGGGCGCTTTGGCTCATATCCCAAGAATCGTGCTACGGCCTCACCGTAGCGGCAGCCGAGCTCACGATAGCCGGCAGCATCGAAATGCAGGCGGTCAGGACCATTGGTACAGTCGTCGGAAGAAATAACCTGTGAGGTGTGCAGCGTCAGGGGCAGTTCGTCAATCTGCTTCTTACAGCCGATGCAGACACCTTTGCCGCCGGCCTGTACGATGTTTCCGGCATAGAGATTCACCTCTTCGGGTTTGAGATTCAGGTCACCACAGAGATTGTCGTACACCTGCTTCACCATGCCTGCCCATTTCGGGTCGCCGGTGTTTGTCTCACCCTGATGCATCAAGATACCCTTGATGACACCGTCCTTTTGTGCCTTCTTGGCCAGTGTGACCAGACGCTGGTAGGGATTGTTGTCGTAGGCAGCCAACATACCCTTCATCCAGTTCGGAGCCTTTGTCTTCACGTAATTGTCAATACTGTCGGGCAAGAATCCCTTGATGTCGATACCGCCGATAGCGACATGAATCACACCGATCTTGATATTTTCGGGCAACGAAGCGACGAGTGTACGGCCGAACCAGTCAGCTGGCGTCAAACCTGTATTCGGACGGCAGAGTGGGGGGATAGCCTCATACCACTCACCCATCTTTCGGGCGGGAAGTGTCTCTGTAGCAGGGTAGTCTACTGCCGGCATCCACAGGAATCGTGGACCGGGACTCTTCAGGTCCTGAGCTTCAGGACGTGCTGCACCTTCCATGTTCGACTGTCCGAAGCAAAGGAAGATGTAAAAATTAGGATCTTGCGCCTGTACTCCTAAAGCACACAGGCAAAACAATGCTGTCAATAACTTCTTCATAATCATTATTTTATTGTTGGTTTGAATTTCGATTGCAAAGTTAAGCATTATTTCGTTTCGTAGTATCAGGAAGAGTTTTTGTGATGTAACAAAATGCTTGCAGACTGTAATTTTGAAAACTCAAATTAACAAATTCTTAAATTCGTGTTACAAATAATAAAGTCTATATGGCAAATAATGTGTAATTTTGCGCCCAGAAATTCTTTTTCAAATCGCTTTATTTTTAAGTTAAGACTTATAATAGTTACTAAGAGTTAGTAGTTTTGGTATGTAAAATCAATTGGAGGCCGATGGGAATCGCCCTCCTTTTTTATCCACAGCTTCTATATATATAATAAGGTACGCGAGAAGTGTTAAAAGGGAATGTTAAAAGTAGCAGAAAACATCGATAAATCAACGATATTTAAAAATTGTTACAAATGGCAAAAACCGTGTTACACCCAACAAACGCTATTCGAAAGAATAAGTGTATCTTTGCACCAAAATTCGTGATTTTAACTAATAAAAACATAATATGAATCAAAATCTGTCAAAATGAAGAATCTTAAGCAGTTGATTAGACAGACTCTTCCGACCATCCTGATGCTGATGGCATTCTGCACCACCATGCAGGCTCAAACCGGCATCACGGTAAAGGGTACAGTCACAGACGGTACCGGAGACCCATTGATAGGTGCTTCGGTAGTGGTGAAAGGTAAAACTTCCACAGGTACGGTGACTGATTTCGACGGTAACTTCGAGTTGAAGGTGCCGTCGGAACAGACGGTACTGATGATTTCCTATGTGGGTATGACCACCAAGGAAATCAAGATCGGCAAACAGCGTTCGTTCAACGTGATGCTGCTGGACGACACCCAGCTGGAAGAAGTCGTAGTAGTAGGCTTTGGCCAACAGAAGAAGGCCTCAGTGGTGGGCGCCATCGCTCAAACAACAGGTGAAGTTCTAGAACGAGCAGCAGGTATCGGTAGTGTCAGTGCGGCCCTCACCGGTAACCTCCCGGGTATTGCAACCATCGCTTCTACCGGTCAGCCCGGTGAAGAGGACCCGCGAATTTACATTCGTGGTGCTGCAGCTTGGAACCAGGATGCTCAGCCTCTGATTCTCGTCGACGGTGTCAAGCGTGAGATCAAGTCCGTCGATGTTACATCAGTCGCAACCGTTTCAGTGTTGAAGGACGCATCTGCCACCGCCGTCTATGGTGTGGAAGGTGCTAACGGTGTTATCCTGATTACCACCAAGCGTGGTGTGGAAGGTAAGGCAAGAATTGATATCGGTTTCAACGCCACGTTGAAGGCCGTGTCAAAGCTCCCTCGCAAGTATGACTCTTACGACGGCTATATGTACCGCAACCAGGCCATTGAGCATGAGATTGCCATTGGCGGTGATGCTTCTTGGACCTACTATCGTCCACAGTCCTTCATCAACAATTTCCGCAATCAGGATCATACGGTCAAGGCACAATATGATATCCAGGGCAACTATCTCGGCGACTACAGCCAGGCAGAACGCTATCCAAACGTTGACTGGCAGGAGGAGATGTTCAAGGACTTCGCCCTGTCATACAACACAAACATCAACTTCTCCGGTGGTACGAAAGCCGTAAAGTATTTCGTGGCATTCGACTACCAGAACGAAGGTGATATGACCAAGATTTGGGACAACCACCAGGGTTATGAAGGCGGTTATACCTACAATCGTTTGAATGTACGTTCAAACATGGACTTCCAGATTACGAAGACCACGCAGTTCAAGGTCAATCTGGCAGGTTCTAATGCACAGCAGAAGGCTCCGCGTACTTATTATGGTAATAGTGGCGAGTTCTTCCAGCAGCAGAAGTGGGCAGGTGCCTACGGTATGGCCCCCAACCTGTTCCCAGTTAAGTTTTCCGACGGCTCTTGGGGTTACTATCCGTTGGTATCCAACATCGAGAACTCCCCCCGAAGCGTAGCAACGTCCGGATATAGGATAGGTACCATTACACGTATCTTTACCGACTTCGCACTGGAGCAGAACCTTGATTTTATCACCAAGGGTCTTGTGGCACGCGGTACCATTTCCTGGGACAACCAATTTGAAGAAAGTACCAACCCGAATGATGATAATGCACGTGGTATTTCCGACCTTCACACTGTGAAGCAGGCCTATATGCTTCCTGAGGACGGTCAGATTCTATATGAGAATAACATTGACGCAAAAACAGGTTTCGATTTCTATGAGAGTCGCGATTGGCAGACTAAGGGTGGTAGTGTTAACAGTACAAGCCGTGCAACGGAAATGTCCCTCCAGCTCTTCTGGGGTCGTCAGTTCGGTGACCACAACATCACGGCCATGGGTAACTGGAAGCGTCGTATCAATGCAAGTGGCTCTGACCTTGAGTGGCGTCGTGAGGACTGGGTGTTCCGTACCACTTACGACTATAAGAGCAGGTATTTCGCTGAGTTCAACGGTGCTTACAACGGTTCACAGAAGTTCTCTCCCTCCAACCGTTTTGCATTCTTCTGTTCAGGAGCTGTGGGTTGGATGATCTCTGAAGAGAAATTCATGAAGAAGCTGAAGGACAAGGGCATTATTGATATGTTCAAGATTCGTGGCTCTATCGGTGAAATCGGTGATGATAACGCCGGTGCACGCTGGGCTTACCTGACCGGTTGGGACGTCTTGAATAACGGTAATGGTTTCAACATGGCTGTTGATGGTTCTGCCAGTCCGTTTATAGGTTATAAGGAGACTACCGTTGCTGCTCCCGATCTCCGTTGGGCAACCGTATTAAAGAAAGACCTCGGTTTCGACTATGCCTTCCTGCATGGTATGTTTGCCGGTAGCTTCGACGTCTTCCGCGATGACCGTAAGGATATCTACATTTCCGGTAGCAACCGTTCTGTGCCTTCATATTACGGTTCCAAGGATGATAGCCATGCCAAGACCCCTGATATCAACAAGGGTAAGATGAAGAACATCGGTTTCGAGTTTGAGGTTCGCTTCAACAAGGTATTGAAGAATGGCATGCGTTTCTGGGCCAATGCCAACTACACCTATGCACACAATGAAATTATAGAAAAGGATGACCCCGCTTTGATTCCAAGTTACCGCAAGGCGGAAGGTTATTCCCAGGGACAGTACACCTCATTTATTGACAACGGTTTTATCAAGACTTACGACGAACTCTATAGTACGCCGGAACGTGAGAAGGACGACAGCCAGGTGCTCATCGGTGACCACTACATCGTTGACTTCAACGGTGATGGTAAGGTGGACGAAACAAACGATGTCGCTCCTTACGGTTACACTGGCACTCCGGAACATACCTACAATGCCACTATAGGTTGGGAGTGGAAAGGCTGGAGCTGTTTTGCTCAGCTCTATGGTGTAACAGGCGTTACCCGTGACGTAGGTCTTACCTCTTTCAATAATAAGTTGCTGACGGTATATGATAATGGTACTTGGTGGAATCCGGTTGATCAAGGCGGTGAGGTTGTCGTACCACGCTTTACCACCCAGGTATCCTATAACGACGGTACCCAGTTCCTTTTCGACGGTTCTTATTTCCGTCTGAAGAACGTGGAAGTTGCCTACACTTGGACGAAGGGTTGGATCAAGAAACTTGGTTTCTCAAGTCTGAAGATTTACCTGAATGGTAACAACCTCTTCCTGATTACAAAGATGCCTGACGACCGTGAGAGTAACTACGGATTCAGTGGTGGCGGTGGTGCTTACCCAACAGTTAGACGTTATAACTTCGGATTTAAGCTTTATATTTAATCGCGTACATTATGAAATATTATAATAACATCAAATCCCTTTTGTGCGGATCGCTGCTCCTGCTGGCTGGAGTCGCTTCCTTCACGTCTTGCAAAGACTGGCTTGACAAGGATCCTGAGTCTATCGTGCAGGAGGATGAGGCCTTCAAGAACTTCCGCAACTTCCAGGGATATATCGAGGAAATCTATAGCCTCATTCCTGATAAGGAAAAGATCAACTATTGTACCGCATGGAATTTCGGTGATGACGCTGTTCACAACCCGGAGGGCTATGCACACATGGATCACCAGGTGGACCTGGGTAACTACCGTAACTGGTGGAAAAACACCCAGTGCTGGCTGAATGGTGACAGAAATTCACTTTGGAAGAACGCTTGGTACTCTATCCGTAAGTGTAACATGGGTATTGCGAACATCAAGTCCCTCATTGGTACTGACGAAGAGCGCGACCTCTTGCTCGGACAGATGTATTTCTTCCGTGCATGGTGGCATTTCGAGCTGATGTGCTACTTCGGCGGACTGCCTTACATTGACGAAGTCTTTGAGTCTGAATCCATTCCCGAACTTCCCCGACTTTCTTTCCAGGAATGTGCAGAACGCTGTGCACAAGATTTCGAAAGTGCATACAACCTCCTTCCTTATAGTTGGGACGAGACGCTCGCTGGTATGCAGACTGAAAACAAAAACGACCTGCGTATCAACAAATTCATGGCTATGTGCTACTTAGGCAAGTGCTATCTCTATGCTGGTTCTCCGCTCATGAAGGAGTTTGAGAAGACCAAGGACGGTGGTGTTGCCCAGTTGTTAGGTGCCAGCTCCAACGGAAAGACCTACGATTACGATATCAAGTATTGTAAACTGGCTGCTGAGTGGCTTGGCAAGGCCCTTGACTTAGTCAAAAATGGTCAGGTGAGTTACAAACTTGCACAGTATAAATATTCCAGCATCTACGACCAGACGCGTGACGAGAATGCTGAGACATGCTATTCAGACATCTTCTGGACGGAGAAGCAGAACTGGAATATGCCTGGCACATGTGAGGCCATCTTCCGCGGTGCCTATCCTGGTGCAAACTCTGCCAACTGGAACTGTGCCAAGATTTTTGGCCCGAAGGTGGCAGGTCTTGTGGCTCATGACAATATCATTCACCACCCGACGGCAAACCTTATCGACCAGTACGGTATGGCCAATGGACAGCCCATCTATCTCGTTGAGAATGGTGTCTATGTGCTGAATCCAGATTCCGGTTGGGATCCTGAGCATCCCTACAAGGATCGCGACCCACGATTCTATCACGATATAGTGTTCGACGGTTTCCACTATGTGCTCCAGACTGATGGCTTGTCAGCTGCCCAGAAGGCACTTGAATATTGTCCTCTTTATACGGGTGGTGCAGAGCGCGAAATCGACCATGGTAGCAGCACGGGCTATTTCATCCAGAAGCTTGTTCCTCACCAGTGTAATGAAGGTGACAGATGGTACGATTGGGATCATGCCTTCCAGAGCTATCTGCCCTACATGCGCTTGGCTGACATCTATCTGATGTATGCGGAGGCAATGGCTGCCATCGCCTATGCGAATAATGACATCAACGTCTTTAAGAGTGACAAGACTTACTGTAACGCTTATACTGCTGTTGATGCTATCAACGCACTTCGTGACCGTGTCAACACGGACGATTATCCCATGGAACATATACCGGCAAAGTTCCTGACCACTCCGAAGCTCTTTATGGATGAGGTTCGCCGTGAACGCACCGTGGAGCTTTCCTTCGAAGGCTTCCGCTGGACCGACCTGCAGCGTTGGCTGCTCCTGACAGAGGCTCCTTACACGGTGAAATACTCTCATGAGTTCGAGCGTCTGGAGGCTGACTCCTGGTTCAAGGATCATGATCCTAAGGATGCTAAGGTTGCTAACTTCGTAAAGAAGGAACTGATTACCCGCCATTTTGATTCCAAGCACTATTGGTTCCCGCTTCCTGACAAGGACACCTATCTGTACCCAGGATTTAAGCAGAATCCAGGATGGTAGTCAATGGATAATTGATAATTGATAATTGATAATGAAGATTATGAAGAATTTTAAAACAAATATATTTCTCTTTGCCATGTTGGTCGCCTCGCCGCTGACGGTCAGTGCACAGGCCGATGACGACGTTGCCAGCACGGATTCTACCGTGGCAAAAAAGAAAGTTCATGTTGCTTTCCGCGACGTGGATCCTGACCAGCTCCTCGGAGGTGTCTCCTACGTTGACATGGAAGAACTATCGAAGAAAGACTATACGACGAGTAGTCTGGAAGACATGAATGCCCTTGTTGGCGGATGGAATGGCAACAACCTTTGGGGGATGGACAATGAACGTCTCGACAATAACGACAACAGCAACATGCCAGTGGTTATTATCGATGGCATCAAGCGTCCGTCGAACAACGTGCTCCCTTCTGAAATCGAGCAGATAACCTTCCTAAAAGGTGCTCAGGCAGTCATACTCTATGGTGCCAGAGCTGCCAAAGGTGTTATTCTGATTACCACCAAGCGTGGCAAGGTGGATGGTCTTCAGATTACCGCCAATGCCAACACCGGTTTCCATGTGGCCAAGGAATTCCCTGAGTATCTGGGCTCTGCAGAGTATATGACCCTTTACAACGAAGCTGCCGGTAATGATGCTCGTGCTCTTGGCAATCCTTACACGCCAAAGTTCTCCCAGCAGGATATTTACAATTATGCTTCTGGAAAGAATCCTTACCGTTATCCTAACGTCAACTATTATTCAGACGAGTATATTCGCAAGGTATATAACCGTTCTGATGCTACGTTGGAGATTCAGGGTGGTGGTACGCGTGCTCACTTCTACACGAACATCAACTACTATCGTTTCGAGGATCTCATCAATTTCGGTCCGGCAAAGGATAACTATACCGACCGCTTCAGTGTACGTGGTAATGTAGACCTCGTCATTAACAAGGTCATCACGGGTTTTGCCAATGCCAGTGCTACCTTCTATAACGAGCACAAGAACAAGGGTAATTTCTGGGGGGATGCATCATCTATGCGCCCGAACTATCCGGAAGGTGCAGCTCCGTTGATTCCTATTGATATGATTGACCCGAATGCCAGTAAGGCTCTTGCCATCCTGGGCAAGTCGCTGAACCTGCTCGACGGCAAATATTTCCCCGGTGGTTCGAAAACTACGCAGACCAATGCCATTGCAGACTGCTATTTCGGTGGTGAGACACAATCCGTCAGCCGTCAGTTCCAGTTCGATGCCGGTTTTACCTACGACATGAACAATTTGGTAAAGGGCCTGACATTCAAGACGATGTTCTCTATCGACTATGCTGCCAACTACGACCTCTCCTACAACAACAAGTATGCGGTGTTCATCCCGGAATTAGGTACTAATACGTTTGGATGGAGTAACTATAACAGCAAGGACGCTATTGTAGGTCTTTTCCAGCAGAACGATGAGGTTGTTACCGGTCACATGGCCATGTCCAACTCGAAATATCGCCAGACCATCAGCTGGAATGGCCATTTCGACTACGAACGTACCTTTGCCGACAAACATCATGTGACGGCTATGCTGCTCGCAAACATGTTTACGACCACACGCAGTGGTGAGTATCATCGTTATGCCAGTGCCAATCTGGGTCTTCAGGCCGGTTACGACTATATGGGTCGTTATTTTGCAGAAATGGCATTTAATGGTGTGCATTCAGCTCGTCTGCCTGAGGGCCATCGCGAAGCCATCTCACCTTCGTTCACCATTGGTTGGAACCTGGCCAAGGAAGAATTCATGAAGAACAGCTTCGTCGACGATTTGTTGCTTAGTGCTTCCTACAGCAACCTGAACGAGGATATAGATGTCTATATGCTAGTCAATAATAATGAAAAGGACTACTATCTCTACGAAGCCTTGTGGGATAAGACTGGTAGTGGTTTTTCCTGGAATGAAGGTTCTTCTACAGAGCGTACTTTCTCAAAGGCTGGTAGCAACCCATCCCTTGACTTCATCCATCGCAAGGAATGGTCTTTCACCCTGCGTGGCTCGTTCTTCAACAAGTTGATTAACGCTGAACTGACCTATTTCAATACGGATATGGATGGCTATATTATCAAAAATCCAACCTCCTTCCCGTCATATTTGCAGAAAGGTATCGGCGAAAGTAATTTCGCGCCGGCTATGAACAATAACATCCAGAACCGTAAGGGTCTTGACTTCAGCATTAGCGCTCAGAAAAAGTTTGGTGAGGTTTTTGCACAGCTGGGCGTCGTCGGAACCTATTTCACCACCAAGTGGAAGAAGTACGATGAAATCATAGATCCTACAGCACCTAACAAGTACACGGAGGGTCAGTATCTTGATGCGCTTTGGGGTTACAAGTGTCTGGGATTCTATGAAGCCAGCGACTTTAACTATAATGCAGAGACCGGCAAGTACACTTTGAAGGATGGTCTGCCGAAGTCAAAGTTGGGTGGTACCATCATGCCTGGTGACTTGAAGTATGAGGATGTCAATGGTGACGGCAGCATCGATAACAAAGACTTGGTCGTTCTTGGCAAGTCGGGTAATGTTACCGCTCTGGACAACAACGGCAATCCCACTGGCACAGGCTTGGGCAGCATCGGTACTCCTTGGAACATTGGTGTGAACCTCACGCTCAAATACAAGAATTGGACGCTCTATGTACTGGGTAATGGTCAGTTCGGCGCATACGCCATGAAGAATAATAGTTACTATTATTTGTGGGGTGACAACAAGTGGTCTGTCTTTGCTCGTGACCGTGTACAGTACACCTTTGATGACAATGGCGTGATCAATGGATTTGTGAACTCCAATGCTACGCATCCGCGTCTGACGGCGTCAAGTTCGAACAACAATGCTGCTAACTCTACATTCTGGATGTACAGCACTGACCGCTTCAACCTCCGTAAGATCCAGCTGACCTATGACTTCCCGTCGGAATGGTTCGAAGGCAAGTGGGTCAATGCACTCTCTGTGTATGTGAACGGAAATGACCTCCTGACGATTTCCAAGAATCGCAAGCTGATGGAGACAGCCGTTGGCTATGCACCGCAGACGCGTTTCTATAATCTCGGTGTAAAGGTAACGCTCTAATGGAATTGACAATTGATAATTGATAATTGAGAATTATGAAGACAAAAAATATTATATTCTATTTGATAGGTCTCCTCGTTTTCTGCTCATGCGATGATATGTTTGAGCCGGCAAAGGAAAACAACCGACAGCTGGAAGACTTTCCTGAGGAGTCTAAGTATGCCCATGGCCTGCTGATTTACGGCTACGACCGTCTGCCCTACATTACAAATGTAGAGGGCAATTGGACGGATGTCGCTACGGATGATGCAGTTACCAACCAGAAGGGTTACAATTACACGTTGATGGCAACAGGTACATGGTCTTCCGAAAACAATCCGATGTCACAGTGGGATAATTGTAAGGACGGTATCCAGTATATCAACGAGTTCCTGACGATTGTTGAAAAGACGAAGTGGGCCCCCAGCTCAATAGCCAAGCAGCAGATGTTCATCGACCGCTTGAAAGGTGAAGCATTCGGCTTGCGCGCCCTCCTCTATTACTATTTGCTGATGGCTCATGGTGGCTATGTAGAGGGTGATGACGATACGCCCTATGGCGTACCCTTGCTGACGGCTCCTGAGGATGGTAGCTCCAACTTCAACCAGCCACGTGCTACTTTTGCCGACTGTGTCCAGCAGATTTTCGCTGACTGCGACAGTGCTATGGCACTGCTCCCATTTGATTATGCCGATATCTCCAGTGATGAGGAGATTCCTGAAAAGTATAAGGTGCTTGGTGCCAACTACTCTAACTACAACCTCGTGTTAGGCAACAAGTCAAGAAACCTTATGTCTGCTAAGATTGCTGAGGCTATTAAGGCTCAGGCTGCCTTGCTCGCTGCAAGTCCTGCTTACCGTGATAAAAGTGGCGTGACTTCTGCTGAGGCTGCCATGCTTTGTGCCAATGTACTCAAACGCATTGGCGGAGTGGAAGGAATGGATCCGCTAGGTAATATCTGGTATAAGAATATAGGTGTAATCGATGGTACAGGAGAAATGCCTGAGCTGCTATGGCACGAAGACCGTACAAATGGTACAAAACAGGAGGATGAGAATTTCCCGCCAACGCTATATGGCAATGGCCGCATCAATCCTTCACAGAATCTTGTGGACGCCTTCCCCATGCGTAACGGTCGTCCAATCACAGATTCTAAGTCCGGTTATGATTCGAAGGATCCATACGCCAACCGCGACCCGCGTCTTACAAACTACATTGTTTATAATGGCCTGAAAATCAAGTCAACAAAAGCTGAAATCATCACTGGTAACTATCCCAACTCAAATAGCGAGTCGTTTGACAATATCAACAACACGAGTACTTCCACACGTACCGGCTATTATTTGAGGAAGATGCTTCGTGATGATGTCAGTACGTCAACAAGTGGTTCTGAAATCAAACAGAAACACATTTATGCACGTATTCGTTACACGGAAATATTCCTGGCATACGCAGAAGCTGCTAACGATGCATGGAAAGCGTTTGGTGATGGAGGCAATGGCTTCTCCGCTTATGATGTCATCAAAGCCATCCGTAAACGTGCCGGACTTGCAACTGACGAGATAGGACAACCGCTCCCGGAAGGTGATGTGTATCTGGACGAGTGTGCTGCCGATGCATCAGGTGTCAAGATGCGTGACCTGATTCGTAACGAGCGTCGTATCGAACTCTGCTTCGAGAACAAGCGCTTCTGGGATCTCCGCCGTTGGCTGATGCCGCTCAATGAATCGATTAAGGGTGTGCAGATTGACCGCGACGATAAAACCGATGAACTGAAATATACCATCATTGAAGTTGAGTCTCGCGACTACGACGAAAAGTATCAGTACTACGGTCCCATTCCTAGGAGCGAGGTGCTGAAATGGAGCAACCTCAAGCAAAACCAAGGATGGAATTAATGAGTTAAGAGTTAAGAGTAAAAAATTAAGTTATTATGATGAAACTTAAGAAATATATATACGGTGTAGCCTTGGGAGTATTTTCGCTCACGTTTGCATCCTGTTACAATGCAGACAAGGAATTCCCAGACTATGAAGGAGGTACAACAGCCTACTTCGCTTATCAGTATCCGATACGTACACTCGTGCTGGGTAACGACATCTACAACAACGATCTCGATAACGCCCATAAGTGTCAGATATGGGCAACCATGGGCGGAGCATACAGTGGACGTAATGCAACGGTGGACATTGTAGTTGACGAGTCACTTTGTGACAATCTTTGGTTCCCTGATGAAGGTGGAAATCCCAAGGATTCTGTACTTCCCTTGCCACACGACTTCTATAACTACGACGAACTGGCCTCCACTGTCATTAATTACAATGGTGAACCTCGTGGCTATGTAGAGGTGAAGTTCACCGACAAGTTCTTCAGCAGTGATAAAACGATGAAGACTACTTATGTCATTCCCCTCAGGATGACCAACGTGTCAGGCATTGACCGCATTCTTACGGGTACGCCACTTGAAGGCACTAATCCAGTTCGCACGAATACGGAAGAGTGGAGCGTCCTGGCAAAGGACTATGTGCTTTACTGTGTGAAGTACATGAACCCTTGGGAGGGAAAATACATTCGCCGTGGTGTTGACAAGATACAGAATGGTGATCTCTATTCCGAAGTTGTCCGCAAGGATATGTCACTGGTGAATACCGATGTGGAACACTACAAGGAGAACCCTGTAAATGCCAATGATGAGGTATGCAGTATCAAGACAAAGAATATGACACAGGCCATCTTCCCTGTTTCTTTCAGGGTTGCGGGCGGTTCTATCTATTGTAACCTTATTCTTACATTCAATGGCGACCAGTGTACGGTTTCCACCGATGATGAGAATGTCACCGCTTCCGGTTCCGGCGAGTTCATCACCAAGGGAACTGAGAGACCGGAGTATAAGGAATATCAGTGGGGTAGCAATGAAGGTGTGCTTGTCCAGCGTGACATCCTCCGTCTGGCATACGAAGTGAAGTTCAACGACAAGGATATCCAGATATCCACCGCCGATACGCTTGTTGTTCAGACTCGTGGCGCCAACAAGAGAGAATTCTTCGAGCCTAAATACGTTAAATAATCATAGGAGGGTAATAATATGAATACTTTTTTTAGAAATAGTCTCTTCGTGTTGGCAGCAGGAGCATTGGCAGCATCTTGCGCCGACTACAATGTGACAGATAATTTCAAGGCTGATCCAGACCCGACTTATGTGGAGCCGTATAAGGACTTGAATCCGGTCAAGTCTTATATCGACAGGGTAACCTATCCGAATATGTCGCTGGGCGCACAGCTCAAGGTGGCTGATTTCAATATGCAGGAACTGGCACATGCTGCAGCTGTGACCAATTTCGACAACGTGACTTTCGGTGCCTCTCTGATGTCTGGTACCATTGTCAATGCCAAGGGTGTGATGAATTTCCTCGATATGAGTGACCTGCTCGCTCATGTGGAAGAAATCGGCTATGATGTTTACGGCAGTCCGCTCTTTGCCAATGCCAATCAGTGTGACGATTGGCTGGCTACGCTCACGGCACCGATTGAGATCCCTGTTGAATATGTAGAAGGCAAGGTCGTCAACTACAATGACTCAACGGAATTCCATGGTACTGTTGAGAAGGGTAAGGCCTCCATTGTCAAATATGACGATCAAAATGTCCTTCAAGTCAATACGAGATCTAAAGTCCGTATCATTGAAGGTTTCGATGTAGACTCTAAGGCTAAATATACCACGACATTCTGGGCAAAGGCCGACAAGGAAGCCTCTTACAATGTCACCTTCTCTGGCACCGAAATTGAAGGACCGTCTAGCGGTAAGTTTACGCTGAAGCCTGGTAAATGGACCAAGGTTACCATTGAGGCCCAGAGTGCTGAGGGCGAAACAGCGGGCTATCTCAGAATTGAGAACTTCAATAATGCAGTAGTCTATATCCAAAAGGTACAGGTAGGCTACTATCCTGACAACCATCGCCCGCAGACCGAGCAGGAAATCAAGGATACCATCAACTATGCCATCAACACCTGGTGTGATAGGTATATGGATATCAATGCCGGCCGAATCAAATTGTTCGACCTCATTGAAGAGGCCATCGACCCTCAGGCTGAACTGGAGAGTGGCGTGTACGACCTCAAGCATTCTACGGAGAAGATTTTCTGGCAGGACATCCTTGGCAGCGAAAACTATGCTCCCGTAGTGGCAAAGGCGGCAAGCTCAGCATTCACGGAACATGAGGGCGATGCTAACCTGTTGAAGTTCTTCATCAGCGAGTCAGGTCTCGATGAGCAGAAGAAATTTGAAAGTCTCCTTTACTGGATTGGCATTTGGGATGCAAGGGGTGCCAAGATTGACGGTATCAATGCCAAGGTCAATCTCACCTATAGCGAGGATGCTGCAACACAGAAAGCTAACAAGGATTCTTTTGAAAAACTGCTCAATAACCTTGCCAAGACAGGCAAGCTCATCCGCATCTCTAACTTCGACATCAAGTATGTGAATGCAGAGGGCACTAATGTTTCGGCAAAGGATATCACCGTTGATCAGCGTCAGACGCTTGCCAACTATTATGCTGAAGTCATCCAGAGCTATATGTCTATTATCCCTCATGAGCTGCAGGCTGGCATCTGCAAGCTGAACATGGCTGATACGAGTGACCCTGTAGGTCTCTGGGCGGTTAGTAAGAGCAAGGATTGGGTGCGCACCTCTACCTACGAGGCATTCTGCAAGGCACTCAGTGGAAATAAGTGAACTCTATTTTAATTTATTAATTTTATTTATTAACTAATTTTATTTCTATTATGAAGAAACTAATTACTCTTGTTGCTCTCTTGACATGCTTCATGGGGGCAAAGGCGCAGAATTGGGCTGAAGTCTACTCGGTAGACTATTCCAAGTACCAAGGTTTCCCATTCTATGTAATGGGTTATGTACCAGAGTGGTTTGACGGTGTCATGACCGACTTTGGTGCTATGTTCGCGTACAAAACCGAGGCAGACGTTACACCTGACGACAACGTCATCGGTGAAGTTACGACAAATGGCGGTACTGTTTACAAGAAGATTCAGTTAGCTGAACCTGCTTGGCACCAGTATTTTGTTGCTGATGGTATTCCAACAGTCATTGATGGCAGATACAAAATTGTAGCCACGGTAAAGGCTTCAGAAGCTGTTAACGTCAACGTCAACATGGGTTGGGGTTGGGGTGACGGCCAGCAGGCCGGCACATCAATTGCCATTGGCACTGATTGGGCAGAGGTAGAATGGGAGTACAGCGGAATCGCTGGTAGCTCTTGTAACCTCGTTGCACAGCCCGGTACCTCTACTGCTACCATCGAGTGGAAGTCTATTAAAGTTTATGAGTTCCAGAAGCCTTCAAGACCCAAGATCTGGCAAGAGTGGCTTACTAAGGATGGTCAGCCTGTCATTATCGAAGGCACAAATCCTGTTGCAGGTTGGATGGGTGACGCTGAGACACCTTGGGGTGATCTCGCTGACACGAAATGGAACGATGAGTCAAAGAACTATCTCATCTGTGCATGGGGTAAGGAGAGAGAGGTCAATATGAATGACGATGGTGGTTGGGATCCATTCCCCGCTACAATCGAGCAGGAAGCTGATGGTAACCACTATTTCATTGTTCATGGTAAGGCTGCTACCACCGAGGGTGATGCTTCTGCATGGGACAACCAGTTCTGGATTGAGTCTCCAAAGGCTTGGAAGGCTGGTACGCAGGTTAAGATTAAGTTCCGTTATAAGGCTTCTAAGACCGTTACTGTACCTACTCAGACTCACTATCAGAATCCGTCTAACTACCTCATTTGGCATGCTATCGGTGATGTTACCTTCACAGAGGAGTGGCAGGACTTTGAAAAGACTTTCTCTTGGGAGAGTGATATGGATGGTGGCTGGTCTGTTGCATTCCAGTTGAACCAGAATGACAAGGAAGCTATTGATTTCTATTTCGATGATCTTTCTTGGCAGAGCATGAAACTGGATGAAGGTCTCTTCATTGCTTCTGCTAACACAAAGACCGGTCTGGTGGAGTATGATTACGACAATGCTACAGAATTTGTTTATGACGAAACAGAGGAAGCTTACAAGGCTGTTGTTGGTGAAAAGGGTAATCAGAGTTCTTGGGTAAATGAGGTGATGATTTCAACCGTTCGCGGTGATGATGGCTCATTCAAGGGCGCTACCTTGAAGCCTAAGGCATCTGTTACTGATGATCCTGATCAGTGGATTGACTACGATGCAGGTAGCCTTGCCAAGATTAAGCTCCCCGCAGCTGGTGTATGGCAGGTCATGATTGACACCGAAGCAAAACAGATGAACTTCGTGAAGATTGAAGGTGAGGCAGCAAGTGAGCCTGTTGACGTCGTAACCAATCCATACGTATGCACTGTGAATGCTTTGGAGCGTGATTGGAGAGGAACCGATAATGATGGTAATCCTATTGAAGCAGAAGTTGGTGAAGGTCAGCCTTGGGACAACCAGTTCTGGATTGTTGCTAACCGTGTGCTCGATGCAGGCGAAGAGACTGTTGTTGAGTTCGACTATGTAGCTACTAAGGATGCTAAGGCTTCTACCCAGACTCATGCTGCACCTGGTGCTTACATCCACTGGGCAGCTATCGGTGATGTGAACTTCACGACTGAGGA
>Ga0247609_10001994_pt1 | contig 22604 bp, 21 predicted proteins | sample 172DNAGHGlowgp2_FD_193487 | JGI IMG/M metagenome (GOLD analysis project Ga0247609, IMG submission 193487) | Sheep rumen microbial communities from Palmerston North, Manawatu-Wanganui, New Zealand - 1728 DNA GHGlow gp2 | ecosystem: Host-associated > Mammals > Digestive system > Stomach > Rumen ...
GATGAGCACCGCCCACCACATGTCGAGCTTGAGGATACCTAATTCATGGAACATGAGGAACATGGCCGTGAACTGCACGACAAGCCGTGCCCAGTTGGGTACGGAATGCACATCATCAGCGAAACTCACCAAGGATATTAAGGTGAGGCCAACCATGAACCAAGGATACTGCAATCCGAAGAACGCTACCCACAGCCATGCACCAAAAAGGAAGATGATGCCCCCGCCCCGCAAGGTGACCTTGGTGTGCGACGAGCGTTGGTTTGGCTTGTCGATGATGTTAAACCTGTCCGCTATGCGGAAATAAAGCAACTCGGCAATGACGAGCAACGCTGCTATTGCAAAGTAAACCATTATATGCATAATAATAAGAATTTTCTTAATCCAGCCGCATGATGCCATCCAAACAGGACAGGCAATCCTCCTTCACATAATGCGCATTGTAATATTTCAAGGCATTCCGTCCTTTCTCTTCCAAGACCGAAGCATCCATCTGCGAAAGCTCCACTGCCAGCCGTGCGAATCCTTCTGCATCGCCAGCTGCCAATGTCCATCCGCAATCTGCATCGCGGATCACCTCCGCCCCCTCGCCGTTCAGCACCGCCACAATGGGCTTCCCTGCAGCCATATATGATGAAATCTTCGCCGGAGCATACAGCCGGAACAGCGGGTCGTCGCTTAGCGTCACCAGCATCACATCCGCTTGGCCGAAGAACCACGGCATCGTCTCCGCCGGAAAGCGCCCCAGCGTCAGCACTGTCTCCTCCAGCCCATTCTCAGCCACAAACGAACGCACCCAGTCCAGCCTGCGTCCGTCACCCACAATCACCCATTTAATCTCCTTATGATCCTTCGTCAACCGAGCCGCCTCCATCGTACACTCAAACCCGTGTGCCTCGCCCACAGCCCCAGCGAACATCAACTTGAACCCGTTATTCAGAACTCCAGAACTTTCTACTTTTGTAACTAACTCTAAACTCTCAACCCTCAACTCTCCATTATCAGAACCATCCGCCCACTGCGGGAAATACACAATCTTCTCTGTATAGTCCCCATACTCCAGCACACTCCTCTCAAAACTCTTCGAACTGATCAATATCTTATCCGAATGCCGATACTCGCTTTCCACATAGTGCCGAAAGAACCTCAATACCCACTTGTTGCTGATGCCTCCTGCCGCCGTCAGGCTCTCTGGCCACAAGTCCAGCACCCAGGTATATAGTGGGGTTTTCCGCAGCCGCTTGTACAACACTCCAGGAGCGCTCATCATCACCGGCGAAAGTTGCTGCACAAATACCCTGTCGTACTTATGCGTCAATGCATGAAATAACATATACACCCACGCCACCATCAGATAACTGAAATAGTTCAGCATCAACATAATCTTATTGTTCCCACGCGGAATGAGGGGAAGCCGTGTCACCATCACTCTTCCCTTAAACTTCTTATTCCCTAAAACATCTTGAACTATCTCTTCATGCCTCCGCTTGAAGAGACCATACCCTTCAAAGAACTTCCCCTTCGGATAGTTCGGCACCCCGCACACCACGTGCACCTCGTGTCCCTCCTCAGCCCAGTGGAACGCGATATCGTTACCCCGAAACACCTCGGGGTAAAAATATTGACAAACAAAAAGTATCTTCATTTGCTGTTGTTTGCGTTATTGTTCAGTATATATTCATCATAATTGCCCTTCGCCTTGGCGTACTGGCGTACCAAGCGCTGGCCACCGAGTTGGGTGTAGCGGGTTTTGAGGAGAGGGAGGAGGTGGGTGTGCATAAGAATAAATGTCGAGCTCTACTTAATTGATTTCAACAACTTCCCGAAGTTCTTATAGACATCAGTTTCACTCATATGAAGGAATTCTAGAGCCCTCCTAATATTAGACCGATCATTATACGGAGCATCAGTCTCAGTCAGTATCCTATCCTTAGGAATCTTTTCAGTAATTGCCTTGCCGTTTTTTGACAGACACATGGCTTCATTGATGGAGAAATAATAGCCCTGATCCAAAATAGCAGGAATCAGCCCAACTGGTCCGCTATACCAATGAAATATCACATTCTTGATATTATATTCACATAGCAGCTCCAATAATTCTTTCTCACCCCTTCGGGAATGTACGCTAATTATCTTTTTCTTATCTTGTAAGGTTGCCAGTACAGCCCTTAACACAGCTACCTGTACATCTTTGGAAGTAATTCCATCGCGAGAGAAGTCCAATCCAATCTCACCTATATAAGATGTCTGGTCAATTAGCCGTTTAAAGAGCGTCAGTTCTTTCCTTCCCTCCTCTACTCGCAGTGGATGCAGACCCAGGGCCAGTCTGATATGCTTATACCCTTTTATGTGCGAAAAGCCCATCTGAAAATGTGACGGCAGATTTGTCATACCAATCACAATATCTCCTGCCTGCTCTTTCTGTTTGATATAAGCTTCAGGTTGAGGCATCATATCAAAATGGCAATGCGTATCAATTATCATCAAACCCAACCTAAATAGCTTAATATTATGGCATTATTGTCCGCTCTTATCATTGCAGATAGCTCTTCTCTGGTACGGACCACTAAATCCACATACTCATCTAAATCATCAAAGCGGCTCATCCCCGCTATCCTAAGTTCACGTTTTATTTGTTCACGTGTAAGATCTCTTTTTAAAAAATTCAGCATCGCGAAGAAATCCTCTGCCACCTTACTACCTTTTTTGTTATAAAGCGTAATCAGCCGGTTTCCGTAAGATGTGTTATCTAGTTCACCAAGTAAGGCAGCCCTGCGATACATACATGGCATACAATGCCCACAATGCGACGCATTATGGTTATCATACATAAACTGATGCATCCCTCGCTTTCCACAAGAATTAGATTCTGCCACAACTCGGAGCAAATAAGGTTTGTCTGAACAATTTTGCACCATCTCCCCTTTTGTCATTTTTTCATAGGGATTCTCTACATCAACGCATATTCCCATTCTTCTAATGAGATTTCTATACCCCTTCATAAATACCGGATGTGTGGTACGGGTACTACAAGATGCACGGCGAGAAGGTGACAATGGATAGTTCAAAGAGACAGAACCATTTTCAGGAACAACAATCTTACAGCCCGAAAAGGAAGCTATGATTAGAGCTATGGAAAGAAACATAAGTGAACGAGACCTGCAGGAAAGTTCACTTGATAGACCAGGCTGGATTAAAACAGCAGGAATAGCACAGAATCTGCCCGGATAATGATATCCAAACAAACGTTTGAGCCCATCTTGATCAGAGAGAGGGCCCCTCATAATGCTATCATAATGAGATGCCAAGAATAATTTACCATCAGGATGGTCAGTCATATAATCTATTGCCCCAATCAACGAATCCATCCCCCCTGAGAACAAATTCACTTGCGTAATTCCGTCAAAGTAATTAGTCGTCTTATATTTCACATAGTGGATTGAAGCAGTTCCAACAAAATGACAACTCCAGTAATCTCCAGTCAAGAAGGAAAGCAACGAATTAATTTGACTTTCTAATGGTTGGAATACTTCATAACCAGGGATATTGATGTCTACATCAAATTCCCGCGACCACCCGTCAACAGAATGAATCTCGCGCTCAACTGACCTGTCAATCGCATAAACAATTGCGGAAAGATATAAAAGGCTGAAAGTAATAGCCGGTGACTTATTCCATAAGTATGCTAAGGGATGCAACTGGACAATGGCAGATGTATTAATAATCTGCCCTTTCGCATCTTCAATCGTAAGGCCTATCGTGAGTCTGACGTCCTTGCTACTATGGCGCTTGGTCCGATACGTTGTAGTTTTAATCTTCATGGCCCTGCAAAATAAAGAGTATTCTGTCAAACTCCGTTTTGATAAAAGCGTCCCCCTCTGAAGATCCCCAATCAATGACAGCAACACTTCTGCCACTTCTTGCAGATCTGATGTCATCAAGGATTTGATCTTTGATTTCATCCATCGCATTCTTCATTGCCACAGTCCCCCGTTCATATTCCAATTTTTCTTCAAAATCCTGTGACAGATGAATATAGATATACATACCGAAGAACAAATCAAGCATATCTTTTAGTTCATCTCCTGCCACAATACGACTCATAACCTCATCGAATGAATCTAAATCATCCGACATGCGTTCCTCAAGGTAATCCATCACACATTCCAAGGCATTATTCGCAGCGGTTTCGTCCATCCCTGCTATACCCGTGTCAATGTATTGTCTTATTATATCAATAATATCGTGGCAGCTTTTTCCATCTAGGGAATAAACTCCCTTCTGACGCAACCATTCAACAAGACCATTATTGGCAATTTCATTGAAAACCGAGCTAAAGCTGCCTGCCACATAAATGCCGGCATGTCCTATTGCCCTTGAACTACCACTTGTTACTTTCCCCCTCCCACCAGCGGCTCTGACAAGATTTCGAACAGCATGGTGATAGCCTGTAGAAATTCTTTTGCTTAATGCGCTCTGCTTTTTAGCGATTTGAGCTGGAGACAAATTTGCCGGAGGATTATTATCCAATGCTTCGGACTCCTCTACCGCGCCAGCCACTCCCGTGACAGCCGCTGAAGCGTTTCCCCAGTTCGGTTCTCCTTTTACGCCTGGTTTATGTCTATGTGACGTTCCCATACTTAACTATTCTTTTGTTCTCTACCATTGATTGAACGCATCAACCGTTCATTAGGCGTTATCAAATCGATAAGCTTCTTGTCGTTATTGAACTTTTCGAGTATCTCTTTAAATTTATTGCCCATCGAATATGGTATTTTCTTTGTGTCTATTCTGGATAGGATTCCTAACAATCTATTATATGCCCGCTCGACACTATTCTTAATGCAGAAGTAATAAATGCCATAGCATTCTTTATCACCGGGATTTGTTAGGATCTTATTATCCACCAAATCAAACAAATCTTCAAGTTCTCCTGGGGTCAAAGCTGAAACATCTTCCAAACAGACTTGATTTCTTATCGGATCGGTAGAGGCATTATAGGCTTTAGCGAAAACAGCCCGAACTTTTGCAGGTACGAGAGAAACACCGCTCATTTCATCAACCAGATTATCCCTTGATACCCAGAACAATTCCTTCATATCCACAGAACTAAACCGGGGTTCAGCGTTTACCAAGTTAAGCAGTTCAGGGGTATTCCAATCTTCAAAACCCTGTATGTTCTCGCTTGTACCTTCTGCAAAGGATTCGACTTGTTTCAACTCATCAGGAACACCAACGCTATTCATTACCCACGAATTGAGCTGTTTGAACTGCCCCTCGTACTTTTGTTCTATTAACATTAGTTTCAACAAAGCGAACTTCGACTTGTTGTCTGTTATACCAGACTGGGCCAAGAGACCTGAGCGCATCTCATAGGCATTCAAGAATCGCTTAATGAGCCTCGGATTCCATTTGAGTGAGTTACCTATTATGGATGAGAAAGGCGTAACAAAACCAATCGTTTTTCCAAGTCCTTCCGGAATGTCATTTTTAAGTAATTGGTGAATGTTATCCCATCCGTATCGACCAAACTTATTCCCATTTGTGAATTTGGCAAAATCCTTTCTAACTTTATTAAATGGCTCCTCCTCTAACAGTGATTTACAGAACAATAGAGTCACATACGTTTCTACTTCTTTGGGACTGAGAGCGGGAATCTTATAAGGCAATTGAATAAACTTCTCCATATATGATTTTCCCAGCTCTGTCCTGCTTTCTTTATCATCAGAAGCGACAGCTATGATTTCCTTGTATTCACTCTTTATAGCATTGGAAACAATATAACTGTCAGCGGCAATGACGAATGCAGTCTGTGGTACATTCAAGAACAACTTGATTGCTTCCAGATTCTCAATGATATGACGAGGCAAACAACGATCGAGGTCGTCAATTAGAACCACAATTCTTCCTTGATTACTCTTCTTTATCAGGTTTTCGAAATCTTTGCGAAACTCACGAACCGCCTCATACTTCTTTTCATCATCCTCTGCATTGATGGCATCCTTAAGGAATTGCTCAGCCTTGTCTCCTGTTAGCAAATCAGCAAGATTATCTTTATTCCTGCTAAAGGCATCCATCAGTAAAGGAATAATTAAAGAAGCACCACCAGTGCTCGCCGCTGTTGCTATTGGGACAACTGTTTTTGCTGTGATTTTAAGAATACGCATCCAGTTGATGGATTTGCGTAATTTTTTGAAAGCAGCTACTAAATCATCTTTCTTGTCTTTGACTTTCTCAAAGAACTTCTCCTCTTTCTCCAGGGCATCTACAATTCCCTGAATAAGAGCCATCTTAGCATCATCAAAACTCTCGAAAGACCAGCCATCAAAGTACACTACTACTGTGTCTTCATCCTTCTTGAGTTCTTCTTCAAGAATTTTGAGTATACTGGACTTGCCAGACCCCCAGTCTCCATAAAGGCCAATGGTAATAGGCAGGTTCTTGTCATTAGTGACTACACTTTTCAGCAGCGATGCATGAACAGTATATCCTAACAGATCTTCAGTTGTTTCTATATCTGACCACATAAGGCGTTTATCTTTTCACGGTTTTAACAAAAGTAACGAATATCTTCCAACCTTATTGTATTCATTTGCAACATTTAATCTTTTCAGAAGACTTCCCTCCACGAAATCACGGGCAGCGTTGGTGTCAAAGATGATGTTTGTTATTATTCTTTTACATCTACATCTTCCATCTGCTCCGCCTGAAGGGTGATGGATATCTCTTCTTGATACACTTTCTCATCCGATGATAGATTATGTTTCAGTATGGATGACTTGATTCCCATTTCATCGAGGGGCGTTGGAATATAGGGCATACTGATGTCCTGTCCTTGGAATTTTTTGTCTGCGTCACAAAATGGGATATATGTCTCGAAGAAAAAATTGTAGTAAGCTAATCCAAAAATGTACGCTGGCACATTGGCTGTTGATGTCGCTTTCCTCTTGAAAACCATACAAGAATCAAACTTGAATGGATTCATGATGCTCATATATCGTCTTTCAACAAGCATCAGACCGTTTGTTTTGATTCTTATGTCACCGTGCAACCACTTCAATGTAGTTTGAAACTGGTCAAGTTCTGACTCTGGTATTATTGTCAAGGCCATCTTAACAAATATTTTATAGACATTCTGCGGAATATAACTTCTGTAGGCAGTCAAAGTCAGCGTCTTTTTTTCTTCGTTTATAATGGGAATCAGACCTTCCCCCTCATAGCATTTTACCTCTATTCCTTTGTCTGTAACTACGATGCATGATCTCTCAGAAGAGTTTGTCCTGAACTTGGGAATTTTCGCACCTCCGCCCTTGCACACATGGGCGAACGTATGGTAGAAACTCATATATTGGGAAAACTGACTTTCCATTGGCGAGAAAACAATCTCGTTACAGTCATCACATTCGTAGGTGGATTTCAACATTCTGTTGCCTATAAAGTGTGGTATCGCATGTGCCACTTTGTTAAACTCAACATCAGGCGTACTCTTTCCGCAGAATCTACACTTCCCTGCCACAGAGTCAGAAAGCATAATCTGCTCCTCCGTGTTCAGGTGATAACACACCAATGGCTCATAATCATTACTGAGCCTCTCCACCATCATTTTGCTTGCTTCTTCAGGTTTCATAATAAATTGTCAGAGTTTTCTTCATTAACCTTCAGTTATCGACTACAATAACCTCACATACAACTCCACATACTTCTTGAAGCACTTGTCTTTATCAAAATGCTCCTCTGCCCTCTTGCGGCAGGCTTCAGTATAGTAATCTTTACCCTTATCGCAGATACTACGAATCGCATCCGCCATCCCAGCCACATCACCCTGCTCCACCACAACGCCGGTCTCGAACGTAATAGCCTCTGGCGAGCCTCCTGTGCGATAGGTTATCACAGGGGTGCCGCAGGCCAGGGCCTCAAGGTTCACCGTCGGGAAGGTATCTGCGTAAGTCGGATTGATCAGCACATTCGCCTGGGAATATAGCCAAACCAACTCCTGCACATTCTGTGTTCGTTGGATGCCTTCTATCCCAGCAGGCAAGTCTTTCAACTGACTCTCAGCCAAGCCCACCATACAAATCCTATAGTTCTCCGGCAGCAGCTTTCTCAATTCATAGATATCCTCCAGCCCTTTCTCCTTATGCCAGACACTCGACACAGCCAGAACACCATAAGTACCGTCTTCATTCGCTTTCACAACCGGCTTGAACACACTAAGGTCAACTCCATTCTTGATTACCTCTATCCGCTTGTCCTTCAAGAACGACTGTTTGACAAATCCTGCCATCCAGTCCGAACAAGGCACAATCGTCAGGTTCTTACAACCAACGAACAAGCGTTTCTTAATCTCATAGTTCTCCCTAGACCTGTCCATCACCGTTTTGGGAAGTACATTCTTCATCGGACACTCATAGCAGCCCATCTTCCATTTTTCGCAACCAGCAGTTACGAAATGGAAGCAATGCCCCGTGAAAGCCCAGCAGTCGTGGAACGTCCACACCACCTGAATGTTGGTTTGGTTGAGGTATTCGAAGAGCAAACGGTAATTCAGATAGTGGTCGTGGATGTTATGCAGTTGGACCACATCTGGCTTTATCTCCTCTATCTGCCGAATCAGTTTCTTCGTCGCAGTCCTGGAGCATAAGCCCTCATTGTCTCGGATGCGCTGCTCAGCGAAGTGGAGATACTTATCCCAGCGGCCGCCGATCTTGATCAGGTGCGACTGTGAAGGATTGTTCCAGCGGCCAAAGGCGATATAGCTCTCCCAGCCGTGTGCCATTGCGGAAACTCCAATGGTCTCCGCTATCTTACCCGTACTGCCCCAGTTGGCCGTAACGTTAATTTGAAGGAGTTTGGGCATATTGAACTTAAACAAGGAATACCACTAAGACCGTCCGCCATTAATAATAGCATATAGCCTTGGTGTGTACTTCTTCAAAAGATTTGATATGAATATGATTATCAAAATAGTAATAGTAGGTGCAAACAGAATGTCAATTATAGCTCCCACAGTATTGTTACCAAACGCATATAGTAAGCATTTCTCAATAGGTTCAAGGATAATGTGGTGACAAACATAAATCAAGAAGGATGTTTTTAACCACCAACTTGGTTCTGAGTCTTTCCGCAATGTATCCGCTACTATCCATACCAATGGTATCTGTAATAGACGAAGCCAAATGATACTCGCTCCTTGTGGCAATTCCATGTATGTTTGAACAATGATACTTGCTAGCAAAAGAACACCTGCGACATAAACCAGATTCTTGCTGTAGAGATTACGACAATACTGGTCAAAATACATACAAGCATATGCGCCTAAAAAGAATGATGACGCATAAAGGAGTATTGAGTTTTTGAAATAATACCCTGCGAGCAAAACAAGCACCAAGAATACCCCTGCCAATAATCTGTTAAAGCTCAACAACTTAAACACCGGAGAGACGAGTATAAAAATCATCAAATCCTTAATGAACCACGTGATGTTGTATTCGGTATACCAAAAGGTATTCTTTAATAGGGTCCCCAATTCCAAGGAGGGGGCTACTGTGTTTATCTTGCCTGCCAATTGCGGTATCTGACATATCACTAATACAGAGAGGAGTCCGATTAAATTCCAAATGATATATGGGACGAACAGACTCTTAACGCGCGTCTTCAGCTTGCGCGGATACTCTTTCCAGTTCAGGTTCGTAAAAAATAAGAAACCGCTCAACGCAAAGAATACTGGCACTACGATATCTGTTCCTTGTGCCACGAACGATTCAAGGATATAAAGCCAGCTTGGCATATTATAAATGCCGATTCCTAATGAATGGCGAAGCACAATAAGTGCAGCCAAAATAAAGGAGAGAATTGTAACTTTATTGCGAAATTGTGTCATTTCCTAACATTTCCTTCGTGGAGTATCTTATTTCCAGTAAGCTTCAAAAGAATGATGCGAAATACGTTTTTCTTCAGGGGGAAACTTCATATAATCGCCATAAGCATTTGAGAGATATGCGTCATAGTCTTTCATAATCATAAACTCTCTGTCTTCAAACTGCACTTTGACAAAATCATTCATCAATGAAGACTCAAAAGGGCGTTTCTGCAACATCCCTTGCACGCATTCAAAACTGTGGTGTAATCCTTTCCCGTTATACGTTTGAGCATTATTGCTTATCCAATAAGCAATTTTCCTCGCACTAAAAGGGATCAGTGCAAACTTGCCTAATAGGAGAATCAAGTTCTTTATAATAGACCGGTCTTTGCTCAGTTTTACATATTTGATTTCAGATAGGTGAACTAGGAACCGCCTCTTCTTATTATAAGCCAGCCAGTCTGAATCCAAGTCAGGAACACTATCCACGGGATATATGTCTATATAAACTCCTCTTGCACCGTTCCGGGCTACTTCTTCTTGAATCAACGTCCTGTTGTCAAAAGCTTGTGCATATGCTCGATCCCAGTGTTTATCCCGTTCCAAAGAAACCAGTTCTACATGTTGATATACATCAGGAAATTGGGACACAAGTACATTATAATCTTTTCTAGTCAGATAGATATCAATATCATCATCCCAAGGAATGTACCCATGATGACGGATAGCACCTAAAAAAGTACCACATGCAAGAGAGTAATGAATACCATTCTTATCACAGAAATCCTGAATTACATCCAAGATGTCCATCTGAATAGTTTTCAGCTCTTTAAGACCTATTTCTTTCTTCATATTATTGGAGCCAGCATTATGGCACCTATTAATTACTTCAATTTCGAGTATTCGCGTAGCATTGTTGAAGAAATTCCTTCAGTACGAGGAATCACAACGACCTCTTTTCCATTGGCATTGCACCACTGAACGGCACTTTGAAAACCAGGATGTCTCTGGTCTGGACCTTTTGCGAAAACATCAAAATCTATCTTTTGAATATCTGAATCCACATCCTGATAAGTTACGACCTGATCCACCCACCTAATAGAACTAACCATAAACATTCGTTCTTCGGTAGTATATACCATTTTAGTCCCCGGTTTATACTTCAAGATATAGTCACTGTCTTGCACAGCCACTATCAACCGACATTCTTCATTAGGGAAAAGCTCTTTGATGTGTTTAAACAGGAGTATATGGCCGATATGAAGCATATCATATACTCCGAAAGTCAGTATATTTTTCATTCTGATAATTATTTTATTCAAAACTTATAAGGCCTTGCCTGACTGCATGGGCCATCTTCAAATGGCGTAGATCTTCCTTCCTGAAGCTCATTGGCCAATGAGATGAAGCGCTGTGCAGCATTTTGAGGTGACCACATATTTAACATATCGCTATATGCCCTTCTCGCCATCTGCTCACACAAATCTGGATTGTCCAATATTGATATTACATTTTTAACAAGAGAATTTATGTCCTTAGACTTAAAGATGAGACCGTTCTCACCATGTCTTACAAGGAATGGAATAGAGCCAATCTTATTTGATCCCACAATCGTGCACCCATTGCTCATTGCTTCATTGGTCACAGCGCCCCAGCCTTCATTTTGGTCGCTCGTAAAGAGAAAGATATTATGCCGTTGCATTGCGTCAATTACAGCCTCATTGGGGACAGATCCCAATATATTCACACAATCACTCAGCCCTCTCTCGGAAACAACTCGCCGTGTTTCCTCAACCAGTGGGCCAATCCCGTACATGTCGATCTCAAACGCGTAGCCATTTGACTTTAGCAAACTTGCTAGATTAATAACCATCTCAGGATGTTTCCAGCCGATAAAACGGGAACACCACATCATCGAAAGTCTTCTGCTTCTTTTCCTTTCAAGAACGGAATCGATATCAATGGGTTTTACACTTGTGAAATATGCCCACTTGAAACATCTGTTCTTATATGAATTCAGAAAATAATAATCATTTGCAGCGTATGCGCTCGCACAAAGCATATACAAGTTAGCTCTGCGTCCATATCTGTAATACATCGACTGATGCTTCCACAGATTTTTTGATAGGAGGTTCATCTTGAAATCTTTCTTAAACCATCGCTCCGAGTATTCGAATGTCAACTTTCCGCTTTGGAGCCTCGGAATGATATACTCATTCATCCTTGAGGTGCTGAAAATGGCGACATCAGCATCCAATGCAAGAGCTATAGCTTTGTTTCTATTCTCTTCTGATTTTGTCACATCCAACAAAAAAGGAGCATCAATCTCTTTATATCCCAACTCCTTCCTAAATTCTGGGACCGGTATGACAGACACGAAAGTATATTCAATGCCCTCCATATCGTTGAAGGCTTCGGCTAATGGAAGTTGATGATGATTTAAATAATTTGAAAAGAACGCTATCTTCATACTCCCCCCTATTCTTGTATAAAATTGATTATCTTTTCTGCCCTGTGCTCGATAGTTAGATCTCTTGCTGCCTCCAATGATGCCAAGGACATATTTTCTCGAAGTGCCTTGTCATCACGCAATTCGATAATGGCATCGCGTATTTCCTCTATGCTCATTGGATCAACCATAATGGAATTTCGATCATTAAGGACATCCCAATTAAACGACAGATTCGATGAAATGATGGGAAGACCACAAGCCATAGCCTCGACAATTGCATTACAACATCCTTCCAGCAACGTGGGTAGAACGAATACATCCGCAGCATTTAAATACAAGGGAACTTCATCATGTTTTAATTTGCCCTTGAACAAAACATTATCACACGTCGGCTCGTCTGGGCCATCTCCAATGAAAAAAGAGTAAACATCTTTTTCTTGTATTCCGGAAATAGCAGCCGACACCCTTGCACTACCCTTCCTGTTTGCGAACCAACCAACAAACGCAACGACAAACTTATCCGGAGAAATCCCCAATCTTTCACGGCAGGATAGTTTGTTCCGCTTATCGAACAGAGCATTGTCTATTGAATTAGGAATCACCCTACATTTATCTGGTATGGTAAGATTTTGCTTTATACTTTCATCCTTGTTCTTGGTAGAGACACAAACAACTCCCTTAACATATTCTTTAAGCCCATCATATCGCCCATCATTGTTATTTACCAGAATCTCAGCTTCACCAGATGCAACGATCAATGGAATGCCTTTCTTTTTGGCATACGGATAAGCTTCAATCCCCTGCTTCCAAAAATGGCAATAAACGACATCGGGGGTAAACGTCATTCTTTTTAAGGCACGTCTAACTGCTACTTTGTGCAAGAAAGTAGATAGATTAAAGGAACCTATTTGAATGTTGGACAAGGAGAGAAAATTGGGACATAATACAGTTACAGTATTCCCTTCTACTTGATAAACATATTTGCCATTACTCAGATGCTTATAGTGCATGAAACTGAAAGGGCACAAAACCACACATTCGTGGCCTTGTCTAGCAAATTCATCCACCAGATTCTTCACAAAGACGAAATCCGAACTGTTATACTTGCTCGGATACATATATGTTACTATACAGATTTTCATTCTTCAGCCTTCATTATTAAACTCCAACCAATTAGGATAGTCTGTTTTTACTACTTTTGCTGGCGTACCTGCAATAACCACATTTTCTTGCTCGAAAGACTTATTAACAGTCGCGTTAGCCCCTATGGTCACATTATTGGCAATCCTTATGTCGCCAAACAACACGCAGCTGGGGCCTATATAAACATTGTCGCCAATTTTGGGGGCCTTCTTTTCCCCGGCACTTCTGCCAATATTAACGCAAGCGTGAACCCGACAGTTGCATCCAAGGTGAGCTTCTGCACTGATTATGATGGTGCCATAATGGGGCAATGATAATCCAGGGCCACACGCATTCAAGCCAATCGCATAGCCCAATTTGCGGCCAGCTGATCGATACTTGAAATAGTAATATGCTTTGAATAAAGAATTCAGCATTCCCGAAGTATTTGTATAATACTCCAATTTACGCAAATATCGAAGGAATGTCACCGCATTCGGATACATTGCCTCTTTTAAGATGTCCGTCAAGGAACGTCTCGCCTTGAAACCATTCATCTTACGATCTTGGAGAATGTAATATTCCAGATCCTTTTTGCTCTTTATCATTGCTCTGCTCTTTTTTGAGGTAAGATTAACATGTCGCCAATTATTCTATCCCATTCCATCGGCTCAAATGGCAGCAAGCCGCTACTTGGATAAAAAGTTAGCTCAGAGAAGTAAACTTTACTGTTTATCTCATACAAATCAACCCTGACAAATGGAATCCCTTTAGAGAGTTTCCTCGTCAATTCTTTCATATCTTCAAACTTGGTAGGTTTATGTGGCAGGTATATTGATGGTCGGCAATCAGGTCTGTAAAAATGAGTCGGTTCCCAATCCAATGTTATGAAGTTGATATGTTCTTTCCTGTCTGTTGAGTCCTCCCATCTCACATACAGAAACTGAGGTTCACCGTTAAAACAAAAGAATTTGTAATCAATGAGGGCTGAGCCGTTTTCCTGTTCCATATATTCCTCGGCTATAATCCTGCCTCTAACATTTTTATACGGCCACTCTCTAAATGTCTTATAAATATCTTGCTTCAAAGCCTTGCTTAGTTTCTTAATTGCAAGGCTTTTATCAAGACTGGACTTATCCTTACAAACGATAACGCCGTAGCTGCCGCCTCCTTGGGTTGTTTTCAAGACAAATTGCTGTGGCAAAGATTCCCATTGAATGGAATCCACGGTGTCCCAGACTCCAATTGTGGGTATTATATATTGGGCTCCAATGGTCGTAATTACGAATGTTTTCACATCATACTTATCGACCAACTTAGTGTACAACGAATTCCTGTCATTCAGCTTAAGCCACTGCAACTTTTCACTAAAGGTCACAGGATTATCCAGATTAAGAGGATATCCCATTCTTAGCTTAAACTGAATTCTGAGATAGGTCTCGTCCGAGAACAGGAATGACAGTTTGTCTATTAATACCAATAGAAGAGCCTTTCTGTTCAAGCGGAGCATACCAGCTATTTTACTAATGGCATTCATCGATTCTTTGAATTATATTGGTTACAACCATTGGCCAGGGCAAGGCCAAGGACTGAAGTGGCATAAATAGGCATACCTGTTATGGACATTGAGAAGAAGGACCTGATGCCGAAAATGCACATTAATAACAAGAGAATAAAACGTGATTGGTCTGAAAGAGCGGGAGTTCTCGTAGATTTATAAAAACACCACCAGTAATTAATAAAGATTATAATTCCGAGAATACCTTGTCCAATCAATATTTCAAGCCAGTCATTATGAGCATAGACACCGGATATTTTAATAGTGGCAAGACCTCCTCGTCCAAATATCATCTGGAAGATATTAGAGTCATTTAGAAAGATATTCCAATAATTAGAATAAATCTCATCGCGTTCACTCGTGTCACCTTCCAATGTCGCTTGTAAACGCAAATTAAAATAGTCGCTATTCTCTAACATTTTGCCTACATAATTAACGAGAATAGTCAATCCAGCCATCACGAGAACAACCACTCCTATTTTGTATGCACCTTTAGATTCACGAAGATCGTGGAGGATAATTAAAGCAAGAGAAATGGCACCTATTAGCATTGCACCTCTTTTCATGCTCATTATAATAAACATCACGCATATCGCTATTCCCAAGTATGAGATGACTTTCTTCCTAAAAAGCAACATACCAGGAATAAGAGATAGCAATATATAACCAGCATTATTTGTAACCTCATCTATATTCGACCGGCCTTTATCTATCATCATTTGCAAAACCACACTTTGCGTATGATAATACTGTGCGATAGCTATAGCCAAAAAAACGATCATCCAGTTCTTCAATAATCCAGCATTTAAATAGCCGCGTTTAGTGTATGAATAACATACATAAATAGGCATGAGTATCACCCACGCGCCCTCCAAAAAATACATTGAAGGCACCTGATTTCCTCTTCCATATACTGTAAAGCCATCTGTAACAAAGAGAAACGCCCCATAAACAGTATACATAAAGAGTAGGATGTTCAACCCCCTAAAGAAAATGGAGCCAGGAGGAGTTTGTTTTGTTGACACAACTTTGTATGTCTCGTTCAAAGACATAAGAATGATCAACAACATCAACGCCTGGTTGATAATAGAACCATCGGGATATATTATTCCTTTCAAGGAATATAGCCCCCATAAAGTTAAATATATATTGCAGGGATTCTTGAGGAATATCATCTGAGTTTTTTATAAGTTTTTTGTTATTATTCTACCAGGATTTCCAACTACGACACAATTGTCTGGAACATCTTTTACTACTACACTACCGGCTCCAATAACAACATTATTGCCAATAGTTACATTACCTATAATTGTAACATTTGCACCAAGCGAGACATTGTCACCGATAACTGGAAGTAATGTATTATCACCATGATTGCCATTCCCAACTGTTGTCAAATGGCAGCAAGTAAAGTTTCTTCCTATCTTTTTGGCGTTGAGAATCGTTCCATAGGGATGATTTAGGACAAAAGCTCCTCCACCTATTTCCAAACCATTAACGAAAGTAAATAATGGATACTCAGGCAATAGTAGTTTTAAATACCTCGCTTTAGGAATTCTATAGTAAAATAAATTCCGATACGGTTTCCTATATGCCAGCCAATAAGTTAATCCCTTTTCTTTCTTACATCTTTCATTCATCACTCGCATATCCTCCTCAATCATCTTTTTTACAGCGTCTTTCGACATTATGTAAAAAAGATAATGAGGTATTGCTAACACCCTTAGAACGAAATATAATATACTATGCATTTGATTTAAATAGGTTTTTAAAAGCTAGAAGAAATATCTTCATTCGCTGTTTTAAATTTGAGTTATTATGATAAATTCCACCTTCCAATCCCGATAATACTTGGTTGATGTATATTTTATTTTTCGCTTCTTGAATTTGAGTACTATATTTTCCGTCCGTTTCGTAATTGAGGATATTCAATGCTGTAATGACCTTTTCTCTGTGTTTAAAGTATTTTAGAGGGTTTGATCTCATTCCTTTGACCCAAGATCCATTTGAAGAGACCCGATATGCACTCATTTCATCAGACAGATAAACTATACCTCCGCGTAGTGCTCCATGAATCTGGTAAAAATAATCTAGACGGAAATATTTATAAAAAACATAATTATCCTTAAGAATACTTGATCTATAAAACAATGAATTCGTCCCCAAAAAACTCCCTCCGCCAAGAATAGCATCTTCTGTTGGGATTAGACAAGACACCTTAGATGGACACATTTTCATAATTTCCTTCCCATCTAGAAAACAAATTGTTCCACAAGCGCACATATCTGAGGACGAATTCTTTTCCAAAGCCTCGTATTGCTTTTGCAATTTATAACGGCTGAGCCACCAATCGTCTCCTTCGCATAGAGCATGATATTTTGCATTGTCAAGCCATTCCGCAAGATATGGCAGCTTGGGTTTATTGATGCTGTAGTGGTTATATTTCAGGAGGAAGACAACGAAGGCGCAATTGGTTTTGGTGTTGTGATTCGCACAGATGAGGGTGTAGTCATCGGTTTCCTCAGTTCGGTAGGGAGTTTGGAAATGGTTGGCAAGATATTGCTTGATGACTTCAGGTTCGCCATCGGTACTTGCATCATCAACTATAATTGTCATAACTGGAAAAGATGTCTCCTGCATCACAAAACCATTCATAGCGTCTTCTATGTATGGCGCGTGGTTAAAGGTGAAGCATCGTGTCGCCACCATATACTTATATTTCTGTTCCATTATCTTTTTATTTTCATTAAAAATCCTTTCGCTATTTCTTTCATTTCAATATACTCTTGTAGCTTTGTTATTTCACACACTGAAAGGAAGACCAATATCCCCACAATTATCTGTATGGGGAGTATGATCCAATTACTAATAGGCAGGTATTTCAGGAAATACACCGACAAGGCAACAAGGAAGGCAATACCATACGATGGCGCAATGTCTTTCAACTGCATCCACGAACTGTAGCCTAACATTTTCCCAGAATAATGCGAATTGAGGAAAAACGATATAAATCCTGTGACGACTGTGCCTGCCACCATCCAATAGATATCAACAAAAATGCCTAAACAGATTGGGCCTATAGCAATGATTTTCTTAACAATTTCCAGTGTAAGGAAAAGGTCGGACCGACCTTGCACCTTCAGCATATTCAGATTGATGGCGTGTAATGGATAAAGCGACATACTGATGCATATTAACGGCAAGAAAGTGGCGGCTTGATGCCATTGAGGCCCTATCAAGCAGTAGATCATAGGTTCAGCAACCGCACCCATTGAAATCATACAAACGGCGGTGACAAACATAGTCGTTTTGATAATTCTGCGATAGGCTCCTTTGAGGCGTGATTTATCATCCTGTATTTCGGCCAGCACAGGGAACGACACCCTGCTTACAATGGAATGTAAATTACTTGAAAACAAGCTGGCATACTCCTTGGACCTCGAATATTGCCCCAACGTGGCAGGGGAATAGAATTTTCCCACAACTACTTGATACAGTTGATTCCAAATATTGTCAATCAGATTACTGGCCAACAGCTTCCATCCGAAGCCCCACATATACCTGAAGCTCTGTCGGCTGAACCTGAAGTTGGGCCACCATTTGTTGAAAATCCACAAACAAATGGTGTTGACAAGTTGCTTCGTAATTTGCTGACCCACCAAAGCCCACACTCCAAAGCCCATATACGCCATGGTGATGCCAATTACTCCACTTAAAATGGCGGAGATAAGCGATGCCTTGGTTTTGGTTTTGAAGTCGATACGTTTCGTCAACACCGTGTTTTGGGTGATGGAAAGCGCATTGATAATCAAAATGCCCCCCATTACTCGGGTCAAACTGACCAGTTCGGGACGTTCGAAGAAACGTGCTATGGCTGGAGCCCCAAAAAACAAGACAAAGAACATGATCACCGACAGCACCATGTTGGTGATGAACATGGTGTTATAATCATCATTGTTGGCATCTTTTTTTCGGATAACCGCTTGAGAGAAACCACTGTCGATGATGGCGTTGAAAACGGTGATGAAAATAGTCGTAAGACCTATCAATCCGTATTCACTGGGACTTAGAATACGTGCCAGCACAAGGCCCACTATAAAAGTGACTCCTTGTCCCAACAAACTATCCGCTGCACTCCAGCCGACGCCTTTTACTGTTTTATCTTTTAAGCTTTGTTCTGACATATATCTTTATTCATAATCAATGATTCCAGATACACGCTTCTCTAAAACATATAATTTGTTTTTCAGCCTCAAGAGTTAAACGCCATGGCTCTTCAGAAGAACGCAAATATGGCCGCAACGTTCGCGTTTATGGTTCTGTTGACTCCCACAATGGGGCTTTTTTTGAGGTTCCGATAATAATAAGGTTATAAGCAGTCCCAATAGTGGTTATTTGCTATCAATTCGCGATAATCACTCTCAAGAATGCCAACCACAGTTAAATCTCTCCACGCTCCCCGCTTATAAACATACTCTCGTTTCACACCTTCTTCTTTCCACCCGCATTTTGTATACAAACCTTTGGAGGGAGCGTTAAAATCAAACCATGAACCATCGAGACGATGTAATCCAAGTTCATCGAAGGCATAACGCATCAATGCCATCACAGTATCAGTACCAATGCCCTTGGTACGACGATCTTTATTTGCGAGCTTAATACCGTGTGTTGCTCTGCGATTCTTCCAATCAATGTCGGTTAGTGTTGCGATTCCGATTGCACCATCCTCTGGAGTGTCAATAACGAAACGAAAATTCCTTTGGTCGTTTATATTCCTTTCAAACCATTGTTTTTGCTGCTCAATGGATAATGGGAATGCCCATCCAACCACAAGATTCTCCAACTCTGGATCATTGAACATGTCACAGACCATTTGCATGTCTTCCATCGTCATTTGACGAAGAGTTACGATCTTACCTTTAATATTCATTGTTTACTATTTTTATAATTTGATTCATTTCTTCTTCTCCGTACCTCTGGTCAATCGGAATACAGACAAGGTTTTCAGTCAGCTGATATTCAAGGTCTTCTGCGCTACACCATTCCATGACGTTGGGCCAGTAACGGGCGCAAAATATTTGATTGTCTATCAGACGTTGTCTAAGTTTTGCTCCGTTCTCAATGAGATAAGGATAAACTAAAGGCACTGTTCCATAATCCATATCCCACTTGAAGCGATTAGATTCCCTAAGCGCTTTGTCAAGAACGTGGAAATTGTGAATACGCTTATTTGCCTTTGCGCTATAGTCGATACCTGCCATCATTGCCTCAGTCAACTTCGACATACGCTTCATGCCCACTTCGCTAAGCGACTTATCGTTGGCATGGAAGTCGGCATATCCGGCCTGAGCGGAGAGGTCTATTCGTTTAGTGAGGAAGGCCATTCGTTCATAGGAAACGTCTTGGGGAAGATCCTCGTCAAGCAAGCAATTGGTATAAAGATAGGCTCCATCTGGGACTCCGAAATACTTACGACAACTATAGAATGAATCACACTGGATACTCTTATCCTCATACTTGTTACCCGGCTCACTATAGAATGCTTGAGTCTGGTCAAGGATAGTGTTGGGGTAGGCATAGCAGAACGTACCAGCATAGCGGTTCTTCAGTCCAAAGTAGTTCACATAAAGCACAGCCTCATCTGCTTTTGGCTGCAACTCTATGGCCGGTTCCAACTTTTCGTTGATGTGATAGAACTCATACTCCAAGCCCAAACGCTTTATCGGCTGAAGGATAGATTCACAAATATAGTATGGTATAAATACCTTTCTATATTTCCGAGCTTTTAGAATGTACTCCAATGCATAACGACCTGCGTTAAGACGCAAAGCCTGACCATGCAGTTCTTGGCCTTCATTGATTTCTAATGAAAAATAACCTCCAATGGGTTTCATAACGATAAAGTTTATCACTTACAAACTACCACCTCAACCTTGTCATTAAGGTTACCTAACAAGATGTCAAGCATTTCACGATTTCGCTCTTTGATAAATAGTGTACCTATTGCATCATTGGCACCTTTAAATGATGAGACACTTTGCCCCTCTTCAATGCGAACCTCTTGCTCAACAATATTAGCAAGGATGCTACTATCAATTTTCAAACCTCTAAACCGCCCAGATTCTTTACTGTGAAGGACCCAAATGGCATAAGCACCTTTATAACAAGGTTCGTGGATCTGTGGGATGGCTTCTCCTAAAGCCTTTAACACCTCGGCCTCAATTATGTCAACGTCTGTGGCATAATTCAGTATTTCTGCCAGACGGTTACCGCCAGCTCTAGGCGATACTTCCATCAAATAAGCTTTGCCATTCTTGCAAACACGCCATTCAATATTGAACAAACCTGTCCGAAATTCCAACAAATTGCCAAGACGTTGTAATTCTTTCTTTATCTCATCTTGGATACTTTGTACCTTGTCTGTGGGCCATATTTCTGCTGAAGGGGTATAAGGATTAGCTGCCTCATTATCGAAATATTGGTCATAGAACGCATTATACTTCAATTCGCCGTCCACAAAAAAACTTTCGGAACCGGACGAAAGACCTTCTTTCTCCAAGAAGTCTTCAATAATGAAATGGCCATTATGAGACTCACTTAAAGCATATTGAATAGCTGTTCCCAAATCCTTAGGATTGTCCACTCTGGATACTCCTTTACTACCAGCACTGTCAACGGGCTTTACGATGACAGGCCAATTGTAATAATCAACATCTCTTAATGCATCTTCTGCTTGATCATAACCTCTCGCATTAGGAACATTGAAGCCGTTGTCCCGTAAATACTGACGGAACAATGCCTTATCCTGTAGTATGCAGGCGCTTTCATAGGAACAACTAAACGGAAGACCCATCTGCTCTGCTACATAGGCAGCTGTCACCACTCCAGGGTCAACGGCATAAGAAAGAATTCCATCTATCTTGAGTTCCTTAGCCAACTTCAGCACGGCTTCTTTGTCAAGTATGCTCACATTATAATACTCATCAGAATACTTATGGGCAATGTTATTCGGCAGATAATCTACCGTGATAACTTTGTGCCCATACTTATGAGCGACCTCGATAGCGGGAAGCAGATAGCGGATTCCGCCAAGAAGCATTAGTTTTTTCTGCATTGGCTTATTTTACAACTAACTCAAGAACTCTATTGATATCTTCCTCACTCAGTTCATGATGCATCGGTAGGCAAATCACCTCGTTGGCGATGCGCGTTGCGACAGGAAGATTCTCCGGAGCTGCCGAGGGCAATCCACGATAGGTGCTGAAAGTGCTGATGAGCGGGAAGAAGTAGCGACGGCCCAGCACGTTCTTTTCTTTCATCTCGAAGTAGAGCTGGTCGCGGGTCTTACCATATTCCTCTGCATTGATAAAGATGGGGAAATAGCTGTAGTTGTGGCGCACGCCGGGCATATCGTCGAAGAAGCGGATGCCGGGGACGTTGCGCAGGGCTTCACGATACTTGATGGCCACCTGATGGCGTTTCTCGATAGCGGCATCCACCTGCTTGAGGTTCAGCAGACCGTAGGCAGAACGCACTTCGTCCATCTTGCTGTTGATGCCAGGAGCCACGACCTCCGTTTCTCCTGCGAAGCCGAAGTTTTTCAGATAGTCGAT
>Ga0247609_10001995_pt1 | contig 22584 bp, 21 predicted proteins | sample 172DNAGHGlowgp2_FD_193487 | JGI IMG/M metagenome (GOLD analysis project Ga0247609, IMG submission 193487) | Sheep rumen microbial communities from Palmerston North, Manawatu-Wanganui, New Zealand - 1728 DNA GHGlow gp2 | ecosystem: Host-associated > Mammals > Digestive system > Stomach > Rumen ...
TCCTCATCCGTTGTCTCTAACGTGCCATAATCGCGAAACCGGTATTCCAGTCCTTCTTCAATCCTCCGTCCGCTTATTTGAGCCGGTTCTTCTATGCTCCACTCACTCCACTCGCCATACTGCGGCCAGAAGAAGAATGCCAGCCCGACTGTGACCGCGAGAATTGCGGCTATGCCTGCAATGACGCCCCAGTGCGATTTCTTTTTTACCGGTTGATCCGGTCTCTCCGGTTCTTCTGGTTTCTCCTCTGTTTGCCGCCGGTCGAAGGCACTGACCGTCACAGTTTCTTCATGCGTTGCCCTTTCTGTGTTTGAGTCTGCCTTGTCGGCAACATCCCGGTCTACTGCAAGCGCACTGACCGTTTTTTCGTCCTCTGCTTCTTTTTCTTTGTCAACTTCAGGCGCGATAACCGCAGGAACAACGTTCTTGTCACCAACGGCTTTCAGCTCCCGCAGCATCTCCTCCGCACTCTGATATCGATCATTCGGATCATAGGCGCAGGCTTTGAGTACAATTCGCTGCAGTTCCTCCGACCCATGCGCCGGGGCAGGGATCGGCTCGCCGCTGAAGCGTCTTGTACGAGCCTTGTCCTCTTCGCTTGATGTCGGCATTGTCGGCGGCAGCGGCAGAAACGGGGTGCGCCGTTCGTTGAGCAGCCAATATAACACCAGCCCCAGCGAATAGATGTCTGCTTTTCCGCCGTACGGCTGATTGTTGTACACCTCCGGCGCCATGTACTTATAGGTTCCAGTCTTTGTACCGCTCGTGGTGCGTTCGGCAGTTTTGGCAATGCCGAAGTCACCCAGTTTGTATGTCCCGTCAGGTGCAACAAAGATATTCTGCGGCTTGATATCCCGGTGCAGGAGATTTCTCTTTTCGCAGAAGGCGAGCGCACTGCAGATATCTGTGCCGATTTTTATGGCCTGTTCATCCGAAACCGTCTTGCCCAGAGCCTTTGTCAGGCTCGTCAGCAGCTCCATTTTGATAAAGATGTCCCAGCCGATCCCATTATCATGCTGGATGTACTTCACATCGTCACAATAGACGATATTGGCGCAGCCCTTCATGTCCGCCATCAGCGAATATTCGCGCACGATATCATGCAGGTATCCTTCAAAACGCGTCGTAATGCTCTCCTCGTCATATCCGTCGCTCATCAGATCATCAATATCGCTCTCGCTCTGCGGAATGGTAATGACCTTGAGCGCGGCTTTTTCTTTATGGCCGAATACGTCTCGCTCGATTTCATATACGGCCCCGAAGCTCCCGCGCCCGATCAGCCGCACGGTTTCCCAGCCCGGCCACTGCACTTTTTTGTCACGTTCTTTCATCTTTTTTCCCTTTACTTTCGATCCTTATATCGATAAATGATCCTTGTCTCAATTTCTTGATCGTCTTTCTCGCTTATTTCATCTGTACTCCACTTACTCCAGTCAGACATGCCCAGATACCAAAACGTAATCTCCTCAATCCTTGTCCGAAAACGCCACAACACTTTTGTTTCAACCTCATGGTCATCCGTTTCTGTGTCTTTTTCTTTTTTCCATTCGCTCCACGGAGTGTATTGGGTCTTTTCCTCAAGTACACGAGTCCTAAAACGATATTGTGCCCCCGGCGTTGGGCTGCCAACGGCATAGCCATCAGTAGATGTCCCATCTGGATATGCATTTGCAGATTCAGAGATAAGTGTTGTATCAACTCTGGAAAAAAAGCCGGCAACTATTGCATCAACATCTGTGCTTTCATCTGCATCAATAATCGCTGGCCCAACTGTTGCTTCGATCTCCGATCCGTGAAGCTGTTTAGCGTGCATAACGCAGTTCATTTTGTATTCAGGAAAAACTGCGCCGCAGCTGTTGCAAACATATCCGTGTGCAGGATAGTAATAAACTGTCCTGCTTTCGACCTCCAAAGTGTCGGATTGCTGTAATGCATCCGTTCCCCAATCACTCCACGGACTCCAGTCAGAATACTCAGCTGTAACGCGTTTATCTCGTGAGCGATACAGCCGTTCCTCATCGATTCCGACTTTTTCACTTTCTTTTATTTCTATTTGCTCTTCAGTGACTTCATCATCTGATTCATTATCTTTCCCGATCTCTTCCTCTCTATTGAGATCTCCCACCAGTATTTCTTTCAATTCTCCCAGGTCTGATAGAGGCAGAGTATACAAATCATTTGTTTTTTCGAACCATTCACTCCACTCGCTCCATTCGCTGAACCCATTCTCTTCTTTAACAATAATACCTTCAACATCTTCTCTGTTGGTTGTATGTTTTTCCTCAAGCGTACGGAAACGATATTCCCGCTCTGTTTCAATGACTCTTCCGGAAATAGCTTCCGGCTCCGTTGCACTCCATTCTGACCATTCCCCATATCTCGGCCAAAAAATCCATAATGCGACGCACACTGATAAAAGCACGGCTACTGAGGCAAAGACAAAGGGAAGCGCGCTTTTCTTCCGGGCAGAAGAACTGGGGACAGATTCGTATTCATCAAAATGAATGGGAAAAGCACTGACTGTTGCGTCTTCTGCTTTTTGACTGTTCAGCACACCCTCGGTTTCATTGTTGTTATTTTGCTGTTCACCAGGCGAAAAGGCGCTGATTGTTTCCTCATCAGCTTTTTCTCCGCCAATTTCGCAAATTGAGATTACAGCATTGTCTTTATCCGCACGCGCAGATGGTCTGTCCGTTTCTGCTGTCTCGGGTAGCTTACAGACATCACTGCTTGGGATTTCTCTCAGTGTTTCCAGATCCCACAGCATTTCTTCCGCGCTCTGATAGCGGTCCTTTGGATCATAGGCGCAGGCTTTGAGCACGATGCGCTGGAGTTCATCTGATCCGTGTGCTGGAGCTGGGATAGCCTCTCCGCTGAAGCGCCGGGCGCGCGCCTTGTCCTCCTCGCTTGATGTCGGCATTGTCGGCGGCAGCGGCAGAAACGGGGTGCGCCGCTCGTTGAGCAGCCAGTATAACACCAGCCCCAGCGAATAGATGTCCGCTTTTCCGCCGTACGGCTGATTGTTGTACACCTCCGGCGCCATGTACTTATAGGTGCCTGTCTTCGTGCCGCTCGTTGTTCGTTCTGCGGTCTTGGCAATGCCGAAATCGCCAAGCTTGTATGTCCCGTCAGATGCGACAAAGATATTCTGCGGTTTGATATCGCGGTGCAGCAGATTTCTCTTTTCGCAGAAGGCCAGCGCGCTGCAGATATCCGTTCCGATCTTTACTACCTCTTCATCCGATACGGTCTTGCCCAGAGCTTTTGTCAGGCTCGTCAGCAGCTCCATTTTGATGAAGATGTCCCAGCCGATCCCGTTATCATGCTGGATGTACTTTACATCGTCGCAATAGACGATGTTGGCGCAGCCCTTCATGTCCGCCATCAGAGAATACTCCCGAACGATATCGTGCAGATATCCTTCAAAGCGCGTTGTGATACTCTCCTCGTCATATCCGTCGCTCATCAGATCATCGATATCGCTCTCGCTCTGCGGAATAGTAATGACCTTCAGCGCCGCCTTTTCCTTATGGCCGAATACATCGCGCTCGATTTCATATACCGCGCCAAAGCTCCCACGCCCGATCAGCCGAACCGTCTCCCAGCCCGGCCAGAGACTATTGTCTATTTCTTCCTTCATGCTGCTGTCCTTCCCTTAAGAAAAAGTGTTCTACCGGATGTTGAGTTCACTTCACATTGTAATGAATCACTGCATTGTTAAGTGCTTCATTGCCGTCTCTAATATCGATTCTTTTCCACTGTTCTTCACTGCCGCCGTAGTATACATCACGAAGGCTGCTGCAGTCGGAAAAGGCAGAGTAGTGAATCCATGCCACACTGTCTGGAATAGTCACGCTTGTCAATCTGCTGCAGCCAGAGAAGGTCAATTCGCCGATGCTTATCACACTTTCCGGAATCGTCACACTCGTCAGACTTCTGCATTCATAAAAAGCCCGACCGTCGATGCTTGTCACACTGTCTGGGATCATCACGCTTGTCAGACTGCTGCAGCCGGAGAAGGAAGAATTACAGATCCAAGTCACACTGTCTGGGATCGTCACGCTCGTCAAGCTGCTGCATTCAAAGAAAGCATGATCGCCAACAATCATCACACCGTCCGGAATCGCCACGCTTGTCAGGCTGCTGCAGTCGGAGAAAGACCAGAGCCCGATGGTCTTCACGCTGTCTGGAATAGTCACGCTTGTCAATCTGCTGCAGCCGGAGAAGGCCCAGTTGCCAATGCTCTTTACCCCCGGGTTGATCGTAATACTGCGAATACCCGTTTTAATGCTGTCCCATTCGGGAATTGCGTTCATTATGTACTCCACACTACCTTCGCCGGATACTGTCAGGCTTGTTCCATCAAGAGTATAGCTTACGCCGTCATGCGTGAACGTTTTTCCCGGTTTCACAATGCCGCTGCCGACGCACAGCATGATCACAAGCGCAATCACAGCGATAACGCATACCAGAATTGTCCAACTCTTTTTGGGGTTCGGTGGCTTCGGATGCGGTTTTTGCGGTTCTTCCTTCACGGACGTTTCTTTTGTGTCGAAGGCACCGATCGTGGCTTCGCTCTCCTCTATGATTATTGAAGGCGCTGTCACCTTTGATTCTTTTTTATCGAAGAGGCCAATTGTACCGTCGCTGTTGGAGGCTGTCTCTTCCTGCAGGAGTTCTTCCGTTTGTTTCCCGTCAGCCATTTCATCGTCTTCCGCTCTTTCGAGTTCCGTGGCTACGGAGAAATTGCGGCTCTCCAGCTTTTCCAGATCCTTCAGCATCTCCTCCGCGCTCTGGTAGCGATCCTTTGGATCAAAGGCGCAAGCTTTCAGGACGATTTGCTTGAGCTCTTCGCTCCCATTCGCCGGAGCCGGGAGCGGAGTCCCGCTGAATCTCTTTACCCTGGCCTCGTCTTCTTTCGAGGCCACTACTGGAGCAGGAGGAAGCGGCATGAATGGCGAACGACGCTCGTTCAGCATCCAGTGTAGCACGAGGCCAAGTGAGTAGATATCAGCCGTATGGTTATAGGGCTGATTATTATAGACCTCTGGAGCCATGTACTTATAGGTGCCGATCTTGGTGCCACCGCTGGTCTTCTCGATTGTTTTGGCAATACCGAAATCGCCCAGCTTATAGTCGCCATTCCTGGACATAAAGATATTCTGCGGCTTGATGTCGCGATGAATGATCCCGTTCTTCCTGCAGAGGATCAGCGCATTGCACATATCTTTTGCGATCCGGATCACTTCTTCGTCACTCGGCTGCCTGTCCAGAGCTTTTGTCAGCGGCGTCAGCAGCTCCATTCTGATAAAGATATCCCAGCCTATTCCATCGTCGTGCGGAACGATACGAAAATCGTCACAGTTAACGACATTGGCAGCGCCATTCATCTCGCGCATCAGAGAATACTCGTTCACGATGCTCTCCAGGTGCGATTTGAAGGTGGCTGTTACGCTTGCTTCATCGTAGCCGCTGTCATAAAGCTCCTCGATATCGCTGTCGCTCTGCGGGATCGTGATGAGTTTCACAGCCGCTTTTTCCTTGTGGCCGAAAACATCACGCTCGATCTCATAGACCGCGCCGAAGCTCCCACGACCGATCAGCCGCACCGTCTCCCAACCCGGCCATAGCACATTGTCATTATTACTCATCTTGTTCCCTGCTCTCATAAATGTTTCTTTTTAGGCATAAAGAACTGAGTCCTGCTGAAGATTAAGCCAACAATCAGTTAACCGATATACTCCTGTACATCAAACGAACAAGTATGGGAGAATGACCATCCGTACCGATCGTAAACATACGTAAAGGCAACAGCATCAAATGACTTGGTTCCGTCCATTTTAATCTCATATGTACATGACTTATCTTTATTCTCCTTCAGCAATTCAAATTTTCCAAGATTCATCCATTTTCCATCAAGTCCACGGCCAAAGAAAAAATACTCACCAAATATGTCTCCAACAACATCGTATAAGGTGACTGTCATAGTAATAGACATACAGTTTTTTACTGGCTCCTTAAAAACATGTGCACTTGATTGAAAATTACCATGAATATTGAGTCTGTCACCCCAATCCCATTCAATATTTCTGCGGACTCCCTTCGGGTCACCTTCCTGCTTCCCGCAGACGCGGCAGGTCTTCGGCGAATCGTAGGTCGCAGCCTTCCAGCTATGCGCTGCGAGCGGGACGTCGGTGACCGTTTTGGTCTGTTTTGTGAAGGCTCTATTGGAAAATGATGCCGTATAGGTCGTTTTTCCTTTCGTCTTGCATGTTGCAGCAGTTGTGACCTGACTCGTGGTTTTAACTGTCTCTCGTTCTACATGGGTGGAGTCATTCTTGCATATGCGTTTCGCTGTTGCGTTCCTGTTATTTGCATCCCACACATAGCTTACCTCTCCCCACCTGTGACCTTTAGCGGAGATATTCTCCACGGTCTTGGTCTGCTTGGCAAAAGCACTGTTCTGGAACGCAGCAGTATACCTGGTCTTTCCCTTTGACGTACAGGTGGCTGGCTTTGAGACCCTGCTCGTGGTTTTGACCGTTTCCGACTCCACATGGCTGGCATCATTCTTGCAGGTACGTGTAGCCGTTATGGTTTTGTTATCCGCACTCCAGGTGTATTTTACAACTCCCCAACTATGACCTTTCGCAGCAACATTATTCACTGTTTTGGTCTCCTCAGCGAAAGCGCTGTTTTGGAATGTTGCTTTATACGTTGTGCTTCCTTTTGTCGAGCAGGTCGCTGGTTTTGAGACCCTGCTCGTGGTTTTGACAGTTTCCGACTCCACATGGCTGGCGTCGTTCTTACATGTACGTGTCGCCGTTACGGTTTTATTATCCGCACTCCAGGTGTATTTTACAACTCCCCAACTATGACCTTTCGCGGAGATATTCTCCACGGTCTTGGTCTGCTTGGCAAAGGCACTGTTCTGGAATGCTGCTGTATAGGTTGTGCTTCCTTTTGTCGAGCAGGTCGCTGGTTTTGAGACCCTGCTCGTGCTTTTGACAGTTTCCGACTCCACATGACTGGCATCATTTTTACAGGTGCGCGTTGCCGTTACGGTTTTGTTATCCGCGCTCCACGTGTATCTTACGCTTCCCCAATCATGACCCTTTGCGGCGATGTTATTCACAGTTTTACTCTGCTCCGCAAAGGCACTGTTCTGGAATGCTGCTGTATAGGTTGTGCTTCCTTTTGTCGAGCAGGTCGCTGGTTTTGTAACCTTACTGGCAGCTTTTACTGTCTCTTTCTCCACATGATTGGAGTCATTTTTACAAACTCGCTTCGCTGTAGCGTTTAAATTATTGCTGTCCCAGAGATAACTGACCTCTCCCCAATCATGACCCGTCGCAGGAAGATTGCTAGTCCTCTTGGTCTGACTTGAAAAAGCGCTGTTTGTGAAGCTGACAGAATACCTTGTCTGCCCGTTCTCGGTACACGTTGCTTCTTTTACAACTTCACCGGTGGTTTTGCCAATTTCTGTTTCCACGTGTGTGGCATCATTTTTGCATACGCGTTTTGCCAACACACTGCCATTGTCGGCAGACCAGGTGTAGCTTGGCGCACCCCAGTCATGACCGATTGGGCCATCGCTCTCCGCACCGCAGATTTCACATATGGCCGGCTCTGTGCATGTTGCGTTGAGCCACTTATGACCGGCAGCAGCAATCTCACGTGTTTCTATATGCGACTGGTTTCTTTCGCAGACACGCTGTTCCATGCCATGCTCGGTGCAGGTAGCTTCGGCTGCGACACTCCACGCCCCCCACGCATGTCCCAGAGCTTCTCCCCGTGATTTTTTACAGATCTTGCAGATTTCCGGTTCCTCGCAGGTAGCTGGTTCCCAAATATGTACTGTAAAGAACCCGATCACGAACAGGGCAAGTGCCGCTGTAACTCCAAGAACAAGCGGCCGCTTCGACTTCTTTTGAACAGGCTCCGGCTTATTGTCAAAAGCGCCGACAGTTGCTGTACCAGTAACGGTTGCTGCTTCTTCCGGCTGGAGTGCTTCCTGCGGATCATCCCCGGCATTGTCGCTGTTTTGTGATGTCTCTTCCGGTCCTACATATACTTCTCCAGTCAATGCCATCAGATCCTTAAGCATTTCCTCTGCGCTCTGATAGCGATCCCTCGAATCAAACGCAACGGCCTTTAAGACAATACGCTTCAGCTCGTCGCTGCCATGTTCAGGCTCCGGTATGCGCTCGCCCTGAAAGCGGCGCTTCCTCGCCTGCTCCTTATCCGTTTTTGTCGGCAGTGCAGGCGGCAGCTCCAAAAACGGGGAGCGTCTCTCATTCAAAAGCCAATAAAGAACCATGCCCAGCGAATAGATATCCGCCGTGCTCCCATAAGGCTGGTCATGGTACACCTCCGGGGCCATGTAATCATAGGTTCCGATTTTGGTTCCACCGGTGGTCTGTTCTACAGTTTTGGCAATTCCAAAATCGCCCAGCTTATAGTCCCCGTTTTCGGAAACAAAAATATTAGCAGGCTTGATATCCCGGTGGATGATATTATGCTTTTTACAGAGAACAAGCGCTTTGCAGATATCCGTGCCGATGCGAATGACCTGCTCATCCGTCACATCTTTTCCAACTGCCTTGTTCAAGGGAGTCAGCAGTTCCATCTTGATGAAGATATCCCAGCCGTAGCCATCATCGTGCTGTACGTAGCGTACATCGTCACAGTTGACCACATTGGCGCTGCCGTTCATTTTGCGCATCAGAGAGTATTCGGCAACAATACTCTTCAAATACGCCTTGAACGTGCTGGTGATGCTCTGGCCGTCATAGCCTTCGCTGGCCAGTTCATCAATATCGCTGCTGCTTCGAGGAATCGTGATGACCTTCAGAGCAGCCTTTTCCTTTTCCCCGAGCACATCCCGCTCGATCTCGTAGACCTCGCCAAAACTCCCGCTTCCGATCAGGCGCACGGTTTCCCAACCAGGCCAGGCAATCTTTTCGTTTATTTCCGCCATCTTTATACTCCATGAACCGTTATAGTATTCTGCAGACAATTACCGTAACATTATCCTTTCCGCCCTTTTCCAGCGCGGAATCCACAAGGTGCTGAACACACTCCTCAGCCGATGCGGTTGTGCTCATGATATCGGCAATCTCGAAATTGGTAAGCATGTCCGTCAGGCCGTCACTGCACAGGAGATACTGGTCTCCCTGCTGTAATTCGCCCTTGGCGATATAAGGCTCAATCAAAAAATCCTCAGCCCTGATTCCCAGATGCTGCGTCAGAGGCGCCTTTTTTCTTACCTGACCATCCCGTTTCTCCACATGGTCTTCCGATAACTGCAAAAACTCTCCTTCGCGCAGCCGGTAAGCACGACTGTCACCCAGATTACAGACATATACGTAATTGTGTGAAAAATAAAGCGCGACCATTGTGGAGCCCATCCGATCCGTGAGCAGTTCTTCCTGCTTTGCCACTACAGCGTCATTGATTCTCTGGCACATGCGGTTCAGGAAGGCCCGTTCAGGGATAAAGTAGTCTTTCAGCGTTCGTGTCATATACTGCATCGCATCCGCGGCGGCAAAGGAAGCGCATTCCCCGAAATTCTCGCCCCCCATTCCGTCAAAGATCGAAACACATATCTCTTTACGGATCGATCTCGTCATCGTGACCGGATGCTTCAGGCCATTGTTGTTCTCTTCCAAACAGCGGCCATCGAAGAAGAAATTGTCTTCGTTATTTTTCCGAACCTTTCCTGTATTGCACAGGCACGCAGCATCGACAATAAAAGGCATGGTAAAACTCTCCTTGACCCGCAAAAGTAAATGATTAAAACGAAAGGTTTCCCGCGCTTGCAGCTCCGGCTTCGTCTGTAGCTTGTTGGACCGCAACAGCCTTATCGATTACCGGTTTATATTTTTTAAGCACATCGGACATGACAGAAATGGAGGGAATAGTATCCTGACTGAGTCTTGAGAATCTTTCCTCTCCCTGTCCTATCCACCCGCCGGAAATTTCCCCGGCGGCTGATTTGTAATCGCTGATCAATAGAAGCACTTCTCCCTGCAGAGAATTCACAGCATCCCCTATCGATGATAATGCGCCATAATCCATAGAAATATCTGCCACTGTGTTCTCCTTTATCCGACCGCCCGAATGATGGCGGCCTGTTCATTGTCGACTTCTTCCATCGTGTTGGCATAGGATCTCAAGTAGGCCGCCTGGCGTTCTATCTTTCTCACGATTTTTGAGAACTTTTGCTGATTTCTCATATTCGCGTTTACAAAAGCAGCTTGATCGTCACCGATCCAGGCTGCGCCGCCGGCGGCGCCAGCTGCATTATTCATGCGGTCAACACAGTCCGTCAGGCTCTCCGCGATTTGAGAGATTCGCTCTGCTCCATCCCGGATGCTTCCCAGTGGAACGCTGATCGTTTTTGATTTGAAACTCATCTCAATGACTCCTCCGCTTCAGAAGCTGTGCAGGTTGTTGTCAGTTTTTGAAATGCTCAATCATAGCATCCAGCATTGGCTCCAAGGTCTCCGGTGTACCGGAGTTCAATACGCCGTAACCACTGTAGCAGAAGCAGCGGTCGTCATTGAGCTTGATGCCTACCGCCCAGGAGTAGCTGCCGGTGGTGCCCTCGCTGGTGCCCTCATATTCGGTTTTCCATTCCGAGATCCCGCTCTCCGTCAGCAGCTCTTTCAGGAAAACGCTGTCTTCTTCCCGAAAATCGGAAACCCGTCTGCTCTCCCCGCATTCAGCAAGAAAGTTGCCCAGTCCATAATAGACCGCCCCGGCTTTTTTGTCGATGACCATGCAGGAGTTATAATTTCCGGAGTGATACTCCCAGATCAGCACAGCGATATCGTCAAACTCCTCCGCCCGGATCGTGCCCTCGGCCGCGGCATAGATCACAGTATAGTCGGCAGTCGGTTCCCGGCTCATCGTTTCTTTATACAATGCCAACAGCAATACCGGATCGTACTTCTCAAGACGCTCTGGCGTCAGCTTATAGTGAGAGACGAAGTCATCAAAATCTATTCCCTCAAAATCCGCCTCCGTCAGTTCGGAGTGCTCGATTATGTATTCTTTTGTCACCATGGTGGAATCCGCCTCCTGATTTGTAGTTTGAGATTCTTCTTTTTGTTTGTCCTGTACCGGCATCGCTCCGCACGCGCTGAGTGTCAGGATTACAAACGCCAGTACTATCGCCCAAAACGCTCTCATATGTATCTCCTCAGTTACCAGCCATTTCGCGCGCCATCGCTTCCATCGCCTCATAAGCCTGCGGAAAATGGGCGCGAATCGATTCCAGTGCGGCTTCGTCATGTGTCATCTGCGCAGCAAAGAACTCAGCCCATAATTCTCTTTCCTGGTTACCAGTAGCTTTCTCATTTTCATACCAATAATCCGGATCGGAGGAATGGTTGTATTCTCCAATAAGAGCATTATTGGTAATTCCACTAATAATATCTGAAGCCGCTTCGTTTTGTTCACCATTCAAATCTTGTTCTTCCATGTATTTCTTTATATCATTTTGCATATCCTGATATGGTTGATCAAGTTTCCACGGGTCTTCAATTTCCTGCGGCGGGTTGAACAAATCAATAAAAACACCCAAGATTGGGACCTTGCTGGAAGTATCATACTTTTGTCGATGATTATAGTATCCTGCGTCATCCGTCAAGTTTAAACTCTTTAATAATAAATGTCTTTCTTCCGGCGAAAGAGCTTTGACGTATGCAAACCTTTCATTATTATCAATCAGATTATTCACATAATTTCTTGTATCCGCTACAATTATACTGTGTAATGACTTTCCACCATATGAGTATTTGTTAGTGCGCGTACCATAAACAGTTTCATAATCATCAATAGCATGTCCGCTTTCATGGAAAAATGTATTGTATGGCCCTCTCGGATTATTCTCAAAAGTCTTCTCCGAATTAATTAATGTTATTACCTCAGTTGCAGGATTGAAATAAGATCCGCCTGTTGATGATTTTTTACTTACATTTACCATATACTTGGCAACATGTTCCAAATATAGTGTTTGATAAGGTTCAGGGGCAGTATAGACAATATATTTGATATCCAGTCTACGCTGATCCGTCAAATCGGGATCAGAAAGTACTTCATTCATCATTCCAGCATATTTGGGATGCTCCTTCTCGAACTCAGCTACTGCCTGTTTGACTGCATCCCGGTCGTTAAGAGCAGAATCCAAGTCTCCTTTCCCACTCTCAGCTGCGGACGCACCGTCAGACGCAGGGGCACTCTTAGCCATAGAGGCACCCTCAGACGCGGAGGAACCCTCAGACCCGGAGGCACCCTCAGACGCGGAGGATGTACCACCCTGACTCATCGAAGCAATGAGCTCAAGCATCGCCCCCGTTCCGAGAAGGCCGCCGAAAAAGGGGTTTTCAAAGAGTTCAGAGGCAGCGTAAAGCAAATCCAGAGCCATACTGCCCAAGCCACTGCCCATATTTGCATCGGCTTCGATAAGGGCTCGCGGGGAAGAGCTGAGAAGCGCTGTATACTGGTCCAACTGCGCGCTCAAATCCTGCAGTTCGGCCAGGCATGCCTTCAGTTCATTGATTTGTCCGGCAAATATCCATCTGCCCAGAAAGCCATATGACGCGCCTGCCAAAGAGACCGCAGTTTGAAGCTGGGCCGCAACAAGCTCGAGCGAAGATTTACTTCTTCTGAGCGCCCCGGGTTCCAAGCCGCCCTGATCTACATAAATATCCATATCATGTATCCTCTTCGTTCGGCCAGAGAGAAAAATCGTATTGCTGACTCGCTCTCATCTGGGCCGCAATTGCTTGAATCCGCTGAGAGAGTACATTGGCTTTGGATGCCCACACGTTCAATCCCTCATACATAGCGTTGCCGGCGTTTCCCCGCCAGTTTTCCGATACGATATCAGCCGACTGTCTCACGCTTATTACCGCGTCCTGCAGTCCAGTCGCTGCGATTTCCGCCTGAGTGCATGCCTGCCCTGCTTTATGAAAACATAAATCTCTGAGTCTGTTTCCCATGTTTTTCTCCTGTTCCTATAAAAGGATATCAGGGCCGCAGGGCGTACCGTGCGGCCCTTCATTTGGATTTAGAATGCCAGGCTGGCCATACCGGCTGCGTTCGCAGCTTCGGTTTCCTGCTGTGCAGCGACAGCATTGTTGAGCTCAGGGGCAAAATTGCCGACGGCTTCTGCCAGTCTCTGCATGGTGGGCTTGGACTCATTCCAGGCATTGACAAGCGCGCTGTAGGACTCGCCCTGCCAGGCGCCGTCAAGAGCGCCGATTGCGCTGCTCATGAAAGAGATCACTTCCTCGAGATCTGCCTTTGCTGCGTTCACCTGTCCGGCGGCTGCCTCCAGGCTGCCATAAGTCATCGTTACGTCTGCCATTGTTGTTTCTCCTTCTTCATATTTTTAGAGACCTTTAAAAGTTGTCGATAACTTGGAATCGGTCTCGAATTCCCTTTGTGCCGCGCCTTTGATCGCGGCTGCATGCACACTTGTTCCATCTTCCGATTCGCTTAGAAGCCGTGAAATGTTCCGGCCGTCTGGCTCTCGGTATCTGCTTCCAATGTCACTGCCTGTTTCAAAGTCGGCGAGAAACTGTTCAGGTTACTGCTTACCGCATTGAAACGCGGCTTCAGTTTATTGTAGGCAGTCATAAATTCTTTTTTTGCCGCACCTTGCCACACGCCTTCAATTCCGCTGATAAGAGAATCGACTTTTGTAAACAGTGAGTCAAACTCGGCCCGGATTGCTGCCGCTTCTTCTCCAACGCCATGTACGACGCCGTAATCCATCGTCACTCCGTTTGAAATAATACTCGCCTCCTTCCTTAACCGATCTGTCCTTTTACGAGCTGATCGTGTTCTTTCATCTTGATTGCAAACTCCTCGAGAATGCCAGCCAGATTCAGCAGGTCATTGGTAATTTCCTTGTACTGTTTACTGTTGCTGTCAGTTACAGCCTGCAGCGCTTCCATGGAGTCCCCTTTCCAGCTGTCGCCGCCTTTGAGTGCCTTCACGGCATTGTCCAGGCGGTCAAGCAAATCGTCACACTCCATTGCGCAGTCAACAAGTTTATTCGCTGTATCCAGCAATTCTTCAACCGGGACTTGGATAGTTGAACCAGAAGCCAAATGAACCACCCCTTATTCCAAATATGCGACTCTAACAGATGTTTCGATAATATTCTTGTTTTGTGTATACAACCAAGTTTGTTCAATAGGCACTCGCCCGGAAGTATAGTATGAATTAGCATTATTTACCGGATCATCTGCATAGAACTGTATACTACCGTCTTCACGAATCTCATAATCAGTAATCACGATTGCATGATCGTATCCTCCACAGGATGGAGAATAAATCATTATTCCTTCTGGATGCTGTTTTAGCAACTCTACAACTTGCTTAACGCTTGAAGGGCCATCTTCATAGGCCATTTGATATGATTTCTCTCCATCATTTGTTGTATATTTTCGGCCAAACGCGTATCTACTGTCTGGCCATATACCATCAGATTCAACCTGCCCATTTCCCTCGTTCGCTCTATGCACATCGCCGAAAGAAAAAGACGGATCTCTTCCATCAGCAGCTTCTCTTCGTCTCAGCAGGGTTGTTGTTGCTGAATATGTACATAATCCCGATCCGCTACGCTCTGTTTCCTGCTTTTGTCCAACAGGAACCTTTTCATTTATCTTCTTTTCGGTATTTATGTAATTAATATACTTTTCTTCCTCCGACTCTATAACCGTTTCCTCTGCTGTACCGCCTCCGCCGCTTGCTGTCCATAGGACAGCGTTGTGCTTTCCGCTTTTCCTCCACGAACGAATATCCGACCTGAAAGACCGGTCAATATCCTTAAAACCATCCGGACCACTTTGCATGATAATTGACAGCGCTTCCAGGCGGTCCAAAGCATTCTTTAAAAGATTTGTCGCCTGAATAACATTATCATAAGATCCGTTTACAAACAGGTAATGAGAACTGCCGCCCCAGGTCCAGTAATGGAAAAAGGATCCTTCTTTCTCTGCATTTGCTGCAGCCTGATATGCCTTTTTCACGGCACTAATTGTTTTCCGGAGGGTGCCCGCGGACAGCGCATCCGGTTTTATCATAATATCTGACATGTTACAGCCCTCTTTCCGTCATTCTTCATCCTCAACATAATTGTTTATGATGAAGTTTCCCTGTGCGGATACGCTGCTTTCGGCAGCCGCAAGTTCCTCCTGAGCGGTCTTCAGTTGTGCCCAAATCTGGTTCAGTGCCTCCTGCATAGCCGTGCCGGATTCGCTGTCCCAATTCTCCGCAACAGTTTCCTGAACCCGAAAAACAGTCTGGCATGCATCTGTGCACAACTCTTTTGCTTTTGAGACTTTTCCGATGCATCCGTATATGATCTGTTTTCCAAACCAATTAAGAGCCATTCTTCCCTACTTTCCGGCTAAAAAGCCATCGTATTTTTCCTTTCTCACGATATCAAGAATACAGCCCGTGCGGATCCCGTAATCCAGCAGGGTCGCGGTTTCATCCAAAAGTCCTGCGTCGTCTTTTTCCAGGATCACACCCGTAAAATCTCCGAATCTCTTCACACTGGTCTCTTGCAAGGCCGCAGTCAGCCGCGGATAAAGCTCTGCCAGGGGTATGCGGCAGGGAAGCTCAAAGTCTTTTTCAAAATCTCCCATTCTCAGGGTCACGATCACCGTATCCAAAGCCTGCACCTCACTGTCGCTTGAAGAAGGCTCCGGTGAGCTCCTGCAGCTCGCCTGCAACATCCGCGGCATCAACTTCGGCAAATACCGTACAGGTACGGAAGCTGACAACGGCAGAACTCAGGGCCAGAAGGATCCCCCGTGAGTTGAGCCACGCTCTCTCTGTCTTGCTGCACGTGCCGCTGCTCATATCCATCAAAAGAAGACGGAGATATTGCGCTTTTTCCTCAAGCCCGTCAAGCAGGACCGCTGCGATCCGATCATCCGCGCCGTTTTGTCTCAGCAGGCGAAGCGCCTCCTCTTCCCCGTTCTCTTTCAGGCGGCGCTTTGCCTTTGTGAGTGCGAGCTGCGGGATGACGGTTTGAGAACCTTTCCCGGAAGCGGCGCTCCAGGTTTCCTGCTGTAGATCCGCTTCTGCTTCCAGATTGCTCGTCTCGCGGAACAAGTAATCGGTCTCCGTCACCTCCGCACGGAGCAGCAGATCCCCGTACTGAAGGAAAATCAGATCCTCATAGCTTCCATCCGCTCTCTGCCGGTTGACCGTCAGGCATTTGCCGCATTCGCAGAGAGCATTGACCAGTTCCTCATACGCAGAAGAAAGCGAGAGTTTCCCGTCAAAATCCATGGTCAGCACGTCATCATCCAGCAGCGTATCAACGACCTGCTGGCGAACTGCCTGGTATTCTTCCTCAGGGACCCACTCAAAACCGTTCGGTACTCCATACATTCTCTGCTTGCCGGCAGCAACCGCCATCACATAGAGTTCCTGTGCTGTAAAACGCATGCGCTTCATTCTTTTCCTCCTTTAACTTCCATCTCACGGAAAGTGGTAAACTCTGTATTGGTGACAAAGAAGCCCTCATGCTCGCGAACCGGAACGCTCTTCTGACTGAAGCTTGCTTTTACCGTGACTGCTCCGTGATCATTCAAACAGCCGCCGAGCAGAATCGACTGCCTCGCTTTCCCCAGAGCAAGTGTCAACGCTTCGCCTTTCATGAAGAAGCTCGATAACTCATAAGCGTCACCAGCCACAATCAGATACAGTCCAAGCCCTTTCCCAAGCTTTACCGTCGCGAGCAGCCGCTGGACCGTCTCATTGCTGACCGCTCTGAAGAACACGGTATAATCGTCAATGGCCATAATAATGGGTTCAAATGCAGCATCCGTGTTACGCTTCTTCTCCGCGTGGCGGCGCTGCAGCTCCGGTCGCATACTTTCAACAAAAGCATTTATATCGCTGGCAGAGGTAAGGCATTTTTCTGCCTCTTTCTGCAGTCCATTCAAGTCGGAACCGTTGATATTGAATACGTACAGGCTGCCCCCGATTTTCTGATGCAGCTGCATGGCGATGACTTGTAGCATCGCGCTCTTCTCGCTCTGCTCGACGCCGGAAATGAGCAGATAATGCTGTCTCGCATATTCATATACAACAGGCCTGACTTTCTCTACAGAAAGACCTACGGGGATCCCGCTCGACTTGATGCTGCCGTAAGGGATGCGCTCAGGCATCTCGGGTATGCTTTCCGGTAAATCGCCGTCCCATTTTTCCTGCATGACTTTTGCGAGCCGTTTGATGTTGTCGGATATTGCCTTGTCATCCGATCCCGGGGTAGGAAGAGCTGTCTGGAATACCAACGGCGGATTTCCCTTTGCATAGCCGCGCCCCAGAATGGCGGGCAGCTCGCCGGAGACTTTACCGACAATGTATGTATAGTCTGTCTTGTCAATCATCTGCAATGCCAAAGCATTTTTGATGTTCTGGCTGATTTTCATTGGGACCGCATTGGATGCTGTAGCTGTTGCGACTAAATAGACGCCGTAATTTGCCCCGGAATTGGTGAGGGAAATAAAGAACGCGTCCAGATCCGGATACATTTTGATCATCGCGCCGAAGTTATCTACTATCAGAAAAACGTCAGGAATTCTCTCTTCATTGGAGTCTCTATATGCGGATATATTTCCTACGCCGGCCGAAGAGAACTTTTCTTTCCGTTCCTGCAGAATATCCTCCAGCAGCAATACCAGTTTTTTCAGTTTCTCCGGCTCATTGTCATTTGCAATTCCGCCTACATGCGGGAATTCCCGCAGGACGCCCATATTCCAGCCACCGAAGTCCATCACATAAATGCTGACCTCGTCAGGCCGTTTTGTCATGGCAAGAGAAACGATCAGTGTCTGCAGAAGCGTTGTCTTTCCGGTCACGGGCGCTCCGTATATCACAGTGTGGCCCAACTTGGAAAAATCAAGTGCCATCGGATATTGCCGCTGATTGGTAGGCTCATCCACAAGTCCGATAACAGGAACTGTATGGTTTGTCTCAGGCCATGTTCTGCCGTTAAAGCCGGAAGTCAGGATATCTGTTAACGCCAGCTGTTCAGGAAGTCGCTCTGTCCATACTTTTTCCGCATCGGGTATTTTGTTTTGTCTGCAAAAATCCGCAATGTAGTGAACCACAGCATCGATTTCCGCACCATGATCCTCTACGATTTTACGTTTTTCCTCAAACTCGCAGGAAACGCGTCTTCCGTTCCATTCCACCCGGGAAATCGGCACAAAGGTCGTTTCTTCGCTTCCCCGGTCGGGATCATAGGGTGCTCCGCTCCAGAAAGACTGAACTTCCTCGAACACATCATCTTCGCCGACCTTCACAAAGGCTCTGCCGGGATTATTGATTTTGGCAGCGTCCGGTTTTCCCAGCATCTCACGGCTTGCGCTGTAATTTGCTACTCGGAGACACCAGCGGAACTTGATATTGTCCTCCGACTTGGAGCTGACAACGCCTGCAGGCTTCTGCGTCATCAGAATAACAAAGATACCAAGCGCACGTCCTTTGCTGGTAAGGCTGTCAACCTCCGCACCGAAATCCGGAAAGCTCTTCTTAAACTCAGCAAATTCATCAATCACGATCAGTAAAACAGGTAATTTTACCGGAACGCGGCCCTGTGCATAGCCTCTGTTTAGATCGTTGATATTCTTAATGCTCAAGTTGCTATATTTGTCAATGATAGCTTCGCGGCGGTGAACTTCACTTTTAATAGCTACCAGGTTTCGATCGACATTTGTATCCAGGTTGGAAATCGACCCGGCAAGATGGGGAAGATTTCTGAACGGCGCGATCATGCCAGTGCCCTTGAAGTCAATTAACACGAAAGAAACATCCTGGGGTGAATAATTGACGGCAAGCGACAGGAGCCAGGACTGAACCATCTCCGTCTTGCCAGAACCCGGCATCCCGGCGACAATGCCGTTAACGCCATGGCGTTTTTCGTGAATATCAAACTCGAAATTGATACCACCGGCACTTGCCGCAATAGGCACCGAAAGCGATTTATATGTTTTTGCTTTTTTCCATCGCTCAGCAATATTGAGTTCCTCTGCACGGCGTACCTTGTATCCCTCAAGAAAAGATATGCTGGTCGGAATGGAAGCGGAATACTGCTCGGTTTCTGTGAATATCGGAGCCATACTCCTGGCAAAATGATCTGCTTCTTCCGGCGTGAAAGGATCCATCTGGAAGGACGTTTTCCTGCTGCTGTTTGTACGTTCAAAGACAAGCCCGTTCCCAGCATTCACTTCCACAATCTGGTCACACTCTTTCGGAAGTGTATTCAGCTTGTTATACACGAACAAAGAACAGCAGCCGAGCTCATCTCCAGAAAAGATGTACTTCCGAATCGGATGCTTTTCAATCCAGAAAGGGACAGCAATGATAAACAGATAATACGGGAGCAACTCTCCTCGCTCTGTTCTTTCGTAAGCGTTGTCGCTCCCCTTCCTTTGGCTCAATACCTCTTCGATCTCATCCAGACTCTCCTCAGCATCTTTCAGGGACGTGTAGAGATACCGTCTCGAGTTATTATTGTTTACACAGTGAGGCAGCCACCGTATCCACGCCCATTCTTCCTTCTCATTCTCCGGAATCAAAGCTACAATCTTCACTTCGTCATAGGAATGGGTCGTCGTAAGTTCCGTTATCACATTTCTGACAAGATGGAGTGCGTCCGTTCTTTGACCAATAATACCCGTCAGCTTCTTTTCCAGAAAGCTGCACAGGATCGGTGCGCCGCTGATCGTTCCGCTGCCCTCCGCCAAATGACTGGCTTCGGATTCCAGTTTGTTCTCATCTACGACAACCTGAGCCTGGTGAAAACTTGCTGTTACAGCCGCCGGTATTGTACCGGTTCCAAGGCGAACTGAGAGGAAATCCGGATCTTCTGGTCTTCTTTCCCAAAGCTGTCGATCTCTGGAATCAACGATTGACGAGCTCTCTTTCGGAGAAGGGTTCGAAGTCAGCATATAATGCAGCTGCTGAGCATGCGCCTCCTTCAAACGCTTCTCAACATCAGACAGATAGGCATGGTACTTCTCATCTATTTTTTCATCCGTTTCCCCATGCTGTTTCTTCTGTTTGCTGTATGTTATTACAGCAACCACAGCAGAAACCACCGACATAACGCCGGACATGATCAGCATGACAGCGCTCATACCCATTACAAAAACGAGGAGTACCATAAGCGCAACGGAGACAAGCGGAGTAATCAGAACATTAAGCCAATTGATCTGAGGCGTGCCCCCGGCCTTAGGGGGCTGCTCAATCACAATGTTCTCCTGCTCAACCGCTGGGAGAAGGCGGGGAGCTCTGCTGAACTTTTCTCTGCCGCTGAAGATTGGGTTGAGCGGAGCCGCTTTTCTCTTATCAGTCTCCTTTATCTCACGCACGTCCAGATGGTTCCCGACGTTTTCAAACACAAGTCGATCATGGAAATAGGTAATACGAATCGTAAAAATTGACAGCACATCACCGTCACACAATTTTGTAGATTTTATTCTTTTTCCATTGACAAAAATACCGTTTGTACTGTCAAGATCGCGTATACTGGCGGAGCCATCAATCTGCGTTATGATGAAGTGCTTTCGGGAAACAAATGGGAAGTCCAGCACAATCTCATTTCTGCTGCCATCAGAATTAATAGCATTGCTTTTCCCGACATGAATCACACAATCGGCAGGAATCTGTACTGTCAAAGGTGCAAGTCTGTTTTTCGTTATGAAAAGAGCGATTTTTCTCTCATAATCAATAACAATCGATTCGTCAAAACCAGCATTGATGCTCCGTGTATCATGCTGATCCACCACTTTCAAAAGCAGACCGTTATCGGCAGAGTAGACTGACACTTCATATCCCAGGCCAGGTATCAGCAAATTATCATCGTTTTTTTCGCCTATGCGAAAACAGTTTAACTGGCTGACAGCAGAATAATAACATGCTTCACCAAATAGGATGGATAACGCTATAGCCATTAAGATGCTCTCTCCTCTATAATAATGTCTTTCCTACTTGTTTACCGAAGAGTTATTGGCAGGAAACGCCTATAACTCTATAATTTATAAGTAAATAATCTCTTCAATCATAAACTTACTTATATTGCATTATAAAATAGTGTAGCACATTCCTTTTTAATATGCAATTATAAAGCATGCGGTGTCTGAGCTTAATTTCAGATTCGACAGGGTGACACGCGATGACGAAGAGGCGAATCGATATACGTACAATCTCTATCGCTCGGTTCAAAACCGGAAGATGATCTTTCTTGACGATCTTGGATTCTTCATTGTTACGCATATCGATGGGTTTGAAGAAAAAGACCTTTGTTGAAAAGTTCCTTACTGACCATGGCATCATTCTTGATGAGGAGCAGCTTAACGTAGTGATTGAATCTGCCGTACTCGAAATGCAGCACGCCATCGCTGGTTAATATACAGCGGAGGTAATGCATATGGATACGGCACCGGTTTGGGGGACGATACTTAATGTCCCCGTCGGGCGGTTCCTTGCTTGGATTTTCGTAATTGCGTCAATCATTGCGGGAATCGTCGGGGCGACAATCAAGCTGTATACATTCTTTGGCAAGGTCAAAGACCTGAAAGAAAAAGACGAAGAAAAATCAAAGATGCTGAAAGATCATGATGAGACGCTTGCTGAGTTTACGAAGCATCTCCAGAATATCGAGAAGGCTCTTGAAGTACAGAAGGAAGTCAATCTGAAACAGGTGCGCTATCAGATTGTGCATACTTGTGACGATGCAATTTCAGATGGGTCTATATCCGCCGGAAAGTTGAAGTCACTTGAAGAATTATTTGAAGAATACACTCGCATATTTCATGGCAATGGATACGTCAAAACACTCATGAAGAAAGTCAGAGCGCTGCCTGTTACAGGAAGTCTGGACGAGTAACACGTACTGTTCTACATGCTAATATCGCGATCTTACACTAATGAGAGGCTATATCACTTCGTTGATAGAAACCTCTCATTTTTTGCCCTGTGCATTCGTATGAGCCACGAGAGGCTCTCTAGGCTGTGTTTAGTGCAGGCGGATGGGCGAAATAAAAACCCCGCAGAACGGCTGTAAATGCGTCCTGCGAGGTGCGAGTTTTATTCACATTTGAGGCTGCCGAGTGTTTATTATTCTAAACAAACCAGATCTTTTTGTTTGCAATAATAAACGTTATATAACTATCGCCGTCTCAACGGAGTAGGTAGCTATATGCCCGATTGCAGTCCTGTTTGCTCTTGTGATCTCATATGTCCGTACAGGACAAATCTTCTTGACCATCTGGCCGCCGACGGAACCGGCCTGACGACTGGTGAGCTCGCCGTTGTAACCGTTCTTCAGGTTCACACCGACCTCAGCGGCCGCCTCCATCTTGAACTTATCCATGGCCTCACGGGCTGCGGGATTCACAAGATGATTGCTGGTGTTCGTAGACATCGTTTTGCATCTCCTTTACAACAGATTGGGACAGACGCTGCTGTCCCAATCTGTGATCAGGCGGCGCATCCGTCCACGCATATCTTCTGCTGAAGCGATCTGTATATACAAAA
>Ga0247609_10001996_pt1 | contig 22580 bp, 15 predicted proteins | sample 172DNAGHGlowgp2_FD_193487 | JGI IMG/M metagenome (GOLD analysis project Ga0247609, IMG submission 193487) | Sheep rumen microbial communities from Palmerston North, Manawatu-Wanganui, New Zealand - 1728 DNA GHGlow gp2 | ecosystem: Host-associated > Mammals > Digestive system > Stomach > Rumen ...
TAATACTTGAGGGTTTGTTGCAGGTAAAAATCCTATTGTTGAGGTATAATAATTTCCTGTATAACCGACACCGTCTTCTCTCGGTTTTTTTGAAGTTCCTGTTTTTGCAGCAATATAATAATCATTCATTTTTATAGGATAATGCCCGTGTTCTACACTTTGACGAAGTAAGTCTGCTATCATTTTTGCTTGTTCTTCCGGCATTACTCTGATGTGATGTATTTTTTTATCGTATTCTTCTTGACTGTATTTAATAACATGTGGTGTAACTCTTACCCCGCCATTTGCAATAGCAGAAACTGCCGACACCATTTGTATTGCAGTTACGGATGTTCCGTAACCATAACCCATCGTCGCTTTATCTGATTTACCCCAAGAAGACGGTCTATTCATCAAACCTACTGATTCTCCCGGTAAGTCTATCCCTGTTTTTGAGCCAAAACCAAATTTTTTAAGAATATGATAGAACTCTCCTGCTGTCATCATCATGGCTATTTTTACGGAAGCACAGTTACTTGAGTGTTCAAATAATTGCATTAATGTAATATTACCCGGAGCACCCTTTGTTTTATAGTCGTGATTTTCTATTGTCCACCTGTCTATTTTTATTTTTCCGGGGTCATATATTACAGCGTTCTTATCAAGTTTTCCCAAGGCTATTGCAGAGGCAACAGTTATAATTTTAAAAGTTGAACCCGGAGGAAATATATCCGTTAGAGTCCAATTCTTCATCTGAATCATAGAAGCGTTTTTATAATTATTCGGATTATAAAAAGGATAAACGGCATAAGCTAATATTTCACCGTTACGGGGATTCATAACTATAATAGCACCACGTTTTGCATGGAATTTACTTATAGATTTATACAATTCTCTTTCACAAATATGCTGAATAGCAGTATCTAAAGTCAAGGTAACGTCTTGACCTTTTAAAGGTTCAATAACAGCTAACGGATCTGTTGAAAAATTATATATAACATTTCCGGCAGGAGTTTTTTCCAGAGATTTTTGAGGCGGAGTTTTTTCTAAAATATCTCTTGCCGTATATTCAACTCCGGCAGAAATCCCCTGTCCGTCAGAGCCTGCATCTCCATTATAATAACCCAATATATGAGAAGCTAAACACTCTTGGGGATATACTCTTGTTGTTTTCTTATCCATTGGGATTTCTATAAGATTTAATCTTGCAATAGCATCGTGCTGCTCTCTATTAATCCCTTTTTTCAGTAAAATTACATTTCCTGTTTGCTGTTGAAGTTTTTTCAAAATAACAGCAGGCTGCATATTCAAAATAGGAGCAAGCATAGTTGCTAATTCTTCTTTGGTATGTACTTTGTCATTAAAGTCTTGAGGCCTGGCATATACGTCATAATAGACAGTATCCGTTGCGAGTTTTATACCGTTTCTGTCAAAGATATCTCCTCGCATTACAATATTACTGTGCTGATATTGACGCTTTGCCCTTGCTCTGTAATGTTTAAAATCAACTACCTGTATAATAAACAACCAACCAACAAGACAGATTGCTATTAATCCTAACATTGATTGAACACAACCCATATTCCTGTTGCAGGTTTTTATTTGTTTTTCTTTTTTTGTATAAATATCTTCTCTCATCACTGTTATTTTATCACGACTTCACAAAATGGGAAAGCAAACCGGAAATAAGGTCATAACATATAAAATTTTTATTATTTTAAAAAATTATTTAAACTTACGCATATTTTTCATCATTTGCTGCATTCCGAATTTACTGCTCATTAAATTCCCCATATTTCCGAATTTAGCAAATTTAGATATATTTTTCTTCATTCCGTTTACACCCTTCATCATTTCACGCATCTGTTCGAATTGTTTTATATAGATATTAATATCGTGAAGTGCTATTCCGGAACCCTTTGAAATTCTGCGCTTTCTGCTGGAATCAATTAATTGCGGATTATTTCTTTCTTCTTCTGTCATACTTTGTATGAACACTTCAATTTTTTTAAATTGTTTTTCTCCTTCATGAGTTAACAATTCTCTCTCTTCTTTTGGAATATTAAATCCGGGAATCATACCCATAATTTGATCAAGTGAACCAAACATAGACATTTGTTTTTTCATTTTTAAGAAATCATTGAAGGAAAATTCTGCCTTTTCCATTTTTTTCTGAAGTTCTTTTGCATCTTCCTCATCAATAACTTCTTTTGCACGTTCAACAAAAGAAACAATATCACCCATCCCTAAAATACGGGTTGCAATACGTTCCGGATAAAAAGTTTCAAGAGCATTAAGTTTTTCCCCTGTACCTGTTAATTTTATAGGTTTACCAGTACAATACGATACACTTAAAGCTGCTCCGCCTCTTGAATCTCCGTCGAGTTTAGTAAGGACTATCCCGGTCAAACCAAGCTGTGCATCAAAATTCTCGGCAACATTTACAGCTTCTTGTCCGACCATTGAATCAATTACCAAAAGTTTTTCGTCAGGATGATACATTCTGTCAATAAGAAGTAATTCAGCCATCATATCCGTATCTATTTGGAGCCTGCCTGCCGTATCCAAAATCACAACATTATAGTTATTATTACGGGCATATTCTTTAGCCTGTGAAACAATATCAGAAACATTTGTTGAACCCTCAATAGAAAAACATTCAACGTCTATCTGATTTGCAAGTGTTTTTAATTGAGTAATGGCAGCAGGTCTATATACGTCGCAAGCAACAAGTAACGGATTTTTCCCTTCATTTTTTAATTTTACTGCCAGTTTTGCGGAAGATGTTGTTTTACCTGAACCTTGAAGTCCAAGCATCATTATAACGGACGGCTTATTATCCAAATTAAGAGGGGCTTCGTTTTTGCCCAAAATATTTACAAGTTCATCGTTTACTATTTTAACAAGTTGCTGAGCCGGGTTTACCCCTTTTATAATTTCTTCTCCCTCTGCTTTATCTTTTATGTTAGAAATGAAAGCTTTAACAACTCTCAAATTAACATCTGCTTCTAACAGAGCTCTCCTTATTTCACGAAGGGCTTCCTTCATGTTTTCTTGAGTTAATTCTTTTTGACCGGACGTAGCCCGTATAATATCCTGTAATCTATCTGATAAACTTTCAAACATTAAAATCCCCAATCTGATTGTATTATAGTTATAACATAAACATATAAACTTTTTTAAGACTATATAACTTGTTACATATAGTATATTATTTATTCGTACAAATTTTATTGATATTTAAATGTGAATTTATTCTTTAATAAAATTAAGAACATCATTTTGAAGATTTTTAAGGTGTTCTTTGCTGTCGCTCTCAAAATATATTCTCAATAACGGTTCTGTTCCGCTTGGTCTTACAAGAGTCCAGCTATTTTCCCCGTAATATAATTTTATTCCGTCTTTTTTATCGATTTTTATTAATTTTTCTCCGCCTGCTGCTGACAGATTTTCTATTTTATTTATAATATTTTCTATTTCTGAACGATTACTTAATTTAAAATCTATTCTGTCATTTATGTATTCACAGCCGACGAATTCCTTTAAATCTCTTTGAAGTTCTTCAAGAGGTTTATCCCAATATGCCATAGCCTCCAATACTAATAAATTTGCCAAAAGTCCGTCTTTTTCCGGAATATGTCCTTTTATACTTAATCCTCCGGATTCTTCGCCTCCTATCAGGCAGTCATTTTCTCTCATAGCCTGACCTACATGTTTAAATCCTACAGGAGTTTCAACAACCTCAATTCCAAGTTTTTCTGCAGTTTTATTCAGCATTAAACTTGCTCCGACTGTTTTTACAAGACAACCGGACATTTTTTTATTTTCTTTTAAATGTCGTAATAATATTGCAATAATTTCGTTAGGAGTAACGTATTGACCGTTTTCGTTTATTACTCCGAATCTGTCTGCATCACCGTCATTTGCAAAACCGATTGTATTTTTAGTATTTTTGATTTTTTCAATCAAATCAGACATATATTTTGGTTTAGGCTCAGGCATTCCTCCTCCAAAATTAGAATCATGAACCATATGCATACTGTCAAATTTTATCTGATGATTTTTCAATAAAGTATCAAAATATCCGATACTTGCAGAATATAATCCGTCAAAAATAATATTAATATTTGCTTTTTTTATAGCTTCAAAATCAATAAGTTTTTCTATATGTTCATAATATTCTTTTGAAAAATCTGATAGTATATAAGGGCGTTTTATACAATTTTCTATTTTCCAATTTCTATTTTCCACTTGAAGAATATTTCTCTCAAGAGCATCTGTTATATCAGAAGTGGCAGGCCCTGCGTAATCAGGAATGAATTTTATTCCTAGATATTCCGGAGGATTATGAGATGCCGTAAACATAACAGCACACGCATTTTTGTGTTTTGCACAATATGCCAGAACAGGAGTCGGTACAACTCTTGATGAATATTCAACGTCAAATCCGTAGTCAGACATTATTTCTGCAGTCAGTTTTGAATATACATCAGCCATATTTCTCGGATCATAACCTACTATTATCTTTTTCCCCAGTCCGTAAGTTTCATAAACATATTTTGAGATAGAATGAGCAACCAATCTTACATTTTCTTCCGTAAAATCTTTTCCTACAACTGCTCTCCACCCGTCTGTACCAAATTTAATATTACTCATAAGCCCTCTTACTTTCATAAATATTATACAGTAAAAATTGGATAACAAAAATGTTTGTACTATAATAATTTTGTACAAAAAGAGGGTTAAGAATGAGTAAATATTTATTAGAAATAGGGGTAGAAGAACTACCGTATAAATTTATAACAATAGCAGAATCACAATTAAAAGAAGGTTTTGAAAAGTTTTTAGGTGCAAATAACATAGAATTCGGTAATGTTAAAATTTTAACTACCCCGAGAAGGTTAGCTGTAATTATAGATGGTTTAGCTGATGCACAACCTGATTCTACAAAAATATTTAAAGGTCCTATTAAAAAAATTGCGTATGATGAAAACGGCAATCTTTCAAAAGCGGGAGAAGGATTTGCAAAGAAAAACGGACTTAATTCTGAAGATTTGTACCTCGAAGATGATTATGTTATGGCAAAAGTTGAAGTCAGGGGTAAACTAACTAAAGACTTATTGGTTGAAAACATTCCTAATATTATTTTAAAAATGCAAGGCCCTCACTTTATGAGATGGTCAAACCACGAAGAAAAATTCTCACGTCCTATTCGCTGGATAGTTTCTGTTTATAATAACGAAGAATTAAAAATTAAAATTTTGGATATAGAATCTTCAAAATTTTCAAGAGGACACCGTTCTTATGAAGGGACTCTTGAAATAGGAAATCCTGATGAATATAAGAGTAAATTGAAAGAAGGATTTGTTATTGTTGATCAAAAAGAACGCAGAGAAAAAATACTGGAATTGGCAAATGCAAAAGCTAGTGAAATCGGTGCAACAACACGCATTTCTGATGATTTATTGGAAGAAGTTACTAATATTTGCGAATGGCCGGTTGCCGTTGTCTGCAATTTTGATGAAGAATATTTGAATATTCCTGATGAAGTAACGGTAACAGTTATGGAATCTCATCAAAGATATTTTGCCTTATTTAAAGGTGATAAACTGACAAATAAATTTATCACTATTGCAAATTATATTGGTTCAGATTTTGAAAATATTAAAGCAGGGAATTTGAGAGTAATAAAAGCAAGACTTGATGATGCAGTATTCTTTGTTAAGAACGATACAAAACAAAAATTGGAAGAATATGTAGAAAATTTAAAAGGTATGACTTTCCAAAAGGGTATGGGTTCTGTTTATGACAAAACTCAAAGACTGATTAAATTATCAAAACAAATAGCGGAAGAAATCGGGGTAAATGATACTGATATTATTCGTACGGCATATTTATGTAAAGCAGATTTAGCAACAAAACTTGTATTTGAATTTACCGAACTGCAAGGTTTTATTGGAGCTGATTATGCGAGAATATCCGGTGAAAACGAAAAAGTTTCTGAAGGTATAAAAGAACACTATTTCCCTTTAAATGCAGATAGTGAACTTGCTAAAGGTATTGAAGGTCAAATCGTCGGTATTGCCGATAAAATTGACAACATCTGTGCTGTTTTTGCATCAGGAAAGAAACCTACGGGTTCATCAGACCCTCTTGGGGTGCGTCGTGCGGCATTAGGGATTATTAAAACTATTATAGAAAATAATCTTGAGATAAATCTTTCTAATCTTATCAAATCTACGCTTGAATTGTTACCTGTTCAGGCAGAATGTCAGGCAGATGTGGAAGATTTTATTATCCAAAGATTAACAATTTATTTGGCAGAATCCTACAGAAAGGATATTTTGGAGGCTTGTTTAATCGGAAATCCGTTGGAAAAACTTTCGGATTATATGAAGCGTGTTCAAGCCCTGACAAATCTTGACAGTCCAATGACTATTGAAAATGCTAATCGTGTAATCAGAATATTAAAAGATTCTTCTTTTGATATCGTTGATGAAGAATTATTCCAATATGACGAAGAACAAACTCTGTATTCAGCTGTTAAATCAATAGAAATTACTGAAGATTATCCTTGTTATTTAAGACAATTAATAGGGTTAAATTCAAAAATCGATGCATTTTTTGATAAAGTTCTTGTTATGGACAAAGACGAAAATATCAAAAATAACAGAATTGGATTGTTGACTTTATTAAAAGGATATTATAGCGTTATTGCAGATTTTAGCAAAATAAGTAAGTAGTTAATATAAAGTGATAATATAAGGTTATACAAAATAACCTTATGTATAATTATACTGAATTCTGATTAGTTTACGCTCGTCTTAATAAATCAGATAATTTAACTTCACCTGTGACAATAGAGTTTTTATTTACGGAAAAATCTTCTTTTGATGATTTTTCTCTGAATTGTGACAACCCTACTCTGTGCGAATCATTGTTATTAATTAATAATACGTCTTGGATAAATGTGACAAATTTTTTCATAATTGGATCTCCTATGTCGATTATAATAGTTATTTTCGTTTTATTATCCTTCATAAGGATGATTTTCTGTATGTATTATTGCTTAGTTTAAATAAGGTTTCATTAGAGGTTATGCTATAATTTTTAAAGTAATAAAGGAGAAATAAATTTGAACTCAAACTATGAGAATACTTTGGATAAAAACTTTGAAAAAGCTTTGACTTTATGTTCAAAATCATATTCTCATGAAGATTTGATAGAGTTTTTAAGAAACGGAAATATTCCTGAAAAACAATATTCGGCATTGTCATTAGATGAATTAAAATCTCAAGATGACGCCAAAATATTTTTATCTAATCTAATAAACTGTGATGGAAAAATACGAGAAGCGGTTGCCCAAAAATTTTTGGAATTTAGCAAAAATGAAAAATATTGTGAATATTTTTCAGAATATCCTGAAATATTAGCACAATCGACAATAGATATAAATGCAAATATTACCAGAATGGTAATAGAAGGATTAGCTAAAATGTCCGGTTACCAAAATTTCGCTAAACACTATGTAAACAAACTTCTTATATATATAAAAGATGCATTTGAAGGATTAGACAAAATTATATATAAGGATAAAAAATACACCATAAATAAACAACTTTTTAAGTTATACTGGTGTTTGGAAGGTTTAAATAACTATTATGATTATGTTGATAAACAAACCCTGAAGGATATCTTGGCAAAAGCCTTAAATCAAGAATATACAGTAAGAGAAAAAGCTGCACAAATAATAAAAAAACTGCCTCAAAAAGAGTATAAAAATTTATATGAACTCGCTATGTCAGATGAGAACTATTATGTAAAACAAATAATGAAAGACTAGACTAAACCTTCTTTTAAAGCTTTAACTGCAGCTTGTGTTCTGTCATCAACCAAAAGTTTTTGAATAATATTGCAAACATGAGCTTTTGCTGTATGTTCACTTATTGTGAGCGTTTTTGCTATTTCATTATTGGTTTGACCATCAACAACAAGTTTTAATACTTCGTACTCCCTTTTAGTCAGATTAGCATGTGTTTGTCTGAAATTTGCTCTGGACAGTTCTCTTGAAGGTATGATTCCGGAACTTCTTTCTTTTATAAAAGGAACGACTTTTGGGTCAATCCACATAGCACCTTGTTTAACTGTTTTTATAATAACCATAAGATGTTCTGTATTAATATCTTTTAACACATATCCGTTGGCACCGGCTTTTAAGGAATTATAGACTTCTTCATCTGATATATGTGATGTTAAAATAATTACTTTTGTATCAAAAGATGTATTTTCGAGTATTTTTTGTGTTGCATCTATTCCGTTTATATCATGTAAGCCTATATCCATTAAAACAATATCAGGTTTCAAAAGTCTTGCTTTTTCTATAGCCTCTTTTCCGTTTTCTGCCTCTGCAATAATTTCCATCTCCGGATAATCATCAAATAATGATCTTATACCTATACGCATTAATTTTTGATCTTCTACCAATAATATTTTTATACTCATAATTTTCCTTCCTTTTTTATACATAAAGTAATATGAGTTAAAAAATAATATATTGGAAAAACTGAAGATAATATATGACATTATTAAAAGTATTTGATTATTAATACATATTTATACTCAAATATAATTAATTATAATTATTCGAAATTATTTATATGCAAGGTTACATCACTTATGAGAATAACTTAAAGGTCCTCTCAACGTTGTCGCCTGCAACTGTTTTCAGAGTTTCCATTTCGTTTTTAATAGCATTTCGTTCATTTTCAAGTGCAGCGAGGTCATAATCGTATTTTCTGTCCTTCATATCAATACGACGCATATCAGCTTCGTATTTTGCTTCGGCTTTTCTTAATTTGCTTTCATCAGCTACTTCCTGCAAAGATGTATTTATTGCAACACTTGTATCAACCCATTCTCCGGTTTTATTATCATACATTTTTAAATACGCAAAGCCACCATTTAATATATTTGTTAAGTATTCTGTGCTATACATCATATCGTCCGGAACTGTTTCACAACCTCCTGCAGCGTTTATTGCATGGAAGATATCGATATAATTTTGATAGTCTGCAGCACCTCCAAAGAATAAAGATTGATTATAATCACTTTGATATCTTGAATCTGCCGCTATGTTTGGATATTTAGATGTATATTTTGTATATGTATCACCAAACAGACATATACCTTCAAAATATTTTAAGAAATCAGTTTTATCCAGTTTTATTTCATCTTTTGTATCATGAGGGTTTACAACAGTAACTGTTTTTAGACTTCCATCGGCATTAAACGTTGCTGTTTTTACTGAATATGCGTGCATAGGTACTATTCCTAATCTTTGGTTTCCGCCGTTTTCATTCTGTGTTGTACCGAGAACGACATTAGAAACGCGTCCGTTTACATATTCATTAATTATATAAGTCGCTTTTGCTTCGTTAAGATTGTCATAACCTCCGACTATTGAACCAAATATATATTTTGATACAATATCATAATTTCTGCTATCACCCAATCCGTTTGAACTGCCATCTAAAGTACAGCCATCTGCTGCAACAGCCAATCTTAACGCTGCTTCTATTATTGCAATATCTTTATCTCCATGTGCAGCTGCAACAACCAAGTTTCCTTCAGGTGTCCTTACTTGTTTATTTAAATCACTCTGCGTAACGGTTTTGGTTATTCCCTTCTTTTTAAAGGTTACATTCCAATTGCTTCCGTTCTTTTCAACTTTAAAATATTCGTCATATTTACCCTGATTTACTATACAATTTATAAGTGATAAAGATTGACAGTCGCTCCATCCGTATTGCATAATCCAATCAATTTTATTATCAGATTCTCTATCGTCTATAGCCGTTTTTGAATATATTTCCCAATTTATCGGAGGTTTATTTAAAGAAAGATATCCTTTGTTTCCATTGTTAGATAACATATATCCATTACCGGTTTCAAATAAATACCCGGATACATCATAAACTGTATCTTTATTACCTGCTCCTGTATCAATTTGATTTATTCCGTAATTTTGAACATAATCGTCACCTGCACCTGTATTTACTTCATTATTGACATAAAATTCCTGAAATGCATCTTTAGAATCTCTGGCAAAACCTATTCTTACAATATCATCTCTATCTCCGGTATTAACTTTGTTTCCGTCACCTTGTATGATTATATCATCAACTTGTCCGTCATAGGCAGTTATGGTTGCATTATTACCGGTTATGACTAAACGACCGTTATCCAGAATTTCAAATTTAACAGAGGATCCCGAAGTTGTAACTTTATAATATCTGTTTCCTATTAAATCATCTTTTACACACAAAACTTTTTCAGTCCCGGAAACATATGTGGATCTTGAACTCTTTCTTGTAATTGTAACATCTGAAGGAATATCTGAACTTGGATTAGTTTCTTCGCCATCGTCTTGATTAGTACCATCATTACCACTTGCAGGGTCATTACCGTTCGCAGGGTCATTACCGTTCGCAGGATCGTTGCCGCTTGTAGGATCGTTGCCACTTGCAGGATCGTTGCCGCTTGTAGGATCGTTGCCGCTTGCAGGATCGTTGCCGCTTGCAGGATTATTACCACTTGCAGGATCGTTGCCGCTTGCAGGATCGTTGCCACTTGCAGGATCGTTGCCGCTTGCAGGATTATTACCACTCGGATTAGTTCCATCGTTGCCACTTGATTTTGGTGGCGGAGTCCAGCCGCTCAATCTGCTTGCAAAATCTTCTGCACTGCCGGACGTACTCATAACTTCATCATAAATTCTTTTCATCGTTTCAGGAACATACATAAAACCGTTAGCAACAGAAAATAATCCGTATTGAGTTCTGCTGCCGCTACTTCCTGAAATCTCCGAACCACCAAAAAATACTGACGGTTGCGTTGACGTTGGAGTAGTTGAAGAACCGTTTTTACCTATACATAAATCCCAAAAACATGCATCAACAAATGTTACAGAACCATCAGAATTTAGAGTTTTATATTGTATTTTTGTTTGTTCTAATGCATTTTGATATTCCTGATAAACTCTCTTTGATTCGTTAGCCATCTGCAGTTTTTGTGCTTCAAGTTTTGCTGCACCGTATTCTATCTGGTGCATCCTTGAAGTCAAATGTAATAATCTTGCTTGTGATGAGGCTAAACCCATTAAAAATCCTTTTTTTTCTTAATATGCAATAATATGCATATAATCTAATTCCCTATATCATATCTTCCGAGCACTCGCGAAATATAAAGCCGGTTGATATGCCATGTGTTACGGGATAGCATCGGATTTTCTTTAATTATTTTCTTAAAATTTTAACAAATGTTTACATAATTGTATTTTTTGAGATATCATATAATGTATTGGAGATTTAATATGTCAGACACGAAAAAAATATTTTTTTTAGGCCCTAAAACATCCTATACAGATGTGGCAAAAGAAGAATTAAAAAAAGAATTTAATTTAACCGGATATGAAGATGTTGAGAAACATACTATCACTGCAGTTTCAAATGAGTTATCTCATCTTGAAAATACCGAATCTCTAGCTGTTTTACCTATAGAAAATTCTATTGAAGGGATTGTAAAAGAATCTATTGATAATATTTCGAGAATAGAAGACAGTAATATAAAAATTCTTGCAGAATGTGTAATTCCGATAAATCATTGTTTAGTTTCATATGCAGATAAATTATCTGATATTAAAACAGTCATATCACATCCACAAGCTATTTCTCAATGTTATGATTATATTTACAAAATTTTTGGAGATAATATTGTTTATAAATCTGATTCTTCAACAGCAAAAGCGATAAAAAACCTTTCTCCTGATGACAAAACAATTTGTGCGATAGGAAGTAAATATTCTGCTAAATATTACGGTAAACCAGTAATAAAAGAAGATATAAATGATGAACAACATAATCAGACAAGATTTCTTCTTTTAGGCAAAATCAATATACCAAAAACAAATAAAGAATATAAAACCAGTATAACTTTTTCAACCGATAATAAACCGGGAGCTTTATGTGACATTTTAAATATTTTAAGAGCATACGATATTAATATGTCTTATATCTCCTCTCGCCCGTCTAAAAAAATACTTGGAGAATATACGTTTTATATAGACTTTGATGGGAAAGTGACAGACGATAAAGTCGCTAAAGCTATGTTTGAAATCCTACAGCATACTGCTACTTTTAAACATTTGGGAACATACCCTAAATCAAAAAATATAGTATAAAAATATGGTATATTTATTACCGTAATATGTTATTATTATATCTATGAACTTAACAGAAAAAAATTTGTTCAAATATTTAAAAGATTATTCAGAAAGAATATATCATTTTATAAATAATGAAACAATAGACGAAGCTGTCTTAAAGGATTTATTAAATGATTTTGATGATATATCAGTTTTTCTTATCCTTTCTGACAAAACACCAAAAATTGTGAAAGATTATATTTCAGCTGAAAATTTTGATGAAAATACTAATTTACCGGAAGATTATTCTGAAATTAAATCTGTTTTAAAATTAAGAGAATATATAACTAAAAAATGTACAAAAAATATTAAAAATTCAATAAAAAACAAGAATTTTACAGATATTATTAAATATATTTCAATCGGCTTAAAAGCTGACAATAAAAATACAGTACTTGCAGAAAATATTGCTGAAATGTATAAAGAAAACGAATTATACTCAAATCTTATTGAATTATACAGGATAATGTTTATATACACAGAAAACCCTTTATATTTTGAAAAAATCGGAGATACTTATTACGATACCGAAAAATTTAATGAAGCAATAGATTCTTATTTAAATTGTGCCGAGGCAACAGAGGATTATGTACAAATATACGAAAAACTGGCTAAAACCTTTGGTAAAGTAAATGATAATGAAAGCAGAATAGCCTGTTTAAATCATATTAAACAAATAGGAGGTAAAAATGTCTGATTTAAAGACCTTCTTAAAAAACAGACTTTCTGAATTAGCCACAAAATACAAGGTAAATGCCGAGTTAACTATATTAGCTATATTAAAAGGTAATTTTAAAGCTGTTGAAACACTCTACTATGAGTTAAATGACACAGATAACAGAATCCATAATATATTAAAACAAACTTCGAATCAGGAAGAAATAAAAAATATAAAACATCTTCAACTTGATGAACTTCCTGATTATTTACACTCTATTACTATTGTTGATGCTTATAAAAAACTTCTCTCGCTTAAATTTACTAATTTTGAATCAGAAAATCTTGAAGAAAAAATTTGTGTTAATAAAATGAGTGTTAATTTTAAATATGATGAAGATATCCCATATATAATTATTGCAAGAACTCTTTATAAGAATAAAAAATATCCGGAAGCTCTGAAATTATGTGAATTTATAGAAACAATATCTTCTTCCGCTCCGGTATGGAGTTTGTATGGTGATATCTATAGAGAAATTGGTGAATACGGTAAGGCAATTCAATCTTATCTCAAATATTTAGAATTAAACAAAAATGATGAAGAAGGACTTGAAACACTGGAAGAATTATACGAGGAAGCTTTAAAATAGATGAGTAAAAAAAATAATATAATATTTAATCTTAATAATATTTTATTATCAGCCGTTGATGAAAATTCGCAGTTTGCTAAAGATTTAACAGAAGAAAATAATAAACTTATAAAAACAGTTGATAAACCTTTAAAACAAATATTTAAAAATCTTATAAAAGGATACAAAATAAAATACGAAAAAAGTGAAGCTCCTGATATCAATCGTGCCTTGTTGTATCTTCAAAATAATAAAGCAGGAATGGCATTTTGGGAATACTTAAGGTTATGGAAAAATGATAAATCGAATTTAGACTTATTAAAAAATGTTTCTAAATCTCTATTACAAATGAAAGCGTACAATATTTTATTAAAACATTTTGTCCCTCTATTAAAAGAACATATCAAGGAAGATTATGAAGCTTTATCAATTGTTGCAGGAACGTATTTTGGAATACCTGAACATTACAAAGATGCAATTCCATTATATGAAAAATACATAGAAAACAATGATAACACCTATGATTTTATTTTCAGACTCGCATTTTTATATGAAAGAGTTTATCAGGATAAAAAAATTGATACTCAAATAAAATATGCAAAAGAAGCTCTGAAAACCTTCCCAAAACCAAATATCATATACGCCTTACTGGCAAAGATGTATTACCGAAAAGGGGATAAAAAAACCTGTGTTGAATATCTTGATAAAATAATGAAGAACAATCCTACAGCAGAAGACAGAATTGCATATTCAAGATTTTTAATGAAGGAAGGCAGACTTACTGAAGGATATGATATATACAGATGCAGATTTGAAACAGGAAATGTTGCATACCCGGTAAAACTTGTTCCTGAAAAAAGATGGGACGGAAAAAAAGATTTATCAAACTCAACTGTTATAGTCCATTATGAACAGGGCTTTGGAGATTCGGTTATGTTTTCCCGTTATCTTCCGGAAATAGCAAAAAGAGCGAAAAAAGTTATATTTGTTGTTCAGAAAAATATTATACCGTTGCTTAAGTCATCAGGATATGAAAAATATTGTGAAATACTATCACACGAAGCAGATATAAACGGAGGAATAAATTTAAAAGAAAACAACAAATCCGTTATGTACAGTGCAGGAACCGGCATGGCAAGAATACCACACGATTACCATATTCCATTAATGGATACACCATATCTTTTTAAAGAAAGTCCTGATAGAATGACAGAAGCCGGTGGATATTTGATGGTCAGTCCTGAAAAAGTAAATGAATTCAGAAAAAAATATATAAATAAAAACAAAAAAATAAAAATAGGTCTTGCATACCACGGGACAAAAGAATCAATCCTTACCTATCGGGATATATCAGTTAAAAAATTCAAACCTCTCTTTGATTTAAAAGGGGTGGAATTTTATTCTTTTCAGGCTGATAAATATGCAAAAGAACTTGATGAATTAGATAAAAATATAGATATTACCGATTTAGGAAAGGTCTTTAAAAATTTTGAAGATACAGCCTGTGCAATAAACTGCATGGATTTAATTGTTTCAACAGATAACGTTGTTATGAATTTGGCAGGGGCTCTGGGTGTAAAAACTTATGCTTTATTTAATGTAATATCGGAATCTCGCTGGTATAAAACAGAGGGTAAAGATATCGGCTGGTATAAATCCGTAAAACCTTTCAGAGCTAAAACCTTTAATGACTGGGATAATCTTATATCAGAGGTTGCCGAACAAATAAAAGAAGATTATAATTTAAAATCATAACTCATAATATCGAAGACTCTCATTTAATTTGATTTTTGTTACTTGATTTTTGAGATATAATTTTCATATGGAAAATACAAATAATCAGACCAATAAAGAGGGAAGTTCAATATTAAAGGCTGCATGGTTGATTGCACTTGTTACTGTTTTAAGTAAAGTAATAGGGTTTCTTCGTGACGTCGTAACTGCAAAATATTACGGAACAACGTGGCAGTCTGACGCATATTTTTATGCGTATCAAATACCTTCCTTTGCAATAATTTTACTTGGAGGGGTCGGAGGTCCTTTACACAGTGCAACTGTTGCAGTTTTTTCAAAACTGATTCCTGATTTAAATGAAAAACCTTCAGAGTTTGTGAATAAATTATATAATACATTTCTAATGATAAGTATCTTATTCTTTTCACTATTAGGAATTTTATTTTTTATTTTTGCACCTCAAGTTATGCAAATAATAATAAATAACGGTACCACTGAAATGATTGCTTTATCTGCTAAACATCTTCAAATAATGACTCCTGTTTTTATTGTCGGAGGAATTGTAGGAATTTATTACGGGTTATTAATAACCTATAAAAAATTTATGTTACCTAATTTCTCTCCGATTATGATGAGTTTGGTTATTATTGCAGGTTGTATAAGTATACCTTTAATGAATAAACTATTCGGGTGGAATATGACTGATAAAAATTGTTATATTCTTGCTTGGGCAACAACAATCGGAGCACTTTGCCAGTTTTTGCTTCAATTCCCTCAAATAAAAAAAATAGGGTTCCGATACAAGCCAAACTTCTGTTTTTGGAATAATCCCGAATTAAAAACATTAATAGAACTCGTTTTTCCTGCTATTTTAAGTTCGACTATAGGACAGTTACATATATATATCGATATGTTTTTTACGTCCTCTTTAAAAGACGGAGCGTGGACGTCTTTAGGATATGCAAACAGGATTTTTCAGTTTCCGGTAGGTATATTGGTAACGGCATTTCTTGTACCTTTGTTTCCGTTATTTACAAGATTAGTTGCTCAAAAAGATAATGACGGGATTCGTTCGTATTTTAACAAAGGGGTCGGACTTTTGTTCTATGTGGCAATACCTATCATAATCGGAATAGCAACTGTCGGTATGGACGCTGTCAGATTAGTGTTTGAACGTGGAGAATTTGATTATAACAGCTCTATAATGGTATTTGAAGCACTTTTATATTTGTCTGTTTCTATATTACCTTATGTATTCAGGGATTCGATTACAAGAGTCTACTATGCTTTTGATGACGCAAAAACTCCTTTTCTTGTTGCAGCTTCATCAATTATTTTAAAAATAATATTTAATTACATATTTATAACTGTTATGGGTATGCAAATAGGTGGAATTACCCTTTCAACCTCGCTTGTTACCTTATATAATGCCATCGGTCTCGGAGTTTTAATGAGTAAAAAAATAAAACTTGATTATAAGGATTTGTTTATTAATCTTGCAAAAATGATATCTGTCGGAGGATTATCATTTGCTTTATGCTATTATACTGCTTCTTGGGCAAATATATATTCTTCTTCAATGAATTTACAATTATTTGAGATAATAAGAATTATGCTTGTATCAGTGGTACTTTGTGTATCGTATATTTCAATGAGTCTGCTTTTTAAAGTAGGTTATGTTGACGAAGTAAAATCTCGTATATTAACAAAAATCAAGAGTAAATAATTTATAAAACTTCTGTTTTGCTATACAACTTATGCTGTCTTCCAATATAATATTTACTTTTAATTCATTACTATCTATAATAAAGCTATGTTTAAATACTATAAAAAATATGTTCCATATCTTTTTATATTACCTGCATTAGTCATTTTGACTATATTCTTTTTTATTCCGTTTTTTCAGACTATAGGATTAAGTTTTTATGACTATTCAAACAGTATATATAATCCGTCATTTGTGGGTTTACAGAATTATCATAATATATTAAATTCTGCTCTGTTTTACAAGGTAATGGGAAACACCCTTCTGTTTTTAGTATTAGCAGTTCCTTTTTTGGTTATTTTTCCGCTATTTCTTGCTATACTGATAAATCAAAAAATAAGGGGTATAACATTATATAAAATACTCATATACCTGCCTGTAATTGTATCTATTGTTGTTGCTGCAATAGCTTTTAAATGGTTATACGCACAGGAAGGTATCTTAAACTATTTTGTAACAAGTTTAGGACTAAAACCGATTGGTTGGCTTACCGATTCAAGATTTTCTATGTTATCAGTTGCGATAGTCACGATTTGGAAGGGTGTCGGGTATTATATGATGATATATCTTGCAGCACTAATGAGTGTTCCGCAGGAATTATATGAAGCATGTGATATTGACGGAGCTAATTTCTTACAAAAACATCTTACGGTAACTATTCCGCAAATTTTACCAACAATAGCACTTGTTTCGACTATCAGTATAATTTCAGCGATGAAAGTTTTTGTGGAGATATATGTAATGACAAAAGGAGGACCTTTAAACTCAAGTAAAACAATAGTTTATTATATATATGAACGGGCTTTTGAAAATCTTGATTTGGGATATGCATCAGCTCTTGCTGTTGTACTGCTTGTTGTAATTATGATTTTTTCACTGATAAATATTTTTGTATTTGAGAAAGATAAATATCAGATTTAATCATATCTTCTCAACTTATATATGAATTTTTACATAAACAATATAAAAACATTTCTGAACAAAAAACCATTTTATTATTTTTTGCATTATTGTAAAAATAAATTTAGATGATTATATCTCAATTTCAGCTAAATGTCGCTATTAGCCCGTTAGGACATTGTATTCCGGAAAATTATTTATGAGTAAATTATTTCATCGCTTTACTCCTCGTAATGACATCAGTACATAGGTTACAGAAGAATTTGGTAATGAATAATATGTAATTAATTTTATTATTTTGTATTTTTTTATCCTTTTTATTATTACTCTTTTTCTTATTGCACAAATTTATAAGATATGATAAAATGTATTTCTTAAAGAGTATGTAAAAACAGACAGGTTCTAAAGGAGACAGTACTACTATGAAGTATGCAGAAGATGGTCAGCAGTATCACCTTGCGATAAAGGAAGGTGATGTCGGAGAGTATGTTATTTTGCCGGGAGACCCTAAAAGGTGCAAAAAAATTGCAGCATATTTTGATAATCCCGTACTTATTGCTGATAACAGAGAGTATGTTACATATACGGGATATTTAAACGGAGTTAAGGTAAGCGTTACCTCAACAGGTATCGGTGGACCTTCTGCATCAATTGCTATGGAAGAATTAGTTAAGGCAGGTGCAAAAAACTTTATCAGAGTCGGTACTTGTGGCGGAATGGATATCGATGTTAAAGGTGGAGATATTGTTATTGCAACGGGTGCAATAAGAATGGAGGGCACTTCAAGAGAATATGCTCCGATTGAATTTCCGGCTGTTGCAAATTTTGATATCGTAAATGAATTGGTTAATTCTGCAAGACAATTAGGATTTAATTATCATGCCGGAGTTGTTCAATGCAAAGATTCTTTTTACGGACAGCATGAACCTCATAAAATGCCTGTAAATTACGAGTTGGAAAATAAATGGCAGGCATGGTTAAAATTAGGTTGTTTGGCATCAGAGATGGAATCTGCTGCCTTATTTGTTGTTGCGAGTTATCTGAAGGTAAAAGTCGGTTCGGTATTTTTGGTTGTTGCAAATCAGGAGAGGGAAAAACTAGGTTTAGAGAACCCTGTAGTACACGATACTGACAGTGCAATAAAAGTTGCAATTCAGGCAATAAAAAACCTTATTTCAAATTCTTAAAAAATAACCATGCATAATACCCTTAAGTTTTAATTTAAGAAACAATATTAATTTTAGTAAAGATATGAATAACAGAATAAAAAAGTGCGTTTGACGCACTTTTTATTATTTAAAACGAGATGTATTATACAGGAATATTGTACTTATCGTTTGCATACACCTTGATAAGTGCATTTATATCTGTTCTATTTCCGCTTTCAAATACATCTGATGTTGATAAGTATTTACCGTTGGTACTTTCGAGCCAGTTAACAACATCACCTTTAACCTTGTTGACCCATGCATTCATATCAAAATCACCTGTTGAATCAGAGAAGGTGGCAATACTATATTCACCAGATCTTTTAAAATGATCCACAAATTCAATGGCACCCGAAAGATTATTATTTCTTGCATTTTTTACGCCCTTTGATGTTAAGGATTTTGAATTGAAGACATAAAGATTATTCCCTGTTGTCGGAGGAATTTCCATATTATCAGAAAGTTCGACATCAAAGAATAATCTCATATTATTCTTATTGTTTGAGAAAATTATACTGTCATTTCCATAAATATCATTAACATACAGGTTAGATTTTGATGTTAATTTCAGGTTATATTTATCACTGTTACCATCGTCAATCATCACTGCCATTCCTTTACCCTTATAGGTATATTCGTCTTTTAAGGATGAACCCGTATAATTAGTAATTTTATAATGTTTGTTATATACTCCGTTGATTTTTAAATAATCGTCACCTAAAGCATCTGAAAGTGATTTTACGGTATTAACCTCATCAAACTCTGTTATAAATCTAACATTATATGTATCTTCATGGTCAAAGTAATCTTTGATTGTTATTGTATTTGTTACTTTCTTTTTGATATTAAAATCAATATTTTTTTGTTTATAAATGGTTGTTTTATATATTAAATCACTACCCGTTTTTTCATAACTTATAGTATTCTTCAAATGATAACTTAACACATCAGAACCGATATCTACTTCTAATCCTAATAATCCGTCTGCTATTTTTATCGTATCCTTACCATCATATATCATAGACTGTACAGTCTTTACTCCCGTCGCATTTTCTTCAAATCTTATTGTGTCATTGCCTTTAAAGGTTATTATTTTGTCATCGCCGGTATGAGATACAATAATTGTATCTTTTTTGTTTCCGCCTGTAATAAAATCCGGTATTGTCGAATCTGTGTCATAGATAGTATTCTTTTTATTGGCTTTTCCAAATTGCATAACCCCTTTAATCGGATAATCAACAAGAAGTTCTTCTAATGTTTTACTTTCTAATCCGTCCGCAAAAGTCACTGCATTTTTTACAAGTTCATTTTGATTAAAATAATCTTTTATAATGACTTTATCCTTAACCGGTTTTGGCAAATCTTTCCGTACACCTTCTCTTTTGGTTAATTCCCATATAGCATTACTGTCTATAACCAAATCATTGCCTGACTTGCAAAAGGTCGGAATAAACCCGTCACCTATCATTCTGGAAGTAGCATTCAAATTTAAATTTACAAGTTTATCACCTGTTTCAGGGTCAACAAACTGCAAATTTTTGTCGAAATAAATGGTTGTTGTTCCTGAATGGTCACGGCCTTTTGAAAATTCTTTGTCTCCAATACCGTTGATATAAATCTTATCATTACCGGCACTTCCATATACATAATCGTATCCTGAACCGGTATAGATTTTATCGTTATTTTTACCTCCAATAATCTCTTCATTTAAAAACGTACCTGTTATAGTTTGTTTCTTTTTAGAGTTTAATTTTCCGAGATAGTTCAGTTCATTTTTATATAACAATGGAATTATTGAATCACTTATCGGATTACCATTTTCGTCAACACGAGTTACAACTGATACATTATCTGCTCCGATTTTAAAATAATCTTTTAAATTCATAGTACCGGTTTGTTTATAAATTTTTGATAAATCTTTTGTGTAACTTTTCCAGGTTGTTATTTCTCCCTGGTTATTTCTTTCTGTTTCGATATATAAATTTGTTCTGTCTCCGATAGCCAAACCGTACTGTTTTAATTCATCCTTGGTCATGTATTTATATTCGTTCGGATGATATGACTCACTGTAGTAATATCCGTCCATTCCTGAATCATAGTAGATGGTATTAACAAAGTATTTTCCTGTGTATTCGCCGCTTTTTTCCGGATTTGGACTTACATAACATTTTGCAAGAGCATCATATTTTTTCCCGATATAGTCATTTGCAATTGCTGTTAAATTATTACCGTTTCTTTTAAAGGTAAATACTTTTTCATTACCAAATAAACTTAAATTAGAATCTTTGTTTAAAATGGCAGTATCTTTTCCTGTATTACCCGTAAAGGCTATAAAATCATTCCCTGTTTTCAGATCATAGGTGTCATTACCCATACTTGATGCCGCCATATCATTTGTCCACGAACCCGTGTATTTGCCTTTAACCGAATCTATTAAATAATATCTTGAATTTTTGAGATCAACTCTGTTATCAAAATCTTCTTCCTGTTCTTCATAAATTTTATATACATCAGAAATCAAATGGAGGCTGTCATCCTCTCCAAGTAAATTTGCACCTTTTATTCTTACGGTTCCCAAAACCTCGTTTGATGCTATTGTTGTTGCATATTTATCCATCGGACTTCCAGGAGAGTAATAATAGATTTTTCCGTCATTTCCTACCTGTACCGGAATATATTGACCGTCAAATCTTGACGGATATTTCGTATAGGTCGTTTTAGAGGTTGTTTTTCCTATAAATTCGCCGTCTATACGATTATATCTGCCTATTGTTTCAACAACCTTGAATTTGCCTTTATATTTGCCTTTTGACATATAGGTTACTTTATATACGGCATCAAGCCATCTGCCTTCCTGAGTGCCGTAGGCAGTTACAACTATGTCATTTCCGTCTGTTTTCCATCTGAGCTGCCCCTGAACATCACCCGAAAAGATAAGATTAACATCTCCGTCTCCCTGTGATAAATCCATCACCTGATTACCAAATTTACCATTACCCAGATTAATTTCTAAATCTTTTTCACTCATAACACAGACCTCTTTTTATGTACTTATTCTTTTTGTGCAAAAAACAGCACCAACTTTTTTTAATTATAAAATCTTTTTATTTATTATACAAATGTTCATGTACTTTTATTAAGGGAAAATGTGTTTTGTTAGTTGTGAGTCGGTCAGGATAACAAAAGTTTTAGCTTATACAAGTGTGTATTATTACATAATTCCGTAATGTAATAATTATATTAATAAATTTGTGATATGAAAAATTTTGTTATACAATTAGATTATACAGGAGCTTTACAATGAAAAAAATAATATATACTTTAATGATATCCATGCTATTAACAATTCCGGCCTTTGCTTGGGATGTTCATAATGAAGCAGAGCTTCAAATAAGAATGAATCAGGTCGGATTTAATATATTAAATGCAAGAAGAGTAGAACACCG
>Ga0247609_10001998_pt1 | contig 22552 bp, 35 predicted proteins | sample 172DNAGHGlowgp2_FD_193487 | JGI IMG/M metagenome (GOLD analysis project Ga0247609, IMG submission 193487) | Sheep rumen microbial communities from Palmerston North, Manawatu-Wanganui, New Zealand - 1728 DNA GHGlow gp2 | ecosystem: Host-associated > Mammals > Digestive system > Stomach > Rumen ...
TCCTCGTTGGTTGAATTTTCCTGTTGTTCCAAGTATGTAGTCTTTCAAGGCATCCAGTGTCATGTACCTTGAGATATAGCCTCCATTGCTCTATATCTGGTTGACAAGGAGCCGTTCATCGCCTGTCAATAATTCCTGTCTTGGAAATTGCGTTATGGATTTTCCTTCTTTCATTGTTCAAGTCCTCCATCATCAAGAAACAACCTTTATTGGACGGATTGGCAAACCATCCTAAACAGCACATATAACATCTACAAGAACCTATTCCGATTGACCACTGTTGGTGAAGTATGCGCATTCACGAATACCAGCCTATGTAGTTGTTGGTCCGTAAGATATCTTGGTGCTTGAATATCTGATTTGGTCAACAGGCCTATCACTCTACGCATGTCCAGAATTTGGGAGGAATATTGATTTATCAGCATAAGCGTTTCTTCCAGTAATCATTACTCCTTCTACTCCATTTTTTCTGGTCCACTGCATGTCACAATAACTATTCAAGGCAATCCAATCATTATAAGATGGAATTCTCCATTCTGAACCAAATTTTTGAGTGGCAGCATCATAATTGGACGTAAGAACATTGTCTTCAGTAATTATGCCATCCTAAAGCAACTGTTCTCTGCTTTTCCCATAGACTAAAGAATTATTAGTATTGAACTCAAAGTTGTCGTTATCATTTCCAACAAACACATTGTTCTCATATCTATACCCATTCAAGCTGCCATATTGGAAATACTCTCCGAAGTCTATGTCTCTCTTTGCTCCAATGTTCTTGGTTGCCCACAGCGGACCATTTTCCCACAACTAAATAACATTTGGCTCTGATTCAGATGAGGAAGAATCCATGAGGATTGGATATGATGAATATTTCAATGTGGTAGAAGTATAAACCTTTATTTCGTCTCCGGGTTTTAGATAAATTCTACGATTGGGCCAATTCACCCCGCCGCCGGCTAGTCCATCAGAAACAAATATACGTTTTCCATTTATGTGAACGCCACTGCTGTTGTTATCACCCATTACCCAATGGCTTGAAAAAGTCATATTCAACATGGTGAAATCATCAACCTGTTTAGTCCACCAGTTACTATCACCACCCTATGGAATGTATTCGCCCTGATTCTCAAACAAATCCGATTTAGAAGTATCTATGAACACGCCACCATGCGAAAGAGGGAAGCAATATATCTAACATACATCGGCTGGAGCCTAGATTCTTACTCTTTGTCCGGCCTTAATGTCTATCATGACTGAATAACTGGGAAGACCATAAGCGGTCAAATATATGAAATCTCGGATTGTTATTTCTTTTTCATCTATATAAAAATGCTATACTTTTGTGACGTTGGTGATTGTCATCCTGGTATTCTTGGTGAATGTTCTATCGAAACCGGTTTCGCTTATGTTTTGCTCCCAAATATAGTTCTCATCATCAACATCGTATATGACAGCTCCTCCTACACAATTGCATGTTGATGTTCCTGAACTGTCGCTTTCGCTGAGTGGATAGGAATTCCACCAAAAACCACCACCACCTAAAGCACCACTCAATGGCGCAAATTCATCTCCTGGATTAAGAATTATCCATCTAATATTTGCACCTTGTCCATCGTCTAGCAAATGTGTATATTTCTCGTTTAATTTGGGTGTATGTGGCTGATTTGATGTAGCATTAGGTGAGGGAACTCTTGGAGAATTAAAATACGGTATCCCATATGTAGTGAATAACACTTTACATTGTTCTGTGTTCTTGAAAACAAAATCTCCACTCATACTGGATGCCTATCCACTCTGCCACCCCGTGTTATTATTCGTGTCAAAGAATATTCCACCAGAACGCAGCGGAATTATCGTGACGAAAGCACAACATGTATCTGGAACTGATATATTGCCATATTGACTGAAATCTATTTTCAATGTCTGACCAGATTTAACATAGAACCTAGCATACCTCTCTAATATACCGGCAATTGATTTAGTTGATATGGTTTTCTTGTTTATGGTTATTATTGGAGTTCCCTCTGGATCAGAATTTAGATTCCATATGTAAATAGCACAATCCTTGTGAAAGGTTTTTTCAAACCCAGTAACAACAGGATTGATTGTTGCGTTCCACGAACCTCTACCAACAAGCAAATCCCACAAATAGTTTTTTGATGGGTTATCGCAATATTCCTGCACTTCCGCTGACGTGGTATAGATTCCATCGCCCGATTCGGAAGTATCATAGGTTTCATATCCACCAAATCTACTTTCACTTCCACTTCCATCAGGAACGGGTTCCATGCCGTTTCTCACATAATTGGCTATATCTTCAAGCGTAACCTTCTTGGATACATATGTATCATCTGCTCCAAGAACAGACGCAAACATCAGGTCGTTGTCTTGAAGGTTTGTTGCTGGATCAAGCTGTTCTATTTTCCTTGGATTCATCTTTTTGTTCTCCGTTAAATTGGTTTAGCCTTCGTTATAGTTGAGTAAAACGGAATCTCCATATCCACTTACTCCGATGTCATATTCATGTCCGTTTTCAGTAACCACATATCTTGTCTCGTCAGTGTAATCAAGTGGTTCCCCATCGTTTTCCCCACCACTCAATACGATGTCATACACCCTGTCCTCTGTTATGACATATCTTGGCTCTTGCTCTGGTGATTGCTATATGTTCGCCCTTATTTCCAATGTCTAATCGCCAACATGAAGATATGCAATCACATCACCAGTTGGATCTATGTTCTCCACAGATATTGGACATTCCTTCAACATTCTAGTTTGTTGGTTTCCAGATGTTATCCCAACAACACCTGAGTATCCAGTTGATATGTTGTTCCTTACGTCCACTCTGCCCGATGATGTAATGCTTATCAAGTCTCCAGACGTAGATTGGGTTGGAATGGAAATATCCATGATCTCGGGCTCGTCATTCCCCTTTTTCATGGTGTTGAACGTGTAGTTTTTGCCACCAACCCTCAACGTTATGTCTCTTCCAAGCTTGTAGACGGTCTCTCCATTCTTGACCAATTCCCCTCGGGCAAGTTCCACGTCATGGTTGTTCCTGAATACCAAGGTGTATTTGACGTTTCCAATCGCGTTTACCTTCCCAGCAACGTTATCAATCAGTCTAAGTATTCCAGCCAGATCTTCAGTGACATCAACATTGTTCTTGAAGTTGCTTAACCAATTTTCGTCAAGTTGAGTCAACTAATCCGTCAGTTGTCTGATCTTCCACCAAGTTTTACCGGCCTCGAATGGATCTCCAGTCGCTCCAAGAACAGTCGCTTGACAATGCCTATGGTAGTCTACGCTCATGATGTATAACCTCTTCAATGTATGCGTATGTATTTACAAAAAAACGTCACTTGAACATGCCAACCAATTGCAGTCTGAACTTGTTTTTCCAAGGAACGCCTATCTGGTACTTCTGCATGGAGTTGAAGCATGTGTGGATTGGAAGGACTATATCGAAGCCACTTTTCGACTTGTTCAGAACCATTGGCATGGACACTATGGCATCATATGTTGGCTCTTCCTTTGACTGTATGTCTGCCTTGTCGTATCCAAACACGAATTCCCCATTTCCGTAGGTATCGAAGAACACCATGTACTCATCGTTGGCAAATTGCGTCTGAAGGTCAATCCTTTTGTGGAAAATGTTGGTTCCATATCTCAGGTTGGCGAAAGACATGCCATTCTTGAGAACAACCGAGAACAAATCGTCCTCCATGTACTTGCTGGCGAAGATTGTATGATCCGACTCGTCCCATATTGGAGATTTCTGGTAAAAATACCTGCTGTCTTGTATCTTGAAGTGTTCTGGATTCGCTTGGACATCGAACGAGTATTCCAGAGAAATCTCCATCAGGCCGTTTGATTTCATTCTTGTTCCATTTTTGTCAACGATGTCTATTGTCTTGTTCCCGAGAAGCCATCCCGTGGAAAGATTGCTGTAGTCTTTCCTCAAAAGGTTGTTCTTCACGTCTTGGATTCCAGTCGAGCCATGCTCGTCAACCATGTGCCTTGAAAGGATGTTCTGGAACACCTCCTTGACAACTTTCTCCATTCCAACAAGATCTTGGAGCAGGTACGACATTGGATTGAGCAACTTCCAACCAGTCTTGGTGAAGTCAGGAATGCCATCAACCATGACGTACATTGGAGTGGAGGTGTTGTTGTTGTTGATAGAAACCAATATGAACGCAAATTCCCTCAACCCAACGTCTGGAGAAACTTGCTTCTGCTCTTGCTTGAAGTACAGAACAATATCCCCCTTCTGGTACTGCAAATTCTAGTCCCACAGAGAAATGCTCTGTCCAATGTCAACCCCAATCTCTTCCTTCAGCTCGTTCGTCCTGTCCTCAATCCAACCGATTATCCTCTTCACCCCCTCTTCGACAAGAGGTTCGTTTGGAGACAAGAATTGTATTCCTGAATCCAGGGATTCCATTATCTCCTTTTTTCGTTCCTCTGTCATTTTTCCACCCCTCCCATTTTCTTTTTCTTTTTCTTCTTCTTCTTCAAGTCCATGTCATCAATAATCGCCTTGACTTCATCCTCGTACTCCGTCTGGAAGCTGCCAAATCCCAGAACCTTGTTGTCGTATATGCAATAGAAGCACTGTCCGTAGTCATCGCAGAAAATTGGAACCGAAACCCCCTTGTAGTGGATTGTCTCAATGTACTCCTCATGCTCTATCTTCATTGGCTCTGGTTCAACCTTGTCATCAAAGAACTCCTGGAACTCTCCAAGTCCATTGAACAACTCACATTCGGACCAATTGTATCTGTCAGGAGAGAACTGACATGGGGTTGGAAGTTCAATCCCCGTCAAATCGTAGGAATACTTGTAATATCCAGCAAGAAGATGCAGACCATCGACGTCAACATCGTTTTCAATCTTGTAAATCGTGTAGAATATATGTGGCTTTTCCATAACTTGTTATGACTCCATGGTTCAATTATATCAGTATGGAGTGTAGTCGTCAGTTCCCATTGGGTTCTCCTTCTGGAGATCTTCTTCCGTTGTCTCGCTTATTATCCCAACATCGTTCCAAGGCCGAGTCTCTAGTGGCTGATACGGCAGACCCCATTGGTTGACGTAGTTCTGACTCTGAATCAAGTCCTTCATGTGGTCTGGGGTTATCTCAACCTCTTGATCGTACAGACGATGCCTTGGATTGACATATGTAAGTCCATCGCCAGCCTCTGGAACGTATCCAAATGGCTTGTTGGGGTCTGTGACTGGTTCAAGTTCACCTGTCTCTGGGTTCCTCTGGTAGTCCAGAATCCAGTCAATCATCTCGTACTCTGGGTATGGAATCTGCCCATCGTCCAGCTTGTTCAAGTAGTTCTCTATTGACATCTGGTGCTGGTCAATCTCGGATGGAGAACCACCAAGTTTTCCGGTGGTGTTGGAGGATATGTTTCCTTCATCAGGTTCGAGATAGGGGACAGAATGGACTTCAGCGGAAATCTTGGTGATTGGGGCGATATATGGATTGATTGATGTAAGTTCAGCCTGTTCTGTTCCACCAAATATGTGCGTCTTGTAGGTGAATGTCATCTCGGCCGTGTGGATTTCATCTTGATCCTTGGAAATGTCAGGCGAGGACTCTATGCTTATGTCTGGAGACATCACAACCTATGACGAATACTTCACGTTGCTGTACTTGCTGTGCCTGTGGCTGACGAAAACATCCGTGTTGAAAAATGGCAATATCTGTCCCAACATCATGTCAATGTCAGAAAGCCATCTTGAAACAAGAACAACCTTGTACTGGAGATCTATTGGACATGGAGTGTAGAGGTTGTAGTTGATTCGTCCCTCCATCTCCTGGTTCTTGATTTCGTTGTGGAGGTTCGTTATCCTTGAAGTCGCTATCGACAATCCTGTTCTTTGCACGGTTATCAATGGCAAGGTCAGACCAGGCTTCTCAAGGTTCTTGAATATGCGAGAGCGGTCAGCAATCACAACAGGAACCGGAATTTTAGAAGCGGTTTTGTTTTCAGAGTCTTGAGATCGAGTGATGACAAAATTTCTAAACAATCCAGCAAAAAGTATATTTGCTATTCTTAATTCACTGTTCCAACAACGAATTTGCATGAATAATTACCTCTGTAGTGTTTCTATTTACCATTTATTTCGTATAATTGTAAATAGAAAGTGGATGAGTTCGGCTAAACCCATCCACAAATCATTCAAGATATTCGAGGTATCTCAAATGACTAAAGAAATTATACATTATTCAAAAGAAGAATTGAAACAAATTTCCAATTTGGAGTTGAGTTCAATAGTATCAAACATAAAAGTTTATCCAAGTAGATTAACGAAATATTTATCTAATCATTATCCCCTTGTATTAGATGAATTGATATTTAGAACGAGGTTCTTAGATGAATATTATGGTAAAAAATTTGTTCCAATAAAAGCACGATTATATTGCATCAACAATAACTTGCAATCTCAACCGGAATGCGCTCATCCAAAATGTACAAACAAAGTTCCATGGAAGCAAGGTGAAAACAAATTCAAGGCACATTGTTGTAAGAAATGCGCCGATGATGATCCTAATGTTAAAGCAAAAAGAGAACAGACAAATATAGATAACTATGGATGTAAATGCAATCTTCAATCTGAGGAATGTAAATTGAAGACACTAGAAACTTGTAGAAAAAAGTGGGGGTGCGACCACCCAATGCAATCAGAAGAAGTAAAACAAATTTATAGGCAAAATTGCCTAGAAAAACTTGGTGTCGATAATCCAATGAAATTAGATAATATTAAACAAAAAGTTGCACAGACAACATTTGAACATCATGGTGTATTTCATCCTATGCAATCTAAAGAAATAATGGATAAAATAAAAAGCACCATTATAATGAATAATGGGGGAATGGGATTTGGGTCAAAACAAATCCGTACTAAAGCTATATCGACGATGATGAAAAATATCGGTGTTCCTCATCCAATGCTCTCAGAGGAAGTTAAACTTAAATTAAAACAAACTAACATTTCAAGATTTGGTGTTGATAATCCATGGAAATCCAAGAAAATAATAGAAAAAATAACACAAACAATGCTCGAACGTTACGGGGTTGAACATTATGCTCAATCATCAGAATTTCACAAGACTTGCCATAAGCATTATACAAATCCAAAGTATCCTGATATGGAATTCGCCACATCATGGGAATTCAAAGTATATGACTTTTTGACCAAGAATGGCATCCAATTTGAATATCAGCCAACAATCTCTTTTCCATATGAGTATTTTAACAAGAAACATACATATCACCCAGACTTCAAAGTTGGAAATAGAATAATTGAAGTGAAAGGCGATCATTTCTTTAGATTCAACGAATTAACTGACAAAGAAGAGATGTATTGTCCCTATCGTTATCCGGAATAGTCAGATGAACGTTATGAGTGGCAATGTGGCAAGGAAGAAACCAAGCACCAGTGCATGATTGCCAACAATGTAATCATACTACGCAAGAAAGAGATAGACAATCTCACTACTGAATTGTTTCTATCTTAAATTTGGTAAATATATCCTAGATGAAACAAATCAAAGAAGGTATATATCATGGCAAAACTGATTTCAAAACGGCTCATAACTGAATCCGACCTGCACGATTACGATCTGGTGAAGGAGTCTGGCAAGGACGGCTCAACCATATTGAAGCTGGCTGGCCCATTCGCGGTGGTCGAGACCCTGAACAACAATCAGAGGATGTATCATCTTGAGGAAATGGTTGAGGAATGCAGGAAGTTCCAAGAGGTAATTAACAACCACAGAGCCTTGTCAGAACTTGAACACCCAGACGACATCAACATCAACCCTGACAGAGTGTGCGCAAGAATAACGAAGTTCTATCAGGATCCACATGACGAGAAGACCTTTCTTGGAGAGGCAATCATCATGCAGGGAGATCCAAAGATGGGCATCCCTGGAACACCTTGTGGAACGATAGTTGGCTCAATGCTTCAGTATGGAACGAAGATGGGCTTCTCCACAAGAGGTCTTGGCAATCCAGAAGAGGACGATGAAGGAAACACCTATGTTGGTGAATTCTAGCTGATAACAGTGGACCTTGTCACCGATCCTTCAATTGGCCGTTTCTGCGATGCAAAGCAGGAGTCAAAGACAGTGAATGGCATCTTGGAAAGCATTGAGTATCTTGTTGACTCGAATAGGCTTGTTGTTGAATCCAGGGTTGTTGACAGGTTCAAGAAGGACTTGAAGGTTTTGCCAAACGATTCTGCCGAGAGGTTCATGAAGATGAAGGGAGCAGTTGACAGGTTCCTGAGAAGCATCTAATGGGGGTCTGAACAATGATTGAACTGAATGTTACAAACCTCGTTGGGGGAAACATCACGATAACAACTGGGGGAAGTGAAGGTAGTTATGTGGAAAGAGAAGCCACTAGAGTTTGGTATTATGGGGATAATGATTCAACTTACACTGATTATGATATATCTGGTGAGATTAGTGGAAGTTGGAGTGATGAAGATGAAGATTATACTTTTACAGACGCAATACCAATGTTAAGTAACGCTAGAAAAATTGAGATTGGAACAAAATTGACAAGTATTGGTCATCATGCCTTTATTTATTGCACTTGGATAAATAGTATTACGATTCCATCAAGTGTTACGAACATTGGGCGGCGTGCTTTCTTTGGCTGCAGCGGCCTGACGAACGTGACGATACCCGACAGCGTGACGAGCATCGGGCCTTATGCGTTCTCCGGCTGCAGCGGGCTTACGAGCCTAATATTTCAAGGAAGGACACTTCAACAGCTTCCGGAGATTATAGATGATGAAGGAGATTAGCATTATCCTTGGGGCATTGAAGACGAAAGCATCATCCATGTTGCCTAAAACAAGAACTTCACATAAAACAACAAAGGTTGGTCTTGTCAATCAAGAACCAACCTTTTGTTTTTCAAGGATTTGAGAACTTAACTTCAACTCTGTTCTTTGTGCAATCGTATTCAACGTTCTCCCATTTGCTTGAAGGGAATTGCGTCTTCACCATGTCCTCAATCATTTCCCTGCTTGCCCCATTGTTGATGTTCTTGTACTCAATCCTAAGAATCTCGGAATCCCTGTTCCTTCCTGCTTCTCGGCAAGTCAAAATGACAAGCACCAGAACCAGGACTGAAACTGCTCCAACTGCGAATCCACCAAAGAAACATCCTTCGTCGCTCATTTCTTCTTCTTCTCACTTTCCTTCTCGTCCTCGCAACACAAGATGATTGCGTCAAATGGCAGAAACGCGGTGTCAAAAACAACCTCCAATGGAAAATCCACAATCCAGAATGGGTACACCAGTTTGGTGTAAGCATCCATGGCGTTCTCAACATCCGTCTTCGGCTCATGTCCCCACACGCCAAGGCAATTCACGCAACAATCTGAAGTTGCGTTGTATGGATAATCGTTCTCGCCACCAAAATGGTATGCACAAGACAAGCATCCAGTCATGGTCAATGACACAACAACTGCCACAATGACATTCGTCAATTTCTTTTTCAGGATTTTCATGATTCAATTATACCTTGTTCGCCCACTCTTCCCTTGTAAAAGGCTTGACTTGTACCGTATAGCCCTCTTCCAGCTTGTCATGGACAAACTGCATTGTCTGCTCAAGTCCTGTCCAGGGCATTGATTTGGCGGCTTCACCCTTGATGTACATTACCACGAACTTCTCGTATTTTTCGTTTTCCATTTCAAGCCCTCGTGTTCCATTCTTCTGCCGCACCTTTCAACGCAAGTTCGTATGTCTCGTCCGGATATCTGTCAGTTTCTGGGTGGATATAGCATCTGTTCTCTTCCGCGCAACATATCGTCACTTCCCAATCTCCATATGCATGGGATTTCCTTATCTCTGCATCTCCACCACAAAATGGACATGGCTTCAACATGATTTCGCCATCCATTACTCTTCTTCTCCTTCTCCTTCTTTTTTCAGGATCTTCTCGTCCTTCTTCCGCTGAATCCATCCTCGTATCATGGTCCCAATCTTGAATGGATTGAACACGACACACAACGCCTTGGCAACAGATGCAATTTTCTCCCTGAACATACATGGAATATTGTACCACATCCATTCCAACAGTTGCCCCAGTCCAATAGGAAGAAGAACCAGAAGCCCCAACGGCCACAAAGCTGCCATACACCACTCGAACTCGTCCATTTTGTCGTCCAAGCTCCATATCCCAATAATCAGAGACATTATCCAGATCATGAGGGCATAACCCAGAATTATCGTCAATGCCATCATTTCTTCTCTTCTCCGTTTCCCTTCCAGATTTCGTTTGACAACTTGATTGCATAGTATAGCACTATTGGCAGCAAGGCGAAATGCCCTATTGCGAACGTCACCATCAATGGGGCAACTGAAATGGACAAAGCCATTCCAAGTCCGAGGGCGAACCACGCCAACGCCCAGAACCGAAACACTTTCGTCCGTCTTGAAATATCGTCATTTGTTGTCATTGGTTCGTTATCCATTAAATGCTCTTGCTCTCAACCAGTTTAACATAGTGGTCGATTATGCTGCTTGCATCCATCAAGTCCTTGTATATCTGGCTTATGGTGGAATACCTCAAAGCCTCGGCATATAGCCTTGCCGACAGCGCTTTCATGTCCTCAATCGTCATCATGTTTCAGTTTCCTTTCCGTAAAACACTTCATCGAACTTCTTTTTCGTCAAATGGAACCAGAACTTGTTGAAATTGTCCTTGTCCTCGCACATCAAGCCAACAACCGTTTCGTCAATCGGCCTGAAGCACAACCTCTCTCCCGAACACCAACCAATTGCATGTTCCCTCAATGCGTTGTCAAGGGACTTTTCCCCATCAACCATCCCAAGCAGACTCCCATATTCGTTGACATGGGTCTCCCTGTTGAACATGGCCGAGTTGAGTTCAGGTAGTTCCATCTTTCTTGCGTTGCCTCCATTCAACCATTGTCCTCTTTTCCTTCGCTTGATGACTTGTTGAAGGCATTTTCCTTCACATCCTGCAACATGAACCTGATGGTGGATATCCGTTCATTTATTGCAGACGAACAATATCCCCTATCCTTATGGCAGGCAACCTCAGCTTCCTTGACTGTCCTGTACACATCGCAGTTTCTGGTTCCTGGCTTCCTCAGATACTCAATGGTGTCGCAAAGCAGCTTCACAGTATCGTAATGCGCACCATGCCATGTGTCCGTGTTCTGAAAATCACGTCCAATCTTGAGGATGTGGTCAATGTCCATGTTTTTCATGTTGATGATGGACGAATCAAGGCCGGACTTCGGTTTCTCGTTTTTCTCCGCAACCAGTTCGTCCAATCGTTCAAGCTCGCGCATGGCATTTCCAATCAACCTCATGGTTTCATTTGACAAGGACACGTTCACTCCAGGAACGGCATTTGGATGCCACACGCTTTCGTTCTTGTCCATTTCCTTCGCATATCCAAGGGCATATTCCAAATAATGCCTGACAAGATTCAATGTATCGTGTGCAGATTGTTTCTGACAAGCTGGTGCGCACATATCTTACTGCTTCCTTTCAATGTTGTCCATGTTGGGATTGGCTTCGGCATTGGATTCGTCTTCTGGTTCGTACTTGCGCAACTTCTCCAACGTCACCTCAAGCAGCGTGTCGCGCTTTTCGCATAGGTCAAGGTGCTTGCGGTAAAGCCCATACAGCTCTTCGTAGAAGTGCTTCTCTCCAGTGTACCCCCACATCCATATTCCAGCGAACATCCAACCAATGCCAGAAATCCAATGGCATGCCGCAAATTCGCAACTTCCGATGAAGAACGAGCCAACAATCCCAATCCATCCAGAGTTCCAGAACGCGATGACGCGCCACATTCCTCTCTTAAACCAACCAACTTCTTTCGTTTCAGACATGATGCTTTTTCCTTTCGTGTATCACATTATACAACATTCTCACTCTTTGGTAAAGCATCCTCAATGCGCTTCTTCGCGTAGTTGAAGTATTCCTCTTCCTTTTCAATTCCAATGAACCTGCGACCAATCTGAATTGCCGCAACACCTGTTGAACCAGAACCCATGAACGGGTCAAGAACCAACGCGCCTTTGGGAGTAACCATCCTTATCAGGTACTTCATCAGTTCAAGTGGCTTCACGGTTGGATGGGGATTGTCCTTGCCCTTCTCGCTCTTGCTTGCCTTTGCGCAGTAGAAGAACCTCGCGGCTGAACCAACTGAGTTGTCAGACCCCTTGTTGGTGTATTCGGTTGGCTTTCCGTTGTTCTCAAAATGCCTTGCTCCCTTCGTGTTGTTCCACGTCCCACCTTTCACGTTGTTTGGGAACAGTTCAACAACCTCGTCGGAACCATCATGTATGATGTTCGCAGGGAAACGACCAGATGGCTGCTTGAACTCGGTGTCGCAGGTCTTTCCCTCAGCGAACATTCCAGAACCCTTTGCGTCACGGTCTTGACCATACAGACCCTTTTCCCTATGTCCATCTTTGCAGTACGCGCCACCATTGAGGTTGTCTTCTGTTGGAACACGGCACTCGTCAATGTTGATTCCACCAGTTCCATACTTCATAACCGTGTCAACTACTGTACCCTCCAATGGCTTTCTCGCCATTATCACAGGTTCATATGCTGGTTTCAGGCATGTTCCCCATCCACTCCACTTCTTCGCCTCGTCGGAAGCAGGAGCCATGTACTGATAGTCACCAGTGGTGTTGTTTGAGTTCCATCCATTCCCATCGTCAAAGGGCTTCACGTTCCTGTGCCTTGTGCCAACAACCTCAGTGCGTTCAACCCCCAGTTTCTTGTCAATCGCCTTTGAGATGTCCATGGACTTCGGGAATCCCGAGCCGTAAACCCACATGATTGTGTCACGTATCTCCCAACCAGCATCCTCAATGGCGCAGGCTATTCTATGAAAAGTACGTGTTCCACCAAATGAAAGCAGATGCGCCCCAGGCTTCGCAATCCTAAGAGCCTCTTTCCAGAACTCAAACCCAGGAACGCCATGATCCCAGTTCTTCCCCATGAAACTCAGTCCATAGGGAGGGTCAGTCACAACAGCGTCAATGCAATTGTCTGGCATTTTCCTCATGGCTTCAAGACAGTCCGCGTGGACAATGCCATATGGCTTTTTCTTCTCGTCAGTTCCGTTATTTTCCATCTGCTTCAACCTTTCCTCGCAATGAATCAACCTCAATTATCGTGACGAACTCAACGTCAATGCCCTCGTTAATCTGTACAGTCCGCCTAGCGTCCACCTTTGATTCCGCAACAACGATTGTATCTCTTTGATTGCCGGAAAGATCGATGTAACTCACCAGATACTCTTTTGGTTCAATCGCAGACATAATCGAACTCTCCTGGCTTCTTTGGTTTTTCCTTGATGAACCTTTTTCTTATGCGTCTTCCCAGCTTGATTGGCAGACCAATGATGAAGCCCGAAATCAAGCACACCATCCACGCAACCACCGAAAGCGCAAACAACGCAACTGGAAATGGCCAGAAGATTGCAAGGAGAAACACAGCAATCTTCTCGGGACCCTCAATGTCCTCTTCCCAGAAAATTCCCACGATGATGGGGAAAATTATGACTCCAATTGCCCAGATTATGGAGCAGACCAATTCCCAAATGGGTATTTCAACTATTGTCATTTCCTGTTCCTTCCATTCTTCATGGCTTTCTGCATCTTCTTCACCTTGTCTTGGATGTCTTTTTCCTTCTGCTCTTCTTCCTCGCGTTTCTTACGTTTACGTTCCAACCGCCAATCACTGACCTTGACCCGAATCTTCTTTCCAACGTTCATCAAGAACCTCATGGGAAACGTAATCGCTGAAAGACACAGAAAAGCCGCTCCAACGGCAAGTGCAAAGGCAAGAATAATCGGCCAGAGCAGAATGAGAAACGAGAAGGGAACGACGTCTTCCCACCACGATAACTCGCCATCGTACTGCCAAATCCCAAAACCAATCGCGCCAATGATTATTCCACAAACGTAGACACATATTATTGCAATGTCAATCGGACTCATTCCAATTCTCCCTTCTGTTCCTTGGATTCAGTGAAGTCAAATTCCATTATGCGCTTTTTCTTCGCGTCAATCTCCTCCTGGGTGACATAACGGTGTTTTGTCTTTCCAAACCCATCGTCAAGGTCAATGTTTCTGTCGTTCATCCACATGTTCTTCCAGTAATGGGCTTCCCTTCTCTGAAGCTCCGATTCCGAAATCTCCATCCGCCATCCGATTGCCCAGAACAGACCTGCAACGCAACCAGGCAAAGCATTCCAGTTCCCTTTCCATACTGCCATTCCAATAAATCCAATGGCAATCCCAATGCACAACTGCACGAGGCTCTTGTACAAGAATCTCAAGTTCATTTCTCAGTCTCCTTTCTGGATTCAGCAAGGCTTTTCTCAATCACAGCAAGCCTTGACTCAATCCTCTTCAACATGGCGTACTGAACAGAGACGAACTGGATGAAAAGCCCAACTCCTTTTTCTGATTTCAGTTTTCCAAATGCCTCAATGCACTCGTCGCAGAATTTCTCGGCTTCAAGAGTGTCTTGATCAACGTCTTTGTTTTTCTTCATGTCGCGTTCTTCCATAACAGTACATTATACAACATCTGGTTTCTGATGTAAACGAGCAGATTCAATTATGTCCCTTTCCCAATATTCCTCAAGGTCAAGCATGATGTACAAAAGACCTGTATGGGGAGATTGCCGAATCATGATGTGTTTGTCCAGAATGTCGCATCTCCGAGGAGTCAAGTTCGAGAACACGCAGAAGTTGATTGGGGAATCATCTGGAAATTCAGACAGCTTGTTGATTAGTTCCTTGTTCGTCATATTGGAATTATACAACAAAAAGGAGTATGTGTAAAACAAAAAAGACCATAGGTGTCCGCCTATGGTCTGATTTTCAGATTGGAGCTGGCAGAAGTAATCGCAACTTCGTAGTCTCCCTTACCATGGGAGTACCTAACTTCTCAGTCATACCAGCATTGAAATTGGAGCTGGAAATTGCACTCGCAGCAATGTAATCCGTCTTACGAGGACGGCGCTTTACTTCTCAGCCATTCCAGCATGAAAATGGAGCTGGGTGCCGTACTCGCAACGACGTGATCCTTATTACAAGTAAGGTGCATAACTTCTCTGCCAACCCAGCATTGAAATTGGTGAACCTGGAAGGGCTTTAACCTCCGACATAGGACGACTTAAGCGCGTTGTCCCCATTGCTCTAAGTCTCTGAGCTACAGGTTCTAAAATTGGTGGATCCGATGGGAGTTAAACCCACTATTTGTACCGGATGCAAACCGGTTGCCTTTATCACACTCGAGCCACGGACCCATTGAAATTGTTTTACTTGTTCCGATTTTTCCATCTATTGCATTCCTGCGGAACATACTCAGGAATGTATTTCTTGAACATCATTATTAAAGCATTTCTTGTGTGGTTATAACCAAACTTCCTTACCACACCATCAAATTCGTTCTTCTTAAACTCAAGAAACATTTCATTCAATAAGTGAAGTCTATCCAATTGTGCCTGTTTTTTCATTGCGTCTTTCATTGCCATTTCTTCATGTTTCTTAAACCATTCAGATGTATGTCTTCCGACACACCAACCTTTTGGTATAGGCAGTGATTTGTCATGTAGTTTAGATGTTTTTAGTTCTAATGAATATATCCACATTCTTCCACACATTGGATTATCATTGGTTTTCATCAGATTACTTCTAAGTTCGGAAAACTGATGTTTCACTTTCTGATATAACCTTGAGTTGAACTTGAACGAGCGTTTGCCTTTGCACCTACCCCATTTCATGCAGTTGAACGCATAGAGCATCTTTCCATGAGCAGATTTATCATCACTTTGTTCAGTGATTTTTACAAGCAGTAAATGTGCTATGTAATGTTCTCTCGCGGTTAGATTTACGAGGTTAGACTTTTCATCACTTCCACCCAATGACAACGGGATTTTATGATGCGTCTCAAAATACTCTCCATTGGAGAAGATGTGGTTCTTCTAAACCAACTGGTCATATATTTTTTGATAGTTCATTGTTTTACCTTTAGATTTACGAAGTCACTGCAATGACTTCACATCTATTTACAATTATACGAAAATTTGTACCCAAGTTCTGTTGGTTGCAGCCATGAGTTTGGGTACATTGAAGTTGGTCCGAGCGGCTGGATTTGAACCAGCGTTTGAAGTAATCGCAACAACCAACTAAGGTTCTCCGGCTTATAAGGCCGGGCCTGTACGCTCGGCTTTTTCAAAAGGTTCTCGTTGAAATGGCAGTTTTCACAGTGGCAAGATTTGTTCATCCCAGGGATTATGCCATGCACGGCCAACACATTAAGATGCCTTGTTAGGGACATGCGCCATCAACGAGTTTTTGCGCAAATTGGGCAGGATTTGCTTTTCCGGGGTCACCTGCGTTCTCCCCAACCGAAGACCCACAAAGGGCTTTTGATGTTTCTCGTTCGGCATCCACCTCGGGGATGGCGATACACGCAGTAGGCTACGCTGCTCCCTGGGTCAGATGTTCACCCCAGCTCAGCCCAACACGTTCTTGGGACTTCACCAACGGTCGATTAGTCTACGTCCTGTTGGCTTGCATATGGCGTCTGTGATATCCCACAATTGACTTCAATCAACACGTCGGGATTCGAACCACGGTCTCCCCCACTTCTAGAGGTATTCTTGCCTTTTTGAACTATTCGTGTCTAATCTTCATGTGACAGACGCGCATTGAAATGGTGTGTTCGCTTTCGCAAACAAGTGTTCGCTTTCGCAAACAACCTTAAATGGTGGACCCGTTTTACGGTGGCGCGGCCCATTCTTCTTCCTACCCACCAACCCACTGAATGATGGCATCGTTTCCCTCCTCAGGTGATTATCGCATCGTCATCGTGGGACGCAACTGGCAACTACTTCCAATGCTCACTCCCTTTGTTTTTCCAATGGAGACTCAATGGATATGGAGTTTCGTATTTTGGGTGCTACCCTTCGTCAGTGCCGGAATCGATCTTCCCACCAACCCTATATGAAATACGGACTCACCAGTCTGCGCTTGTTGCAACAAACTCAATTCTCAAAGAACAACACTACTTAATTATACGTCATTGACGTGGTGTTGTAAAGTGGAAGTTTCCAACTCAAGAGCCTTTTCCATTCGAGGACTATGGATGTTCAGTCGTTTGAGTTTGACCAGACAAGCCATAGACTTCACTCAATTATCCACAAGAATGTACTCAAGAACCATCGTTGGAAACGTTCAGGATTCTTGAGATTTGTTTTACGCCACACAGGCAACCCAACCAGAATCCCACAAGGATTGGGAACTTGAAAATTGGAGCGAACGATGGGTGCTGCCCCCACTTAATCCAACCTGGCAGATTGGTGTACTGCTGATGTACCACGTTCGCATTAAATTGGCGTGAGATTCGAGGACTCTTACCCCCATTACCATCAACTTGAAATGCGAACCTGACGTCAAAATCCACATTCTGCTTGATGGACACAAGCGGACTCACCGCCGAACGGCATTCTACCAAGGAGCGACCTTGGCATTGAAAATGGAGCATCCGACCAGTGCTGCCCTGGCCTACTTCAGCTTGGAAGGCTGACGGACGGCTGATGTCCCACGGATGCATGAAATTGAAAAGGAACCAGGCGGTGGACTCGAACCACTCCAGCCGTCGCTTGCGTCAACCCGTTGGCGGATGGGACACCCACCCATCGTGCGCGTGATTCCTAAATTGGTTGCTCCTACTGGGTTCGAACCAATTCTCCTTGAGTCAGAGTCAAGTATACTACCAATTATATTAAGGAGCAATTTGGTTGTTCCACTTGGATTTGCACCAAGACCTTACACCTTCAAAGGGTGCCGGACTGCTATTATCCCATGGAACATCTTTGAAAGGAAGATGACGCTCCTTGGAATCGAACCAAGGGCAAGTGACGATTCTAACATACGTTTTAGACTTTTCACATCGCATCCATTCGCGTCAAGGTCGCATATGCAACCTAAAATCACAAGTTTGTTTTTCGCAGAACTGTCCATTGCGGTTGCTTTGCGCCTTAGAACGCAAACCAATAGTGTTGCTACTCCCGTTATGCAGTCTCTTAAATGTTCTGTTGCAACAGAACAGCCGGGCTAGTCTAGCAGAGCACTTGAACAAACCAAAAACCGACTCATGTGGTAGCTGACCTTTCTGAGTTTGACCCGTCATGATTCCGTCGGGCTTTTTTCGTTCAGTGTTTTGGCACTGAACCAAATGGCGGGCCCAGAGGGAATCGAACCCTCCTCATTGGATCGACAGTCCAATGTCCTAGCCGATGAACGATGGGCCCATAAATCAACTAGAACCATGTCTGATGAAATTTCACCAAACTTCTGGCATCGCCAAAGGGAGTGGTTCAATCTCCCCAGAAAAATCGTTCAATTATCAAAGGTCAACGAATAAATTATACAACATTCTCTCCAGCATGTAAACCAGAATCAACTCGCTTTGGATAAGGATATGTCTTGTTGAGTTCAAGGAACTTCTTCCTCAGTGCGTTCGTTTCCCTTCTGTCCCTTCCAAGCACGAATGCGTACTTGTGCTTGCTCGGGAACTCAATCTTCTTCGCCTCCTTGTACATCTTCTTGGAATAATCCCTCAGCTTCTGCTCAACATCGTCCGGAATGTTCTCCCACAGCATCTTCTGGTCATCGTTCCAGTTCTTCTGCCAGACTATCCCAAGATCCTTCGCGTATCTCTTGTACATTGATCTTGCCCTGAAAGCCCTGTCAGAAATCATCACCTTTGGATTGTATGGGTTCACGCATCTGATTGAAGTTCCATGACCTTGACCAAGATAGTAGAAGTTGAGTCCCTGGTAGATGCTTCCAATCTCCTTCGCCTGTGGATCCGAATAGCATGTGAACAACCTGTACTGCGTGTTCATCACCATCCACTTGATGCACCACATCACGAACTTGGAACCAAGGTTGAATGGACACCAACTTGCCGAAGCACCCCTCATCAGAAGCCGCTCAATGTCCTTCGTATTCTCCCCAAGCAACTTTGAGAATGCGTTTGGCATCCCCATTATCACAACTCCACCAAGAATTCCCTTGTACCTCGCGGTGAACCAGTGGGTTGGATAGTTCCCAACTGTTCCAAGCCACTCGTATCTCTGTATGAATTTCGTAGCCTCGGCCTTCTCTTCCTTTGACGTTATTGGACAGAATTCAAAATCGTCAAGCGAGATGCTTTTCAAATCGTCTTCGCTGCTCCATCCATGAAGTTCCATGTCTTCCTTCAAGGTGTCAAGCCGTTTCTGGTACTGATAGCACCACTTCTTATCGTATGTGCGTATCTTCTCAAGCAGTCCTATGTCGCCCATTGTTGGGATTCCTTTCCTGTTGTACGTTCAATTATACTTGATGAAGCAAATGGTTCCCACAAGTGGACTCGAACCACTAACCATCACCATGTCAAGGTGATGCGCTAACCATTACGCCATGTGGGAATTGAAATGGTCGTTTCCCTGGGACTCGAACCCAGAACCCTCTCCATGTGAAGGAGATGCCCTAACCAAATTGGGCGAGGAAACGTTGGGTTGGTTGAGCGGATTCGGACCGCTGACTTGATGAATCACAATCACCCGTTCTACCAAACTGAACTACAACCAACATCTAAATGGCGGAGAGGACACGTTCCGACCGTGCGTGGGCTATTAACCCGCTTCGTTTCCAGCGAAGCCTGTTTGCCAATTCCAGCACCTCTCCATGAAATTTTGGCGGAGTTGGGTGGATTTGAACCACCACGGGACTTTGACACCCCTACTAATTGTTTAGCAAACAATTTCCTTACCTGATTAGGATTACAACTCCAATGAAATGGCGGAGGCGGAGGATCTTGCAACCCCACACGCTGTTAAACGCTACTGGCGGTGTTCAAAGCCGCTGCCTTGCTTTTAGGCTTACGCCTCCATATAAATCTTTGGCGGAAGCGGGGTGTCTTGCAAACCCACGCGAAGTTTCCCTCGCTACTCGTGACTTTCGAGGTCACTCCCTTCCTTTTAGGGTTACGCTTCCAAAAATGAAATAAGGCGAGGGTTGCTTGCGGGCATGTTCATGACCAAGTTGCCGCCAAGTTGTCGGGGTAGGCAAATCAACCCTCTGCTGAATGACATCCTTCTCGCAGAAAGGTTGGGAACGGCCTAATACCCTATCGTCTTCAAAGACGAGACTGAGACGCTGTTTTGAAGTTCCCCTTCGCATAATCTATCTCAGCCAAAAATGGATACGGCGTTCCTGTTGCGCAGGGTTATGAGCCTTGAACGTCATGGACTCGCAGACTACTCGGTGAGAGGTTGGCAACGTCTTCCGGAAGTTTTACGCACTGGCTTTTTTAGTGCCTCCAACGTGACCATACTTCGTCTTCAGGCTTGCCGTCAAGCCTCCTCGTTTGCTACTCGCCGGGAGAGAATAGAGGACAAAGAGAATTCGTGACAAAATGGTCCGAGACCTCAGATTTGAACTGAGATTATGCTGCAGCCCAAGTGCAGTGCCATGACCAGGTTAGGCGAGTCTCGGTTTTTAGAAATTGAAAATCCATTATGCCCTTCGTGACCAGAACCAGCTGAATCTCTGGTGGACATACCGCTCCCGTTAGAGGAACCGCCCATTGTGCAGGATTGGCACAAGTCGCGTCTCATGTCTTGGCAACCTATACACGCAACACCCCTTATGGCAGTTCCACAATAGAGGGAACGCCATAGCCAATTAGGTTGGGTACTATATATAAGAGAACCATCCGACTGGGACCTGCGCGATACCTCAAGTTGGTTTACCCAACTCCCCAGGGCAGGCTCCGTGGGACATCCCACGGCTATTCAACTCATGAGCGTTCATTTTTATCCCATTTATCTGAATCCTCCGTTCCACACACCACTCCATCTGGTATGCCCATTGATGGGTCGTTAATGTGTTTCACTTCACAGGGTATCCTTTCTTTCGGGTATGCACCTTCGTTGTCAGCATGACTCTCAGTTGTCTACTCATCGTTAAGCATAGTGTCCCACGTCTAGCATTGAAGGACTGAGTGTTTTGAATTCCTTTCACGATGTAAGGCTGCCGTTGAAGCATTAAGCATACTGGGTTTAACTCCCCATCTGGTTCTCAATTTCTCAAAACCCCCTTTCAGGGCGCATGGGACTCCCAGTCCATGCTTGTTCCCATTGTCTGGAAACTGACTCTTGACAACTCCCTTCCGGTCCGGATTCTCGTCAAGTGAGGTTCTTCCCCCATGAAAGGGGAAATCCAATCAACCATTTGTCAAAGTTCAATACTCCAATTATACAACATCTTTCCCTTCGTGTAAAGTGGTCTCCCAGAGAGGGTTCGGACCTCCGACTTGCGGTTTAGGAAACCGCTACTCTGTCCAACTGAGTTACTGGGAGTTGGCAGCTCCAAGGAGAGTCGAACTCCTCTTAATGGCATGAAAAGCCACTGTCCTAGCCGATAGACGATGGAGCCAGTAAATTGGCAGCTCTGCTGGGACTCGGACCCAGAAGATTCCTGCGTGAGAGGCAGGTGACTATATCCAGTTTGTCTACAGAGCCATTGAAAAATCGCTTGGCAATATTCAGATACACATCGTGGGGGAATCGAACCACTGCTCAACCTTAATGAGGACTAACCACCAGGTTCAATGCGCATCCATGGAATTGCCCAACCATCTTGCAAGCCATTTGGAGAGCGAGGTGGGAATCGGACCCACATTATTGCGGTTTTGCAGACCGCACCCAGTGCCAATATCGAGAACTCGCCCTTATCTAAATCTTGGATACGAAGAGAAGTCGTCGCCGTACGTGGCAACTTGTGGGATTATCCATTCGTAGTGGGGATTGTTCAGAACATGCAACGTTCCATCCTTCACCAACTTCTCGTCAAATTCCCTATACGATGTTGTCTTGTCGTCTGTCTCGGCATACACCTTGTTGAGTGCCTTTGTGAAGAGGGAATACTGCTTTGGAATGTAGAGAGATTGGGTGTCTGGACTTGCAGCGGAATACAACCTCAATCTGGTCTTTGGAATGGATTCAACTTCTCCATTCTCGCGGGACTTGAACTCGTTTTCCTTGAACAGCTCAACTATTGCGTCTGCGATGTTCGTGCCATCGTCTTCATCGTCCAAATCCCTTATCACGCCATTTGGGTCTTCAAGCATTGAGCCAGAATAGCATGAATCAAATATGCCAACTATCCTTCCCTCTGACTTCGCAAGAACCTTCCAGATGTCCTTTGCCATAAGCGTTCTCCTGTTCAAGAACAGGCTTCTTGTTCCACCATGGCAGAAAATGTAGAAGAAGAATGTCTTGTACTTCACGCCCTTCTCCATCATTTCAAGAACCTTCTGGCAAGTTGCCTCCTCGTCAACAACAACGTCCACTGTGCTTGCGCAGTCAGAAAAAATCTTCTCCATCCATTCTCTCGTCTGGACGGGATGTGTGTCGTTCTTGTAGTCGTTGCACACGATAAGCGCA
>Ga0247609_10002000_pt1 | contig 22543 bp, 15 predicted proteins | sample 172DNAGHGlowgp2_FD_193487 | JGI IMG/M metagenome (GOLD analysis project Ga0247609, IMG submission 193487) | Sheep rumen microbial communities from Palmerston North, Manawatu-Wanganui, New Zealand - 1728 DNA GHGlow gp2 | ecosystem: Host-associated > Mammals > Digestive system > Stomach > Rumen ...
TTGCGTGGGATTGTCCCTCTCCTCACCAAGCCAGGGCACAAAGGCGCGACTTGGCATGTCCTTTCCGTCAAGTTGAGGTTCCAGAGTCTCGCGTCGCCAGCTCTTGCCTGTAATGCTTATCGGGTGTTGAGCAGGCGTGACTGCCATCTCCTCGAAGCGTCCCTGATGTTTAGAGCAAAGTTCTTCCGGCTTAAGAGCGGCCACATTCTTGTCATTCAGTTCGTACCCGAAGCTCCACTTGTCCTCGCCTCCCACGTAGGGTGCTCCAGCCCAACTCTTGTAGCCCCACCACATATTGCGAAGGGTGAAGAACTCTTTGACCTCGTCGCTGTAGTTCGTCTTGCCCTTTTGTCCGCCATTAGGATTGGCATCAACAGAGGGCGTGGCGTTGTAAAGCAGCAATGGCTTGCCATCCCAATAAAACCAACAATCCTGATATCGAGGCGTCTTGTAGAAGCGTTCGTAGAGGCTCTGCACAACATCTATCACGTTGCCGTTGAATGCCCAAAAGCAAAACTTCGGCACCTTGTTGCCCAAAGCCTTCATTTCCTGCATGGTCTTGAAGAGCACTTCCCACTCGTCCCAATAACAGACGGCATTTGTAACGTCCATGATGAGCACGTCAACGCCTGCATCGGCAAGCATCGAGAGGTCGTGGAAGCAGACATAGCGGTCCTGGCTAAGGAAGTAACCGTACTCGGGTTCGCCCCAATGATAGGTGGCATAAGGGAAATCAGGATTGCCTTTCGAGCGCTCCGGATTCTCTTCGAGAAGCTTCGTCACATCGTAAGTGTAAGGTTGTCCATTGTGAAGATTCTGCGTGTGCCAGGTAATATAGAAGATGCCAACAGTTCGCGTCTTGTCTGTCTTAAGCGGACACTCCTCGGCAGTCGGCAAGGTACGACCTAAAGCATCTGTCGCGATCCAAGATGTTTGAGACAAAGCAGAAATGCCGAATGACAATGTGAGACTCAAAAATAGGAGCCTTAATGAACGTGTTTTCATGGGAGTTGGTTAGCTATTCTTTATTTGCCCTCTTCCTTTCCAGGTGGTCGAGGATAACCTTTCGCATGCGCATACTCTTGGGCGTCACCTCAACATACTCGTCCGCCTTGATGTATTCGAGTGCTTCCTCGAGCGAGAAGATTGTAGCCGGGATGATGTGAGCCTTTTCGTCTGTTCCGCTGGCACGAACATTGGTGAGCTGCTTTGCTTTGCAAACATTGATGACAATGTCGTTCTCGTGAACATGTTCGCCAACAACCTGACCTGCATAAACCTGGTCCTGCGGCTCGATGAAGAAGCGTCCGCGGTCCTGCAGATGGTCGATGGCATAGGCATAGGCGTTGCCACTCTCCAAAGCAATCAGCGAGCCATTGACGCGGCGATTGATGTCGCCCTTATAGGGCTGGTATTCCTTGAAACGATGTGCAATGATTGCTTCGCCCTGACTGGCTGTGAGCATGTTCGTCCTGAGGCCTATGATGCCGCGACTCGGGATGAGGAACTCGATGTTGACGCGTTCGCCCTGACTCTCCATGCTTGTCATCTCGCCCTTCCTTCGTGTTACCATATCAATCATCTTCGACGAGAACTCCTCAGGCACATTGATGGTCATCTCCTCAATCGGTTCGCATTTCACGCCATCTATCTCTTTGTAGATGACTTGGGGCTGACCGACTTGCAGTTCATAGCCTTCGCGACGCATCGTCTCGATGAGCACAGAGAGATGAAGCACGCCACGACCAGAGACAATCCAACGGTCGGTATAACCCTCGGGAACCTCAACGCGAAGAGCCAAGTTCTTCTCGAGTTCGCGCTCCAAGCGTTCACCTATGTGACGGCTCGTGCAATACTTTCCTTCCTTTCCAAAGAAGGGTGAGTCGTTGATTGTGAAGAGCATAGACATCGTTGGCTCGTCGATGCTGATGGGAGGCAACGGCTCCGGATTCTCGAAGTCACAAAGTGTGTCGCCTATCTCGAAACGCTCCAGGCCTACGATAGCACAGATATCACCCGAACTGACCTCAGACGTCTTCTGCCTACCCATGCCCGTGAAGGTGTGGAGTTCCTTGATTTTCGTCTTCTCCATCTCGCCATTTCGATGAGCTATCGTGATGTTCATGCCTTCGCGAAGTGTGCCACGATGCACACGACCCACAGCGATTCGACCAGTATAGTTGCTGTAGTCGAGGCTTGTGATGAGCATCTGAGGCGTGCCTTCAAGCATTTCAGGCTCAGGAATATACTTAAGGATGCAGTCGAGCAGATAGGTAATGTCAGTAGTTGGCGTTTGCCAATCCTCTGCCATCCAGCCCTGTTTTGCCGAGCCATAGATGACAGGGAAGTCGAGCTGCTCTTCTGTTGCATCGAGGTCGCACATCAGGTCGAACACCATCTCGTAAACCTCTTCAGGACGGCAGTTTGGCTTGTCCACTTTATTGATGACAACAACAGGCTTCAAACCAATCTGCAGAGCTTTTTGAAGCACGAAGCGTGTCTGCGGCATCGGTCCTTCGAAGGCATCAACGAGCAGTAAGCATCCGTCTGCCATGTTGAGCACGCGTTCCACCTCGCCACCGAAGTCACTATGGCCTGGAGTATCGATAATGTTTATCTTCGTGTCCTTGTAGTTGATGCTGACATTTTTCGAGAGAATAGTGATGCCTCGCTCTCTCTCAAGTTCGTTATTGTCGAGCATGAGCTCGCCAGTTTGCTGGTTCTCTCGAAAAAGATTTCCAGCCAAAAGCATTTTATCTACAAGAGTTGTTTTGCCGTGGTCAACGTGGGCAATGATAGCTATATTTCTGATGCTTTGCATACGCATTAATTATTTTCGCGTGCAAAGGTACGAATTAGCCAGCGAAATACAAAAAGAAAACAAGATTTTCTTTTATTACTGAGCAAAGTACGAATCTTACCCATGCATCTTTGCCAACACACCACGTTGAGTTTGCCAACACACCACGTTGAGTTTGCCAACACACCACGTTGAGTTTGTCAACACACCACGTTGAGTTTGTCAACACACCACGCTGAGTTTGAGAATTCGACGTGTTGCGTCTGTAACTCTGTAACGATTGTCGCTACGATATCCGATGAGCCAGATAATGTCGTCGCCTTGAGTTGCCACGAACGTCTCTGCCTTCTCGAAGCGATTAAGCTTGCGATCTGTCAGAAAATCACTTACCAACTTCCTGCCAGTCATACCGAACGGGACAAAAGCATCGCCTTCACAAATTGGTCTGACTTCAACCGGCTTTGTAATTGAATCTGCATCAAAATAGGCGACATTCGGGCCTTGTTCTTGCATTTCGGATACAATCTCTTGCTTCAATTCAGGCAAAGATGACTCCTTCAATGGTGCAACAATCAAAACCTCTCGGTCTCTTAAAACTTTGTAAGTATTCGAGTGCCAAACCTTTCCGACTTGGCTCGTTGAAGAACCAAGCATCTCCTCTTCCTGAGCCGCGTTAAAGCCTTTGCCTGCAAGCCATTCGTGAAGCAAAGTCTGCGATGAAAGCGCCACCAAAGGAAAGCTTGTTTCTGTGATTCCAAACTCCTCGAAAGCAGATTCTATACCTTTAATATAATAAGGAAGACTATGTTGAGCATTTTCGGAAGCCAGGCAAAGATGCTCGACTGCGGCTGGATTGATGTCACGAAGCAAAGGAATGACATCGAGACGAAGCCGGTTTCTTTGTGCGATACGCTCGGAATTAGTACTATCTGTAACAAAGTCCTGGCCCTTGCTTTCAAGATATTCAAGAATCTCTTCACGACTCAGACAAAGCAACGGACGAATGATGCTGTCGTGCTTGGGCCGCATTCCTGTCAAACCACGCAAGCCCGTACCTCTCAACAGGTTAAGCAATATGGTTTCTGCTTGGTCGTCACGATGATGAGCAACCGCTATGCAGGAAGCTTTGAGTGCTTTCAGTTCCTCACGGAACCAATCGTAACGAAGGTCGCGAGCTGCCATCTCGATGCTGATGCCTTGTTCCTTCGCATATTGTTCCGTGTCGAAGTGTCGGACAGACAAAGGCACATCGTTCTGCTTGCAAAACCGCTCGACGAAAGCTTGGTCTCTGTTAGATTCTTCGCCTCGCAAATGGAAATTACAATGCAAAGCCTTCACCTCGTAACCAAGCTCCTTCATAATGAGCAGAAGCGCAGTGGAATCAGCTCCGCCACTTAATGCGACAAGAACCAAATCATCTGGCCGAAGACCAATCTCACGCTCAATATATATCCTGACTTTGTCAATCATTTTCCTTGCAAAAGCTGTCGTGCATTCTCCTTTGCAGCTTCGGTTACGGTATTGCCGCTGAGCATGTGAGCGAGTTCTGTAATGCGACCTTCGTTGTCGAGTTGTTTGATATGCGTTAAGGTGCGATTGCCTTGGTCCTCCTTGTAAACAAAATAATGCGCATCACCTTTAGCAGCAATCTGCGGCAGGTGCGTGATGGCAAGTACCTGCTGACTTGCACCACTACTCATCTGAGCCATAATCTGCGCCATCGAGCTTGCTACTTTGCCGCTCACGCCTGTGTCAATCTCGTCGAAGATAATGGTCGGAAGATGCATCTGCCTGCTTGTCAAAGCCTTCAAGGCAAGCATCACTCGCGACATCTCGCCGCCACTCGCCACGTCTGCTAACGGTCTGGCCGTCATACTCTTGTTAGCGGAAAACAGGAAGGTGACGTTGTCCATACCGGAAGGTTGAAGTTCCGAGACTTTTTCCATATCGGCCTTGAAGATAACGGCAGGCATATCCATTGCCGTAAGCGATTCCGACACAAGCTTTTCAACTTGTTTTGCTGCCTTAGTTCGACCTGCGGAAAGCTTCTCTGCAAGCTTTGTTGCCAGTTCTGTTTCGCCTGCTATTTGTTGCTTCAAAGCTTTGATGTTTTCTTCGGAATCGGTAAGCAATGAGAGTTGAGAACGAATATCATCAGCCAAAGCAATAAGCTCCTCCGATGAACTGACATGATGCTTCTGCTCAAGAGCAAAGAGATTGTCCAGTCGTTCCGTAACTTCTTGAAGGCGAGCGGGATTGTACTCAACCTCTTCGGCAAGTCCGTTAATGTCGTCAGCAATATCACGTAACTCAATCAAGGCGCTTTCGACACGCTCCTGATACGACTCAATCGTGGGATAAACGCGGGCTATCTGTTGCATGGCTTGGCTTGTCCGACGAAGCGCATTAATCGCTCCAAGCGCACTCTCGTCATTATCATTCCCGTTCAACAAAGCGTCAATTGATGACAAAACAATCTTGATGTCCTCAGCATGCGAAAGTGCACTCTGCAATTCTTTAAGCTCTTCATCTTCACCTGCTTGCGGCTTAAATTCGTCAAGCTGTTCGAGCTGGAAGCGCAGGTAATCCTCGTCGCTTTGTCGCTTTGCTAAATTCTCCTCAAGCTCTTTCAGCTGACGTTTCGCCTCAACAATTCTCGCATAACATTCTTTATACTGACCAAGCAAATCCTGATGCCCAGCAACGGTATCAACGATGCCCAGCTGGAAGGCAGGATTCTCGAGCAACAGGTTGCTATGTTGCGAATGTATATCGAGCAAACGAAGGGCAATCTGTCTCAATATAACGACACTCACAGGACTATCATTGACAAAAGCACGACTCTTGCCATTTGACGCCACTTCACGTCGAAGGATGCACTCCGAAGGTTCATAGTCAAGTTCATTCTCTTCGAAGAGTGCCTGCATTCCATAGCCTTCGATATCGAAAACTCCTTCAACGGTACATTTGCTTGCTCCGGGCATGATGCTTCCCGTATCGGCACGCTGTCCCATAAGGAGCCCAAGGGCGCCAAGAATAATGGACTTACCCGCGCCTGTTTCGCCTGTCATCACAGAGAAGCCTGCCGCAAGGTCAATATCAAGCGACTCTATGAGGACGTAATTATTGATGGAAAGATGTGTCAGCATAACAGGTGCAAAGATACGAAGAAAAATGAAAAACGAAAAGTAAATAGCGAAAATTTATTTCATATACCATCTGCAAGGGCTTGAAGCGCTTCGAGCTAACACTTCACGAGAACTTGCAAGACTTCACACAAGAACTTCGCCAACTTCATACGTGAACTTTGCGAAATCGACACGTGGATTTTGCGAAATCGACACGTGGATTTTGCGAAATCGACACGTGGATTTTTTTGCAATTCTCAAGTGTTTAAAAAAGAACACTTTGGAAAAGTCCGTCAGATGCTTGCGAGAAGGCTGACGGCTTCGGTGATGGAGTTAACGTCCTCAATGAGAAGACTTATCTTACCATTCTCCTGCTTGAAGCGACAACGATGGGCGTTTGCCTTGGCAAACTCGACAACAGCCCCGAAGATGCGCCCTTCGTAGAATGGGTTGTCGTCGGCAGGACCAAAGAAGAGCCTTGTGTAACCTCGCTTGGGTTTACCTGCCGTCGCCGGCATTTGCTTCAATACGATACGTTCGCAACCGAAATGCTTACCAAGACGACGAAGCGTCACAACTTTCAGCAGGTCCTCTGCTTCTTGTGGAAGTGATCCGAAACGGTCAATAAGTCGCTGTCTGAAGCGCTCCACATCTTCGTCTCGTTCCATCCCGTCAAGCTCGCGATAAAGCAGCATTCGTTCACTCGAAGTCGGCACATAATCGTCGCTGAAGTACATGGGAAGATTGCTGTCGAGCTGACAATCATCAACCACCTCCGTGCTTTCTACAACGTTTCCATTTCGAACTTCTTCGGCATAGAGTTCGTGGAACTCATCATTACGAAGCTCGGTGACGGCTTGTGAAAGAATCTTCTGATACGTCTCGTAACCGAGGTCGGCAATAAAACCGCTTTGCTCTGCACCAAGCAAGTTTCCTGCACCACGAATATCGAGATCTTGCATGGCAATATGAATGCCGCTTCCTAAGTCGCTAAAGTTCTCGATTGCTTGCAAGCGGCGTCGTGCATCAATGTTTAGAGCATATAGAGGCGGAGCAAGAAGGTAGCAGAATGCTTTCTTGTTCGAACGCCCTACCCTGCCTCGCATTTGGTGGAGATCGGAGAGGCCGAAGTTGTGAGCGCCATTGATGATGATAGTGTTCGCATTTGGTATGTCAAGACCGCTCTCGATGATGGTTGTGGAGATAAGCACGTCGTAGTCATAGTTCATGAAGTCGACCATTATCTTCTCAAGCTCATCTGGCGGCATCTTTCCGTAAGCAACAGCAACTCGGCAGTCTGGTACATTCTTTCGAATGAGCTCTGCAAGCTCCGGAAGTTGACTGATTCGATTGTTGACGAAGAAGACCTGACCGCCTCGACTCATCTCAAAATTGATGGCTTCTGCAATCACTTCAGCGTTAAATTGGCAGAGCTGCGTCTGAATGGGATAACGATTTGGCGGAGGCGTTTGGATAACGCTCAAGTCTCGAGCACCCATCAGGGAGAACTGCAAGGTTCTGGGGATTGGCGTAGCAGTCAGAGTGAGGGTATCGACATTTGTCTTAAGTTGACGAAGCTTTTCTTTCGTTGAGACGCCAAACTTCTGCTCTTCGTCGATGATGAGCAAGCCCAAGTCCTTGAACTTGACACTCTTGCCGATGAGTTTATGCGTACCTATTATTATATTAACAGCACCACTCCTGAGTCCTTCGAGCACATCTTTCGTCTGTTGTGGCGAACGGGCTCGCGTCAAGTATTCAATCTTGACGGGGAAGTCTTTAAGACGCTCGGAGAAAGTACGGAAGTGCTGATAAGCAAGGACGGTTGTCGGCACGAGAACTGCCACTTGTTTATTATCGACACAAGCCTTGAAAGCCGCTCTGACAGCCACTTCCGTCTTACCGAAGCCCACGTCGCCGCAGACAAGGCGGTCCATCGGCCTTTGCCTTTCCATATCGGCCTTGACGTCCTGTGTCGCCTTTAGCTGGTCGGGCGTATCTTCGTAGAGGAAGCTTGCTTCGAGCTCGTGCTGCATGAAGCTGTCATGACTAAAGGCAAAGCCTTTCTCTTCACGACGACGGCTATAGAGCAAAATAAGGTCGCGCGCGATGTCCTTAATCTTCTTCTTCGTACGCTCCTTCATGCGTTCCCAAGCACCCGTACCGAGCTTACTGATGCGCGGCGGTTCGCCTTCACGCCCCTTGTACTTGGAAACCTTATGCAAAGAGTGAATCGAGACGTAAACGTTATCGTTACCCGAATAAGTAATCTTGATAACCTCCTGCACTTGGTCGCCGTTCTGCATACTGACCAAGCCTCCGAAACGACCTACGCCATAGTCGATGTGGACAACGTAGTCACCAATCTCAAACTGCTGCAACTCTTTGAGCGTTAGCGCGACTTTGCCTCCGGTAGCCTTATCGCTACGAAGGTTATAACGATGGAAGCGGTCGAAGATTTGGTGGTCTGTGAAGATAGCGACGTGTAAGTCATCGTCGATGAAACCTTCGTGCAGAGCCTGGTCAACAGGCGTGAACTGAATGCCCGTCTCTTTGTCGTGGAAAATGCTCTCGAGGCGGTCAGTCTGCTTCTGGCTGTCGGCAAGGATGTATATATCTGTGCCTTCGTCCTGTAGCTTCTGGAAAGCAGAGATGAGCAAGTCGAAGTTCTTGTGGAAGATGGGTTGCGGGTGAACCTTAAACCTTATTTGACAATTTGACGATTCAGAATCTGGCAATTGATGGTTCAGTTCGATGCGGCGAAAGCTGAGGACTTGCCGCTTGAAGTCTTCTGGGTTTACAAGGAGCGAGGAACTCTCTAATCTCTCATCTCTCGTCTCCAATCCTTCGGTGATAGCCGAATGGCTGAAGCCCTCATTATAAGTCTGTTCTATCGTGTCGCAAAGGAAAAGGAGGTCCTTCACAACGAGCACAGAATTGTCCGGCAGGAACTTAAGGAAGCTCTCTCTACTGAAGTTCTTGTCGTCCATTTCGGGCACGATGGAGATACATTCCTGACGGTCGCGGCTAAGCTGGCTGTGCACCTCGAACGTGCGGATGCTATCCACCTCGTCGCCAAAGAAATCTATTCGGTAAGGCAATTCATGCGAGAACGACCAAACGTCAATGATGCTGCCACGAACTGCAAACTGCCCAGGCTCATAGACATAGTCAGTCCTGTTGAAGCCGAAGCTGAGTAGCGTCTCCTGAATAAACATAATGTCAACGCGCTCGCCAACTCTTAGGCTCAAGGTCTGCTCCGAGAGTTTCTCCTTCGTTACAACCAGTTCGGCGAGAGCCTGAGGATGCGACACGATGAAAAGCGGCAGTCTTCCTACCGAAAGGCGTGAAAGCACTTCCGTCCGAAGAATCTCCTGTCCCGCATTCCTTTGGCCAAACTTGATGGCACGCTTGTAGGAACTTGGGAAGAAGAGAACCTGCTCATCCCCAAGCAAGCGCGTCAAATCATGATAGAAATAGCCGGCTTCTTCCTCGTCGTTAAGGACGAAGACATAAGGTTGCCCGAGCACTTGCGGAGCTTTCTCTGCCAGCGCAGCAAACACAAGGGAAGTGCAGCTTCCCTGCAATCCGGAAAGTTGTATCGTACCTTTCGTCTCCTTCTGCAACTCAGCAGCGAGCGCTTTCACGCCCAGATGCCTTGCAAAAAGCTTCTGAAGTTTCTGAATCTCCATTTTCGACTGCAAAGTTATGATTAAGCGAAGACAATCCAAAATAAAACATCTTTTATTTTTGCTATTGAGCACACATGTCGCTCAACGAAGTCCAAGTTACACAATTTTTTCACGAGTTAAACACAAATTTCAGGCATCGGTGTTCAATTAATGCAAAAAAACTTATATTTGTAATCAGAAACTCAAAAAGCTAAACAACGATGGAGACAAAACAAAAAATAATTGTCGTAGGCAGCTGCAACACTGATATGGTCATTCGCGTTGATCACCTTCCTTTGCCTGGAGAAACGATTATCGGTCACAATTTCATAACCAATCAGGGCGGCAAGGGTGCTAATCAGGCCGTAGCAGTTAGTCGTCTTGGAGGCAAAACAGCCTTCATAGCTAGACTTGGCAACGACGACTTCGGAGCTAAATCGCTTCGTTTGCTCACAGAAGAAGGTATCGACACTTCGTGCATACACCTTACAGACGGCGTCTCAACGGGAGTGGCAATCATTCCTGTCGACGATAAAGGCGAGAACTCCATCATCGTTTCCAGCGGAGCCAATGCCCTTCTCTCTTCAACCGATATTGAAGCAGCCAAACCGCTTTTCCAGAACGCATCAATCCTGCTCATGCAACTCGAAACTCCTGTGCCTACGCTCATCAGCGCAGCTCGTCTTGCAAAGAGTTATGGTGCCAAAGTCGTGCTCAATCCAGCGCCTTATCCTAAGGAGCCCTTGCCAAGTGAATTGCTCGAACTAGTTGACATCATCACACCAAATGAGACAGAGGCAGCAGGAATGAGCGGTATCAAAGTTGTCAACGAAGACACAGCCTTCGAGGCAATTTCTGCAATTCAACGACAAGGTGTTGGGATGGTCATTATAACCGCTGGAGCATCTGGAGCATACACCATCATTAAAGGTCAAATCATCCGCATCCCATCAACGAAAGTCGAGGCCATCGACACCACAGCAGCAGGCGACACATTTTGTGGAGCCTTTTGTGTAGCTTTGAGCAAAGGCGCAGACACTGTAGAGGCCATTCGCTTCGCCAACAAAGCCGCATCTATTAGCGTAACACGAATCGGAGCATGGATGAGCATCCCATACGAAAAAGAAATACTTTAAATTTTAACATATAAACTTTAAGTTTTAGCCGTTATGTTCATCGTAAAAAGCTACATGTTGGCCGTCATTTTGTGTGTTATCACAATGATGTGCTGGGGTTCATGGGGCAACACCCAAAAGCTGGCCGGAAAGAGCTGGCGTTACGAACTCTTCTATTGGGACTACGTCCTTGGTATCCTACTCTTCTCGCTCCTTGTTGGCTTTACCTTCGGCAGTTTTGGCGCAGAAGGACGTAGTTTCATGACCGACCTCGCCCAAGTATCGCTTTCCACGTTCGGTTGGATTATTCTTGGCGGTATTGTTTTCAACCTAGCCAACATACTCCTGAGTGCCTCCATTTCTCAGGCAGGCATGTCCGTTGCGTTTCCCGTTGGTGTAGGTTTGGCACTCGTGTTAGGCGTCATCCAAAACTACATTGTTCAATCCAAAGGAAATGTCCTGCTTCTTTTTGCAGGCGTAGCGTTAGTAGTCGTAGCTATTATCGTGAATAGCGTTGCATCAAGTCGTATCCAGAAACTCCGCTCCAAAAACATTGAAGCCACAAAGAGCATGTCGAGCGGCAAGAAAGGTATCATTCTCGCAATCGTGGCAGGCGTACTCATGTCATTCTTCTACTCCTTTGTAGCAAAAGGGATGGATCTCGACAGCTTCGAGAGCCCAGCCATAGGCAAAGCCACGCCCTATACCGCCTTCTTTATCTTTTCCGTAGGTGTATACCTTAGCAATTTCATATGGGGTACAATAGCTATGAAACGGCCCGTAGAAGGCGAACCCGTAAACTATAGTGACTATTTCAAGGGCGCAGGCAAAGTCCATCTCGTCGGTCTGTTAGGCGGAGCCATATGGGGACTTGGAACCGTGCTGAGCTACATTGCTGCTGGCAAGGCAGGAGCCGCTATTTCCTATGCGCTTGGCCAAGGCGCGCCCATGATAGCCGCCTTATGGGGAGTGTTTGTATGGAAAGAGTTCAAGGGAGCCGACATGAAGACCAACGGCTATCTGGCAATCATGTTTATATTCTTCATTGCCGGACTTGCAACTATCGTCTATGCCGGACGATAAAAAGGGCTCAACTGCTGGCGTTAGCTCTAGCCACTATTTCAAGGCTGGCAAGATATAGTCCCAAACGAGGTTCAGCTCGGCTTGCATATCACGCAAATCAGCAGTATTGATTACCACGGCATCCTTCTCGGGAATGACGATAATATATTGTCCACCAGCGCCATCAGCTCGGAAGGCATTATGTCGACATCGCCACACCTGATAGCCATAGCCTTGCACCCAATCACTATTCTCTTTCGTCAGACCACTTTCAGCCACCCTATCTGCCCTAATTCCTGCTGGTTGGCAAGGCACCTGAGCCTTAATGGCTTCGGTCACATACCACTTTGGTAACACCTGTTTGCCCTTCCACTTGCCCTTTTGTAGTAGTAGTTGTCCCATCTTGCCCAAATCCTCAGTCTTCAAGTATAGCCCCCATCCGCCACAGTTAATGCCCTGCGGACTTTCGTCCCAATGCGGAGCATCGATACCAAGAGGGTCGAATAATCGAGTTTGCAAATAGTCCACAACCTTCTGCCCAGTCACCTTTTGAACGATAGCCGAGAGAATATACGTACCCATACTGTTGTAGCAGTAGTATGAGCCAGGTTCATGCTCTACAGGCCAAGACAGGAACGTCTTCACCCATGAGTCTTCACCGTTTCTGCGAGGCTCGGAATCGTGTCCGCAATTCATTGTCAGCAGATTGTGAATCGTCACCTTCTTCAGATTTTCTGATGGCAAAACGGGCAATTCATCCGAGAAGAACGAAACCAGCCGATCGTCAAGCGAGAGCAACCCCTCCTCAATGGCCAGACCCACCGCAGCCGAAGTAAACGTCTTGCTCACACTGTTCAGGACGTGAGGTTTCTCAGCCTCTCCACCATTCAGCCACTTTTCGTATCTCACCTTACCATGCTGGATTACCATCACACTTTGGATGTTAAGCATCTTCTGCTTGGCAGCGTCCAGATAGCTTTCCATAGCCATCTTCAGCGAACTACTAGCCTTAGCGCGCTTCATCGAAGCAGCATAGCAAGAAAAACTGCATAAACACAACAGAACAACCAGGCCGTTTCGAAAAAAGAAATGTTTCATAGACAAATGAATTTAATTATATAATCAGTCATACTCCTTGGATGCCTTAACACCGAAGCACAATTGTAGTCATAAAGTTCTCTTACATCTCCACGTCACCATCAAAACTTATGTTGTCGCGATTCTGACCACGAACCCGTATGAAAGCCGATCCATTGTCATAGATTTCGATAACGTAGCGGTAGAAATCTTTCGTTGTCCTCGCGTCCAGTTCTATTCTGGCCAAGCCCTTTTTAGGGCGACTCTCGCGATAGCCGATAACTGAAGCCACAAAGTTCAGGCCATCCGAGGAGATTGAACCTTGATACACTTGTCCCATATAAGGCAAACAGCTCTCCAGCGTATCACCTTTTAGCTCTAAATAGAAGCCATAGGAAACCATCCGTGAACTATAACGGGCAGGGTGCATCGAGCGGACATTAATGTGCAAGTGCCTGTTTGCCAGCGAATTCGCAATAGCCTTTTGTGTTTCGGCAGCTCGTTCAGCACTCGACCGAGAACTAGCGCAGCCCGTCGTATACAGCAGCACCACTAAAGCCAGAAATAGAAGTTTACTCATTTGTTAAATAATTATGGGCGTTAATTGTTCTTTTTTGATAAGCGATGGTCTGGACGACTAACAATGGGACTTTTCATGGATGAATTTCGGTTTGAGATTATCGTCGTCCATGTACTCTTTCGTTATATAGATTAAAGAAGAACTATTAACCTTCTTTGAGAGCTTTGATGCCGGCTTTGTAGCTTTCCGGATCACGTTCGCCAAGAAAGCGCTCGAGGTTTCCGCGAGCTGTAAGATAGAGGGTCTTGTCATAGATCTCGATGGTGAAATTGGCATCATTGTCGAGGTTGTGGCAGATAATGTCGTCGTCCTCAAAATCTTCCGTATTGATCTCATAACGGAACTTAAAGCCGTCGTTCAGAATACCATTCCAACCATCAATAATGGAGCCAAATACCCCCATACCCTTGCCTTCTTGATCAGGAGGGGTCATGAAGACAAACAGGCGACCTCCGTCCAGGTCTTGGTAGAAAACGATGTTCTCAATTTTCTTGCGGTAATCTTCGAGATGTTGCGCCAAAGCTTCGCGACGTGCTTTAATGGACTGGGCTTCGGAAACGTCGGCTGAAAGCATGATTTTGACGCTATCAAGATAGAGGCCATCGGGATGAGTAACGGAATAGTTGACTTCGAAATCATAGCGTTCTACGATGTCGGCTGTGGCCTTGATTTCTACATAGTCAGCAGAATCTTTCATCCATTCGGAGAGGATGACTTTCGCACTATCGATGAGTTCGGTAGCTTCTGGAAAATCGGCAACAAACTGACGGACCTGCGACATTTGTCGTGACTGAACAGCTGTCTGAAAGGCTTTCCGATCTTTGCTCGTACAACTTCCGAGGACCAACGAGAGCACAATGACAGCAAAACTGATAAAGGTCTTTTTTTTCATGGAATGTGTATAGTTAAAGTTTATTGAAGGCACTATCATTTCATTTAATAACAAATTCTTCTGCAGCTTTCAATGTGTCGAGCTTGCCGACGTCGAGGATGCGCAGGTCTGGCTGAACGTAACCGTAGATGGGCTCGTCCTTGCAAACCGACAGGTAGAAATCGATAATACCGAACTTGTCGGCGAACCGGTCAAAGTACTTGAACAGCCTCGGGTTCATGTAGTGTACACCGGCAAACGCGAACTTGTGATAATTCTTCGGGTTAAGGTTCTCGTATGGACTGCGGACTTCGCCTGTGGTGACGTTCGTCCACCCAACTAGTCGCATATCGTCGTCAAAGAGCAAATACCGCTGCGTCTCACGCTCACTGACCAACAAAGTCGCTGCCCTACCACGTCCTGCATCCTTGAAAGCTGAGAGGTCAACATTGCTCAAGATGTCAACATTATGGATGAGAAAGCCATCCTGTGCATCACACAATAGCGGAGCCGCATGTTTGATGCCGCCACCTGTCTCAAGAAGCTTCTCGCGTTCGTCGCTGAAGAGGATACGGCAGCGCATAGGATTCTGCTGACACCATTCCTCAATCATGTCGGCAAAGTGGTGGACATTGATGACGATGTCCGTGAAACCTGCTGCCATGAGTTTTTCGAGCTGATACTGAAGCAATGGCTTACCACAAACAGGCACGAGTGCCTTTGGCATAGTATCAGTAAGCGGTTTCAACCTCGTACCAAGCCCTGCTGCAAATATCATGGCTCTGCCCGGATTGAGAACCTGCTCTATACCTTGCTCGCGATGACAGATGTGCACCTCAACACCAAACTTCTTATGGATGTGTTCCGCCAAATGTTGTGCACTATAGACGCTTCTGTGCTGACCGCCTGTACAGCCAAAACTGAACATCAGATTGGTGAAGCCACGCTGCAAATATCGCGTAATATGAGCATCTGCCAGCTTATAAACGCTATCTAGAAATGTCAAGATTTCTCCGTCGTCTTCAAGAAAACGAATGACTGGTTCGTCAAGACCCGTCAGTTGTTTATAAGGTTCGTAACGCCCAGGGTTGTGCGTGCTTCGGCAATCGAAAACATAACCGCCGCCATTGCCACTCGTGTCCTCAGGAATGCCTTTTCTATAGGAAAAGCTGAACACGCGAACCACCAATGGACCTTGTGCGTCATAGCGCGAGAAGGTTGGTGGACCGTCGAGTGGATGTGCCTGATATGGGTTGAGTTCCGTTGTCTTCAAACCATCGGCGCGTCTTACTTCTTCCTTTTTCTCTGGCTTGAACTGAGGCATTGAGACAAGCTTAATGAGTACTTCATTAAGATAAGGATACGGACAACCGCCTTCATTCAAGAGGTCACGCAGGTTCTCCATTGCAGGCGGAATGCTTTCAAGGAAATGTTTCTTCCTCTCGAAGTAACCTCGGAAGCCATATGCGCCCAGCACTTGAAGCAGCCGGAAGAGCACGCAGAGCTGCAATCCCTGTCGGAACTTCTTCTCGCTGACCTCCTGATATTGCTTGAGACTTTGCAGATAGACTTTGATGAGCTCGCTCCGCAGCTTCTTAGGATAACGTGCCGAAGCCTGCCAAAGGAAGCTTGCAACGTCATACTGCACAGGACCTTTCCTGCCTCCCTGAAAGTCGATAAAGTAAGGATTTCCCTGAGCGTCGAGCATCACATTTCGTGCCTGAAAGTCGCGATACATGAAGGCACCGCCCGGTATGTTCACGATGTCGCGAGCCATAAGTTGGAACGACGCTTCGAGCTTCAACTCGTGGAAGTCGAGGCCTGTCGCCTTGAGGAAGCAGTACTTGAAATAGTTGAGGTCGAAAAGCACATTCGTCTCGTCGAGAGCTTCCTGCGGATAACATTGCGAGAAGTCAAGCTCGTGAGCTCCAAGGATTTGCATAGCAGGCAAAGCAGCAATTGTTCGTCTAAGCAGTTCGCGTTCGTGAGCATTGTATCGTCCTCCTGCCTCTCGTCCACCCTTCAAGGCGTCGAAGAGACTCTGTTTACCCAAATCGTTCTGCAAGTATCGCAAGCCGTCCTCACTCTCCGCAACAACCTGAGGTACAGGAAGTCCTGCTTCTGTGAAATGCTTCGCGAGATAACAGAAAGCATGATTCTCGTCGCGACTCGTCCCAACGGCTCCGATGAGCGTACTGCCATCATTTCCTTTCAAGCGATAGTATTGACGATTGCTTCCTGCTCCGGGAATGATCTCAACTTCGGCGACATCTAGCCCTGTTGTTTCCTTATATAACCTCTTTAGTTCTTCCATATCTGATTGATACGATGACGGATGATGATGACATTTACGAGACTAACAATAACGAAAAGCACAAGACCGAGAAGAATGGCTGACAAGATGCTGCCACACTGCATTTGAGGAAAGACTGTCAGAAGCCTTTGCATATAAAGCGAGCGCACAATGATAAGCCCACAGATTGAGAGCATGAGTACTGCTGCATTCATGCCAATGGTGAGCAATTGGTAAGGCATAGCCACCTTCGCTGGACTATAGCCAATGAGCAGAAGCGTACGCATCTTCTCGGTGTTCTTTTCGACAAGCAGATAAATCGAGAGCATCAGGATATAGAAACTGAGCAAACTGATGAGCAAGCCGACCAGCATCACGATGCCCGAAACAAGTCGCAGGAAGAATGTCATCCGACCAGCATCGAGCTTGTCGTCCTCCATCTCGTAGCCTTTGTCGTTGATGTAGTTCACGATAGCATCGTCGGCAGGATTATTGACTTCGAGGATAATGCGCGAGGGCTCTTTATCGGAATCAGGAGCATAGCGTTCGTTGCTCCAGCGGATGAAGCTCTCAGGTGCAAGTATCGTGTTGAGTCGCGTGGAGAAGCCTATCACACGACCTTTGATGTATTCGTTCAGGCCATTGCCACGCATCGAAATCGTCATTTCCACCATTCCCACGACACCCTCCGAAATCTTGGGCAGGTTCTGGCTTTGAGCGAAGCCGAAGTTGTAGATGGCGAGGTAAGTTTTAGGCACAATAATGGGCACGAAGTCATCGCCCTCGCTGAAGTGCCATTTCTTCAAATCAACGTCCACAAAGGCATCGGGCACACTCTCGAAGAACATTTCCGTACCGATTTGCGCCACGCCTTCGATGCCCATGCTGCAAGAGACCTTGTATTGGCTGGCAGTAAAAGCGCCTACATTCTTTGCAAAAGGTTGCGCTTTCAGTTCGTCAATCTCTCTGTCGGAGAAGGTGTTCACAGAGCCCAAGCCAATCGTGTTGAGCGTCGAGATACGTTTGCTAAGTATCAGGAAGTCAGGACGAATGAAGCCGTCATCCTCGCTAAAGATGGGTTTCACGTCGCGATAGAATTGCAGCGAAAGCAGAACGATGAGCATTCCCAGCAGGTTGGCAAAGAAGAAGCCTGCAAACTGTGGCAAACTGATGTGCCTACGAAGAAGTTTCCAAACGAGTTTCATAGGCCAAATACTTTATCATAAGGCAGTTGCATGTGCTTGCCAATACTGGTTATGATGACTGCTGCTCCTTGTCGATGTGCCTCTTCCATCATGATGTCGGCCATGATTTGTGAGTTCGTTTCGTCGAGATGCGAGATGGGTTCGTCGGCCAAAAGGAAGTCGAAAGGCTGCACAAGAGCACGAATCATGGCGACTCTCTGTTGTTGACCAAAACTCATCAAGCGGACAGGCGATGACATCTTGTCGGCTATCCCGAGTGCTTCGAACCATCGCCCAATCTCCTGCTTCGACTTGAAACCGGTCAGGCTGTTCTTTATCTCGACATTCTCCATTGCTGTAAGTTCTGGAAATAGTCGGAGCTCCTGAAAGAGCAAGCTGATGTGGTATTGGCGAAGTTTCACCCAATCGGCTGTTTTAAACTTGCCGGAGTCTTTCCCGTCGAAGAGAATCTTGCCGTCGAAGTCCTTGCGATAGCCAATAATGAAGCTGCAAAGCGAACTCTTTCCGGTGCCGCTGCTGGCTTCAATCAGATAGGTCTTTCCCTTTTCGAGACAGACTTGCTGACGCCATATATCACCCTGAATGTCAGCCCTTTGCAGGAAGACATTGGGGAGCGTGTTATCGAGTTGGATGCAGTTCATTTCCCTGTCAGGAGGCTTTGAAGTTTCTGTATAATGTCCTTCACGGGCTTGTTCGTCTCGACACTTAACTCAAAACTCTGCGGGGAGTCAGCATTGAGTGAGATCCTGTCGACGGCATTCACCAAGTCGCGTATTTGCGGGATAGCAAGCATCATGGACATCGGGGAAGGATTGCTTATTAAAGTCTGAATGATTTGTCCGGCATTAATTGAGGCAGCGAGATACTTGCCTTTGGCTGCTTTAAGAGATGCACCGCCTGCAGTTGTGTTGGCAGCCAGCTCCTGAGAATTCGTGAGATAGAGCTTGCCATTGCGAACGCCGAAGAAAATGTTAAGGCCGTCCTGATTTATCACAAAGTCGTTTGCACCTCGACGGCTTACTTGTTTCCAGTCATCGGCATTCTTCAGGAAGTCCGCATTATTAAGGGTTGCGGTAAAGATTATGCCAGGCATAGACTGTCTGATGTCGAGCTTCGGCATAGCGAGCATCACATCGCCATCAATTGCCTTAATCATCATGTCGAGGTCAACAAACATGTTCAGGCCAAGCAGAGCCGTCCTGATTTCGTCCACTTTGCGAAGATAGGGAAGCAGCTCTTCGCCTTTCATGTTGACACAAATCCAAGCGAAAGGCTCGTCTGCATCGGCTTGCAGCATGTCGCCCTTGATGGGCGCAAGCGGCAGCGTGAGGTTGTCGATGCCCTCAAGCTTCGACGAATACACAAGCGCCTTCTTTTCTATTCGAAGTCCGCAGTTGTAGAAAGCTTTCGAGAGGTCGGTTCCTGCTGGCAAAGACGCAGCGTACTGCTGGGGAATATTGCTGAGAGCCGTACTTGCATGGAACACACCCTTCTGCTCTTTAGCCTTCTCAAGCGCAGGCACATCCTGCCGGCTCTGCTTCATCAACTTCACCATCTCTTCGCGAACGCCATCCCACTGCGAAGGAGAAGTCACATTGCAAAGCAACATCTTGTCTTTGTCGAGACAGCCGATGCCGTCGTTACCCTTCACAATCCACTTAAAACCGTCTTTCTCCTCAATTGCAGCAAAAGGCTCTATCAGTTTCTGCAATTTGTCGGCATCTTCGACATTTAACGAAATGCCCCCTAAACCGCTCTCGGTCGTGAAAGCATAGACAGGCTTCGTGAAGTCAATCGTGCCTTCAACATCACCAAAAGAGGAAACAAGATTGAAGATGTCCTTCAGATTCAAGCCCAGTTCGGATGCGAGTTCCGCAGGTTCAAGCACCATCGCAGCCGTAGCATCCTGGGGCAGAACGTCGCGAGCTTTATCGTTATCTCGATGAAAATACCAATAAGCTACAACTCCAGCAAGGAGCAAAACCACAAGGGCAATAACAACTTTCTTCATTTTATATTTACCGTTTTAATTTGATTCTCATTTAATCAAGACGAAAATGCCTCTAAGTTTCAGAGTTATTCTGCTTTAATGTTTTCTGTTTGCAAAGTTACGAAGAAAATCTGGCTTCCGCAAGAAAAAAGAGAAAATAAGCACGCACCAGCAATCGAAAATACACGCAGCAGTACGCAAAAAGCATGTAGATTCTCGCAATCGCCGATGGGGAAAGGGATTCACTCTTCTCTTTTTGCATTTTAGATGTGTACAGAATACAGAATACAGTTTCTATGTGAGGGGGTACACTACTTGCTACTAAGAAAATGGTAATAATAGTAAAATTATAACTTATAATATATATAATATATATTATAAAATTTCGTGTCCGAAGATTTTCAACTGTAATTTGTGCTCCTGAGAAAACTGTATACTGTATACTGTACACATTTCCATAAGCACAAATTTGACCCTTTTCATCTGCATGCTTTTTGCGTGTTTATTTTTAAGAAAATGTTTGCACGCGCGCGAAAAAAGTCGTACCTTTGTGCATTGAATCATGAACAAGTTCGAACTCATATCCGATTACAAGCCGACTGGCGACCAGCCCGAAGCCATTCAGCAACTGACTGATGGCATTCGACAGGGCGTGAAGGCACAGACGTTGCTTGGTGTGACGGGTAGCGGAAAGACGTTTACCATCGCAAATGTCATCAAAAACATCAATCGCCCTACCCTCATCCTCTCGCACAACAAAACGCTTGCAGCCCAGCTGTATGGCGAGATGAAACAGTTCTTCCCACACAATGCAGTCGAGTACTACGTCAGCTACTACGACTACTATCAGCCCGAAGCTTACATGCCTGCGACGGACACTTACATCGAAAAGGACTTAGCGATTAACGACGAGATTGACAAGCTTCGACTCTCTGCCACGAGCGCTTTACTCTCAGGCAGGCAGGATGTGATTGTGGTGAGCAGCGTTTCGTGCATCTATGGAATGGGCAATCCTTCGACGTTCTTCGAGTTCCTGCTGGAGCTTCATGTCGGACAAAATATTGACAGAAACGAGCTTCTTCGCCGACTCAACGAATTACTCTATGTCCGTAATGATATCTCACCTAGTAGAGGCGAATATCGCGTCAAAGGAGACACCATAGACGTTGCCCTTGCATATAGCGATTTCCTGCTTCGAATCACCTTTTGGGGCGACGAAATCGACAGCATAGAAGAGCTTGACCACGAGACACTTATACGTGCGCAGCTCTATGAAAACTATAAGATATATCCTGCCAATCTTTTCATCACGGCGAAGGATGCTCAGGAGCGTGCAATCGTGCAGATTCAGGACGACCTTCGCGAGCAGGTTGCTTTCTTTGAAAATCAGGGGAAAGAGCTTGAAGCGAAACGTCTTTATGAGCGCGTAACTTATGACATCGAGATGATTCGCGAGCTCGGACATTGTTCTGGTATCGAGAACTACAGCCGCTACTTTGACGGTCGTGCTCCAGGTACGCGTCCGTATTGTTTGCTCGACTTCTTTCCCAAAGACTTCCTCATGGTTATCGACGAGAGTCATGTCTCTGTGCCACAGATACATGGCATGTATGGCGGCGACCAATCGCGTAAGACAACGCTTGTAGAGTATGGTTTCCGTTTGCCTGCTGCCAAAGACAATCGACCGCTGAAGTTCGAGGAGTTCCAAGAGCTGACGAATCAGGTGATTTACGTTAGCGCAACGCCAGCCGATTACGAGATAGCGGAGAGCGAAGGTGTTGTTGTAGAGCAAGTTATCCGCCCTACAGGACTGCTTGACCCACCGATTGAAGTGCGTCCAACCTTGAATCAAGTAGATGATTTGATGGAGGAGATTCAGCAATGCATCGAGCGAAAAGAGCGCGTTCTGGTTGTTACATTAACTAAGCGAATGGCGGAAGAGCTCACGGAATACCTGCTCGGAACGGGCATTCAGACGGCTTACATTCATAGCGACGTTGACACTCTGGAGCGCGTTCGCATCCTAAACGAGTTGCGTATGGGCAAGTTCGATGTGCTCGTAGGCGTGAATCTTTTGCGCGAAGGTCTTGACTTGCCGGAAGTCTCGCTTGTTGCCATTCTCGATGCCGACAAGGAAGGCTTCCTGCGCAATCAGCGTAGCCTGACCCAAACAATTGGCAGAGCAGCCAGGAACGTTAATGGCAAAGCTATCATGTATGCGGATAACATTACCCCAAGCATGGAAGCAACCATTAATGAGACCAATCGCAGAAGGGAAAAGCAACTGCGATACAATGCCGAGCACCACATTACGCCGCAACAGATAAGGAAAGCTCAAACGATGGGCGACCTCATTCAACACGGTCAAGGAGCTGAGGAAAGAGCCTACGTGGAACCTGTTCATTATGAAGTCCTTGCCGTTGCAGAGGCTCAGGAGATGAGTATCGAGGAGAAGAAGAAACGGATTGCGAGCCTCGAGAAGAAGATGAAAGAAGCGGCAAAACGCCTCGAGTTCGTTGATGCAGCCATTCTGCGTGACGAAATGCTCAGGCTCAAAGCGGAACTGCAATCAACTTAACGTGGCTTGATGAAAAACTTAACGTGGTGAGTTGTTCAACTTAACGTGGTGAGTTGTTCAACTTAACGTGGTGAGTTGTTCAACTTAACGTGGTGAGTTGACAAACTTAACACGTTAAAATGAGCAACTTCACTGCAGCTATTACTCAACCTTTGCAGTCATGAACTTAAGGG